>Ga0207870_100187_pt1 | contig 59929 bp, 47 predicted proteins | sample CeladaPassage60B_FD_187477 | JGI IMG/M metagenome (GOLD analysis project Ga0207870, IMG submission 187477) | Cellulose-adapted microbial communities from the Joint BioEnergy Institute, USA - Passage3 60B (SPAdes) (version 2) | ecosystem: Engineered > Bioreactor > Continuous culture > Unclassified... | reverse complement strand
ATGGGATATTTCGCTTTCATGACCCCTCAAAAGTGTAGGCACCACACGAAGTTATCCACAACCGCCGCATCCCTCGTCCCGCTTGGGCTTGTGGCGGTTTGTGCATCTACTGACTGTCGAACACGGGCTCCACTTTTAAAGAGAATCCGACTCTATTGATAGAATGTTGTGTTTTCTTAAGAATCTTATATTTAAATGCAAAAAGCCCTCTCTCAAAGTAAAGAGATTGGGCTTTTACCTCAGGTAAATGCGGCTTTTATTTACTTCCGTACGAGCAACACACAGCACTCCACATGCCCCGTGTGCGGGAACATTCTATCCTGGGAAGTGATCTGTTACAATCCGCAGAAACCTTGATTTGACGGGCATTTTGCTAATGGTCTTCTGCTCCTGAATGGTTCATTCCGCTCGATTATGTGGATGTTTTACATCAATTTTACATCAATGATTCCTACAAATTCACCACTAAAGCGACGTTACCAGTCATTCTGTCTCCGCTCACTTTAGATGACGGAAGTTGAGCAACAATACAGCTATTTTTGCAATTTTTTATATCCAATTTATAAAGTTATTATAACCATCGTCACGGACCCAGTCATATGTTTTGTAGAAATGCGATAACTGAAAAAACTTACCCATTTCCCTTACAGGCTGTTTTAACTTATAATCCTCCATATCTCCATAACTAACCCATTTTCCATTTTTGTACTCAAAAAGGGATACTTTAGTGCCGTCCATACTGTATTGTATCCCTAAATATTCGAATGGATTTGGTCCAAGTGCTTTAGTTTTTTGATCTCTACCTGCTATACTATTGATATGAATACCTAATATATGATTGCCTTTAAACATACTTCTCATTATTTCATAACGAACCCAGCGTCTGTTATATGTTTCGGACCCAATGAGTACGGCGGTTACTGAAGTATTATGAAGCTCTCCGTTAATCAATCTTTTAAGCGCGAGTTCGCCAGTTTTTTTCGCGGTTTCCCAAATAGAAGCATCGAAGTATCCTGCGTTGTCATCTTTTGTTATCTTGTGCAATCTGACAACATTTGCACGAAAATCAATTACATCTTGATAATGGAAGCTGAAAAACACTCTTTTGGCCATGTTTGCTCACCTTCATTCCATTCAATATTTATATTCGTCCAATCTCCTGACAATTTCCAAAACGCAATCAATGATCTTTTCATCGGTATTGTTTTCGTTACCAATCTCTTCATAAAGTGGCTTCAATGATGAATCCGGAACATAATCATCAAAATTTTCAATCACTTTATTCCATATTGTCCTCGCAGTATATCCAGTTGCACCAATAGGTACAGGTATTGAACCTGTTTGCACAGAGATATTAAACTCTTCAATCATTCCATCAGCTTCGATTGTTATTCCTGTTTCGGGGTGTATTTTATTACCAAATAGAAAAACTGATATACCAGCTCTGGATATCATATCAAATCTGTATCTTGTCCAAATCTCTTTTAAGTTAGATGTTCCTACTTGAGGAAATGGCCTAGCAAGAAGTCTTTTTTCGGCAGTAGCTCGAGGATTTGAGTAGATCTCCTCAAGAGCTCCAGAGATTACACAACTGCCAATGCCAAGACCAAAACCAGTAATTATATTCTGATCGTTACTAATTAAACGTTTTGCAAGTTGTGTTGAAAAATTAAATATTCTACTTTCGCCCCATTCTCCATAGTCACTTACACTACCCGAAATAAAGACATTTAAGCGTCTTATTTTATTTTCAATGTAACGGAGAATCTCCGTGATTTCTGAATAATCATCAACAAGAATAACCTGTATGCGAAATCTTTTTAAATCCTTTATTTGCAACTCTTGTCTTATCACAGCGTATCTATAATCATCATCATGTTCATTGCCTTTAGGGAAGTCTGATCTTGAAACTTTTTTCATAAAACAATAGTGATCCCTTTGGCTTTCTCCGAGAAGTATTCTGATTCGACTTAGAACGTACTGTAAGTTAGGATCATCAAAACTAAATCCGATAAATAAGAATGTCTTCTCAATTAAATCTCCTTGTAGCGCCAAAGTAAAAGGTTTCCGTTTATGTTGATAATTCTCATAATCATCCTTAGTAATAACTGCTTCGTCTGGTAATGAAATATCCCCATGCATTTTATATACCGTGGCTTGGCGGTTAGGAAGTGTTACAGCTAGGTTACTATTTCTGATCTTTACGTCTACTCTTTTGCCGGCAGCTCGTAAAGAATCTTCAATTAGTGTATCATAGTTAGTTGTCCAAAATGTCTGAATGGGTAGATTTGAAATAATTCTATGATTCTCAGTGATTTCACTATCTTTAGTAAACTCTTCAAGCAGAATTTGATTTATCTTACCTCTCCCGCGTTCATTGACATGAAACTGCGCCAATGAGATCAAATCAGTTTCTTTGTCGATATCCAGATTTAAATCTTCTGCAACTTCAGAAAGTAGTTCTTTCCAGTTTACAAACCCAGCAGGTTTAGATAATCCAGCACCAGCAAAAAGGGCTGCATTTGATTCTTTAATAGCTTTAACATATGTACGAACAAAATCTCTAATCTCTGCTTTCATAATAATCCCCTTCAATTATGGTGTATCTCCATGATTTAGCCACCTATCAAATGTAACAAATCTTGACTTCGAGCTGTGGACATAGATTGAGTCACCAGTCCTCACCATATAATGGTATAAGCCTAGGTATTCTTGCCCTTCAAAACTATCATCAGTATAAGTTCTTTGCGTGAGAGGAAGTACACCGACTTTTCCATTTTTCAGCGCATCAAAGTAACCAAGTTCCCAAGGCATCCAAACAGAATCCGATGAATGTTCAGATACCGCGAATATCAGGGAACGACTCTGTTTCATCCGAATTCTCAAAGTATTTGCCGTTTCCTTAGTAACTTGGTTTCTGCTCATTTGAGGGTCATCCCTCCAATCCAAGTAAACTGAGTAACCAGCATTCTCTATGAAATAACAAAGACCTAAAATGACATCTGCATCATCATATGCATGAGATAAAAAAACATCGTATTTCCTATAAGAGTTAAATACAGAAAAAGACTTCTTTATTGTTTGTTCTGCTGTCTCATGAAGGGGGCGTTTAGTTCTTGCAAGCTTTCTTAATTCATCAACATTAAAAAGTGCCATTATAAACCTATAACCTCCTGATCAAATATCCACGATTTAATTAAACAAGTTATGGTTTACCTAAATTTCCCTTTGAAATAATCGTACTAATTCAAGAGTATCAGAACAAATGTTCCTAATCAACATAAAATTTAAAGTAGTAGCATCAAATCTTTGTTCAAAAAAGAAGCGATCTTGTTTCCAGTTTGGTGGATAGATGCCAATGAATAACACCATCCTTTATTCAATAACTTCCGTTGAAGGTCGTTTTGAGGTTTTTCGAAATAAGTCATCTCTCTTACTTCTAAACATGCTTATACAAGAATACGTCGAGCCAATCTTTGCTCATTCACCACCATGTTACCTTGAAGATAATAAACGTACGTATGCTCAGCAATGTCCGACAAATCTTCGAGGTATTCCTCCGATGGAAAGAAATCTTTATTGTCAGTCAAAATAATAAAGCGAGGCTCACCGTTGAAACGTTCACTATAGAAATCGACTCTTGCTAAAGGATCGAACATTTTCACGTTGCTACGTCCATGTTGACGTTCATAGGTCTCTACGATCTCTTTATAATCCACAGATAGGAGCCTCTCCGCGATTCCTTTCGGAACAACTTCTAGCTGCATGATTCGTTTCGGCGGTTTCATTGTAATATTTTTCTGTCGTTCAACCTGGGTTAGTCGGGTCTCTTTACGCAATTCGATATCAATAAGATTTGCATCCAATTGATTAATCAAAGCACTGTTACGATTATCTTGATTATCTCGTTCATATTCAGCTCTTCGATCCATCAGCTCATGCATTTGCTTCGTAAACGTTTGATCGAGATACTTAAGAACACGGTTTAAATATTGATTACGCTTCGTCTTCACTCGATCCCTAATTGCAATTGCTTGCTGTATCGCCGCTGATCGCATTGATTGGTCATCTATAACTTCCAATACGATTGGTTCTCCATTAAACTGTTGCTGAAATAACCAATAATTATCGAGTCTCAACATCGAGCCATCTTCTCTTCTGGCGATACAGATGACTTCACCATCCAATTCTTTACCTGTTCCATCAACGACATTGACCAAATAAACATCAACTGTCATCGGCTCTCGAATCGGATAAGATACCATGAATCTTTGAACTGTTAATTTGTCCTGATCTTTCTGAGCTAGTAACATGCTCAAACGAAATAATGGATGATCGTCAGACAGCAACATGACATTTTCAACACAATATTCAGAATACGGTGTAAATCGGATCGCCTCATTCATTTGACTATAGGGTAAATTGTGAATTCTACATAGGTCTCTGATATACTTCGGCATCCGATCAATCCGCTTTACTTTCTCCTGTTGTGATGAATATACCCGAATGTTGTTCCTGACCAGCACCTGTTCGGCAAATTCAGCATAACTACGATGGGACAGCTTCGATACGGCTATGTCATGCTGTTCACGTCTCATTTTCGGCAAATCAAATGCATCTTCGGCTAATCGCTCTTGTTGGACAAACTCTAGCAATCTTTGGTGCTCTTCCGATATCGATCGTTCCATGGATGCTATTATGTCATCTAGATTTTCGCGTTCTAAAATTGCAGCTTGCATGAGTGAAGGAAGATCGTGATCTTCACCATTAAATATCTCACCGATAAAATCATATACAAGATCCGATCCAAGGTCGTTGCGCATTTGATCCATCTTATCCAGCAAACGAATCATGACATCGCCTTCCCGAGTATTGGATGCCACCAAGTTAAATACAGATACGTCGTTTTTCTGGCCGATACGATGGATTCTACCCATTCGTTGCTCTAATCGATTCGGATTCCATGGGATGTCGTAATTAATCATCTGATTACAGAATTGCAGATTGATCGACTCGCCGCCGGCATCCGTGGCAATCATTACTTGACATTCATTACGGAATAACTCCACTTGTCTTCTTCGCTCATCCATCGAGAACTTGCCAATAATCTTTGCTACCTTAGGCAATCTTTCTAGTAATCTCTTCTCCAAATACTCCAACGTATCTGCAGATTCCGTAAACAGGAGTAGTTTCTCTCCTTGATTAAGTAACCCATTCAGACCAAATAATGTCTTTTCCAACTCATCATACTTTCGTTCGATCGCATTCGCCTTCAAATGAGTGGTTTGTTTAATTAATCGGGACAACTGGTCAATCTCAATTTGAAGTTCTTCCGGGTCTACTTGATCTACCGCTAACTCGAGCTGTTGCTCTATCTTTTCTTGTAAATCTAGCGCTTCATCTGAATATTCGTCTATATTAATGGCTTTAGTCTTATCGATGAATTGTTTGCGTTCTTTTACCGTAAGCTCTAGTAAGTGTTGCAACCGTTTCCTACGCCGGCGTAATGACAAATCAATTGCTGCAATAGACGAACTGAGTCGGCGTTGAAGAAGCATCATAGCAAACGCTGTACTATTGCTTCCAGAATTAATAGCCCGATTAAAATAATGTCGTACGTAGTTCGTTACATCCTCATATAGCTGTAACTCTGGCTTAGAGAGTTCATATTGAATCGTTTTCACTGTACGCTTTGGAAATAGTGGTGTCCCGTCAAAATTCTTTATATTCTCTTTCAATCTTCGAATAATAAATGGATTAGCTTTCTCCTTCAACGTTTCATTGACAGATAGACTCGAGAAAATATCTCCATCAACCAATTTCATCAAGTGACGAAAGTTTTCCATATCTCCTTTATGCGGAGTAGCGGTGAGTAAAACACAATGCTCACTACGGCGCAACAACAATTCACCAAGTTGATAGAGTTTCGTTTTGGACGTCTTTTTGTTGATCGTACCGTGTGTATATGCAGCCATTTTATGTGCTTCATCCACGATAACAAGGTCGAAATCGACTTCGCTAAGCATACTTTTCACTTCGTCTCGTGCTGCCCAGTACATAGAGGCCAGACATAAGTCATGCTTAAGAAAAGGATTTTCAGACCCATATTGTTTGATGGTAGAACGATTGATAATAAAAAATATCTCCCCAAACTTCTCACTAAGTTCCTCTTGCCACTGCTTTAGTACAAGTGGCGGAACAAGAATTAGAACCCTTTGGATACGATCACGAGCCATCAACTCTTTTATGAGCATGCCGGACATGATCGTTTTGCCTGCCCCTGGATCATCCGCTAGTAAAAATCGGATTTGAGGAGTTTGAAGCATACGACTATATACAGCTTCGATTTGATGAGGGAGCGGGATCAATTTGTTATTCCCCAAAGCCCTCTTGGAGGAATACTTTGTATCCATTGAGAAAACAAAGTACTGTAGATAATGTTGCAACTCTTGCGCGTTTACTATTTCTGATGTAACAGACTCATTTATCCTCTTAAAGCCTACCAAATCACTTCGTTCGATCATCAATTCGTAATATTGATTCGATTCCCGTCCAATAGCTGAAATATTAACAAAATACTCGTCTACCAGTTCAACGCTGTTAATCTCCACCGTTTCCGGAAACTGGGGAGCGCGTACAATATCGCCTTTGACTAGCATGATCATCACCCACTTTGCAAAAAGACTCTGCCGCGGCGCACGCGAGCAGAGTTAGCGTTTATTTAAGCCCAACTAATAACCGTCCAATTCCTTGACGTGTAATCTCCAAATGATTGCCGGAAAGCTCAGATTCCAGTACACTTAGTTCGAATGGGAAAATGCAAGGTTCTCCAGATAGATGCCCCAGTTCAATGACCGTCTTACCTGTAACGATAAGCATGACTTGTACAAGCCATTTTTTTAATTCCGACGAGGAAATATTTGTTTTCGCTGCTATGGTATAAGTGTTGCGCCTTGCCATATCAAGCACTCCCCAAGAACGAAGAGAACTAAGGACAGCATTCACAGATACTTCAACCCGACGCCGTTCACCATATAACCCTTTAACCTTACGACCGATCTGTTCGCTTGTCAGCTCATCCTGTAAAGAAAACAAGTAGCCTAGTTGCTCAACTGTATCCTTGAAGAAAGGGTACGCTAGTAGACACATTCCCCAATGAAGCACAAGCTTTTCTTCCCGCGTTGCATATTGAAACATCTCCAATGCCCTGTCACGAAGCTCGATATGCTCGTCTGAAACTAAGAACCAAATTTTAAACAAAATCGTACGGGCATTAGCACGCGATTTTGCTCCTCCAATATCGGCCATGAGCCGTTCATCAACCAATTGGTACAATGCATCCCTTGATGACATTCTAGGGATTTCATTCGCAATAAAATCAAGCTGATGAAGTTGAATTTTTTGATCGAAACCGACTGCTTTTTTCATCGTACACCTACATTATCTTTTTTGAATGTGGACAAAAGGGACAATAACCTCTTCTATGCTTGCACCGCCATGACTAACCACAATCTCTCCTTCGCGCACGAAGGCTTCCCCAGATTGAGCGATTAAGACGTAATAGTCATCCGGCAATCCCGTACCTGACCATCGTTTACTTGAATATTGTACTGCGGCCTGATCCCTTAGGACAACATCGCGATATACCCTTACACGCTCCCCACGGGTTTCAGGAAGTGTCCCATCATTTGTTCGCCCTACCCCTTTACTTTCCTTGTTTCCATGATCGGAGGTAAGATAAACATCGAAACCCGCGTTCAACAAGTCCAAAAGAAGGGTTTGCAAATATCTTTGTTTCAACCACACGTCAATTGCAGCATACATGCCTAACTGGCCTTGTATGGTATGGTGAGTGAGTTGATCGATCGTATCGATAACAAGGCCCGCAACTTTGGTGTTCGATTTGGCCAATGCTGCAATATTGGATCGATCATATTCTCCTTGTCCTAAACCGCGTTCGTAAGTAACATAACCTGAGGGAACGCCATTTCTTTCCCAGACTGTCTTCCAGGCTTTTTCCTCTTTGGAGGTTGTGTTAATGGAATCGTAGAAGAATCGCGGAATTTCGCCAGAGAAAATAGACTGTCTGGATACAGAAGTTAGGGTAGGAATCCACGCGAATGAACCATAGACCTCACACTGAAAATCTTTCACTAATTCCCGCTCCATTTGAGCCCATTGAACAAAACTCAGCCCATCACAGACAATAAGCGCAACCTTCTCTTGTCCCTTCAGCCTGAGCACCTCAACCGTTTTATGCACCATTACCGGAGCATTTCGATCCGTTAACGTAGCCAATGATCCATAGTGATCCGATAACCACTGTTCAAAACCTGCCTCAACTCTTTCCTCCAAGTCTACTAATAGGTCGCTGTCCTCATCCTCTAGCTGCACTTCTAACAAGATACTTTTTGCCTTCCCAAAGAGACGAGCGATCTGTATCCAGGTGCGGCGATCTGGTGAGGAAGAAAGTAACGTCTCCACCTGTCGCTCTATTTCTTTCAGCATTTCGATTTTCTGTCGCTTATCATCATAAGATACGCCCCAGAAGAACACATTCGGGAAAGAATCGTGATTAATCGAAACAGGGGACAGATCGCCTTCGATGAAAAGCATGCTTAACACTGCACGTACCTCGGGGTCCCAGAAAGCATGTGATTCCGGAAAATGATCTTCAACAAATCCATGCCACTCCTGTTGCAGATACTGCACAAAAGCGTGATGTGAGGATATCCAATCTTGAATAGGAACATCCGTTATTCGATGTTTCAGATCGTCAATCAGATATTGTTGTATCACTTCTGGAACTTCACACTGAAGTCGATGATATCGCATGGCTAGCAACAAACAATCGGATAGAGAATGCACGGAATCATAGGATATCCCATAGACTTGTCTTAAGATAAAGTCAATCGTTGCCCGTTCGGAAGATACCGTGCCACTGATGGTTATACCGGATAACAAGTCCAATGTTCGTGTATCCAATTGGCGTACAATATGAGCAGAAAGTCCGGGGAACAGACTGCTTTTCCGCAACTCAACCTTTTGTGCATTGCTCCATATATCAAAGGGGATTTCTCTTAAGTCTTCCAATTGGCTGACAACAACGCAATTTACATTTTGATCTTTGTTCTTAAATCGGCTTTCCATTTCGTAACGAAATGACGCTCGATCCTGAAGCTTTATAATTTCTAATCCTTGCCCCGTTAATGTAGAAAGGATGTTTTCATCTTCTAGCAATTGGTCTGGATCGCTAACAATCGTAAAATGGGGGAAAGGTGCTTGAAAACATTCAAGCACCTTTTGACGCCAACCGTTCAATTATATCCACTTCCTTACAGCCCAAGCTTCGTTTGTGCATTGTCATAGTACCGCAGCAGCTTCTCGTCTTCTTGCAGGATCGATTCGGGCAGACGATTGCCAATATCGACGATAAGTTGATAGTTTTTCTCGGTCCATGCTTTGTAGAATCCGACGCGAATCGCTTCCGTACGGAATTGCTTTAACTTCTTCTTACTGTTCGAAAGTTCTTCAATGTACTGATTGAACTCTCTCAACAATGATTTTTCCCGCAGTTTTTCCAAATCTGCTTGTTTGTTCGGATCAGGTACATACCACCGATTTTTCGCCTTCTCCTTCAATTTCGGATCGTTTTTGTCGAGGCCGCGAAGATCCTTATAATCGCTGCTTAAATAAGCATGGATTTGGCTTGGTACTTCTCCTTCGCCATCATACATTAGAAAATTCTGCTCCAGAAGAACATCCAGTTCCGGCAACTTTTCGTGTTTGGCAATATGTTGTATTTCTTTCATGAAGTTAGGATGCAAATCCTGCCGTGTTTGTGGTTTCTTGAGCAATTGTTGGCGGAGCCATTCAATCGCACTGTTCTCGTCAGAGACGAAAAGGCTAAGTTGGGTAAATTCTTTAGCAAGAATTCGTTTTTTATCGTATTCCGCAACTTGTGTTTCGAGGAATACCATTCCATCTCTCATAGGGAAACGTCGTTCGACACCTGTTTGAAACTCCGCAGATGAAAGAGGTACAGTCAATCCATTCTGAACATGATAAGAAACCATCCTATCAAATAAAACCCTTGGGGTTCTCTCGACGATTAATTCCGAGGATCCCTTCTGTCCAATATGAACTGGCAGTTGCTTTAAATGATTTCTTACAAAAGTCCAAGCAGACTCATCTGTAGATTGGTTCTTGATGATTTCCGATTTCATTTCATTCGATGGCTTATATGCAGAAATAACCAAATCTTGTTTTACTGCAGTAGTTGTTGTTACAGCTTTGAAACTGCCTTGCTTTTTATCTAATGCTGATACGTTAGCAATAATAAATCCTGCATCTGTCAGTGCTGCTTGAATACTATTCCATACCGCAGATTTTGTGTTAGAGAACTCAACTGTCATCCAATGACCTGGTTTCAATACTCGATAAGCTTCTTTGAAGCAAAGCGTCATTAGTTGTCGATATTCATTCAACCCTTTTCCTTGAACACTATTCTCAATAGCTTCAGCTTTGTTATCCGTGATGATTTTGAGCCAAGACTCCCATAAAATATTAAGCTCAGAGTAATTTAAATTAGATCCGAATGGTGGATCCAGAAAAAGATAATCTATGCTTTGATCAGGGATATTTATCCTCGTAGAAGAAGCACAAGAGATAATAGAATGATTGCCAGACGCCTTAGCTTCATATTTACAAATTTTTCTTTTTATAAAATCAATTACATTTATTTCTCTTATCATGGAGCTGACATACAACGTACCACTTAATTTGCTCGGTAATCCAAAAGGTCTTTCTCTATTTAGCTTAGATGCACCTTCCGTGACTGCTGTTAAAAGCCACATCGCCCGATTAAATTGATTTCTTGATATGTGACAAAATGACGATAATATTGCAAGTACACGTTTATAAAAAAAATGATGAACATGAGTAATTCCGTACTGATCATTTCTTCGAGTTTCTTTTCCTTCTATTAACCGGCTTTGTGGAAACCAATAAGGTATATCATAATTATCAATTTTCTTCAGCAGTTCAAAATCGAATTCATCAGGCTTCTTTTCAAACCGCTTACCATGTATTTCATAATTAATAAGAACAGGTACTTGTTTTACTTGACGAGAAATCCTCCCTGTTTTGTGATCTATTGAGGAGATCCAAGCCCGCTCCATACTCTGTTTAGTTAACTTAACTGCACAAGTAGGACATAAAAACTCATCTTTTACTTTTTTCAATTTAGTATCCACAGCAACTTCCCAAAATACAATTTCATTTGTACATTCCGGACATATAAATACATCTGACCAAACAGTATAATTTATTTTACCAATTTGTCCATCAATATGCTGTGTTTGATACATCCATTCAAATTCTCTTACCACTTTTGACAAAATGCCTCTGGCTTCTTGTTCAAAAAATTGTCTGTTAATTGGAGCATTATAATTGTAGGCTATGAATGTTGCAGCAGGAGAAAGATCATTTAACACTATATATCGCTCGCCTAATCTGGAAAATGGCACCCAGTTTGTTTTACCATCCGTGTCAATTTCACTCTTCAAAATTGTACCATCATTCAAAACACGATAACCCAATTCTTCGATCACTTGTCGATCCCCACACAGTTGTGCTGCAACACCTGTCATTCCGGTTCCACAAAATCCATCAAAAACAATATCGCCCGGTTCAGTATAATGAAGAATATAGCGCATGATTGCTTTATGAGGTACTTTTGTATGATAGCTATGCGCATTGTATATAGGATCATTCTTACCTTCACTTACATCCGCAGTAAAAGGCTCCCGACGATATTGGTAGTTGTCAGGCTTTGCAGGCTTCGATATTTCCCACTCTTTAACAAAGTCTTCGATCCAAGGATTCGGACACGCCGTATAATACGGCGGATCAGACAAGGCAAGTATATCCTCATCTTCACCGATGGGAAATCCTTCGATCTTTCTGAGTTCCGGCAGTTTCTTTCTCAATTCTTCGGTAAAATAAGCGCGTCGGGCTTCATCATTTTCAAAAGTCATGCCCAAACAGGTCACAGGACCTGTTTGGGCTGCTTGATTTTCATCTGAGAACTCAAGTTGTTCAACCTTGTCAGCCATTCTGTGTATCACCTTTCCGCAGTATGATTCGCACTCTGTTGCCATGTCCCGTACCAATATGATTCCGAATCATTTCTTCAAACCGGCTTCTCAACTCATCCACTGTCAATGGATGGCCATTCCCAGCCATCTGAACCAATTGATCTACTGACAGCTCAACTTTATGAATCCCCTCAAACAAGTCCTTCAAAGTTTGGACTAGTTTTAAGTCTACGGGAGAAGAGAATTTCCCATCTTGGATTAATTGTTCAACTAACTGTCTTTGTTCAGCATTAAGTAACGTAATACTTTCTTTTATCTCGGCATCATTCAATGTGCTGATGACAGTATCCGTCCAAGATGTCAGTAATTCCTCGAGTTCTTCATTCAGCTTAGAGATACTGACTTGCTGAACGTAAGGCTCATCCTTCGGACGATACTTGCAGTGAGGGCAAATTACCGAATGTTCCAAATCATCCTTCTTCAAATTCCAGCAGAACTTAAGCTGGTCCAACTTGGATTTCCATTCCTCAAGTTGTCTTGAAGGCAAAATGGAGATGCTCGCCAATTGACGTATCGTAGCATATCTGCCATCTTGCAGTAGTTGATCCCTCTTGTTCTGATCGGTAATGCCGAGCCTGGCGCTGCTATGCATCGCGTAATACAGATCGATATACTGTTCTTTCAGCTTCTGTAAGCTTTGAATTTCTTTCTGGCAATCTCCTCCTGCTTTCAATGCATGAAGAACGTCTTCTAATGCTCCTTCCGCTTTCGCATGCCATTCATGTTTCACTTGTACGTGGTTGAGCGCATTTACGATATACTGCGCTTTTTGCGTTACATCGATTGCCTTTTGTTCTAATGCTCTTAACTGTTTAGCCAGTTGTATGTGCTCTTGCATGATCTCGATTTCGGCAATCGAGTATTTGAAATTTTTCAATCTAGCTGGTGTGTTATACACACTCAAGCTTTGTAAAAACTCATTAAGCTTCCGTAGTTTCTGTTGATTTTCTTTAATTTCGTTCTCTGACAGCAATGGAAGATCCCATGTTGGAATCCCGGATTTAATATCCTGCTCCAACTTTACGATCTCTTTCAGCAGCTTCTCCACTTCCACTTGCAACTGTGCAACACCAGTTGCTTGGGATTGGGGCTGGAGAAGTCCATGACTGATAGCAAACAGATCAAATAATGCTCGCAATTCCGCTAACGGCAAATCAGAAGGCTTCTTAATGTGAGAAAACTCCATAATGCCTTCTGCCTTTAGACGAATTAATTCATCAAGTTTCATTGAATCATAAGTCGTGCCGTTGATTGTGATGACGATATCTCCGCTATAAACAAGCGCAGTCAACAATACCGCCAGTAGTTCCGGCTCTAAACTGAACTGAATCGTTCTCTTGACTTCCATCCCGCTAGCGATTCGCTCCGTATGCAGCAGCTCAGAAGCATTAACGACCTGGTTATGACCTTTGGAGTTCACAAGCTGCATAATCCAATTGGCATATCCGGATTTTTGAACGTTCAATTTATCGCCATCGAGCAATACAAGTCCATCCAGAATCGCCCTCGCCGTTTTGGTTTTCGTAGCTGTTTGGATCGAGCTTAACGCCTCCGGAATATAAGTCGTCTTCAACGTATCCCATTTCAGGCATGTCCTGTCTGTTCGAAACACAGGGTAATCCGGATATTTCTCCTCAAACCATTCCGTTAAGCAATCATCGGCCGCGGTGTCCACGATTTCACGAACTGTCGCTTGTGCAGGCGCAGCAAAGCTCCAATCCGCCAACTTTTTCGTAATTCCTCTGTAAGTCATTTTGTACGCGGTTGGCACGTTCACCTTGAACCATGAGGTTAATTCCTTAAAATATTGGTTGGCTTTTTCTTCGTATAACCCTTTTGTAGCCGTTGAGGCAGTTAATGCCATTTCCTTAGCTCCGGCATACTGTTTCAAATTATGAAAGAACGTTTGATCCTTCGTATCAAGTACGAAGAAAACTTCGTCCGGCTTCTTCTCATCTTTAAATTTGGGAACATCGAATACTTGTAAGAAATAGATATAAAAATCCCGTTCCGGCTGAGCTGTAGAACGTTCATTAGGTGCACCGAAGAAAAGATAACCTGGCCTTGTTGCTTTGTGACTATACCAATCTAGTTCGTGTTGCCAGATTCGATATCCCGTAACATATGTAGACGGTGAACATTCAAGCACCCGTTCTAATACTTGAAAATAATAACGATCTAATTGCTCTCCGCTTAACGTTTCCGCTTTACTTGCAATGTGATCATCTACAGGAACATCCTTGTCTAGATCAAGATAATACTGTCCATTTTCTTGATTCGTGGAAATAAATTGATAGCTAACAGACTTCAATATCTCTTTCAGTGTTGACTCAACGGTAGCATCAAGAAACTCTACGTCCATATCACAGTTTTTATCAAACAAGAACAACTGATCCCGCATTTCCGAGGGTGTCATTCCAATTCGAACCCTCAGATCATCCGTTGTAAGCCGGAAGACAGAAAGAGCCTGAACGATGCGTTTGGCCATCGGTTTGTATGACGGTTTTTGGAATGCATATTCGACCCTGTCCAGCAGGACATCTGCTTTCTCCATGACTTCCCGAACATCCGGATCCGAACGCAATGTGCTATCGGATTGGATATATGTCCAATAGCTATCGAAAGAAACAATCCCGGGGCTGTCTGTCGGAACATCTTGATCGAGAAGTTTTTCAATCTCATCGCTAATCGTTGTTAGAGCAACACGTTTCTCCGCAATTTTGACTTTCTGAAACGCAGTCAAATAGGCAGGATGAATCGGGAATAGTTCAACATACTTTTCAAGTTGCTCCCCTAACTTATCATATAATGGTGCGAACTTTTGCAAATGCTCGCGGATATAAGCTTTTTGGGTATCGTTCTTCTTAAGAAGCCGCTGCGAAACGACAAATTCAATATCTTCACGAGCAATAATAGCCTGAACCGTACGTTCCTTAACTCTTCTTAATTGCTCAGCTACGAAGGCAAATCGCGGATTATCAAACAGCATTTCCTGCACTCCGGTCATAAAGCGGAACCTTGTCGACTGTGTAATTTCGCCCATAGCTCGCAAGAAGTTTAGATCCAGCATCAGTTCCTGTTCTTTCCGGCTGCGCAAATAATCCAACAATTCGTCTATAATAAGAAGAAATCCATGATCTGGATAAGTCTCGTGGAATGCGGCCATCAATCTGACAAGCTCATCTTTGTTGCTAAGAACTTGGGAAAGCTCAGGCATTTCATAGTTAACCCCAATGCTTTGTAAGTATGCCGTCATCTCCCGAAACAGCACTTCACGGAAAGGCATATCGATGCCGTCAAATTCAATCCGAAGCACTTTAAACTTTCCTTCTATTTCTTTTGCTTTGGCTGCAACTGCTTGATTTTGCAATCGGTCACTCGTACCCGGATGTTCAGCTAGTGCAGCTATAACACTCATCAAATGCGATTTACCTGTTCCATAATTTCCGACAACCATAATCCCTTTATGGTCAATAGGACGATCAAATTGTAATTGTTCGATAATAATATCATTTAGTACTTCTGCCATCCGGTTAGAAATGACATAATTATCAATAATGCTATCATCAGCGGTTCTTAATTCGATAATGGAGCGAATGGGTTCAAACTGAACAAGTTCGCGATACTTCATACTTCACAATAACCCCTTCTATATTAGATTTCGATAACATAACTTGAATACGAGTTATCGCTTTGATAATATTCAGGATGTTCGGGTGTTGCGTATGTTAAAGAGCCACTTTCCAGAGTTCCTGGCCAATGAACGATAAGCGTCTTATTCCCGCTTAAATTTTCAAACAAACGAACGGGATTCTGCTTCAATTCTGTATCGAATAGATACTCAATACGGTCAAGAAAAACTACATCCTTATTTTCCCCTGCTAAAAGTGATCGAAGTATCCTGCCTACTTCGAAAGGCCTTTTTTCTGGAGGAAGTAGTCGTAGTTGCTCAGACAATAATAAGCCTACGTTAAGGATTGGAATCTCCATTTGATGAATGGCACGTTGCAACTCTACTTGTGAAATCCGACTCACAACAATAAATAACATTTTATTTCGTTTAGTTCTAGCAGTCTTGATTTCCAAAGCAATCGATTCTTGTAAACTCGTCATACTTTCACTCCGGTCATCCAATCATTTAATTCCAAAAAATAAACCTGAATTTCGAAAGTACTGCTCTTTGAAAATATGAAAAAGTGCTCAAATCTTTGGTAGAATGGTGTTTGTCGAGAACACATCACCCAAAGAGAGGAGCACCCTTAAGGTGAAGTCTACCACACCCGTCAGCAAAATCAAGAGCGAATTTTCTCTGCAAAACGCCACAAGCTTCGGCGGCGTCAAAGTCTTTCTGTCCTATCTCGAAAAAATCAAGCTTGCTGAGGCCATGCGCAGCCTCCCCGGCGGCAAAGCCCACAACTCGATTTTCCCTATCCATCATATCCTGCTTTATCTCATTGTAGGTTGGATGCTCGGCTGCGAACGGATTTTTCATTTTCGTAAATTGCGGCACGACGCGTTACTCATTCGTTTCCTGGGCGGGCGTTGCCCACATCATAGCCTGTTGTATAAGGAACTGGGGAGACTTGGACGGTCATGCCCCGGGCTCGCGATCGAACTACGAACGCTGAATCAGGAGATCATCCGCCCATGCTTGCCCTGTGACATCATTCTCGATCTGGACTCCACGGTGGAGACCGTATATGGCGATCAGGAAGTTGCGGCCAAAGGGACAAACCCGCACAAGCCAGGGAGAAAAAGCTACCATCCTTTGCTGGCTTTCGAAGGACAAACTCGTTTAAATCTGAACGCCGCACTCCGCTCGGGTAACACGCACTCTTCCACCGATTCCGCGGGCTTTCTGCATCAAACCTTCGATCTCCTCGGCGAGCGCAAGGTGAAGTATGCCCGATTTGACAAAGGCTTTGGCGGTGAAGACTTCTACAGCCTTTGGGAAAACAAAGGAATCGGTTATGTCGGTAAGCTGAAATGGACCCAGCGATTGGACAAAGAAGTTCGGAACTGCCGCTATTGGACGCGCTATGTCGACGAAGACTGGATCATCGAAGGAATTACCATGATCTACAAAGCAACCTCTTGGAAAAAGGCTCGCCGCGTTGCCATTATTCGCAAAGCGCAAGTGTTTGAAGACGGCCAAGGCCGAATCGTGTTCGAGACCGACTGGCAGTACGAAGCCATCGTCACCAATCTGGAATGGGCGCCAATTGATTTGTGGCGTTTCTACAACCAGCGCTGTTGCATGGAGAACTATATCAAGGAAGCCAAAAACGGCTTTTCCATCGATCGTATCGCGGCAAGTGATTTTAAAGCAAACGAACTGGATTTGCTGGTTAAACTACTCGCTTATAATTTGTTCGAGCGATTCAAACGCGATTGCTGCGAGCCTGTACATCATGGCTATACGATTGCCCGATTCCGTCTGGAGTTCTTTCATTGTGCGGCGACGCTCATTCAGCATAGTCGAACTACAGTACTCAAGCTGATGAAGGACTTCGCCGGGCGGATTGCTTGGAAACGAATCGAAGCAAAAGTAGCCTTACTAGAATGAGGTCTCCTAAAAATTAACATGGAATATTGACTTGCCCCTTCATTGGGGAGGGGGAAAGACCACCCCAAAAGTCAAATTTTCTCTTGCGAACATGGGTAATTCCTACATTTTTACATTTCCTTACCCTATTGTTCCGACGTTTTGCCTTGATCTTATGGGCTTTCGAAATTTAGGATAAATCTTAAGAACTATATTTCGACAGACTCATGGGTGATTCCTGCCCTGGATTACTTAAGCTCATATACTATTATACAAAATATCGCTGACATATATTTGTCAGCGAGTATATGTTCGCATTATACTCTAATATCATCGGTAGTTTGATGTATGAGTGGATGTATGAGTGGAAATAGAGTTACAATTCGGAATTAACAGCTACCGCTACAAACCTCCGCAAACTAACAAAATACAATCCAGCTTCATTCATCCGATAACCGAACGTCTCAGACCAGGCCTTAGCATAAGCCTGCACTTGCGTCGCATAAAACCGAACAAACTGCTCCAATTTGCTCTCCGCATAAGCCAGGACTGTCCTTCGATGTAGGAAGGAGCAATAACAATTTTGCGGCGAAATGGCTCTCTACGGATTGCATCATATAAACGTTCTAGAAACGTGCCTACTATTTTCAAAAGGGATACCTTCCTTTCGTCTATCTTTCAACAACAGCACCTTACTGCCCATACAACTGTCCCCAACGCTGTAGCTGTTCCTTGAACTTTTCCCGGACAGATGCAGGCTCTAAAATCTCCGCTGAAGGTCCGTACTGAACCACCCAATTCATAAACTCCCGCTCGTGGTTGACGGTGACCTCGAATAATAAGCTGCCGTCCGGCAGATCGGTCATCTTCGGTCTCACGAACAATTCTTCTTCCTTCACATACCGTGCGACATCAGGTTGGAATTTGATCTTAAAAGTGATTAAAGAATCCCCGCGTTCAATCGACCAGGTATGCTTCATATACTGAGCAATGTTAAAATCACCCTTGTCGAATCGATTACTTGTCAACTCTACATGGCGGAAACGGCTTATACGAAACGTGCGAATGTCCTGCTTGGAATGACAATAGCCGATCAAGTAAAACCGTTGATCCCTTGGAACTAGGTAGTACGGATCAATTTCGCGCTCCGTCAATTCATTCCGGCTCTGGGTATGGTAAACAGCCCTGATCGTCTTACTGGCGATGATCGCTTCCATGATGGGCAGCAAGAAGTTGGCACTGTTCTCCCGATAAGCCGGGGTGCCCATTTGGATCATGTCTGCGACATTTTCCAGTGTATCGTACCGCTTCCGGGTTTCTTTCACATGGGTAGCCATCACCTTGTCGTAGGCGGATTCAAAGCCTGGAGGCAATTTGCTGGTGTCCAACACGGAGGGCAGGACAGAGAACACCAACGCTTCCTGCTCCGTGAAATTCAGCGGGTACATGGCGAAATTACCGACAAAACGGTACCCTTTTCCGTAACCCTCGTTTGTAATCGGTGCGATCAAGTCCAAAATCCGCATGTCCCTATAAATCGTACGATCCGTTGTCTCGCATTTGTCCGCCAGCTCCTTGGCCGAAATCCCCGGATTGGATTGAATGGCGAGAAGTATTTTAAAGAGCCGAATCACTTTATCCGTCATGCTATATCTCCTATCGTGGCATATAGAATGTAAATCCTTATCATCATTGGGATTCTACGCTTTACCTAGTTCTTCCTGCCTATAAGGAGAAAACGAAACGTTCTCTGTCGTTTTGATGATGTACACTTCCTCTAGACCCGGCGTAAGTTCAACAATTGCCGTATCCTTAACGACAAATCGCACCATGCCGCAAACATGATGCTCAAACATATCATAAATCCGGCCGGCGCTGCGGCATCCTTTCGGTACGGTATGCGGACTGTTGGCGACATAACCGATTTTGCCCAATGGGATCATATCCACCTTTATCGCTTCATGGTCATGCGGATTATCCGGGTCTTTGATCAAGTGAACGACCTGACCCGGCTTTAGAAATGCTGCTCCGTAGTAATGCTGCGTGCCTGTGACGGCGATATAGATCGGTTGATCCACTGTACTCACTCCCGCATGTCTTTCCTTCATTATGACGGATCGCAACGACCATAGATTGTCAGCGAATATATGTTCTGCGCACAAAAAAAGCACTGCGGCATCTCAACTTGAGATCGCAGTGCTGCATTCATTTTAGAAAATGGGCAAACTGATCCGGCGCATTCCGAATGTCTTGTGCCAACTTCTCGTATTCCGCGGATAATTTGACCGAACGAACCCTTTTGGCGTCTTGGTCGCGCGGCTCAATGAATCCTTCTTCTCTCCAATGACTAACCTTTTCCCTTATTGAACGATCCGACAAACGCAGCAGGTCCCTCATTTCGCTTGTCGTTAGGGTATCTTGTTTAAAGGTTAATTGAGCAAACACCATTCTTTGCTGGGGATCTAACTTGCGAATTAGATCCGGTTCGATTTTCGTCATTTGAGCAGATTTCTCCGTTACGATGGCAGCGGCTTCTTGAAAAACCTCCGCCAAACCATCGATAAAGAATTCCAGCCAAGGCGTCAAATCAGCTTCATTCCGCCCAAAATAATAATTGTGATGGAGACCCAACTGGAGTCGGCGATAATATTCAGCCAAGTTGCGGTCATAGAAATTCTCGAGTACAAATAACCCCTTTAAGCCATATCCGCCGCGTCGTAAAAGATATGTCGTGATCATCCGAGCCGTTCGGCCATTCCCGTCCAAATACGGATGAATCGTTAGGAACTGCCACATGAATATGCCAGCCTTGATAGGAACCGGAACCGAATAGGTTTCCGGCGAGTTCACCCAGGCAACCAAATCCTCCATTAATATCGGTAAGCCTCTCGGAATTCACAATTCCGCATCGGCTCTGGCCTTTCGGCCAGGGTCTTTTATTGTTTCACCCCCAAAGAGAGGTGCGAACAAACTTTCCTCTTGACATTTTCAAAACACCCCAAAAATCGGCGAGAAGGCATTTTTATTGCCTATCTCTCAGAGAATAGGGTGATTGTTGTGAAACTTGTTTCTCGTTCTCACCAAGACTACTTGATCTTCGTAACTGACCAATTGCAGAAGGAGTACGGTACTCCCGACGCCAGGTTGCTGCTTCAACAGTTTTACGGTGACCTGCTCTTCTTGATTACGCCTATCGATCTTTCCTCCACCGCTTCATTGGTTCGCACCAGCTACTCTTCGAAAACCAAAGGCCGAGCGCCTCGCGATCCCGGTGATATGCTTCGCAGCGCGTTACTCATGACCAAGTCAGGGATGAGCGTCGATGACTGGGTTCGTGCGCTTCGCACCATACCCGTCTATGCCATTCTCAGTGGTTTTGAACCCCGCGATACGCCGGGTGTCGGCACCTTCTACGATTTCTTTCGGCGGCTTTGGCGGGCGGCCTCTCCGCATAAGACGGGGCGCACGAAACGCCGCTTGAAGAAGCCGCGGAAGAAAGGCAAGAAGAATGAAAAGCAAAAACCCAAAAACCCGAAAATTACAGAGAAACTCGTCGCCCGCATCCTGCGCGAGGGCAAGACCCACTACGCTCCCAAGGAACATGACCTATTACAGCAATTGTTTCAAACCATGTTCGTCGCACCTTCTGCGGCAAAGGGGCTGCTCGGCGATACGAACGCCTTTCGCGTCATCGGCGATGGATCTCCGGTTGAAACCGGAGCGCGTTCCTACGGCAAGTTCCTTTGCGATTGCCGCAAGTCCGGCAACTGGAAATGTACTTGCAAACGGCAATTTTCGGATCCCGATGCCGATTGGGGCTGGGACAGCTACCGTGAGAAATATTACTACGGACGTACGCTTTACATGTTCACGGCAGCCGATAGTCCTTACAATCTGCCCGTGTATCCGCGATTGTTTCGTGCCAGCCAGCACGACGCTGTTTCGTGGATTTGCGGTTACCGCGAACTTCGCTACTGGTACGCGGATTGGAAGGTGGGAGAGGCGATCCTGGATTCCGCCCACGACGCCCTCCCGATCTATACCATGCTGGAGCATGATGATGTTTCCGCCATCATCGACCTGAATCTCAGGCGCTCCGGGCATACGGTATACCATGAAATGAAGATTAACTCCGACGGCGTTCCCGTCTGCCCGATTGGACGCCAACTGGTCTGCTGGGGCAGGTGTCCGGGCCGACAACGCATCAAGTGGCGCTGTCCTGCCAAAGTCGGGAAATGGGAATGTCCAACTCCGTGCTCGCCTTCCGAGTACGGAAGAACGTTCTACACATCCACAGCGGATAATCCGCGCCTGTTTCCGCGCATCCGCCGCGACAGTAAGCAATGGAGAAAGCGTTATGCGCTCAGAACCGGTGTAGAACGCTGCATCAAGCGCCAGAAAGTCGATTACAAACTGGAAGACTCGCGCGGGCGTAGTTCCCGCCACTGGAACATCCGCGTGTACTTAATTGCCATGTGCCAGCATGCCGACGCATGGCTGGAAGAAGCCAAGAAACACAACCAGGTCGCGTCTGTTGAGCAATGGCTGAAAGATTACACGGCGGCTTAATGCTGCACAGTTTACTTGGCATTTTTTAAAAATCGCCCTTTTTAGGGTTCTTTGGCATACGCATTTTTGAAAACAGCTTTCCTATACGCCATTTCATCGACACTTCTGCCTCATTCACCCCTCATTCGGACTCAGAACGCCCGATTTATTCCGAGCCTCTATATCGGGACATCTTTCCATTCCGGCGGCAAATAAAAACCGGAGGCATTGCGGCTGCCTACTTGATTCTGTTCTTCGCGATACTTGCTAACACGCGGTCTTCGTCCGTGTGATATTCGGATAATAGCATGCAGCTTTTTAATAAATTCCTCTGTGACCGGGAGCTGTCTTTTTTCGGCTTCATCCAGGTATTCCAAAGCTTTCATTAAGTTATAAACTTCCTGCTCTTCATTGTCATTGCTGGTTTGGTACAAGACTTTTCGCTTCGTCGCCTCGTCAAGCGTGTTTCCTTCAATTTTCGTTGAAAGAATGACCGTCTTTTCCATCGATTCTTTCTTAAGCAAATCCAGAATAGATGCGGGCAGTGGAAGCAAATCCACCACAACACTGGCGCGTTGTATATCCATTAGTCTGCGGGCTATACATCGTCCGAAATTTCTTCATAACAGCGACTAAGCTTTTTCATCAGTTCTGTATCCTTAAGTCCATTAAACGGTAAGCAGATACAACCGGATTGGTAATAAGGAACTCTCGAAGTTTTCGGTACTTCTCCTCTAGCATCGGCATTGTCCCTCGGCAGTAGCGCAATATCTCTACTATTTCTTGTGTCTGAGCTTCTTCAGGCGAATCGTACATGATTTTAAATTCACGTGCGTCTGGTGACAAGCCCAGATCCGGAATCAAGAGCGGCGCTTCCTCCGGATAGATACCTGCTACTACAATTCCCCATTCTTCTGCCGGTTTTTGCAACAATTGAATAAGTGAATGCAAATCAATTGGAGCTTTTTTTCCCTCCAACATCAGGAGTCGAACAAACTGCATATGTCCTTGACGCAATAGAGTCGGCAGCTCGCTGAAGTCTTCTCCCCACTGTTCCAAACCTCCAATTAAGTTCAGCAAACAATCCCTTACATCATTCTTGTCAATTTGCATTTCAACACCACCGGTAATAAGATAAAATCACCTAGTATATTTTTTATTCTATAGTTAAGTTATGACAACTTCTTGTCAGCGAATATATGTTCTGCACAAAAAAACGACCAGATCTAATCCGGTCGCGTAGAATTCCTTATTCACATTGGGAGAAATGTAAAATTCAAGATTTAATCATCTTCGGTTAGTAGTAATTCCCTTTTACAAACATCACACTGGATCTTGATAACCAATCCTAGACTTGTTGGTATAAATATGTACGCAAACTTTGCTCCCGTTACATCTTTGGGTTCACATTTATTAGATTTGCTAATTTCAAACTTCATATGATTCTCCATAATCAATGTAACTGATCCTTGATCTTATGCACCCATTTTGGAAGAGATTCGGCCTGATATTTTAAAATACTATGTTCAGCTTGCATAACGATTTTACCGGAAACTTCGCTATTATCAATCACAATCAAATGATCAATGAGATGGATATGATTTAGCAGATTTTGCATGGATGTGGTTTGTCTCCGAATGATGTCTTCAGTCGGTATATGATGTCCGCCGTTTCGAACTCTGGCGGCAACACGTTCGATATTGAGCCGAACATCATTTAGACCCACATAAAACATCATCACTTCAAAGCCGTTCGCCTTGGCTTCCCGTATCAGTCGTATCGCATTACCGCCGGCCAAAGTCGTTTCTACAGAAAAATCGCGTTTATGATGGATACAATCTCTCGCGAGTTTAATCGCTTCTTTGCCTGCGGATACTTTGCGGCGATCCGGATGGTCAGAATCAATGCTCCGAGCTAAAGCGTCGGGATCTATATTGATACTGATACCAAGCCTGTCCACTATTAAATTGCGAATGGTGCTTTTGCCGCTGCCGTTATTGCCGGCGAATACAACCATCACTGTGGAGTACTCATTCATGATGAACCCCAGGATTGTCGATTGGCTCGATCACACCGTTTGCATATTCTTTGACAATCTGGCCTTTTTCCGTTTGATAGACAATATAAGTTCCGTTCGCTTTTGCATCCAGTTTCGCGCGATCGCCCGTAAGTTTGATCAGTTTTTGCAAATCTTGAATACGATCCATCATAGGTCACCATCCAACCCGACTTAATCTTGCCATTATTATAACATACTCGTTTCAGATCAAAATTACAGGCCTCGCATACCAGTTTGTCCACCCACTCACAAAAATCAAGCTATGCTCAAACCGCGTTACTTCTTATTCCCATAAAGTTCAAAAACGAATCTTCCCCAGCTCCTCCCGGAAAGCCGGTCTTCGCGGAAATTTGGTTAACAATTTTTGTGTGACGGTGAACGCTTCTTTCTGCCCGCCAACCTGTTGAAGCATTCGAATGATCCGGCAAACATCGGCGTAATCTCGCCTGTCCCTGGATTGATCCGCCCGGAATTCGATATAGGCCACGAAAAGCGCCTTCACCTCCTCCGGGTAATGCGGAAGCAATTGCTCATAGAACGATTCAATTCGGTAAGGTGCCTTGCGGACATGTTCCAAAAGCCGTGCGAACATCTCCTCTTCCACCAGGATTTGGGTATACGTATGCTCTCCCCTCGGGCTCTGCTCTAATTGATCTAACATATCTTGCAAATACAAAGTCCATTCTCCCTCATCGGAAAATGTATCCTTCACAGAGCGATAATACGCATACTCTCCGTTCACAATCAGCTCCATCCCGAGTTTCCGCTGCTGTTCGACTTGTCCTGTGCGATGGTATGCCTCATACCGATATTTCTTCCAGCGATAGACGAGCCCCGGCAGCCCCTGATCTTGGGCTTCCCCGGCCTCCGCCAATCGGATCGCTTCCTCGGCATCGCCTTGCTCAAGCGCCGCTCGAATCGCAATCTCCCGAATTTCCGGGAAATGCAGATGTTTATACAGTTCCAAAATTTGACCATATCGGAGCACAGTTACCCGCTCGTCTGTGTAATCCCGCGACCAATTGCTTCCGGACGTATGACCCAGGAGCGAATCCGCCGCATCATCCCATTGATGTTGCATCTGTTCCGACTCGATCAGCGCGCCCGCCGCCTCGAGGAGCGCGAGCTGCCAATCCGACCACCCACCGTAATAAGGCTGGTGTGTCTCCTCCAACAACCGGCGGAAAATCTTCAAGCGTTCTTCCGCCGGAATATGATGGTGATCCTGAACCAGCTTGAAGATCGATTCCAGACAGCTTTCGATCACGATCCCGACTCCACCGTCCGAATCGTCGGCGGACTGCAATAATTCAATCATCTCTTCGATGATGCAAAACAGAATCGCCAGCCCGTGCAACCATTCCTCTTCATCGAAGGCGGAGAGAGCCTTTTCAGCGACGATCTCCGCACCTTCCACCGCGCGGCTTACGTTCCGCCAAGACACAAAGCCATGATCATCCGAATATGTGTCAATGTAGGATCGAATCAACCGTCGGCAGGCGTCCAACTCCTGATCCGCGCCCCTTTTCGACAAGTGAATTCTAATGCGCTCTTCCGCGGTATATGAATCCGATGCAATCGAGAGCAGCAATTCGATTAATTTCTCCTTGCTCTCTGCTTCCAACAGTTGCCGGAGAGACGGTTCCGGTGAAGATGCCCCGACTGCTTCTCTATTCTTAAGCTCGAGGAATACGGCGACTTGATGCTTGCATACCGGGCCGAAATCGTACGGACAATCGCATTCTGATTCCATAATGTTTCCCTCGTCGTCCAGCTCTACGTAGACCTCATAATCTTCGTTCCCGCGCACAACCGCAATGTACTTTTCATCGGCAATGGACTTCAAGGAAATTACCCGTCCTTCGGACGCGTATTCCTTCCCTCTGTGTACAACTGCAGGATCTATGTATCTAGAAAAATCGGATAAATTCAAGAGGATCGCCCCCTTTGGACGCTTCTTTCCATCTTGGAATTCCAATAGTCGATGAACACCTGATAAGATCGCACCGTGGTAAAGAAGGGAATATGTTGGTCTGCCGCAGCGTCGACATATTCATCTTTTAGAAATGGTGACAGCGACACAGGTCGTATATCGGTTGCCATTTGGAAAATAATCCTGCTCATTTGTTGCTTTTATGCTTAAGGATGTATGTTTTAGCCAAGTGGTTTAGATGGCCAACAGCAATTGAATTGGGATCACTCGGGTCATGCTTCTTCTGAATGGCACGTTCAAATTCATCAATCATCTTTGCAAAATCGCATACATTCTGCTCAAGACCAAATAAGCGTTTCATGTCTCGATAGTGTCGAAAAAAGACTGCGTTAGCTTGATCATTGGGATAACCTAATTGTTGAAGTTCCGAAATGACCGCTTGAGCATACAGCCTAATCATCGTCTGTCTTGAAGAACGTTTCACCGGTATCCCCTGCCCAAACATTTCTTTATTACTCGAGAATCAACTTCACTTCAATGGATTCCAACCAATCCGAAACACGTTTGCGATTCTGCTCTTCAACAAACTGGTAATACCGCTCTAACTGCTCGCTGTCGGAAGATAACGCATCCTTGAATCTTCGGAATATTTTCTTGCCGCCGCTCAATATGTGCATCAAAGTGGATTGCAGCTTTTTATCTTCAACCGTTTCCGCAAAATCAACCATGTCGGTATATCCTTCATCCGACTCCCGTTTCGGTAACCGAAAATAAATTTCATTAAAGCCTTCTTCAATGACCTCGCTTAATTCTTCGTCCTCTTCATCCCGGTCAAACGTTCGCAACGTGACAACATCTCCAGTTTCGATATTCAGGAAGGACTCTATTCCTTCTACGTACATGTCGTATGCATCCACAATCTCCTGAAACTGCTGCTTGGTCAATTTCAATTCTTTCATAGGTTCTCCCTCAGCTACTATCGCTTTGATCAACTCGCCGCGTTGTTCCGCCTCATATTCCTCCCACGTGATTCCATACGGGAAGCCGCCATCCGTATATCCGGCGATAAAATAGAAATTCTCGTCTTGTTCCAACAGCCCCATGAATTCCGCTTTCTGACCGGTCCGCTTATTTTTCTTCCTGCCGCGCATTAAGTTCCCCACCTAAATCCATCTTATTTGAGCGTGCAGATTAGCCAAATTGTCATGAAAACCCCAGCCGATCCCTTCTGTTTTCGAAACCACGGCTTCGAGGCGCTCCTCGAATTCGTCGAACAACTCGGCCGTTTCATCTTCATTTACTTGATCAATGATATCGGCATACATGGACACCATGCTGTTGTAGAAGCGTTCATCAATATCCCCGTAGCTTAGGGTGAAATCAACTCCATTTTCAACGTAGACCAGCTTCAATTCCAGGGCGTACCTGGCATTTCCAGTCAATCTCTCGAATTCCGAAATCGCATGTTTCGCATCCTGAAGTCTCAGCTTGCCAAATCCCCGCTCAGGGAAAAACTCTTTCTCAACCTTCTTGCAATACTCTTGAAAGAGAGACTCTACTGCTTCATCGCCCAGTATTCTTACAGCAAGAAACTTCTCCATATCTTTGCTGGCGCCATAACAAGCCTTCACCAAATCGATAAGCTGGTCGCTATTTAGCTGCTTCAGATGCTTATTCAGAGCAGACTTCGTCAGCTTCACAGGCTTTTTCCCTACCGGCCGCTTAACCAGTGACTTGGGGATCAGCTTGTCCTTATGCCGCTCAAGCTCCTGATTCACTTCTTCGCAGGAGAAATGTTCGGGATCATATCCTTCTCGAACCCAACCGATAAAATGATCCCGCTCCGGATGATTGGGAGTAAGCAGTACTTCCAGCATATGCTGATGCCCCCACACGCCTCCCACATCTTCCTGCGGACAGCCGCGGGCACCATCTAGACACAAGGGTGCCGGGTCGGATGTCGATGCGTCGATTTTGATCAACGTAACCGTGTGCTGCCAATCATCTCCAAAATCATACACGTATGTAAATACGGTGTTTTCTTCGTGAACATGCTTCTGAACGATTTCCCTCCGTGCATTCAGCACCTCGCGGTCTTCTATATGCTCGAATGTCGGATCGGGCAGACCGATCACCTTTTCTTTCACATGAAACTCGTATAAATGGTAATTTTCCCATCCCATGACCGATTGGATGATTTTGTGAAGCTGATGAAACGTCACGTCCGGATGAAATTGAAACTCCCGCCAAATCTTCGGGGCAATCTCATTCAGTTCGATTCTGCATCGATAAACCATGATCGTCTGTTCTCCTTTTAAGTATTCCGAGTATATAAATAAACCCACTGTGTCCTGATTGGAACTACAATGGGTAGGCAACTTGGATTCATTCCCATTCTTCTTCGCGCATCCTTTTGATTTCATCGATCAAATGCGCAGCTTGTTCCGGAGTTAAAACTCCAGCCGATTCAAGGATATCGTCAATGCCGCAATCGTCCTCGGACAAATGCCGGTCCGGCTTATTTGGCACGGGCATAGTCAACTGTTCTCCTCCCAATTGTACAATCTGAACTATCATTTTCATTTCTCACCGGGAAACAAAACCGCAACAATCCAAACTTCATTCTCCCGCTGTTCGAAATAAATCCTAAACCTCTTCACAACAATACGCGACAATCCAACATAAGTGCCGTTTTCCTCTGTATAAGCTTTGCCTATAATGGGATTGGTGAGTACAGCTTCTGTTTCAAGAATCAATTGAGAAATGAAATCAAAAGTTTCCTCGGGGGAAAATCGCTCACTGCGAAACTGGGAGAGCTTAGATCTGACTGCCGGAGGCCATAAAATTACTCGGTTCATGATCGAAAATCCTCTGGAGATAAGGATTTCAGTAATTCCGATGTGCTCATAGCTTTACCAAGCTTGAATTCTCTCCTGCTTTGTTCAATCATGGCCTTCAATTCCGGATTCGCCTCGACGTCAGCTTGAATGGACCGCTGCTCTTCCTCTTGCAAGACGAGAGTGAATTTTCCTTTTCCTGGAATATGAAATTGAAACACAGAGTTTTCGCGGCTCATATTCGATATGTTCTCCATCAACTCTTCCGGTGAATTGACCTTTTCCATTCGATGTCACCCCTTTTCATAAGCTTTTCCGCTCTTTTATCACTAGTATAACATACACCGCTACGAATCTTACAGAAGCAGAAATCCGGCCCTGCCGAACCGGCTTATCGCCCCATATAGCTCGTCCACCCTCACCGCACAAACCGCCCGCTGCACACAAAACGCGCCGTTTCCTGACATAGGTTCGCGTTCACAACGACTTGACGTTATACGCCACCGGTCCGTTCCGGCATACCCGCGGCAAAAGCCGAAAAGGCCGGCCGGATATTCCGGCCGGCCCGGCAACGCCGATGCCTGAAGTCCCAATCAGCCCCGCTTCTTGCGCGTCATGACGTCGAAGATGACCGCCAGCGCGAGCACGCCGCCGCGGATCATGTACTGGTAGGAGATGCCGACACCCAGCAGGTTCATGCCGCTCGACAGCGAGGCCATGACGATCGCGCCGATGATGGACCCGGTCACCTTGCCGACGCCGCCGGCCGCCGATACGCCGCCGACATAAGCCGCCGCGATGGCGTCGAGCTCGAACAGCGTGCCGGCCGTCGGCGAAGCCGACTGGAGACGGGACGTGAACAGAATGCCCGACAGGGCGGAGAGCATCCCCATCGAACCGAACACGACATAGGTGATCTTCTTCACGTTGATCCCGCTCAGGTGCGCGGCTTCCGGATTGCTGCCCACGGCGTAGATATGCCGTCCGAGCACCGTCTTGGTCGTCAGGAAGTGATAGGCGATGACGACCAGCAGCATGATGACGACCGTCCAGGAAATGCCGTTGTACCCGGCGAGAATCCACGTGATGTAGGCGATGATCGCCGACACGAACACAAGCTTCAGGACGAAAATGCTCCCGGACACGACTTCGAAGTTGTACTTGATCTTGTTGCGCCGGTTGCGAATCTCGGACAGAATGTACAGGATGATCGCGACGGCGCCGATCACGAGCGCCGACAGGCTGAGGCCGCCCACCTGGGTGATCGCCGGGACATAGCCGTTGCCGATCGCGTTGAACCAGTCGTCCCGCACGTTGATCGTGCCGGTCTTCTCCGTCACGCGCAGCAGCGCCCCGCGGAAAATGAGCATCCCCGCCAGCGTCGCCACGAAAGCCGGAATGCCGACCGATGCGATGAGAAAGCCGTTGATCAGACCGGCGATGATGCCGATCAGCAGAATGATCGGAATCGTCAGATATACCGGAAGCCCGAACTGGGACAGCAGAATCGCCGCGATCGCCCCCATGAAGCCGGCCGCGTAGCCGACCGACAGGTCGATGTGCCGGATGACGATGACGAGCGTCATGCCGACGGCGAGCACCGCGATATATCCCGTGGCGTCCAGCAGGTTGCTGATGTTCCGGGACGACATGAACAGTCCGTCCGTCAAGATCGAGAAGATGAGCATGATCACGAAGAGGGCGATGTACATGCCGTATTCCCGGACGTTCACTTTGAGCAGCGACAGCATCTCCTGGAAAAACCCGCCGCCCCGCGCGACGGTCCGGCTGTCGTTCACTTGAAGGTTCATACAGGCTCCTCCTATAATGTTGCGAATTGCATGATTTTCTCCTGATCGGCCTCTTCAATCGCGAGCTCGCCGGTGATTCTGCCCTCCGCCATGACATACACGCGATCGCTCATCCCGAGCACTTCGCCGAGTTCGGACGAGATCATGATGATGCTCATCCCCTGGCTGATCAGTTCGTTCATGATCGTATAAATTTCATATTTCGCGCCCACGTCGATGCCGCGCGTCGGTTCGTCGAGAATGAGCAGTTTGGGGCCGACGAACATCCATTTGCCGAGGGACACCTTCTGCTGGTTGCCGCCGCTCAAGTTCCCGACGAGCTGCTCCACCGACGGAGCCTTGATGTTGAGCGCTTTTTTATAGTAATCGGAGACCCGGATTTCTTCGTTCTCGTTGATCCATCCGCCCCCCGCCACCTTCCGGAGATTCGCTGCGGTAATGTTCCACTTGATGTCCTGGATCAGGAACAGCCCGTTGCCCTTCCGATCCTCGGTGACGTAGGCGATCCCTTCGCGGATGGCTTCACTCGGATGGCGGAACGTCTTCGGCTTGCCTTCGACGAGCATTTCCCCCTGCAGCCGATAACCTTTGGGGTTGCCGAAAATGCTCAGCGCCAGCTCCGTCCGCCCCGAACCCATCAATCCCGCGATGCCGACGATTTCGCCTTTCCGGACATGCAGGTTCACATCCGTTGCGACGTTCCGTCCCGCCTGCGGGTCGTACGCCGTCCAGTTGCGAAGCTCGAACACTTTCTCGCCGAAATTTTTGTTCGTCCGTTTCGGATAGATGTCTTCAATCTCGCGGCCGACCATATGCTTGATGATGACGTTCTCCGTAATCTCGCCCTTGGCCGCATCCAGTGTGCAGATCGTTCGTCCGTCGCGGAGCACGGTCGCCTTGTCCGCGATCGCCATCACTTCTTTCAGCTTGTGGGAGATCATGATGCAGGTGATGCCTTGCTGCTTCAGTTCACGCAGCAATTGAAGCAGGTTCTCGCTGTCGTTCTCGTTGAGCGCGGCGGTCGGCTCGTCGAGGATAAGCAGCTTGACGTCCTTGCTGAGCGCCTTGGCAATTTCCACGAGCTGCTGCTTGCCGACCCCGAGATCTTTGACCAACGTTTCCGGATTGACGTCCAGCTTCACTTTCTTCAGCATCCGGCCCGCCCTGACGATCGTCTCGTTCCAGTCGACCAGCCCGCTGCGCTGCACCTCGTTGCCGGCATAAATGTTCTCGTAGACGGACAGGTCCGGGAACAGCGCCAGCTCCTGGTAGATGATGACGATGCCGGCCTTCACGCTGTCGCTGATCGACGTGAACCGCTGCTCCTTGCCGTCAAAAATGATGTCCCCCGTGTACGTCCCGTAAGGGTAGACACCGCTCAGCACCTTCATCAGCGTCGACTTGCCCGCCCCGTTCTCACCGACAAGGCAATGAATCTCTCCCCGCCTCACCTTGAAGCTGACGTCCGTGAGCGCCTTCACGCCCGGGAACGTTTTGGAGATGTTCCGCATCTCCAGAATGTAATCGTCCATGGCCTGTTCTCCTTCTTCCGGATGACGGTGATAACAGCGGAATAGTGATAGACGCATCTATCACTATTCCGCCCTCGTATGAACTGCCGATTGCGGTCAGTTGAATTCGCTCTCGTCGTAGTAGCCGGAATCGAACAGCTCTTTCTTGATGTTCGACTGGTCGACGACGATGACATCCGTCTGCTTCGCCTTGACGTCAATTTTGCCGTTGTGGTAGGAGCCGGTCGTGGTCGGCGTCTTGCCCTCGAGAATGTCGACGGCGAGGTTCATCGCGTCTTTGACCAGCGTACGGACATCCTTGAACACCGTCATCGACTGCTTGCCGTCCAGGATGTATTCGACGGAAGCTTTGTCCGCGTCCTGACCCGTCACGACGTAGCTCGTGACCGCCGAATCGGCCGCGAACACGTCCGCGATGGCGCGCGCCGTATGGTCGTTCGGTCCGAGGATGAGCACGTCGCCCTTCAGATCGTCCGAAGCGGCCGTGAGGTGCGTTTGCGCCTTGTTCTTCGCTTCGTTCGGATCCCAGTTCGTCGTGATTTGGCCGATGATCCGGCTCATCTCTTCACGGGTGAGCTCCGCCTTGTCTTTCAGCGCTTCCGCTTCGCTGGAGTTGGCGATCTTCAGCGAGCCGTCCGCAATCTTCGGCTGCAGCACTTTCCATGCGCCTTCGAAGAACAGGAACGCGTTGTTGTCGGAAGCCGCGCCGGCGTACAGATACAGCGGCTGGCCGCCTCCCTTCATGTGGTCAACCAGGTATTGGGCTTGCGCCGCGCCGACCGCCACGCTGTCGAACGTGACGTAATAATCAACGGCGTCGGTGTTCGTGATCAGACGGTCGTACGCGATGACCGTAATGCCTTCCTTCTTCGCGGCTTTGACCGCAGCGGCTGCAGCGTCGCCGTCCGGAGGACAGATGATGAGGACTTTGATGCCTTTGTTGATGAGGGTTTCGACGTTTTCCTTCTCTTTCGCGGAGGAACCCTGGCTGAACAGAATTTCGACATTGTACTTCGTGTCGTCCAGGGCTTCCCTGAAGCGCTGCTCGTCCTGCACCCAGCGCTGCTCGTCCTTCGTCGGGAGGACGACGCCCACGTCGACCTTGCCGCCGCCGTTTTTGCCGCAGGCGGCCAGGAGCGCGCCGAACAGCGCGGCGACGAGCAGGATGGCGGTGATCTTGAATCCCTTGCGCATTGATTGAACCCCTTTCGGTAAATGTGGTGGCACAACCAATGTATCATCCCGCATCCGACTGTAAGGGCTGTAATGACAGGACTCTTTTATGATGTTCTGTAATTTCTTGAGCCGAATCCGACCGTTTACCGTTCGATGTGTTTGTAAACTTCCTCCCGGGCGTGAAATCCGTCCGCGATGATCGTCTCGTCGATATTGTCGGCGTTCACGGCGATCGGCGTCAGCAGCACGGAGGGCACGTCAAGCTTGCCGTTGTTTACGAGACGGTCGGCACGCGGCGTCTCGCCTTTCGCCATCTTGACGGCCAATTCCGCCGCCACTTCGGCAAGCTGCCGGATCGGTTTGTAGACGGTCATCGTCTGGGTGCCCGCGACGATCCGCTGGGCGGCTGCGAGTTCGGCGTCCTGTCCCGCAACGGGAACCTGGCCGGCGAGTCCCCACTCCGCCAGCGCTTCGATGGCGCCGCCCGCCGTGCCGTCGTTGCCGGCGATGACGGCATCGATTCTGCCCTCGTTCGCTTCCAGCGCGATGCGCATGTTGTCCCGCGCGTTGGCGGGCTGCCAATCCCGGGTCCACTGGTCGAACACGATGGTGATCTCTCCCCTGTCGATGTACGGCTGGAGCACATTGAACACCCCTTTTTTGACCAGGTGGGCGTTGTAATCCGTCTCGGGACCGCCGATGTAGACATATTTCCCCGCGGGAATCCGCTTCGTGATCGCTTCCGCTTGCAGCTCGCCCACCCGCTCGTTGTCGAACGAGACGTACAGATCGACGTCCGCATTGCGCACCAGCCGGTCATAGGACATCACCTTGATGCCGGCGGCATGGGCCTTGTTCACAATCGTCGCCGCCGCTTCCGCATCATGGGGCACGACGACGAGGATGTCGACCCCCATGCCGATCAGCGTCTCGGCCTGCTCGATCTGCTTCGCGTCGTCGCTGTCCGCCGTCATGACGATGAATTCCGCTCCCAGCGCTTTCACCGCTTCGCCGAACATCTCCTGGTCCTTGATCCAACGCTCTTCCTGCAGCGTATCCATCGTGAGCCCGACCTTGATGATCCCGTCGTCCTGCCGCCGGACGCCCGGTGCTTGCCCGTCCGGAAGCTCCTCCCCGGGTGACGAAGGGAGGCCCGCGTCGTTTCCGACGTCTCCGCGCATGAAGATCGCCCACAGGAGCAGCACCGCCAGCGCGATGGCCGCAACCTGGAGCAGCCGGCGGACCGCCATTATCCGCATCGCTTTCCGTTCAAGCATCGCAAGCCTCCCGCCCTCTTGTCCCGAGCAGCGCCTTCCGATATTCCGTCGGCGAGATGTTGCACATCTTCTTGAACACCTTGCTGAAATAGTTCGGATCGCGGTAGCCGACTTCCAGCGCGATCGCCTTCATGCTGAGCTCCGGATCGGCCATGAGCTTCTTCGCCTTCTCGATCCGGCATTCGGTCAGAAAATCGATGTAATTGATGCCGAACTGCTCCTTGAACAGTTTGCTGATGTAGAACGGGCTTAAACCCACCATCCGGCCGATCGCCTCGAGGGAAATGTCCTCATGCGAATGTTCGATGATATATTTCTTGATCTGGTGCACGGCGTCCGGCTCGTAGCGCGCCTGATGCTCCGCATACGCCTGCCGGATCCGGCCGAGCAGGACGTTCGCCTCCGCCTGCAGCTGCCGGTAATCCTGCGCCTGGAACGGAAATACCGGCGCCTGGGCTTCGACGCCGAGCTCCTGCAGCATCCGCGAGACGAGCCAGAGCAGTTCGAGCGCGCGCTGCTGCGCCAGCAGCAGGTCGACGCCTTCCTGCTCGCAGCGGCGGATGAACGACATGACATCGGCCTGCACGCGCTCCCAGTCGCCCGTCCGGATCTGCTCGATGAACCGCTTCTCCCATTCCCGGTCCGGCCGGCCGCCCACCGCGCCGAGCGCGGGCGTGTCCTCATAGAACCGGTATTTGACCGGCAGTGTCGGGTCCATCGCGGCGATCTGGGCTTCGTGGTAGGACTGCCGGATGTCGTCCAGCGAGCCGCAGACGCCGCCGATGCCGACAAATAAGCCGGCGCCGCCGCCCGAAGCGGCCAGGGCCAGCAGTTCCCTGGCCAGCGCCGTCGCCTGGGAACGGTACGATCGAACCGGATCACGGAACACGATGACCGGGATCTGCCCGCCGGACAGCGCCCCGACCAGGCCGACGCCCGTCTTCCGGATTCTCGCTTTCACTTCGGCATACTTCTGCTCTTCGCCTGCCGGCATCATGACGACGATGGCGAACATCTCGCTTGCCGTGCTGACGCCGAGCAGGTCGACCAGCTCGTCCAGATGCACATCGTGGACATGGTCGTACAGCAGCTGGGTCACGATGTCGGTCTCAACGACGGGCAGCACTTTTTTGAGCGCGGTGATCTGCTGCCTGCTCGCTTCGCGTTCCTTGCGCTCCTCCTCGATCTGCCGCAGCACCCGGCCGACGGTCGCAATGATCTCGTCCGCCTTGCTCGGCTTGAGCAGGTAGTCCTTCACGCCGAGCTTGATGGCCGTGCGGGCGTAGTCGAACGCATCGTAAGCCGTCACCATGATGAACCGGATGTCCGGTTCGATGGCGCTTATCCGCTCGATCGTCTCGAGGCCGTCCATGCCCGGCATCTTGATGTCCATCAGCACCAGATCCGGACGGAAGCCTTCCTCGACCATCTGCAGCGCGACCCGTCCGTTCCGCGCCTGTTCGATGGCAAGATCGGGAAACCCTTTCCGCAATATCGCCGCAAGCCCTTCACGCTCAATCTGCTCGTCATCCACGATCAGTACGCTGGTCATCCGCTTCGTACCTCCTCACTTTGGGCAAACGCAGCACGACCTTCGTGCCGGATCGCGGTTTGCTCTCGATGTCGATGATGTCGTCCTGCCCGTAGAACAGCCGGAGCCGCTGCACGACATTGCCGATCCCGATGCCGGTCGTATGCCCTTCCGTCTCTTGAACGCTGCCTTTGAGCACCCGTTCGATCTTGTCCTCCGGCATGCCCGGCCCGTCGTCCGCAATCTCGACCCGGATCCGATCGCCGTCTTCCGCGATGCGGAACACGATGGTGCCGCCGTCCTCCATCGGCTCCACGGCGTGGATGACGGCGTTCTCCACGATCGGCTGGAGCGTCAGCCCGGGAATCTGCACGTACAGGCACGACTCGTCAATGTCCTCGACAAACCGCAGCCGGTCGGCGAACCGGGCCGACTGGATGTCCATGTATTGGCGCAGCACCCGGACTTCCTCGTAGAGCGTGACGGAGCGGTCCAGACGCCGCAGATTGTAGCGGAGCAGACCCGCGACGCTCGCCAGCAGGTCGCTCGTCTCTTCGGCGCCTTCCAGATAAGCTTTCTTCGAGAGCGTATCCAGCGTGTTGAACAGAAAATGCGGATGAATCTGGCTCTGCAGGCTGCGGTACCGGCTCTCCTGCAAGAGCAGCTTGTTCTGCTGCAGTTCGTGCTCCAGTTGGGCTTTCTGCTGGATTTCCGTAATGAGGTTGTTGATATTCACCCGCATCCGCTCGAACATTTTCGCCAGAAAAGCGATCTCGTCGTTCGACGACACTTCGATCTCCTGGTCGAACCGTCCCCGCGACAGTTCCTTCGCCGCCTGTGTCAGCTTCTGCACCGGCCTCGTGATGCTGAGGGCGAACCAGTACGCGAAGATCAGCAGCAGGAACGTGATGGTAAGCAGCAGCCAGATGCCGAGCTTGTTCAGCTCCGTCGACCGCTCGATGATGCCCCGGTAGAACCGGTCGTACGTTTTGAGCTCGGTGTCGAGCAGCGTCAGTGTCATGTCGGAGATGGAGCGGGAGATGCGCGTCGCTTCATTGAATGCCTGATTCGAATCTTCGGTGTCCATCTGCGCCTGGAACATCATCGACCGGTTCGCCGTTTCGAGCAGACTGTCGATCAGATTCGTGTAGCTGGTAAGGTCAAAGTCGTTGTCTCCGTTGCGCAAGGCGAACACGTCGTATTTCGCCCGGCGCAGCCGTTCCTTGCTCTGCTCGAGCTGTTCGTAATGTTCAGGCGTCGGCCGGATGAGGTAGTTGTTCAGGTCCGTGATCGTCTGCTGGCTGGCGCCCGTCACCTCGTTCATCCGCAGATAGCGCTGCAGAATGTCGTTGTATTGCTCCTGGGTCTGGCGGCTGTAGTAGGTCAGCGTCAACCAGATGGCCGCCATGATGAACAGCACGATGCCGGTGAGGACCAAAATTTTGTTCTGTATGCGATTCATGGCGCATCTTCCGCTTTCCGCAGCCGAATTTCGGTATGATAGCCGCTCGTCTTGAGCGGGATCTGCCTGCCTTCCAGCCAGTCGATCATGAGGGCCGTGCTGATCCGTCCCATTTCTTCGGGCGACTGTTCAATGATGCCGTCGATGAGCCCTTCCCGGAGCAGCGTCAGCGTATCCGGGCTGTCGTCGAACGAGTAAATATGATACGGCTTCACCCGCGACCTGCGGCCGATCTCCTGCACCATCGCGGCGGTCAGGTTCGCGTTCGCCGCGATGAACGCCTGCACGTCGGGCGAATGATTCATCAGATCCTGCATGGCGGCGATGACCTGCTCCCGCGAGCCCTGCGTCTCCGCGTATTGCAGCTCGATGCCGGGATAAGCTTCCAGGATGCTGCGAATCCCGTCCAGCCGCTGTTCCTGGTAATAGGCGTTGCCGTTGTCCCTGAGCAGGATGACCGTTCCCTCCTGCCCCATGTCCGCCGCCAGCTGCCGTGCGATCGTCCGGCCCGCTTCGAATTGATCGGAACCGACATAAGTCCTGCGCAGGCTGTCGGGCACGTCGTTCGCGACGGTGATGACGGGGATGCCGTACGAGGCCGCCTTGTATTTCACCAGTTCCTTGAACGCGTCCGTATCCAGCCCCTGGACGATGATGCCGTCCATGCGGGAGTGAATCGCAATTTCCAGTTTCTTCAGAAATTCGTCCGCATCATTGTTGTAGCTTCCCCAGATTTCAAGCATCGCGCCGTGCTTCGCCGCTTCTTCCCGCGCGCCGGCGCCGACCTTGTCCCAGAACGGCGTCTCCAGCTCCTGGGTGATAAGGACCAGCCGGTACTCCGCGGATTCCTGCAAGGGCGTCTGGGGGAGCCGCCAGTCGGCGCGGAACACCTTGTACGCCGATGCCGACGTGAAGTAGAGCAGCACCGCACAGATGGCGGCGAGCAGGACGACGATCGTTTTTCGCATGGCGTTGTTTCTCCGTTTCCCCCGTAAAATTCGCAGAGATTGGACTCATGATACCGTGAACCGGGAGAGCGACGCCTTGAGCTGGTCGGACACCGACTCCAGCCGGTTCGACAGCTCCACCAGACCGGCGCTGACGCCGAGCTGTTCACGGCTCAAGGAAGCCACATCCCCGGACACCGCCGCGGCCTGCTGCGCGACGGAGCTGACCTCGCTCATCGTGCCGGCCATGGCGGACTGCACCTGTTCAAGCCGCCGGATCGACGCCGTCGCGGCTTCCAGCCGGCCGAGAAAAGCGTTCATGTTCGTCTGCACCGCGCGGAACAGCCGGTGCGCTTCCTTGACGGCTTCGATCTGTTCCCGGAAGACCGGATGCGCCTCGGACAGCGCCTCGACCGTCTCGCGGATTTCATGCTGGATCGTGCCGATGATCTCGCCGGCCACGGCGATCGACTGCCGGGACTGCTCCGCCAGCCCGCGGATTTCGTCCGCCACGACCATGAAGCCTTTGCCCGCGCTGCCGGCGCGCGCGGCCTCGATGCCGGCGTTCAGCGACAGAATGTTCGTCTGCGCGTTCATCCGGATGAGCATCTCGAGGATGTTCCGGATCGAGCCCGCGCTGTCGGCCAGACGGCCGACCTTCTCCGCCATCGAGCGGGTAATCGCTTCCATCCGGTTCGTGTTGCCGGTCAAGGCCGTCATGTGGCCGGTCCCTGCGGCTCCGGCTTCCTCCGCCTCGGACGCGGCCCGTTTCATCTCCTCATTCGATGCGACGACGGTCTGCACCTGTGCGCCGATGTCGTCCGCGATGTCCGCTCCCTGCTCGGACGCGGAGGCGAGGCTGGCTGCGCCGGACGCGATCTCACCGGTCGCCGCCGCGATCGTCCCGGCGGCATCCTCCGTCTGGCGGGCGGCCTGCGCCAGGGCCGCTGACGTCTCGAGCACCGCCTGCGCGGACTGGTTCGTACTCTGCACGAGCGCCGTGATCTCTTCCATCATCCAGTTGAAGCTGTCGGCGACCTGGCCGATCTCGTCCTTCCGCCGGATCGTGGATCTGACGGTGAGGTTTCCTTTCTTGCCCTCCGTCATGAGCGCCTTCAGTTCTCCGAGCGGCCGTCCGATCATCCGCATGACGATGAATCCGATGAGGCCCGCCGCCGCGACCGCCGCAACCGACATGAGCAGCGTGATGTCCCGGATGGCGCGCACATTTTCCATCAGGCTGGCGAGCGGGATATGGCTGACAATCTGCCAGCCGTTCGATTCCACCACCCCCTGCACGGACAACATGGCCTGGCCGTCGATCCTGGTTATGGCCGAATCGTATTCAGGCAAGTCGTAGGGATAGGGCTTGCCGGCCAATCCGGACTCCGTCGCGTAGACGATCGTCCGGTCGGGCGCGACGACATAGATGCGTCCGTCGCCGAAATCCGTCGATTGGACCCGCTTCTCGATGACATACGGATCGATCTCCATATAGAGCTCATGCATCACGTTCATCTCGTATGCCATGCCGACGTACAGCCGGATGCTGCCGCCCGGCCCGCCCGCGTCGGCGAACCAGACCGGCTTGCCCTGCCCGTCCCGGACGCGCTGCGAGACGGCCGGATCGCGGAATCCTTCGGCATCGGCCGATGCATCCGACGCGAGGACGGGACGTTCCTCCCGCTCGGTGATGAGCGCGATCTGTTTGATTGAAAGATCGGTCATCGCCGCGGCGCTGAGCCGGGTGCCGAGCGTCTGTGCGAGGCTTGCGATTTCCGCGGCGTCGCCGGATTGATTGTACGCATTGAGCATCCGGATGAAGTCGGCATCCGCGATGACCTGCTTCAGCTTCTGCGCATAGCCCGTCAGGACGACGTCCAGCTTCTCGGCCGTCTGCCGCGCGGTGATCCGGTTCGCTTCCGCGACTTCCGTCTCGATCGCCCGTTTCGACCGGGAATACGAGAACCAGCCGAGGGCCAGTACACAGAGCAGAATGGCGCAGAAGATGAGGATGAACAGCTTCATGCCGACCGAATGGAACATCGACCGATTGACGCTCATCGCAAGATGTCTCCTTACCTGGGATGATGTGGATTCGCAAGGAAGCAAGCGCTTTCAAAAATGATCTCTACTCCATTCGACAGCGTACTCCATTTCCCTGCATCGCGAAAGCGGATGATAGAAGATTCCAGCAAGTCACAAAAAAATCCCCGTCAAGGGGACGTTCGGCGGATGTTCAGCCGTCATTTCGCGGCCGAGCCTGTCGATAAATAGCGCTCCATATTTTCCAATTCGCGTTTGTAAATCGAGCGGATCATGGAAGAAGTGGCCAGCCGCTCCACCCAGCCGGAAAATCCGGGTTTGTCGGGAAACCGCGAGGTGAGCCTGAGTATGCAGCAATCATCGGATTCCGGAATCAATTCCCATGTTGTCGTAATCCCCGCATTGCCGTCCTGCTCCTGCACGATGCGTCCGGGCTCAAGTTCCTTGAGCGTCATGACCAGCGCGGTGCGGTTGCCCATCACGTTCATCGTCAACCGGAACACCGTTCCGTCGCCTCTGCCGCCTTCCAGTACTTCCAGCGATTCGAACTGCCTGGGCAGGATGCGGCGATGTTCATCCATGTCGATGATCAGGTTGTACACCCGCTGCGGGGACATCTGGAACCGGCGTTCCACGGAGACCGCGTAATGCGTCAAGCTCAACCCCTCCCGAATTGGCATAAAGCGCATTAATTTCCTTCCATTATACTTCAGGTTGAGCTGAGCGGAATTGTAAAAATCGGAACTTATCCGGGCTGCGGCGCCAGGAGCCAGCCCACGGCCTCATCCTGGTCGGTGAAGACGCGGAACGTATTCCCGTTGCGGTATTCGGCGACCATTTCACGAAACCGTTCGGGAAACTGCAGGCCTTCCCGGATGACCGCCGCCGCCTTGATGTTGTAGTTGACGAATTTCTGCAACACGGCACCGGCCAGACCGGTCCGCAGCCTGACAAAATCATCCGACAGCACGCCGCCGTCCAGCAGCACCGCGTTCGTGTCATGTTCCATGCACAGCGCAATGATGTCGATCGCGTCCTGCTCCCGCTGAATCGGCGAATCGCCGCCGGTAATATGCAAGTACCTTCTCCCTTGGTATGCTTTGACTTGATGATTCATTTTCGATCCCGCCTCTTGATGGTTTTCCCGCGCCCGGGCTTCATCCGGAGCGTCATCCTCATCCGGCAGCGCGGCGAGGAATGCCTTTACCTCCCGAATCCAGTCCAGCTCGCCACAAGTGCGCACATCCCACTCCAAAACACGATTGCCCTCTCCCAGCCATTTTTCCATCCACAACCGTACGTTATCCCGGCCGCGATAGACCGGGCCGTAGCATTCCGTTATGATGCAATCTTCATCAAGCGTTTCAAGCACGGTTTCGATTTCCGCGCGCTTCCAGCCCGAAACATACTGCTCGAATATGGATATCAAGTTTGTGGACATCGAGATCCCTCTATGGCTTAATGATTAAAACTTCCTGTTCTGGTATTTGATGCTCGGTCGCCTGACTCCTCTTTTTACGCGTTTCCCGTCAAACAGAAAAGGCCTCCTTCGTCAAACTCCGTGTACCGGAATCCAACGAAGAAGGCCTTATGGTTCATCCATCATGCCGCAATGCTCACGGACTTCAAGTCCGCCTCAGCACTCCTCCGGCTTGCCCGCGTCCGTTGCCGTGCGGAACGACTGGCCGCAGCCGCAGGTGGCCACCGCGTTCGGGTTGTGGATCGTAAATCCCCCGCCCATCGCCGTCTCCTTGTAGTCAATCTCGAGACCGTACAGATATTTCATGCTGTCCGAGTCGACGACAACGCGCAGACCGCGGATGTCCATCTCCTGGTCGTTCTCGTGTTTCTCGTCGTCGAAGCCCATGCCGTAGGAGAAACCGCTGCAGCCGCCCTCCCGCACGCCGATGCGAAGGAACAGACCGGGCGTCTCTTCTTCGGCGAGCATTTCCTTGATTTTATTCGAAGCCGCTTCGCTGATCGCAATCATCTGGATCCCTCCCGCTAGCTTGATGCGCCTTGATAAGCATCAATATTAATTTATAAGTATACCCGACATTCCAGGATGCCACAATAGGAGCCGGCCGGCGCACCGGGCGGTCCGGTCAATCTCCGGGATGCTCTGTTTGATTAACGAAACCAGGACGTCTTATTTGCCGGAAATTGCGGGTTTTCGGATTCGTAACGAAACCGAGACGTCCTGTTCGGATTTGAAGGGGCAAAAAACGGCTCTCCGCAGCCAAATAAGTATGCTGCGTTTCGTTCGCGTCCGGAAGCAGACCAAATTGTCACAAATAACGGCTCCTTGTTTCGTTAGCGCTTCAATTGTTGTCCTGGCGCGACTTTCAACCGCTGCAACACTTTCTCCGGCCCTCCGGCTGCGCCTCATCTCCCGGATTATCCTGTTGCCCGATTCTGTCCCGGAAGATTATAATAATTACAGTCTCTGGACGGGTGCCGCTTAAGCCCATCGACAGGAGGAATGGCCATGAACGTCGTAATCCCGACCGAACATTCACGCATGCAGGAAATCCGAGAGAAGGTACACTATGGTCAGCGGCTGACCCTCGAAGACGGCGTCTTCCTGTACGAGTCCGATGATCTGCTCGCCATCGGCCAGATGGCGAACGAAGTGAACCTGCGGAAGAACGGCAAGAAAGTCTATTTCATCGAGAACATGAGCCTGTACTTTACGAACGTGTGCGAATCGCACTGCGCGTTCTGCAGCTTCCGCCGGGACCAGGGCGAAGAGGGCGCGTACACGCTCACCGGCGAAGAGATGCTCGCCTATATCGAGAAGCATTACCATCCCGGCGTCCGGGAATTCCATATCGTCGGCGGCCACAATCCGCATGTGCCGTTCGACTACTACGTCGAATCGCTCCGCGTGCTGAAGCAGCACTATCCGGACGTGACGCTGAAGGCGTACACCGCCGCAGAGATCGAGTTCTTCTCGCGTCTCTCCGGCCTCTCGTACAAGGAAGTGCTGGAGGAGCTGGTCAAGGCCGGGCTCGGCACGCTGACGGGCGGCGGCGCCGAAATTCTGTCCGATGAATACCGCAAGAAAATGCGCGTCGAGAAAGCGGACGTGAACCAATATCTCGAAGTGCACCGCACCGCGCATCAGCTCGGCATCCGGACGCACACGACGATGCTGTACGGCGCCATCGAGACGCATCGCGACCGGATCGAGCACCTGATCAAACTGCGCGAACTTCAGGACGAAACGAACGGCTTCATGGTATTCATCCCGTTGTCGATGCAGCCCTCCAGCCCGAAGGCAAGCATCCGCCGACGGAACTCGGCGTTCGAAGATCTGAAGACGATTGCGATCAGCCGGCTCATGCTGGACAACTTCCAGCACATCAAGGCTTACTTCATCAACATTGGAACGCAGCTCACCCAGGTGTCGCTGGCGATGGGCGCTTCCGACGTCCACGGCACGATCGTGAAGGAGCGGATCAGCCATTCCGCCGGCGCGCTGACGCCGGAAGGCATTACGCGCGAAGATCTGATCTGGCTTGTGAAAGGCGCCGGCCGGATTCCGGTCGAACGCGACACGTTCTACAACGAGATCAAGGTGTACGATTAATGCGCCCAGTATGCATCGGGCTCCCCGAACCCGTCGGGGAGCCCTTGCCTATGCTTGCGACCACATTGATCACCAGCACATGGTTGGATTGAACGGCCGGCGCATGTACATAATTTGTTACAGATCGTCCAGCAGCTTGTCGAGCATCTCCCGCTCGGCCTGCTGCTCCTTGACGGCCTTCAGTATCGCTTCGTACAGCTCTTCCGCCGTCTCGGCAGCCACGATCTCGCCGTTCACGTACGCGTAGGGGAACAGGAAACATTCGCCGCAGTTGCCCAGGCAGCCGTATTCGATGACCTCGTATTTGTCCGGTTCCGCTTCGAGCCGGCGCATCACCGCGTCCGTGCCGTGATGCATGTTGTTCGCGCAAAATTCGATGATCGGCCGATCCACGCGGTTCACCTGCCCTTATCCGATCCGTTTTCATTCTGCCCGTTTTGTACTATAATAAATAGTAAGCAAGAAAGGAGCTGATGGCAAATGAGCAAAACGTCGGACCAAACGATGTACGACGAAGTGCTCGACGTCCTTGACAAGCTGCGTCCGTTCCTGCAGCGCGACGGCGGCGACGTCGAACTCGTCGACGTTGAAGACGGCGTCGTGAAGCTGCGTCTGATGGGCGCATGCGGCAGCTGCCCGAGCTCGACGATCACGCTGAAGGCAGGCATCGAACGCGCGCTGCTGGAAGAAGTCGAGGGCATCCAAGAGGTCATTCAAGTATTCTGATATCCGTCATTTGGACAAGAAACAAGCGTCTTGCCTCCGCGGCCGTTCGCCCGAACGGCTGCGGCACAAGACGCTTTTTCTTGTGCGTTTCAGATCGTGTTCCGGATCGGATCGAAACCGCCGGTCACATCCAGCAGGTTGCCGGTGATGAAGTCCGACCGCGGGTCGCACAGGAACCGGATGGCGCGCGCCACGTCCTCGCCCGTTCCGGGCCGGCGCTGCGATTCCGGATCGATCTCGCCCTGTACGTCGTCGATCGACTTCTCCTTGTTCGCGCCGCGAATGTCGCCGGGACAGATCATGTTCACCGTAATGCCGCGGGCCGCTTCCTCGACGGCCAGCGTCTTCGTGAAGGAGACGAGCGCCGTCTTCGCCGCGGCGTACACGGCGCGGTGCGGCCAGGCGCGCGACTCGCCGGCATGGCCGAAGCCGAAATGGATGATCCGTCCCCATCCCCGCTGCCGCATCCCCGGCAGCAGCAGACGGTCGAGCAGCATGACGCCGAGCAGATTGCCGTTCACCAGCCCGATGATCTCATCCGGCGTATATTCGGCGAACAGCCGCCGCTCGCGAATGAACGGACCCGCGTTGTTGATCAGGATGTCGATGCCGCCGAGCAGCCGCTCCGCCTCTTCGGCCAGCCGCTCGACCTGCTTCGGATCCGAGACGTCGGCCTGCAAGGCGGCGGACCGGACCCCGAGCCCCCGCAGCTCGCCGGCCAGCGCTTCCGCCTCGGCCCGACTGGAGACGTAGTTCACGATGACGTCGCATCCCGCTTCGGCGAGGAGCAGCGCGGTCCGCTTGCCGAGACCTTTCGCGCTCCCGGTGATCAGCGCCCTTCTCCCCTTCAGCTCCATCGATTCCTCCTCCGCGCATCGTTCCCTGCCCGCGGCCGCTTCCGGACGGTCACTTCATCCAGCGCCGGACATAGCGAAACGCGATGCACAGGGATGACGTAATCATCTCGAACGCCTCTTCCAGCTGTCTGACCTGGTCTTCGATGTTTTCCAGCTTCGCCGGTTTGCCGTACGACTTGCGGCTCTGCATCAGATCGTCCATCATCTCGGTGTTCATGAAATGCACTTCGATGTTGCGCCGCTTGCGCAGCTCGGAGAGCGGTGCCTGATACTTCTCCTTCAGCTCGTCGAGCGCGGCGGACAGCTTCGGGTGAAGCCGCTTCTGCCGCATGTTGCGCAGCACGGTGAAGTAGGAGAACTGCGGCTTCATTTTCTCGGTTTGCAGTTCGAGGGCGTCGTTCAGGAAAGCACCGAGTTTGTCGAGGATGGCGAACACGCGGATGAACCCGTTTTTGTCGAAATAGACATACCGGAAATAATCCAGCTGCTCTTCATGCGACATATGCGCGAGCGACGGCTTCCGGATGCGGTGCGCATAACCGCGCGCCGCGTACAGGCTCTGCTCCAGCTCATCCAGCGACGCCATCAGCCCGAGAGCGCCGATCTCGTACACGCGCAGCCGGTACTCCCGGTCCTTGCCGGCCGAGATCCGCTCGTGCATCAGATTCGCGAACTGGTTGATTTCCTTGTAAACCTCGGCCATCCGCCCGGTCAACCGTCTTGGCTGCTCGCCGAACAACGTGCGCAGCAACGCGGCACCTCCCTATGCGTGCGAATCGACAACCTGCGTATCCCTGCCGACGTCGCGATAGCGCCATGAACGAATGCTCAGATCAACCAGCAGACTGAACAGGCCGCATATGACGAGATTATGCAGCAGGCTGGTGAAAATGAACAGATCTTCGTTCCCCACCGTCCACGCCACCAGCGCGCCGCTCAGCACTTGCCCGAAAGCCAGCCCGAGCACCCATGAGGACGTTCTCGCCGTCTCGCTGTCCGCATGACGCCGGCGCCAGACATAAGCATGGAGCAAGATGACCGCGAGAAGGAACAGCGCCGCCGCCAGCCGGTGCACGAAGGCGACCAGCGTCGCCCCTTCCAGCTCCGGCACGAACGCGCCGTTGCAGAGCGGCCAGTCCGTGCCGCAGCCGCCGGCGGAGTCGGTGTGCCGGATGTAGGCGCCCAGGTAAATGACGACGAGGCTGTACACGGATGTCGCCAGGGCGAGCGGGGCGATGCCCCGCGGGATGGACGGCGGCTTCCGGTTCGCCGCGTGCCGCTGGCGCATCACCCAGATGACCAGCAGCAGCGTGCTGGCGAACGCGAACAGCGAAATGCCGAAATGCAGCGCCATCACCTGTGAAGACTGCGGCCACTTCACCGCCGCCGCGCCCATCAGCGCCTGAACGACCGTGAACACGAAGATGCTGCCGGCGTACCACAGCGGTTCCGGATCGGGCTTGTCCATGTTCCGCACGAGCCGGTACGTGGCGATGCAGGTCAGCGCGACCAGAATGCCGACAATACCGGTAAAAAAGCGATGGGAATACTCGATCGCCGACTCCAGCGTCCACGCCGGGATGAACTTGCCGTTGCAGAGCGGCCAGTCCGTGCCGCAGCCGTCGCCGGAGTCGGTATTCGTCACAAGCGCGCCCCCGAGGAGCACGATCAGCATGCCGATGCATGTTGCGATGACCAGTTTGCGGTAACCGCCGGATATCATTTACTCACCACATTTCTTCTGTCGAACGATCCGGATTACGGGCAGAGAGCCCGGCGGCTCGCTTCACAGACTCTGTCAACATTACATTATAACGATTGCATCCGGCGAAATCCATGTAGAAACGATGAATTCGGCTGGAAGCGGCAGACAAAGCGGCAGGCGCCGACCGTCAGCCGGTCGATGCCTGCCGCTTCCATGACATTGCCTTTAGCCGTTCCACCCGCTCAGCGCCGCGTCCACCTGGATCGCGCGGTCCAGGAACCGCTCGATCTCGGGCCGCGATTTGCGCAGCTTGCTGACGAACCGGACGATCTCGCGCCCTCCGCGGAATGCGACGAAGCTCGGAATGCCGTAAATATCCAGCTCGATGAACAGATCAAGCAGCTCGTCGCGGTCGACTTCCAGAAATTCGATCCGGTCCCGGAACGCTTCCTCGATATCCGCCATGAACAGATCGAGGAACCGGCAATCCGGACACCAGTCCGCCTTGAACACCGCGACAGTCAGGACGTCCCGTCCGATCCGGCTGCGGAAATCCGCGGCATCAGCCGCTTTGTCCATGTTCATCGCTCCTTCCGACGCGCATGCGGGAACGGTGCGCCAGCCGTCCGATCAACCGCGGCCGATTACCGTTCAATCAGTTCCGCGACATCGCGCTTCATGACCAGCACCTGGAACCCGTCTTCGTCGATCCATGCGACCGATCCGCCGAGCGTTTCCATCAGATTGCGTGCCGGCACGTACGTGACGCCGTCCGCCATGACGGTGACCGGATAGCCCCACTCTACCGTCTTCCCGTTCACCGCGACCTTGTTGCTGCCGACCGTCAGCACAACTTCGCTTCCGGTCGCGTCATCGCGCACGATGAGATGTTTCGTCTCCGGATCGAATTTGACTTCCGCTTCGAAATACTCCGCCGTATCGCGCAGCGGCACGAGCGTCCAGCCGTTCGGCGCCTTGATCGGAGCCGGGTCGTCAAATTCGGGATAGAGCCTGAACTCCTGCTCTCCGATTTTGAACCGGTTGGCGAGCAGCTCGTACAGACCGGACTCGGCGTCAAAGAAGCGGAGCGCATCCGCCGTCGACCATTCTTCCATGTTTTCGGGCGTAATGCCGCCGTCCTCGGGTACCTGCGGCTTAGCCAGCTCAACATCGCCATTAATATTCCACATTTCAGAGGAATATGCCAGACGGATGCCGTTCAACCCTTCAAGCGGATTTTCGCCGAGCGCCGACTTCAGCTTCTCCGCATCCGGACGGAATTCGACTTCGACGTCCTGCTTGCGGATCTGGAGCTTGCCGTCGACATAGAGGTCGGCGCGCACCTGGAGACTGTCATTGAAGATCGCCTGAATCATTTCAGGCTCGGCCGCTTCGATGAAAGCGAGCCCTGCCGCCGCCTCCTTCAAGGCTCCGATCAGCTCTTCCGCCGCTCCGGCAATGTCCTCTTCTTCTTCGACGATCGCCAGTTCGTCAACCGGCAGTTCACGATCCGCGAACAGGGCCGACTGTTCGCTCAGCATCGTCGCGAGCGCTTCAACCAGCGTCCGTGCGCCTTCTTCGTCCGCAATCAGCGCTTCAAGGTATTTCTTCAGCCATTCGAACAGTTCGGCGCCGTCAAACCGGACGCTGACCCGGGTGAGCGACAGCTCCTCTCCGCCCACGGTCACGGGCGTGCTCAGCGCAACCGACAGATCGGAGACATTCGGCATGTTGTCAACCAAATAGTCTCCGGACGACTGCAGGAATTTCAGCATCATTTCCTGCGTTTGACGCAGCTGCTCATCCGACAGCGCGACATCGGACAGTTCCTCGTCCGCTGCGCTCAGATCGATGACGATCGGAGCGCTCGCGCCGTCCAGCTCGACCACCATCAGCGTATCGGCCATTTGCGCCGAGAAGCCGATGCCGATGTCCCCGAGCCACAGCGTGCCGCGCATCAAGTTGTTCCACGGGTCCTTGACTTTGTACTCGTCAATTTCCAGCTTCACATGGGTGAGCAGCGGCAGGATCGCCGCGGCTTCTTCCTCATGCGCCATCTCGTTCAACAGTTCCTTGCTCAAATCCAGCTCGAATTCGTACTTGAGACTGCCTTCCGCCGCGGTCGTCTTGAACGACTGCTTGAGCACCCCGTTCAGATCGACCCCTTGCACAGCCTGACAGCCTGCCGCGAACAAGAGCAGCGCCGCAAACGCCAGTGCAAGCCATTTCCTCATCCGCATGCCTTCACTCCGTCTCCTCTCATATTTATGTATGAATAACAATCAATATTTTACCATAATTGCACTGTAATTGATAGATTTCTGTAATGAAAATGAAAGCCTTGCTGCTTATTGCGTTCAGATGCCGGCAACGGATTATAAGCTCACCAGATCCGCGGCATCGCGTTTCAGGATCAGCACTTTTCTGCCCGATTGGCTGCTCCACGCAATCGTGCCGCCGATCGCCTTCATCAGGTCGCGTCCGGGAACGTAGGATGCGCCGTCCGCGCCCGTGATGACCGGATACGACCATTCGACGGTCTCGCCGTTCACCTCGACCAGCCGGCTGCCGACCGTCAGCGCGATATCCGTCCCGGTGATGTCATCGTGCAGCAGAAGCCGTCTCGTCTGCGGATCGTACTTGATGGTGACGCCGAACGCATCCGCCGTACGGCGCAGCGGCACGAGCGTCGAGCCGTTCGGCGTCGGAATCGGCGCCGTCCCGTCATCATCAAGGTACAACTGCAGCTCCTGCACGCCCGCTTTCCCGCGCCGGAAGATCAGTTCGAACAGTCCGGAATCCCGGCCCATGAAGCGGATTCCGTCCGCCATCGACCATTCGGCCATCTCTTCGAGCGTAACCCCGGCTTCTATCGCATCGTCCGGCGGCTCAAGCCCGACGTCGCCATTGATATTCCACCATTCGGCGGAATATGCCAGGCGCATGCTGTTCAATCCGCTGAACGGATTTCCCCGGACCGGCAAATGCAGCGCTTCCGGCGGCCGGAACCGAATCTCGATCTCCTGCTTGCGAATGCGGAGCTGATCGTCGACATAGAGATCGGCGCTGACCAGAAGGCTGTCCCTGGCCAACCGAACCGTTTCGGGGTCCGGCGTCTCCGGCTCGCTAAGCTCCTCCGCCTTCAATCGCAGCTCTTCCATCAATTCATTCACGGCGTCGGCAAGTTCCGCTTCCCCATACTCGAAAGATTCCTCCTCAAATCCGGAGAGCAAGCCGACCTCCTTGAGCAATCGGAACAACTCGATTTCTAAGGGATCGATCTTTCGGTAGACCGCGCGGACGCCCGACTCATCCGCGATCAGCGCCTCGATATACCGCTTCGTCCAATCGAACAGCTCCAGCCGGTCAAACCGGACGCTGATTCTGTCAAGCGCAAGCTGCTCTCCGCCCACCGTCGCGGGAGTGTCCGGGGAAACCGACAAACGGGGCATATTCGGCATATTCCTGATCCAGTAATCATCGACCAACATTTTGGCCTGTCCCGTCAATTCCAGCAGGCTGCGCTGATATTCTTCCGGTATGTGAGTGCCGTCCAGACCAAGGGGATTGAGCAGCCTGAAAGGATTGTAGAGATCGAATGGATCATACAGACCGGCGGGTCCATATGAATAGAGTCCCACGGGATCGTACGACTCAATGATTTGGTCATAAAGCCCGTACGGGTGGTAGGTCCCGAAGGGAAATTCCTCGCCGCCCGCATCCAGGACGATCGGGGCGCTTGCGCCGTCCGGTTCCAGCACGAGCAGCGAATCGTCTCTCTGCATCGCAAAGCCGATTCCGACATCGCCAAGGTACAGCGTTCCGTGGGCACGCACATGCCAGGGGTCCTGCACCTTGACGTGGTCAAGCTCCAGTTTTATATGGGTGAGCAGCGGCGCAACGTTTTCCCCGAAAAAGCGGGACAACCCGTCAAACGCTTCCTTGCTTAAATCCAGCTCCACTTCATACGTGACGCTGCCTTCCGCCGATATCACCTGGCGCGACTGCTTGATCATGCCGTTCAGATCGATCCCCTGAACGGCCTGGCAGCCTGACGTGAACAGAAGCAGCGCCGAAAGCGCCAGCGCAAGCCATCTCCTCATGCCTTCATCCCGTCTCCTCTCTTCTGTCTCTGGGATTGCAAGACCTTTCTCCCAAATTCGACAAGGAGACGACAGAATCCTGCAATAAGAGGAGGACTTCCGAACTAGCGCGCCCGGATGCGGAGCAGCGGCGCAAACAGCTTCTTCAGCGGCCCGGGGAACGATGCCGCGTCATCCCTGGTCACCGCGCCGAACAGCACCATGAACACGAGGTATGCCGCCGCGGAAGCGGCGCAGGATGCGGCCGCCGTGAAGAGGCAGGCCAGCTTGAACGGCAGGTCCTCAAGCAGCCGCAGGCCGGCGAAGTCAATCCCGAACCCCGCGGCGGACGCCAGCAGTACGGCGCCCGTGTACGGCAGCCAGCGCGAGCCGAGCACGGAGATCGGCACCACTTTGCGGATCGACAGCACGTTGAACCAGCTGATCCAGAGGAAGCCGACGGTCGACGCGAGGATGAGCCCGTACACGCCGAGCGCGGGGCCGAAAGCGGCGCTCAGCGCCGCCTTGACCGCCATGCCGGTAAGCGTATGGTACATCGCCTGGCGCGGCTTGCCGAGGCCGAACAGGGTCGAGTTCGTCGTCATCATGACGATCTGCAGCACCGTGCCGGCCGTCAGCGCGGCGACGACGCCGCTGCCGCCGGGCGTGTACAGCAGCCCGGTGACGGAGGGAGCGGCGGCGGTCAGCGCCAGCGCGATCGGCACGCCGGTGAAGATGACAATGCGCAGCACGAGCGACGCCTGCCGGCTCACTTCCCGCATGTTGCCCGTCGCGTACGCCGACGAGATGACCGGGATGATCGACTGGCTGAGCGCGACGGCCAGAATCGGCGGAATGCCCGCGATCGTCTGCGCCTTCATCCCGAGAATGTCGAGCGCGGCGTTCGTCAGCTCGCGGGTACCGTAGTACGATTCCGTCAACCGATAGAAAAATTGCGTATCGAAATAATAGAAAAACTGCACCGTCATCGAGGTCAGCACGATCGGCACGGACAAGCGGAAAATCTCGCGGTAAATATCGCCGTACCGAAGCTTCCGGCCGCCGCGCCCGAGGGCGGCGGCATGCCGGCGGTCGGCGGCGTCCGCCCGCCTCAGCTTCACCGCGTAGGCCAGCATGACGGCGAACGCGCCGACGGCGCCGAAGATCGTGCCCGCCGATGCCGCCGCGGCCACCCGCTCGTCGCCGTAGCCCCAGCTGAGCAGCGCGAACGCGAGCGCGACGCTCGTCACGACGCGCAGAATCTGCTCGACGATCTGCGAGACGCCGCCCGCGGTCATATACTGCCGCCCCTGGAAATACCCGCGCATCATCGCAATGACCGGAAACAGGAGCAGCGCCGGCGCGATCGCGCGGATCGATGCCGCCGCGCCCGGGTTGTCCCGCGCAAGCAGCGGCGCGCATACGAACAGGGCGCCCGATACGATGACGCCCGTCACGATGCCGAACAGGAGCGCGGCGCGGTAGATATCGCGCGCCTCCGCGACCCGTCCCTGCGCGTGCCGCTCCGCGATCATCTTGCTGATCGTGCTCGGAATGCCCGCCGTCGCGACCACGAGGAGCAGCAGATAAATATTGTTGGCCGCCGTGAAATAGGCGCCGCCCGCTTCCGTCAGCATGTAATCGAGCGGAACCCGCTGGAAGATGCCGAGGAAGCGGGCGATGAGCGCGGCGGCAGCCAGAATGATCGTGCCCCGTATCAGAGAATCTTTCTTCAGGCTCACGTTATCCAGTCCTTCGGATCCGGCCGCCGGCCGGACAAGGTTCAGCCTTTGATCGGCTCAAGCGGCTTGACGTTCCCGCGCACCGGCTTCGCCGCGCCCGCGGGAGCCGCCCAGCGCACGCCGTTCTTGATGACTTGCAGAATCTGCGGATTGTGGTACGTCGGATACGTCTCATGGCCGGGACGGAAATAGAAGATCCGGCCTTGGCCGCGGTAGAACGTGCAGCCGCTGCGGAACACTTCGCCGCCTTCGAACCAGCTGACGAAGATCAGCTCGTCCGGCGCCGGAATATCGAAATGCTCGCCGTACATTTCCTCGTGTTCGAGCGTGATGTACTCCGGCAGTCCCGCCGCGATCGGGTGCGCCGGATTGACGACCCACAGACGCTCCTTCTCGTTCGCCTCGCGCCATTTCAGATCGCACGACGTGCCCATCAGCTTGCGGAAAATTTTCGAGAAGTGTGCGGAGTGCAGCACGATGAGTCCCATGCCGTCCAGCACCCTCTGATGGACGCGGTCGACGATCGCGTCATCGACCTTGTCATGCCCCATATGGCCCCACCAGATCAGCACGTCGGTGTCGTTCAGCACCTCTTCCGTCAGGCCGTGTTCCGGCTGGTCGAGCGTGGCGGTGCGCACCGCGATGCCGTCCTCCGCGATGCCCCGCGCAATCGCGTTGTGGATGCCGTCCGGATAAACTTTGATGACCTCTTCATGCTCTTTCTCGTGCAGAAACTCATTCCATACCGTGACGCGAATCATTGCACAGGCTCCTCCATTTCATTTAAAAAATCAACCACAGCGCGAACAACAGAATCATCACCGCTTGCAGCGCGATTTTCACGACGACGCTGGTGAACAGGCCGACGAGCGACCCCCAGCCGACCTTCACGGAGCGGTCCAGATCGGAGCCGGTCAACAGCTCGCCGATGACGGCGCCCGCGAACGGTCCGATGACAAGCCCGAACGCCGGAATGACGAAAGGACCGACCAGCACGCCGATCGTGCTGCCGACGACGGAAGCACGCGAGCCGCCGTACCGTTTCACGCCCCAGGCGTTCACCGCGTAATCCGCCAGGAAAAGCACGGCGACAATCAGCGTCTGAATCGTCCAGAACAGCCAGCCGAACGGCTCGAACGAAACCATGAATCCGTAGACGAAGAATGCGGCGTAAATCGCGAGGGCGCCCGGCAGAATCGGGTAGACCGCGCCCGCCATGCCGACGATGAACAGCACGACGACAATGATCCAGGCCAGAATATCCAGCCACATGCGGGATCAACCTCCCAGCACGTATTGTTCGATCAGATGCGCGATGCCGTCTTCGTTGTTGCCGGGCAGCACGATACCGGCCGCTTCCTTGACCGCCTGCTGCGCGCCTCCCATCGCTGCGCCGAGGCCTGCCGCGCGGATCATCGACAGGTCGTTCAGACTGTCGCCGGCAGCGGCCGTCTCGGACGGATCGATGCCGAGCAGGCGGCACAGTTCCAGCAGCGCTGCGCCTTTGGAGACGCCGGACGGATTCAGCTCGATGTTGACGGGCGACGAATTCGAGATTTCGAATCCGCCCCAGCTTTCCGCCGTCGCCCGGATCTGCTCCAGAAGCCGCACGTTCTCTTCGTAATAGCCGAACTTCAGCCACACTTTGCGCTGGACATCTTCCTCCGGCTCGACCCACCGCTCCCGGTTGTAGACGCCGTCCGTCGCGTAAGCCCAGTACCAGACGCCGTGATCCAGCGCCAGCCGGCGCAGGCGCAGCACATCCGCCGCGTCCATCGCCGTCCGCTTGTACAGATCGTGCGGCCGGTGCCAGATCTCGCCGCCGTTCACCGTGATCATCGGCGTCGACATGCCGAGCTGCTCCGCATACGGAAGCACGTTCTGCACGCCCCGGCCGGTCGCGAAGCAGACGATGACGCCCGCATCGAGCGCCCGGCGGATGGCCGCCGCATTGCGCGGGCTGACCTCCTGGCGGTCGTTCAGCAGTGTGCCGTCCATGTCAAGTGCAACCAGTCGTATGTTCGCCATACCAGTCTCCTTCCTAGGCTCTTTCGCTATTGTAACACAGTTGCCGCCGCGTTGTGAAAGGCGCTTGGGGAGCCAAAACAAGCAGACCTCCCTTAACGGGAGGCCTGCCCTGTCGATCCGCCGTGATTCAACTTGTCAGGACGACTTGTTTCGGTTGTAGATGTCGAAGGCGACGGCGAGCAGCAGCACCAGCCCCTTGATCGCCTGCTGCCAGTCGATGCCCACGCCGAGGATCGACATGCCGTTGTTCATGACGCCCATCACAAGGCCGCCGATGACCGCGCCGACCACGGCGCCGACGCCGCCGGACATCGAGGCGCCGCCGATGAAGCAGGCCGCGATCGCGTCGAGCTCAAAGTTGACGCCGGCCTTCGGCGTGGCCGCGTTCAGGCGGGCGGCGAAGATGAGGCCGGACAGCGCCGCCAGCGTGCCCATGTTGACGAACACCCAGAACGACACCCGCTTCGTCTTGACGCCCGACAGCATGGCCGCTTTCTCGTTGCCGCCCATCGCGTAGATGTGCCGGCCGATGACCGTCCGGTTGGTGATGAAGGTATATGCGAAGATGAGGACAAGCAGCACGATCAGGATGTTCGGAATGCCTTCATAGCTGGCGAGCACATAGACGAACAACATGAGGGCCGCGGCCAGGATGACCATCTGGGCGATAAAATACCCCCGCGGCGGCACCTCGAAATTATACCGGATGTCCGACAGGCGCTTGCGCCAGCCGATCGCGATCAGCAGCGCCGACAGCAGGGCGCCGATCAGGAGGCTGAGCAGATGCAGGCCGCCGCCGCCCGAAAAATCCGGGATGAATCCGGAGCTCAAAGCGCGGAACGCTTCGGGAAAAGGCCCGACGGACTGCCCTTTGAGCACCAGCATCGTGAGCCCGCGGAACATCAGCATACCGGCCAGCGTGACGATGAACGACGGCACCCGCACGTAGGCGACCCAGAAACCCTGCCAGGCCCCGATCAGCGCGCCCATCAGCAGCGACAGGACGACCGCGGCGGCGAGCGGCACGTTCAGCTCGACCATCATGAAGGCCGCCACGGCGCCGACGAACGCCGCCACGGAACCGACCGACAGGTCGATGTGCCCGCTGATGATCACGAGCACCATGCCGATGGCCAGCACCAGAATGTAGCTGTTCTGCAGAATCAGGTTGGTCACGTTGAGCGGCTTCAGCAGAATGCCGCCCGTCAGAATCTGGAACAGCAGCATGATGAGCAGCAGCGCGATCAGCATGCCGTATTGCCGGATGTTGGCCCTGAACTGTTTAATGACCGTTTGCACGGATGTCGCCCTCCATTCGCGCCATGAGTCGCATGATGTTTTCCTGGGTGGCTTCCGCCCGGGTCAGCTCGCCGGTCATGCGCCCCTCGCTCATGACATAGATCCGGTCGCACATGCCGAGCAGCTCCGGCAGCTCCGACGAGATGAGCAGGATGCCCTTCCCCTCGCCGGCGAGCTGATTGATGATCGTATAGATTTCGTACTTCGCGCCGACGTCGATCCCGCGGGTCGGTTCGTCCAGGATGAGCACGTCCGGGTCGGTGAAAATCCACTTGCTGAGCACGACTTTCTGCTGGTTGCCGCCGCTCAGGTTCATCGTGGTCTGCAGGATGCTCGGCGTCTTGATGTTCAGCCGCTGCCGGAAGCCCTCCGCTTCCACGATTTCCCGCCTCTCGTCAATCACACCGTGCCGGGAGACCTTCCGCAGCTTCCCGAGGGTGGTGTTGCGCTTGATGTCCTGGATCAGAATAAGGCCGTAATTTTTCCGGTCTTCGGTCACATAGGCAATGCCGTTCCGGATGGCGGCCGGAATGTCGGGCAGGTCGATCGGCTTGCCATTCTTCAGCATCTGTCCGCTGATCTTCTTGCCGTACGCCTTGCCGAACAGGCTCATCGCCAGCTCCGTCCGGCCGGCGCCCATCAGGCCGGCGATGCCCACCACTTCGCCCCGGCGGATATGGAAGCTCACATCCTCGATCACCCGGCGGTCCGGCTGAAGGGGATGGTACACGTTCCAATTCCGCACCTCGAAAATCGTCTCGCCGATGTTCGGGACCCGCTCCGGATAGCGATGCTTCAGGTCGCGCCCGACCATGCCCCTGATGATCCGGTCTTCCGTGATCTCGTCCCGGGCGGTGTCGAGCGTCTCGATCGTCGCGCCGTCCCGCAGGATCGTGATGGCGTCGGCCACCTGGACGATCTCGTTCAGCTTGTGGGAGATCAGAATCGACGTCAGCCCGCGCGCCTTGAACGTCCTCAGCAGCCGCAGCAGGTTCTCGCTGTCGTGCTCGTTGAGGGCGGCGGTCGGCTCGTCCAGAATGAGCAGCTTGACGTTCTTGCTGAGCGCCTTGGCGATTTCCACGAGCTGCTGCTTGCCGACCCCGAGATCCATGATGCGGGTGTTCGGCAACTCCGAGAGCCCGACCATGTCCATCAGCTGCCGCGAGCGTGCGATCGTCTCGCCCCAGTTGATGACGCCGCCCCGGGCGCGCTCGTTGCCGAGGAAAATGTTCTCCGCGATCGACAGATACGGACTGAGCGCCAGCTCCTGATGGATGATGACAATGCCGAGCCGCTCGCTGTCGCGGATGTCCCGGAACTGGCAGCGCCGGCCTTCGAACAGCACGTCCCCTTCGTAGGTGCCGTACGGATAGATGCCGCTGAGCACTTTCATGAGCGTCGATTTCCCGGCGCCGTTCTCGCCCATGAGCGCGTGGATTTCGCCCTTCCGCACCTTCAGGTTGACATTGCTGAGCGCCTTGACGCCGGGAAACGTCTTCGTGATGCCCCGCATTTCCAGCAGGATGTCTGTCATCGTTCCGATTCTCTCCTTCGCGGAAACGATTTCGCGGGCGCGCCCCGTAACGGCCGCCGCGAAATCGCTCCCTGCCGGAATTCCGAAAGTCAACCGGTTGCGGTTATTGCAATTGATCCTCCGTGTAATAGCCGCTGTCGATCAACACTTCCTTGTAGTTGGACTTGTCGACGGAGACGGGTTCGAGCAGGTACGACGGCACCACTTTCACCCCGTTGTCGTAGGTCGTCGTATCGTTCACTTCCGGCTCTTCGCCCTTGAGCACCGCTTCCGCCATCTCCGCCGCCTTCTTCGCCAGTTCGCGGGTGTCCTTGAAAATGGTCGACGTCTGCTCGCCGGCGATGATCGATTTGACCGACGCAAGCTCGGCGTCCTGCCCCGTAATGACCGGCATCGGCTTGCCCTCGGAGCCGTACCCGACGCCTTTCAGCGACGAGATGATGCCGATGCTGATGCCGTCATACGGCGACAGCACCGCGTCCACGCGCTCGGTCGTGTAGTGGGCGCTGAGCAGATTGTCCATCCGCGCCTGCGCCGTCGCGCCGTCCCAGCGGAGGGTCGCCACCTGGTCAAAGTTCGTCTGGCCGCTCCGGACGACCAGCTGGCCGTTGTCGATGTACGGCTGCAGCACGCTCATCGCGCCGTCGAAGAAGAAATAGGCGTTGTTGTCGTCGGGCGAGCCGGCGAACAGTTCGATGTTGAACGGTCCCTTGCCGTCCTTCAGCCCGAGCGCCTGCTCGATGTAGGACGCCTGCAGCACGCCGACCTTAAAGTTGTCGAAGGTGGCGTAGTAGCTGACATGTTCGGACTTGCGGATCAGCCGGTCGTAGGCGATGACGTTGACGCCTTCGCTGTTCGCCTTGTCGAGGACGTTCGTCAGCGACTCTCCGTCAATCGCGGCGATGACGAGCACGTCCACGCCTTTCGTGATCATGTTCTCGATCTGCGAAACCTGGTTCTCGACGATGTCTTCCGCGTATTGCAGATCGACCTTGTAGCCCCGTTTCTCGAATTCGGCTTTCATGTTGTTGCCGTCGTGCACCCATCGCTCCGACGACTTCGTCGGCATCGAGATGCCGACGAATCCGGCCTCCCCGCCGCCGCTGCCGCCGGAACCGCCGCCTCCGCAGCCGGCGGCCATGAGCGCCATGCCGAGCAGCAAGATCAGGATCACGCTGAATCTTCTCTTCATTGGACTACCCCTTCCCTTTGCCGATGTGGTGTGGTGTACGACCGTATCGTAATGCGGGGAAGGGCGCATGGTCTTTCGAAAAATCCGACCTGTTTTTACAAAAAAACAACAAACGTTAAGTTAAGCGGCTTGTGCCGACATGTAAATCGAGTAGGAGGGGGCGGCTAGCCCCCGACCTCTCATACCACCGTACATGCGGGTCCGCATACGGCGGTTCCGTAAGGTTAACAAAGTTCCAGGTAACGAGAAAGCAGACTTTTCAGCCCTTTCGCTTCCCAGTAGGAAGTCGGAAGGGCATTGTTTGTGTTAC
>Ga0207870_100186_pt1 | contig 60463 bp, 58 predicted proteins | sample CeladaPassage60B_FD_187477 | JGI IMG/M metagenome (GOLD analysis project Ga0207870, IMG submission 187477) | Cellulose-adapted microbial communities from the Joint BioEnergy Institute, USA - Passage3 60B (SPAdes) (version 2) | ecosystem: Engineered > Bioreactor > Continuous culture > Unclassified... | reverse complement strand
AAGTCGTCACTCTCACTTTACCAAACGAAGCGGTGTTTTTCTATTTGTGCAAGCTGGCTATTCAACAGACCTTAAGCCCGCTCTACAATTGGTTTTACATTGATTTTCTAGGTGCGAAAGTTGAGTTAATGAATACAGGTGAAGTAAAGTATGACGATAGCATTCATGATTTTTCTGATTTTCCCAAAAAAGCATACAAAAGTGTGCTACAAGATATTATAGATATTTATCGTAGAACTAGAATCTCGGTAAGCGATGTATCCAATGAATCTAAAATGGATAATATGCAACTTAATACATTTGTACTAACTAAAGATGTTTACAAGCAATATACTACTGAAAGCAAACTCACACGGATACTGAATCCATATAATCTCGAGCAATCAAGTGAAGATTCTAATCTAAGCAACATATATGACGACTTATGTGCTGACTTTTTATCTGTAGTCATTGGACGAAGCTCGTTTAAATCATACAAATTTTTACAACTAAAAAACACTATTATTTCTATGCACGAAGATTATCTAAAAAGGATTATTGAAACGCGGCTTAACGCAGTAATTGATTATTTTAGTAATAATTTAAATAATTGTTATCAGAATATAAAAAACGCATATGAAGAAGCAAAAAAGGAACCAAGAATCCCAACATGGTTATTGAATGACATTGTATTAGATATGAGAAATATCAACATGGCTATTGATAATTTAAATAATAGGGTTTCTCTAAGTTCTGATGCGCAAACTCTATTGGATGACAGTCCGGAAATCGTTTATTTTCCTTTGCTCGATAGATTCGATAGTAGTCATAGGTCTGATTTACTTAAAAAGTACTTTGAGAAGCTAACTCAATCACCATATTCCTATCGCTTTGAATCGATTGATAATGCTTTTAAGTATATTGCTTCTTGCTTTAATATAGCTGTGAGGTTTGGCTCACTTACTCACATTCTTGAAACTCCAAAGAGATATGGGGAAACACTATTTGTTAATTTTTACAACACCGGAGATTTTAGATTGTTTTTTAAACTAATTAAAAATCTTTTAGTAACAAACCAAGTAGAGAAGCTTAAAAATATTGTTGATGCGTTTAAGAAAAATGTATCTTCATTTACGGAAACAGAAGTTGATGCTTTAATTAATTGTATTCAAGCAATACCAATTGAGAGCCATAAAATCTCAGCTCACTTAATGGTATTGGAACACTTCGGATATTATTTCAATGAGAATCAATTCGAGTCGGAGACAGATTTCTTATTCAAGTTTGCTTTGCAATGGTGTGGAAATGAGAAGAGGAATCTTAGCTTTGGTACTCGCATTCTTAATACTGTTAGTAAGAATTTAGGAAGAATAGATCATCAAAGAGTAGCAGAGTTACTAATATGTTTTTTTGACCACAATTTAAGGCGTTTCTATAATGATGTTTTAAGGGTATTATCTCGTTTGAATTTAAAGCAAGTAAACGAAAAAGCCCAAATGAAAATCATTGAACATTGCATCACTCTTATGAGTAACCAAAGTTCTTTTTATAAAAATATATTGAAAGATGCAATCATAGCAATTAGAAAGACCGCCAGCATTAATACTGAGTATCTTGATAATGCTGTAAATAATTATCTTCCTGAGTTCTATTCAAAAGATTACGACCTTGAGATTAATAAGACCAACTTAAATTGGCACATTGACTATTTTACAAAAGAGATTGATGAAAGAAATCAACAAGCTCAAGGATCAAGGTATATTGGCTATGCATATAATCCGTGTGATGTGATAAAAAATATAGTAGAATTTAGTGGTATTAGATTACTTGAAGATAATGTTATAAAATTAGTTAGTGCTATAGAAAGAACACTGTTAAATAACAATCAGCAAGTTGATCAGAAATGCTCAGCAATTCGATTGGCGATTTATTTGTACTGCCAATATCCCCAAATAACTGTATGGGATGAATTCAAAAAAACAGTTTCCGAGAAAAGCGATGATATATTAAGCGCCAATTCCAGCCCCATTTTGGCTATAGAAAGCCACAATACATTGAAATTTAATTATTTACTAATGAAAATAGTTTTTAATCTTTATTCATTTGAAGAAGCAGCTTTAGGTTTCGCTACACTTATGGGGTTCAATGACTCCGATTTCATAGTTTCAATTCGAAATCTCTCTTCCTTTTTAAAGGTTATTGATATTACGACGATTGATGAAAGAGTTCTTGGCATTGTAGCGAATTTTGTTTTATCAATTGGAAAAGAGAAGTACAGAGATGCACAAATTTATGCAATTGATTGTTTATTAGTTCTTTCAAACACCAGATTGTATGCTGCAACAGTATGGGAAAGACTTGCTTACATGTTTAATGATACAATAAGTGAAATTAAGTTTAAGATTTTAAAAGGAATTCGGAATTTGGAAACTAACAAAGAAATTAAAAATTATATTTTGCAAAAGGGACGCGCTGATAATCATTACTTAGTACGAGACCTGTCAGTGGAAATCACTGAATCTTTGTCGTAAAAGGGGCATCACTCGGATGCCCCTTTTTATTCCGTATCATACACCCAAACCAGACTCCGAAATGCCGAACCGGTTGTACACGACGGCAGCACCAATTCGCGCACACGGTCAGCTTCATGAAGGTGGGCACCAGCACGGCCCGGATCAGCGTGGCGTAAACGAGAATGGCCAGCGTCATGCCAACCCCCAGCAATTTCAGGAAAACGATATCCCCGAACGCGTACGCGGCGAACGTGAAGGCGAGAATGCCCGCTGCCGTCGTGACCAGCGAACCTTTTTTTTTGCAGCCTGCCGGCGACCGCTTCTTCCAGATTCCCCGACCGGTCGACTCCTCCTTGATTCCGAGAGAATGAACACTTTATAGTCCATCGACAGGCCACACACGATGCAGAACATGAGAATCGGGATGCTTGGTTCGATCGAGCCGACTAGGGTGAACCCGAGGAAACCGGCTAGCTTCCCTATATAGGTCCATGGATCTCCGTAAAGCGGAAAATTGAGGCTCCTAGCCGAGGCAGGGGCTTTTTCGTTTTGTCGAGACCGCGCATAAAAAAAGTTTGGCCGACCCCCAGGATACGACAGTATATGCCCAATGGCTTTTGCTAGACTGATCGATGCTAAAACGTATTATCTTGGACGGGGGTGGTAAAAGGGGGATATTTCGTTCAACTCCGGCGTTTTGCTAAAACGTTATAAACGAAAGGAGTGGCGAAATTGTCATGGTGAAGAAAAAGCTGATCGCGACATTGATGGCTTTCCTCATGTTGACGCTCCACCTCCCTGCCGTTATCGCGGCGGAAGACCCGCCGGAGACGGCTTCGGATACCGTTCTGGAAGAAGGGCCGGAAGCCGTGCCGGAAATTGTGCCGGAAACGGAGTTGGAGCCGGCAACTGTAACGGTAACGGAAGCCGTATATCTCCCGTTCATTCTGAGGAACGAGAACTTCGCCTTCCACGAACGCACGGATGCCGTCATCATCGACGCCGGCAAGGAAGTCGACGGCTCCTCGCTGTCGAAGGACGATTTCGAAGCGCACGTGCGGCAAACCCGGATCGTCGACCCGGATTACGTCGCGTATGACGGCCCGCGCGAGATTATCGATGTGTACGTAAGCCAGGTGAACGATGTCGGTTCCCGCTCCGACACCGGACGGTACATCGTCATCGACTTCCCGGATGTCGGCTGGGGCGACGGCGGGTCCACGAATGACGGCGGCTATACCTTCGATTCGCAGTACACCATCACGTACAAAGGTTCCGGCATCAAGTTCACGGACGGAACGACCCTCGTGCCGGACGGTTTCACCCAGACGGCTGTCGTCAGCCCGGTGCTGGATAAGTTCAAGTACGCGAACCATGACGGACTGGACTACAGCTATTTCCTGAGCGAAGAAGCCGAAGGGCCGCTGCCGCTTGTCGTGTTCTTCCACGGAGGCGGACAGGGCAACGATATCTATACGCCGATCCGGTTCAGCAACGGCGGCACCGTATGGGCGAATCCGGAGAACCAGGCGAAGCACCCGACCCATGTGCTGGCGCCGCGGAACGCGACGACACCGGAGGCGATGCACAAGGTCAAGGCGGTCATTGACCAATGGATCGAAGACGGCAAGGTGGACCCGAACCGCATCTACATCACCGGGTTCTCGATGGGCGGAGGTTCGACCTGGACGTTCCTGCAGACGTTCCCGGATTTCCCGGCAGCCGCGGCACCGCTGTGTCCCGCCGGCGGTCCGGGCAACGAGGCCAATGCGAAGGCGGTCGCGTACCTGCCGCTGTGGGTATTCGTGGATGTGGACGACTTCCTGTACGAGCGGGTTGTCGAAACGTACAATACCTACAGCCCGTTCTGGCATGATTCGAAGCTGAGCATTCTGCCGGAGAACCGGCTGAACAACCCGCCGTACAACGGCTGGAAGTTCGACGGCCACGCCGTATGGCTCCCGGTCTACAACGAGTATGTGGACGAGGAGCGCGGCATGCTCATCGACTGGCTCTTCGCGCAGAGCAAAGTGCGCGGCATCGAGGAAGTGAGCGTCCGCACGACGGCCGGAACCGCGCCGGTGCTGCCTGACAAAGTGAAGGTGGATATCAATCACAACGCGACGGGCATCGCTTCGGAAGAGCGCGCAGTCGTATGGGATGCGATCGATCCGGCAAGTTACGCCAACCCGGGAACTCTCACGGTGGAAGGCACCGTGGAGGGAGTCGTCGAGAAAGCAGTTGCGAAAGTATCGGTCGAGCGGCTCTACATCGGCGTGCCTTATGTGCCGCCGGCTCCGTCGCCCGATCCTTCGGAACCCGATGAGACCCCGGAAACCCCGGACACGCCCGGCGACGGACAGGAGCCGGATGAGCAGGTGCTGTATCACCCGGCATACATCAGAGGCTTCAGCGACGGCACCTTCCGGCCGAATCAGGCGATCACGCGGGCCGAGCTGGCCGTGCTGCTGGCGCGCAACCTGGACTTTGGCGGCGCCCGGAGCGGTCAAGGCACCTTCAAGGATGTGAAGCCGACCCATTGGGCGGCGGCCGAGATCGAATACGTGAAGAGCGCCGGTCTGATGGGCGGGGACGCCCAGGGCAACTTCAGGCCGAACGCTCCGGTCACGCGGGCCGAGATGGCGGCCATCGCCGCGCGGTACCAGTATCTCGGCGCACCGGCCGGTGCGAACCCCCGTTTTGCCGACGTGAAACCGACCCACTGGGCGGCGGCTTCCATCGAGGCGGCTGCTGCGGCCGGCATCTTCGGCGGCTACGGGGACGGCAGATTCGGGCCGGACAATCATCTGACCCGGGCGGAAGCGGTCAAGGTGATCAACCGGATGTTCGGACGCGGTCCGCTGCATGGCGTCACGCGGCCGAGCTGGCCGGATGTGCCGGCGGCCCATTGGGCTTATCTGGAAATTGAAGAAGCGTCGCGGGACCACTATTTTGAAATCCGGCTGGAGGGCGGCGAACAGATCCGGTGATCCGATGACGGGCGCATGCGCACGGGATGCGTATGCGCCCTTCACGCTTTCGCGTCGCTTTTCTCGGCCGAATGCCAATCCTGGGACCCATGGGCGGTAAAAACGGGATGTTCGACCGTGAACGTCAAGTTGCCGCCGGGTTTCAGCTGTTGTGAATCTTCCCGACCAACCGCCCATAATCCGCCACGTAATGAAACGCAAGTGAACTGAGGACGATATCAAAACTTTCCTCGGGAAACTCCACACCTTCCATCGCGCAGCAAAGATATTCCAGCTGCGGGAAGCGCGTTTTTTCTCTGGCCACCGCAAGCATTTGCGCAGCGTCTCCCATTCTCCCGCGCCGGCCAGTCCCATCTTTGAGCGGTTCGTCTGGCTGTATTTTTCGAAGAAAACCGGATCGTCATATTTGTTTTCCCGCATGGGACACGCCTCCGTTTATTCCGGGTATGAAGGTTTGAATTGGGAGAGATGGAGCTTTTGGCCTGAATGTCATTACTGCCAATCAAGTGAATCTCTCCGACAATCAATACCTGTCCCGGGATGTCGACGGCGTGTACATCTTGACGGAAAATTCCGATGCGCACAGACTTCTGTTCGTCAGGTTCAGCCATGACGTTGACGCGACTCATGCGGTTGTCTCGGGATTGCCGGGAGCCGTTTCGAAAGGCACCTATTCCGGCAACGACGCCATGTTCTACCTCCAATATGAACCGGTTGAAGCCGGGAACCAGTATGAACTGATCATCACCGGCCTGAAAAAAGCGGATCCGGCATCCGAAGACATGGGTGCGATTCGGATCAGACTGAAACGGTAAGAGCCCGAATCGTAAGGCAGGTTGTCGCCAAGACAGCCTGCCATATTTTTTCACATTTTTCAGTGTTGAAATTTGGAAAAGGGGTTGCTATAATTCCGCTTGGTGATAATGATATTCATTATCAACCAGAAAATCAAAAAGGACGGGGAGAGACGCAATGAAACGATACGCAACCCTCTTGCTCACCGCCGTACTCGTTCTGGCGCTTGCGGCTTGCGGCAGCGCGGACAAGACGAGCGGCAACCATTCCGGCGGCAATGCCGGCGTGAACAACAACACGAGCAGCGCCGCCGGCTCGAATGAGGCCGAGACGGCTGCGGCCAGGCCCGACAAGCCGGCGGCGATCGAATATACGGATGCGAGCGGCAATGCGGTCACGATTCCGGTCAATCCGAAGACGGTCGTGTCGCTCGACAACCGGACGTTCGAGACGCTCGAAGCGTGGGGCGTCAAGCTCGCTGCGGCTCCGAAAGGCGTCATGCCGGCCGGCTCCGGCTATGTGTCGGATGAGTCGGTGCAAGACATCGGGAACCACCGGGAGCCCAACCTGGAGATCATCGCGGCGGCGAATCCGGACCTCGTCATCGTGGGCCAGCGCTTCGCGAGCTACCATGAAGACATCAAGAAGCTGGTTCCGAACGCCGCGGTCGTCAACCTGAACATCGATGTATCCGCCGATGACGGCACAGCGGGCGAGAAACTGGTGAACGGCTTCAAGGACGTCACGACGCTGCTCGGACAGATCTTCGACAAGAACGAAGAAGCGAAAGTGCTGATCGAGCAATTCGATCAGGCGCTGGAAGCCGCCAGGGCCGCCTACAACGGTACGGACACCGTCATGAGCGTCATCGTCTCCGGCGGCAACATCGGCTACTCGGCGCCGCACAACGGCCGCGTGTGGGGTCCGCTGTACGACATTTTCGGCTGGGTGCCCTCGCTGCAAGTCGACCATACGACGACCGACCACCAGGGCGACGAGATTTCGGTGGAAGCGATCGCCCAGAGCAACCCCGACTGGCTGTTCGTCATGGACCGCGACGCGGCCATCAACAGCACGGAAGAGAAGGTGCCGGCCCAAGACGTCATCGAAAATTCGCCTGCGCTGCAACATACGACGGCCGTATCGAAAGGGCAAATCGTCTACGCGCCGGCGGATACGTACACCAACGAGTCGATCCAGACGTTCATGGAAATCTTCGGAGCGCTTGCCAACGCATTGAAGAAGTAAACCGGAGGAGTACGGCACTGTGCTCATGCATGCGCTGAATGAGGCGGAGATGCGTTCTCAACCTCCGTTCTCCGAACCGAGTGCGAACCGCAAGAAAATTTTCACCGTACCGTTCGTTCTCGCCCTGCTTGCCGTCACGGCGCTCGGCGTCATCTCGCTGTTCACGGGCGTTTACGACATCTGGGGGCAGGCGGACGGCAGGGACATGTTCTTCATCACCCGGGTGCCCCGCACCATCGCCCTGATGCTGACCGGCGCCGCGATGGCGATGACGGGACTGATCATGCACCTTGTGACCCGGAACAAAATGGTGGAGCCGACCACGATCGGGACGACCGAATGGGCGGGACTCGGACTGCTCGCGGTGTACCTGCTTGTTCCGGGGCCTTCGCTCGTCTTGCGCATGACCGGTGCCATCGTGTTTTCTTTTGCCGGCACGATGATCTTCTTCCTCTTCCTGCGGCGGGTCAGGCTGCGTTCGTCGCTGATCGTTCCGATCATGGGTCTGATGCTGGGCGCGGTCATCTCGGCGCTGTCCACCTTCGTGACGCTCTATTTCAACATGTCGCAGGTGATCGAGAACTGGTTCATCGGCTCGTTCGCCCCCGTCCAGATCGGAAGATACGAATACTTGTGGATCATCGTCGTCGTCACCGTCATCCTTTTCCTGTATGCCAACCGCCTGACCATCGCCGGCCTGGGCGAAGAAGTCGCCACGACGCTGGGGGTCAACTACAACCGGCTGATCGTGCTGGCCAACGCCCTGATCGCTGTCTGCGTCGGCATCGTCGCCGCCGTCATCGGCAACATTCCGTTCCTGGGACTGATCGTCCCCAACATCATCTCCATGGTCCGGGGCGATGATCTGCGCAGCAATCTGCCGTGGGTCTGCCTGACGGGGATGGGCACGATCACCCTGTGCGACATCATCGCCCGGGTCGTGATCATGCCCTTCGAAGTGCCCGTCTCGCTGATCCTGGGAACGGTCGGAGCGGTCGTCTTCATCTTGATTTTGCTGCGGCAACGAAGGAGCAGGAGGCTGCGATGAGCACACTGGATATCGGTCTTGCCACAAACGCCAGCGGCAGCCTTCGCGCCCGAACCACCGGCGCTTTCCGCACCCGGAGAGACGCGAGGCGCTACTGGATGCTGCTCATCCTGTTCATCGGCGTCGGGTTGCTGGCCACGCTCGGACTCATCCTGTACAAAAATCCGATACCCGTCGATTCGCCGTCGTTCATCCCGGTGGTGAAGCGGCGGCTTACGGCCGTCGTCGCCATGTTCATCGCGGCGCTTTGCCACAGCTTCTCGACGGTCGCCTTCCAGTCGGTCACGAGCAACCGGATCATCACGCCGTCGCTGCTGGGCTACGAATCGCTGTATTCGTTCATCCAGACCAGCGTGCTGTTCTTTTTCGGCGCGGCGACGCTCGTCAAGTTCACCGGCACGGGCGCCTTCTTCCTGCAGGTTGCGCTGATGATCGCCTTGAGCCTGATCCTGTTCGGCTGGCTGTTGTCGGGCAAGTACGGCAACCTGCATCTGATGCTGCTCATCGGCATCATCATCGGCGCCGGGCTGAACGCGGTGTCCGGATTGATGCGCCGGGTGCTCTCGCCGTCCGAGTTCGATCTGCTGCAGGCCCGTCTGATCGGCTCGGTCAACAACGCGGACGCGGAATACTTCCCGATCGTCATCCCGCTCGTCCTCGTGACGGTGCTGTGCCTGTACCTGCTCTCCAGGAAGCTGAACGTCCTGTCGCTGGGCAAGGATGTGTCGACCGCGTTCGGCGTGAACTATCAGGCGAACATCATCCTGGTGCTCGTCCTGATCGCCGTCCTGATGTCGGTCTCGACGACGCTCGTCGGTCCGATGACTTTCTTCGGATTTCTCGTTGCGCTGCTGAGCTATCAGGCGGCTCCTACATACGACCACCGGTATGTGCTGCCGATGGCGTTCGCGATCGGGTTCTGCATGCTGACAACCGCGTATCTGCTGCTGTATCACGTGTTCCGCGCGCAGACCGTCGTATCGGTCATCATCGAACTGTTCGGCGGCATCGCGTTTCTGATTGTCATTTTGAGGAAGAGGTCGCTATGATCACATTAAGAAGCGTAAGGAAATCGTACGGTGACGAGGTTCGGATCGGTCCCCTGGACCTCGAAATCCCGAAGGCCGGGATCACTTCGCTGATCGGGCCCAACGGCGCGGGCAAGTCGACCACGCTGCTCATGATCGGCCGGCTGCTCAACATGGACGAGGGGCAGATCCGGGTCGCGAACATGGACGTCGCGAGGTCCAGGTCGAACGACATTGCGAAAATTCTGACCATCCTCCGGCAGGAGAATCACTTCATTACGCGGCTGACGGTCCGGCAGCTCGTCGGATTCGGCCGGTTCCCGTACTCCAGGGGCCGGCTCACGAAGGAAGACGAAGCGATCATCTCGAAATATATCGACTTCTTCGAGCTGACCGATCTCGAGCACCGGTTTCTGGACGAACTGTCGGGCGGCCAGCGGCAGCGGGCGTACGTCGCCATGGTGCTGTGCCAGGAGACGGAATACGTGCTCCTTGACGAGCCGCTCAACAATCTGGACATCGCCCGGTCCGTGCAGATGATGGAACATTTGCGGCGGGCGGCAAATGAGCTCGGCCGGACCATCCTCATGGTGCTGCACGACATCAACTTTGCGGCGCGGTACTCCGACCGCATCTGCGCGATGAAGAACGGGCAGATCGCCGCGTTCGGCACAGTGGAAGACATTATGAAGCCGGATCTTCTGACGGACATCTTCGAGACGAAGATCGAGATCATCGAGGGGCCGTACGGCAAGATCGCGGTATATTAATGAGGGAATGGGTTGGGGCTTCGGCATGCGCCGGAGTCTTTGCCGTTTTTATGCGCTGATTTGGTGCAAATTTGCACTACATTTTGGACGAATTTCGCGGGATCTGGTGAATATGGTGCAGATTTGCACTACATTTGAACTATTTTTACGAAATCTGGTGAATAGGGTGCAGATTTGCACCATATTTGGCTGTTCCACCTTTTTCGGGCTTGATATGGTGCACATTTGCACCACGTTCCGCATCTCCACTACACGCCGGTCACCCCGGACTGGACACACAAAAGGGGAGGCTGACCTGTGCGTCAGACTCCCCTGTAATATTGCAACGCGCGCGCAATCTCCCGAATCAGCTTGCTCAAGTAACGGTAGTAGGTGGACGACGGAAGCCCCAGCCGTTCGGCGACCACTTCGTGCGTGCCGATCTTCTGCATGTAGGCGTAGTACAGAATCCGGGCCATCTTCCGCTCCTTCGGGGATCCGTGTTCCAGACGCCGCCATTCGCTGATGATCGTATTTTGCACATACCTTGCCAGCTGGCTCAGACTGTAGTGCGTTCCCCATATGCGCTGACATTGATGCAGCACCGGTTCCCGAAGCTCCAGCTGCTTGAACGACGCAAGGAGTGTCTTGGCGATCTCCGACCACATTTCCGATGCTTCCTTGGGGTCCGGATTCCCGGCAGTGCGCTGCCTTGCATCGAGCTGAAAGAAATAGAAGCTGCAGCCGTCGTCCGAAGGGCAGAACGCTTCCGGCACTTCCCGGAACCCGACCAGTTTGGCCGCTTCGGTGAACTCGACCGACGGCATCATCATCGTGATCCGGTTGCCCGGAAGCTTGTTCTGCAGCATGTCGCGCAGCACCTGTCCCGCGAATCCCTGATCAAGCGGAGGATCGCTCGCGATCAGCCAATACAGCCAGTCGCAGGGTTCCGGCGGCGTGCAGGCGGAGAATGCCCGGGTTGCCGGGTTGCGGTCCAGCAACTCGCGGAAACGCGGATCGTCCAGCGGCAGCGCGGCGCAAAATCCGGCCAGCCGGCCTTCATCCTCGAAGACATGGATGACGGACGGATCGACGTTCCACACATCCGTCAGATATTGTTCCTGATGCGAAGTGTCCGGCAAGTTTTCCGGGTATGCGACGATGTGCTTCAGGTACATCTCCCGGAGAAGCGGGATATCTTCGCGTCTGGCGGGCCGGCCCGCCAAGTGCAGCCCATCGTCGTAGTAGATATAGCCGTGGATGATGTCGTTGTCGTGGAGAAACATTTTTCCGCTGCGCATCTCTTGCTGGACCTCGTTGGCCGACGATGCCGCGGCGGCTGTCCTGCGCTCCAGGATCTGCTCCGCCCGGAGCTTGTACTGCGCATAGGCTTCGGGAGAACGCCGCTTGAGCCCTTCCTTCGCCCACCTTCGGATGCCGTTGCTGACCGTCCAGCCGCCCTCGGGATTAACGCGGACGAACGAGGATTGGCACAGAAGCTGAAACTCGGCGGTGGGGATGGTTTCTCCCAGAATGTATTCCAGCATCTCGTGGTCAAACGTATAGACGAGCGATGCCAGATCCAGCAGCAGCCGGTTGACCCCGGACAGATTGTCCGGATGCAGGATCACCCGGTCGAACATGTCCAGCAGCGAGCGTTTGTCCGTCTCCGGACGCCATTTCCCGCCCCGCGAGCGGATGTCTTGACAGACGAGGTTGATCGCCAGGGGAACGCCTTCCGATACCCGGCCGATGAGATCGATCGTCTTCAGGTCCGTGATGCCGTGCGCGGCGGCATACCGGATCCAGTCCGCCTTGGGCAGCGGACCGAGGGGGATGTTCCGGATGAGATGCGCCCAACTGTCAAGCGTCTGCCAGCTGATCAGCGGCTGCCTGCCGGCGCTGAACACCAGGATGTCCGTGGACAGGGTCAGCAGCCATTCCTCGCGCAGCCAATACCCGATATCCGTCCATTCGCTCAGGCCGTCGAGCAGGAGCATCAGCCCCCCGTGTTTCCCCGCAACATGGTTCAGCGTATCCGCAAGACTCATGCCGGCCGACGGGCCGTCTTCCCCGACCGCAAGCTGCGCCAGTCTGCGGCGGACGGCCTGTTCGAATTGTTCCGGGTCGGCGAACGCCGGATTGGCTTTGACATAGATCGACGGGATCGAGCCGTTCATCAGGGCGAATTGTTGAAGCAGCGCGGTCTTCCCCATGCCGGCGGGACCGTGCACGTGAAGAATGCCCCAACTCTCATTTTTTCGGGAGAGATGATCCGCCATCAGTGCCAGCTCATCCTTCCGGCCTACAAAACACCGCCTTTCGGACAGCAGATCGTGCACTTTCTTCATGACCTCTCTCCTTTCCCCGTCTGTATTTCTCATTATAAATGTCCCAATTCCGGATGGATATTGTACGAAATAAGGAATTTATCGCCGGATGGGGAGGGCTTTGGCGACAGTGACTCAAGTCCCATCCGCGCGCGGTGAAATTTCGGCGAGGGTGGCAGTGAAAGTGGGAGTCGGCTTCCCTTACGATGGGATCAGGATCGGCGGGACTGTTCCATAACCATTTCACCTTGATGGAGGTTGCATTGACGATGAAAACGCGCATGTTACTGACGGCGGTCATTTCGATGATGGTTGGCTTCTCGCTCTCGCTTACCGCGGCGGGGGATGCCCTGCTGCAAGAGGTGCGGGCCTATCTGAACAAGGAGATCGCCATTGTGCTGAACGGCGGACCGTGGGAAATGAACGTCGCCGGCGAGCGGCTCTATCCCATGACGTTCGAAGGCCGGACGTATCTCCCGGTGCGCGCCGTGGCGGAAGCGCTGAGCGTGCCGATCGCCTACGATGCGGCCAGCAAAACGATCTACATCGGCGAGAGGACGACCAAAGTGCCGGTCATCACCGAGAATTACCGGCCGGTGTCTTCGCGGATCATCAGCGACGCTTCGCAGCGGTTGATCAACGGAACCGACCACGGCACCGTGGCGCTGTTCGGAAACGTCATCAACTCCAACAGCTATATCCAGCTCGAGCCGGATGCGAAGTATTCCAAATTGGTGCTCTATGTCGATGTGGACGGCGACGACGTCGACCTGCGGATCGTGAACCGGAACGACCCGACGGGTACGGTCATCCTGAAGTCGGTCGTCGTGACGGAAGCCGACGGTCTGAAGGAAATCGAGGTGGACATCACCGGCATCCGGACGCTGTCCGTCGACGTCATGACGACCGAGCCGAACAAGTCGGCGGCGGTGCGCATCGCGATGGACAAATCGTACTATCAATGAGATGGCGGGAGGGGGAGACGGAGGTGCTGCACCGACACCGATTAAGGGCATTGCTGGTGATTCTGGGCGCGCTGCTGATCGGCGCAGCCGGCTGGACCGGTACGGCCGCGGCTTCCTTGACGGGGCCCTTGATCCCGCTTCCGGATATCCGGATTCCGCTGCCCGGTTCGGACCCGGTCGTGGATTTCCCGGATCCCGTTCTGAAGCAGTGGGCGATCAAGGAACTGGGCGTCGAAGGCGATGTGATTCGCCAATCGGACATTGCCCGTTATTGCGAAGCATTCTCCCGTAAATGGGAACGCATCTTGACGATCTATTCCTCGGCGCCGGGGAAGATCCGGTCCCTTGAGGGCATCCAGGCGTTCAAGCCGTGCAACGTCGATTATCTGGTTGCCAGCAGATGGGAGATTCGGGATGTCACCCCGATTACGGAACTGACGACGCTCCGGGGCCTCGATCTGCAAGGAAATCTGCTGGAGGATATCCGGCCGCTCGGCAGCCTGACCGAGCTCAGAACGCTGATCCTGTCCGGCAATCGCATTGCTTCGCTGGACGGACTTGAAGGTCTGACCCATCTGGAGAGGGCGGAACTGCAAAATAACCGGATCGTGAACATTGACGTTGTGCGTAACTGGACTTCGCTCAGTGAGCTCAATCTGAGCGGCAATCCGGTCAGAAGCCTGGAATCGCTCACCGCAAACACGCGGCTCAGCCATTTGCATCTGAACCAGGTGAATTTGCGGGAAGAGGCCGAGCTTCGGCATCTCGGCCGTCTGACCAATCTGATCCAATTGTCGATCCGCAACAACGCCATTCACGATTTGACTCCGATCAGCGGACTGTCCCGCATGGTCGCGCTGGACGCGGGCGGAAATTTCATTGCCGATCTGTCGCCGATCGCATCGATGACGCAGATGAGGACGCTCAAGGTGGACGACAACCGGATCCGGGATCTCGAAGCGCTCAAAAACTTCTATGATTTGTTCATCCTCGATGCACAAGACAACTGGATCTCGAGCCTGAAGCCGATCGAGAACCTGGTTCCGCACGAAGTGTATCTCGCCCGCAATCGCATCGACACGGAAAGCGCCGACAACACGACGGTGATCAACCGCTGGCTGGTCAGGGGATCGACCGTGGATGTGAGCGATCAGAATCCCGGCAAACCGTACCCTTATGAGGACGAGGCAGCAGCGCCCGGCGGCGATCCCGATCCGGCGGCGGAGGACGGCGCGGGCGATGCGGGTTCGGCAACGGGCGATACGGGCTCGGCAGCGGGCGGACCGGGCGATGCGGGTTCGGGAGAGGCCGGCCCGGACGGTTCCGCGGAAAACGGGGGAGACGCCGCGGAATGGGAAGACCTTCCGATCATCCGCGGCCGGCATCTTTTTGCCGATATTGCGGGGCATTGGGCGGAAGCGGACATCCAGTGGGCGTATGAGCGCGGGATCGTGAACGGCATCGGGAACGGGAAATTCGATCCGACCGGCATCACGACGGAGGAACAGTTCCTCAAAATGCTGCTCATCGCGATGCGCGGGCTCACCGAGGAACCGGTCAGCACGCCGTGGAGCCGGAAATATTACGAGTTCGCGCTGGCGTACGGCTATCCGGTATGGCCGGAACAGCGCAGCCAGCCGATCACGAGGCGGGCCGTGGCGGAGCTGATCGCCGCCACGCAGGGCGAGCGGCTGACCGGGAACGACGCCATCCAATATTTGCTGGACAAAGGGCTGTCGAGCGGCAAGACGTCGGCCACGATCGAAGGGTACTTCGGCGACGACTACCTGACCCGCGCGGAGGCCGTCCGCTTCATCCGGAATGTGATCACGAAGGCGGAGCACAAGACGCCGCAGCGATTGAGTACGTAGGCATGATGAGCCGCACGACCGAATGGAGGTCGGGCGGCTTTCCTGTTGTCATTCCCAATACGGCGTGCCGCCGAACAGGAACGATTCCTCGCGGAGATACGCGGCCGCTTCCCGGCCGGCCAGCTTGCGGATATGGTCGGGCAGCCATTCCGTCCAGTCCGGCAGGCCGAGCCAGAAGTTCATCGTATCGAGCATCGCCGCGAGATAGAATCTTTCCAGCAGCTCGACATGATTTCGCGGCAGCGCGTAATGTCTGGCGTAGGCACGAAGCAACTCAGCCCGGAGCGAAGTCCGCGGGAAGCTTGCCCGACCAGGGACGCGGATTCCAGGCTTACGAACGCCTTCATTATGCGGGCATCGTCCAGTACCGGGCGCGTGAAGGATTCCGGGATGGCCCAATTCGACGACTGTCTGTGCAGCTTGCCGGTCATATCGCCGATGGCGCTGACTTTCTCCACGGACGCAAAATCCTTTCTCACTTCGCCCTCCACCCATGTTAGCAGCGAGCAGGCGACACCGTCCACAATCGTCACGAGATCCCCTTGAACGTTCATGACGGGAGCGGACAGGGTGATGTCCGTCTCCCGGCTTAAGGCGCGAAGCCATATCATCTTGGAACGAACCGCTTCCCGCGACGCCCAGAAGCTTTCTAGGTTTTCGCTTCTCGACTTGTGGACTTCCAGACTGAAAAGGTTGCTTTCCCGATCCGTGAATTTATAGACGGCGCTTCGCTGTGGCCAATAAAATCGAGCGATCAGCACACAACGGCATATTGAGACAAGACTTTTAGGGCGATGTCCGCATTATGGCTCAGTTCAACCGCCTCCTAAGATATTCATCCAGTACCATCATACCAAGAACGGTTGAGAAATACGGGTAATAATGTTTGAATATAATTGATCACTTGATGGGTGATTGATCGGTATTGTAGACTCATAGAAAACGTTTGCGGAGGTTCTCATGGGTAAGAGAAGGATATCCGGGAGTAGTCGTGTCAAGAGAGCGACAATCGTTCTATACCTGGGATTGCTGCTCCTTGTAGCATGTTATGCTTTGATGGTTACAACCTTCATCAACCGTTGGGAAACACGCGGACAGTTCGGAGATTCGTTCGGCGCATTGAACACGATCTTTTCCGGTATTACGTTGGTTACGGTTGTCGTCACACTCTACTATCAGAACAAAGCGAACAAAGAGGGAAACATTTCGAAAAAGTATGAATTGATTTTGAGCAGGATTCAGGAATTGCAACAAATCATACGTGTCGATGTCATTCTGAAAAAAGTGGAGGATGATATTTTTAACGGAGACATTGAATTGGAAAGATTGACGGATTTAAGATCTGATGAAGAACTGGACATCGCAGAAGCGAATGATGGGAATGTCGGAGCGTTTGATCGGTACATCAAAATTAACCATTATTGGTTTACCGTTTTGGATACTACACCATTTTCCTGTCCCCTCGTCTTATGATGATTTTGATGGGCAAGATCTCTAGTTCAAAATGACATCCGGATAATCCATCACATGCTATACTGGATCCATCAGGGGAGTGGTGAGAGAGATGGCCGGTTTCGCCATACTGCTTGCATTTCACTTGTTGGGCTTATGGATTCAGAAAGGAACATCGCTGCCGCTGCCGGCCAATGTGATCGGCCTTATCCTGTTTACGGCCTGCCTGTTCCTGAAAATCATCAAACTCGAATGGGTCGAGGAATCGGCGCAGTTTCTGCTCAAGCACATGCTGCTGTTCTTCCTGCCGTTCGTCGTCGGCACGATGGTCTATTTCCGGGAAATCCGGGAATCCTGGCTGGCGATCATCGGCGGCCTGCTGCTCAGCACCTTGCTGTCGCTGGCGGTCACCGGATGGCTGACACAGTGGCTGGAGCGGAGGGAGACGCGGCATGAGTGAGTGGACGAGCCACCCGCTGTTCGGCGTGACGCTGACCGTAGGGGCGTACGCGCTGTCCTGCTGGGTACGGGACCGATGGTTCCGGCAGCTCCATCCGCTGCTGGCTGCTGCGACCGTGCTCATCGTGTTTCTGCTGTGCGCCGGAATTCCCTATGAGGACTACAATGCCGGCGGAAGCCTGGTATCTTTCTTCCTGGGACCGGCGACGATCGCGCTCGGCACGCTGATCTACAAGCATTGGCCGCTGGTGCGCAGGAAGATCGCCGCAATCCTGTCCGGCATGACCTTCGGCACGCTGTTCGGCATTGGGATTACGGCGCTCTTGCTGTGGCTGCTCGGCGGCTCGCGGCCGGTGCTGCTCTCCATGCTGCCGAAGACCGTCACTTCGCCCGTCGCGGTGGAGATCGTCTCGCTGATCGGCGGCGTGCCGGAGATGGGTGCCGTGTTCACCGTGCTGACCGGACTGACGGGCAGCGTGCTCGGGCCGGCTTTGTCGCGCCTGGCGGGGATTCGCTCGGACATCGCCGTCGGCACGGCTTTCGGCACGACTTCCCACGGCATCGGCACCGCCCGCCTGCTGCTGGAGTCCGAGATCCAGGGCTCGATCAGCGGATTCGCCATGGCGGCCTCGGCGATTTTGACGCCGATCATCTTTGTGCCTGTATATTGGTGGTTGTTATAGCGAAGTTTCAGGGCGCATACGCCCCGGAGCTTCGTTTTTTTATATCTTTTTCATCATCTGCAATAAAGGTCTGCGGATGAAATTGCATTCCATTGGATTGACAATGACGGAAGCCGGTGCTAAGCTGTTTTTCATTGAATAAAATATTTAATCAAAAACATTGAAAAGAGAGGGTGCATCGCAATGAAGGAAAGCTTTCAATCGCTGTTCAAGCCGTTTGTTTTCGCCAATGGCGTCCGGTTGTCGAATCGCATCGTCATGGCGCCGATGACGCACTCCTCTTCCAATGCGGACGGCACCGTATCGGAAGCGGAACTGCGCTATTACGCCCGCCGGGCCGGAAATGCGGGCATGGTGATCACAGGCTCCGCGGCGGTGGCGCCGAACGGCGGTTTTCCGGGATCGGCTGCGGCCGATCGGGACGAATTGATCCCCGGTCTGAGCGCCCTGGCTGCCGCCATCCAAGGCAAGGGGGCAAAAGCCGTCCTTCAGATCGCCCACGGAGGACGCAAATGCCCGCCCTTCATCCCCGATATCGTGAGCGCCAGCCCGGTGCCCGAAAGGGAGGGTGCTGTGGTGCCCCGCGAGTTGGCGGAGGAGGAAATACGGGCGATCGTTCGCGCTTTCGGCGAGGCGACCAGACGGGCGATCCAAGCCGGCTTTGACGGTGTGGAGATCCATGGGGCCAACGGGTTCTTGATCCAGCAGTTTTTTTCGCCCCATGCGAACAGGCGCAATGACAAATGGGGCGGATCGCTGGAGAACAGGATGGCTTTTCCGCTGGACGTGATACGGGAAGTGAAGCGGGTCGCAGCCCTGCATGCGGACAAACCTTTTGTAATCGGGTATCGCCTCACGCCGGAGGAGACGTTGACCCCGGGCATCACGTTGGCGGATACGCTTGAGCTGGTTGAAGCCATAGCCGCGGAACGGCTGGATTATCTGCATGTTTCGCAGAACGATTTCTGGTCCGTCCCGAACGGGGAAAGCGGCGGCCGGACGTATGTGGAAATCATACAGGAACGAGCCGGTGGGCAGATCCCCGTCATCGGCGCCGGATCGATTCGCGCGGCGGAGGAGGCTGTCCGGGCGCTGCAATCGGGAATTCCACTGATTGCCTTGGGACGTGAATTGGTGATGGAACCGGATTGGCTTGAAAAGATCGCTCAAGGAAGAGAAAATGAAATCAGAACGACACTTTCCAGGCACGACCAGCATCGTCTGGCCATACCGGACCCGCTGTGGGGGATCATCATGCGCGTTCCCGGTTGGTTCCCCGTCGAGCCGGAAGCATAAACAGGGAAAAGAGGGGAATGTCCGCGTTGAAAGTCGCATTGGTGCCCCGATTGTGCGTTGCCGTACTCACCTCCGTGATTTTGTCCGGGGCGGCCGGCATGCTGCTCATAAGCGCATATCAAGGATTTCACGTCAACTTTCTCATTCTGTTCACGTATATCACCCCGGCCGTGATGCTCGTCGGATTGCCGCTTTCAATTCTTATGGATGCCGTGCTGCAGCAATGGAAAATCCGGCATCCCGTGTTAAGGCTCATTGCCGGGGCAGTGTTGTATGCGGGAGCCGGATTTGTCGGAACGTGTTTGTACATGCTCATCCTTACAGGCGTCATTTTTTCGGGACAAGGGTGGCTTTCTCTGGCGGACTCGGACTTCTATCGGGGGATCCGGCCCTTCACACGGATCGGCGTAACTTCCGCCCTGCTGTTCTACACGCTCCATCAATTGTTGCATCCCATCCTTAGCCGGATGAAAATTTGACGACAGGTTTGCCAAGGGGATGATCACCATTCCGCGGTCAGAAGCAGAGAACAAACGGATCAGAGAAGCGCAGCGCGAGAATATATTGGATGCGGCCAAAACGGTTTTTGCACGGAAGGGCTGGGCCATGACCATAACGGACATTGCGGCTGCCGCCAACGTGAGTCCGGGGCTGATTTATCATTATTTTCCAAACAAGGAAGCGATCGTTTGTGAACTTTTGAAGCAGACGCTGCAAACCGATGCGGATTTGTCTCAGCGCATCATGCAAGCCGGCGATACGCCGACGCAGCGGCTGGAAGCGCTCATCAACAGCATGCTCCAGCCCAGGCACCGTCAGGCGAGTCCGCTTGAAATCGCCGCCCAGGCAGCGAGAGGGGCCGCCGCGACAGGCAACAACCTTGAAATGATGAGAAGGATCTTCTCGAACCTGAAGGAAGATTCGACGGATGCCGCAGATTTGCGCGAATTGCTGATGAAAAGGTTCCAGACCGTCCGCGACACCATGATGGAACTGATCACCGAGGGACAGAAGCGCGGCGAGATCGTCCGGGACGCCCCTGAGAAGCTGGCCTTGATGATTTTCCAATGCATTCAGGGGCTGTCAACGCTGGCGTTGGAGAATCCGGAGGAATACGACAAGCATTACCCGTATACCGCTGTCATCATGCGCATGCTCAAGCCCTGACGATTCGGGATCGCTTCCGAAGGGATGAGCGCAGCACGTTATAGCGGGGCACCTCGTCCAGCGGCAGATCATCCGGATGGAAGAAGGCGGCAGCGATGGTCCCGGCCGTTCGCGGGCCAATTCGCCGGACCAGCGGGTCACGAGGAATGGTAATGGGGTCATGCCGCCACCTCCGTTTCCCGCGGGTCCGCAACATTATGATCTGAGTTCATCAAGGGCAACGAACGATTCAGCGATGGATTGAACCTGCTCTTCGGGAAGATACATGTAATCATCCATGAAAAAGTGCATCCCGTCCATCCGGAACCTGAAGAACCGGTGCTTGGGCGCAAAGTCCTCGCCGTTCAGCCATTCTCCGGTCGCTCCATTCCCCGGTTCCACTTGCCGGATATGCATCCCCTCCACGTCATCCCGGGCGTTCCCGCTTTGCTCCAGCCTCATGGATTGGTAATGCAGAATCAAGGTGTTCTCATGGAGTTCAACATCGGCGAGAGGGTTGCCTTCAACGGCCATTCGGGGCAGATACACCTTGGTCAAACCTGCCTGCGCCGCAAGTTTCGAAATCCGGTCCAATTGTTCGCTTGTATAATGGATTTCGGCCAGCTTGGCGTCTGAACCCGGATGTTGAGCAAGAGCATCGGTCAGCATTGAAGACGGTTCATCGTTGGATTCAATTTGAGACATCACAGGGGAATCCGAATTGGTCTTGCCAGGTCCCGGATTCCCGGAGCACCCGCTTGCCATCACCATTCCGCTCAACACCGCGAGGGCAATAACTTTAGATGTGCACCTCTTCCGTTCCTTGACATCCATGGGCATCCACTCCGAGCTCTGACGGACTTTATTGGATAGTGTTTTTTTAAATGTGACGATGCATCGACGGATACGGTTCAGATGGCCCCATGCGAATGCATTATTTCTCGGGAAATAATGCTTGTACAGTACGGATCTCTGGTACTCCCTCATGACGGATATCCGACCCGGGATGCAGGAAATATTTCGTGGAAAAGTTCAACTTAGCAGATGTTTGGTCAGCTCATACAGCCGGAGCGCGTTCGTTCTGTCGAGCGTCGGCAGCGACAGATCGACGGGCCGGTCGCGGTCCCATGCGATGAGCGGCTGCGGCGGCGGGTCGTCCATCAGGCAGATCATCGGCTGAATGCTGCGCTCCACGGGCCGGGCGAACAGGCGGCCCATGAGCCGCATGACCGTTCTCCACGGCTGCTTGACGTGGTTCGTGCCGCTGTTCGTGTAGCCCGGGTGGATCAGCAGGAAGCGGGTTTTGCCGTGCTTGTGGTTTTCCGCATAGGCGACGCCGAGCAGATCGTTGGCCCGGCCTGCCTGCAGCGTCGCCCGAATCAGGCTGTATCCATGCTGCAGCGTCAGGTCGTCCCAGTGGATCGCTCCCTTCGTCATGCCGGTGCCGCCGACGCTGACGATGACCGGACGTTCGCCCCGCTCCAGCAACTCTGTCAAACCGTAGCTGAGCACGAAGCGGCTGACATAATACAACGCGAACGTGCTCTCGAATCCGTCCGGTGTCAACGCTCGCCGCGGATAGGTGCGCATCGCCGTCAGCACGAGCCCGTCAAGCTTGGAGTGTCGCGCCTTGACCTTGTCGATGACGAAGCGGTTGTCCGCAAGCTTCGTCAGATCGGCCTGGATGAACGCGGCCCGATCCGCGGCGCCGAGACGCGCCGCTTCCTCCAGAAATTGCTCGCCTCTCGCGCGATCGCTGCCGGTCACCGTCACCCGCGTTCCCCGGCGCAAATAATGCATGGCGAGTCCCCGGCCCATGCCGGATGTGCCTCCCGAGACGAAAAGATCGTCCATCGATCCAATCCCCTCTCTCCGAATTTTTCGATACTTGTCGACTAATCAACATTTATATAAGATATGCTAGAACGGGACCGGTCCCCGATCCATCCGCAAAACCGGGATGGTGTCGACTAATCGACAGTTCGGAGAAATCGGCGAAATTCCGGAAGAGGTGAGGAACGCATGAGGCGTGTGCGGAACAATGATCCGCGCGTCAAACGGACGAGGGCGATGATCAGGCAGTCATTCATCGATTTGCTGGCGGTCAAAGATTTCGAAGACATCACCGTACAGGATATTGTGGACCGCGCCGAACTGAACCGTGCGACCTTCTATAACCATTACCAGGACAAATACCAGCTTCTTGACGCGACGATGGCCGACCTGTTCGCCGAGACGCTGGCTTCCTGGATTCCGCAAGACGCGAATCTTCGGGGAGCCGAACTGGTGCGCCGCCTGATGCTGGCCGTCTGCCACTGGCAGGTTGAAACGACGCGGCGTCTGAATGCGAGGCGGACGTTGACCCAGGCCATGGAGGAAGGCGTAAAGCGGCAGTTGTACGGCGTCATCATGGACTGCCTGGATCAAGCGCAGCCGCCGCATGCGGACAGACGGAGACTGGAACGGGTGGCGACCATGATCAGCTGGTCGATCGTCGGCATCGTCGTCCAATGGAGCGCCCGCCGCGAGGAGACGGCTGAAGCATTGGCCGAGGAGGCGCTTCCGTACCTGATGTCTTTGATTGACAGGCTGTTCATGTCTTGACAGAGGAGGAGCGCGATGCGGCGAAAAGGCAAAATAGGCATTGTCCCGCAGCCCGCAGCCGGAACAATGCCTTTTCCCGTTCTTTATTGAAGAAGACAGCCGACAATGACACCCGCGTCAACTGCCAAATAAATGCCGATGCAAACCGCACAGCCGGCCGGCCCTGTCACAGGGCAAACAAGTGAACAGGCCGCAAGCGCCGTTGCAACGATGCTTCCGTCCGCACCAAAATTTTGGAGACATTCCGCCACATCTTCCCAGTAGCCGAAAGGTCTCACCATCCCGTCACTATGGCCCGATATTCCATCCACAACATGGGAGCCGATCAACGAACCGTTGCTGTAAATTTTGATATCAAATGCATTTTCCGCCTCGTCAATGATGACTTCGTGTGCCTGAACGATGGTTCCGTCATTTGCGAAAGCGAAGGTTATTCCGCTGAGCGGCATAAAGTGGCCCGCCGATTCCCGGAAGGGAATAAACACATAATACGTCTTTACGTTCTCCAATTCCCCGTCGAATGCGGTTCCCCTGGCTCTGTCAAAATCAAATTTGCTTTTCGGTTCAACGGTTTCGATTTCGCCCTGATCCCATTTTTCGAGAATGACCTGTTGCAATTGCGAAAATTCCTCGTCAGTGAGTTCGACCGCATGATCGTGATACGTTGCGATCATCTCTGCAAACTGTTCCGTACTCGAAGAGGAGGAATGGGATGAATGGGCATTGCTGACACCATCGAAAACGGATATTACGCATAAAATCGATGAAAGCATCAAGACAAGAAATTTGCCGTACATTTTTCTCATGGAAATTTCCTCCTTTACCGGATTGATCGTTCACCGTACTTCGTCGCTTTGGGAATGACCGCCACCCATTCCGCGTTTGCTCTATAAACCCCTCCTTTCTATAAAACGCTTTCATTCTATATATTAGCATAAACTAGAATAAAATAGAATAATAAACTCTTTATGGATGCAGATGAGGTCGGTACGTCCGAGACGAGCTCCGTCCTGCAACAGTGCGGGGTTCAATGGGGAAGGAAGAAAAGGACACCGGGCAAGCCGGTGTCCGGAAGGCAGCTCGGGGTTCAGCACGGACCATTCCAGCGGCCGACACGCCCGGGAAGGTTCCTGTCCTGTCAATATTTCCTCGACAACACGAACCAGGAGAGAAACAGCGTGGAACTGACGAGTGAGAGCATAATGAGGACGGCTTGTTTGACGCTGATCTCAAGATTGCCGTATTGCGTCAACAACCAAAGCACAACACAGTAAAACAGGGTGAGGATGGAGGTATAAAACGCGCCTTTTTGCCGAATATATTGGATTCTTTCGTCTTTGCGCTGCAGGTGAGGCGCCAAATCGGCCATGGTGAAACTGATGATCGCCAAACTTGCGATGACAAAGAAGTTTTCAAAATTTTTGGCGTCGCTGGTCATGAATTGAACCAGTGCCAGAAAGCCGCCTATCACCAGCCAGCCAAAGCCGAAGAGGATCAGCAGTTTTTTGGACAGCATGTCCGCACTCCTTTCTTATTCATCCAAAATGAAAATCTCTTCCACGGCGGTATGAAAAATGCGGGCGATTTTGATCGCAAGCGGCAGCGAAGGATTGTATTTGCCTTTTTCGATCGAAATGATGGTTTGCCGCGTCACCTCAAGCATCTCGGCCAATTTGTCCTGGGACAGATTGTATTTTTTTCGGTACTCCGGCAGTCTGTTTTTCAAATGTCCCACCCCGGATGTTCAATGATTCAAGTCAAGCCGAGCGTTCACTTCCATTTTAATGTAATGCAACCTTTACGTAAAGTGTCCTTTACACCAATCGTAAAGTTTTTGATTGATATATCCGAAATCAAGAGGTATAGTTGATATATCAAGATATGGTGATAAGGATGATGCACAAGATGAACGTCCCGCTGTACGAGCGAATATACAACCATTTATTAGAAAAAATCAAAAACGGCGAACTGACGAGCGGGGATCGGGTGCCGTCGGAGAAAGAACTGGCCGATCACTTCAACGTCAGCCGCATTACATCGAAGAAGGCGCTGGAGCTGCTGGCGCTCCAGAAGGTGATCGAACGGGTGCAGGGCAAAGGCTCGTTCGTCTCGCAAAACTTGCCGGACCTGGACAGTCTGAAGCCGCTGGATCCGAACGGGGACCAGGAAGAAGACGGCGCCAAGAACGCGCCGGCCCGGTCCGCGTCGCCGATGAAGACGATCGCCTTCATCCTGCCGGACTTCGCCGATTCCTACGGCCTCCGGCTCATCCATGGCGTCGAGGAGCGGTGCTCGCAGATCGGCGCCCGCATGTTCATCAAGCTGACCTACGACAACCGCGAAGAGGAAGAGGAAGCGATCCGCTCCTTCATCCATCTCGGCGTTGACGGCATCGTCATTTTCCCGGTGCATGGCGAACATTACAACCCCGAGCTCGTCCGGCTGGTGCTGGACAAATTCCCGGTCGTGCTGATCGACCGCTATCTGAAAGGGATCGCCACCGCCGCGGTCTACACGGACAACCGGCAGGCCGCGTTCGAGCTGACCGACCGCCTGATCCAGCGCGGGCATACGCAGATCGGCTTCATATCCGCGCCGGCGGACAACACGTCGACGATCGAGGACCGGATCATCGGCTTCACGATGGCGTTCGCGAAGCGCGGGTTGAGCCTTCCGCCGGGCCACATGATGACGAATCTGTACAGCTCGCTGCCGCGCTCCTTCGAGAGCCGCAACATCAGCGTCGACATCGAGACGGTGAGGCGATTTGTCGAAGGGAATCCGCATCTGACGGCATTCGTCGTCGCGGAGTACAACCTCGCGCTCATCGTGCACCAGGCGCTGATCAGTCTCGGCAAGCGGATTCCCGAAGACTGTCAGATCGTCTGCTTCGATTCCCCGGACGAGCCGTTCGGCAACCACCGGTTCACGCATGTGCGGCAGGATGAATTTGCGATGGGCCGCAAAGCCGTGGAGCTGCTGGAGAAGCTGTGGGACGGGGAAGAAGTCCAGATGCACAACATAATCCCGTACCGGATCATTGAAGGTTCGTCGACACGCTGAGTTCCCCAAAAGTCAGCTGCCCAAACCGAAAAGGCAAGCCCGGAAGTCGATTCCGGGCTTTTTGCACCTCTTTCCGCCCTCGAAAATAATATACCAAATTCGACAAACAAATATATTGACATATCATTATTGCGTCTTTAATATAATAACTGTAAGCGCTTATCATTCTGGTTGTGGGGGTTGTGACCATGAAACGACTGGGCAGCGTTTTACTCACGATGGTTCTGATTGCGTCGCTGACGCTGTTGGCCGCCTGCGGCAAGAACGACGGCGCCGGTTCCGGCGGGAACGGCCAGGGCGGAGGTACATCGGGCGGGTCGAACGACGGGAAGTCTTCGGCTTCGGGCGGCAAACCGGTGGAGCTCACCTTCTGGGGAGACTGGGGCGGCGAAGGCCAGAAGCAGTTCGAGACGATGGTGGACGCCTTCAACAAGTCCCAGGACCGGATCCGCGTGAAGTACGTGCTGCAGCAGGATATGATCACCAAGTTCCTGACCGCCGCCACTTCGGGCGGATCGCCGGACATCCTGTTCTGGGACCGGTGGAGAACGTCGCTCTATGCGCCGAAGAACGTGCTGCACCCGATCGACGAGTACATGGACCGGGACGGCATATCGCGGGACGATTTTTACGGTGAAGCTTTGAAAGAGCTTTCATACGACGGGAAGCTGTACGGTCTGCCCTTGACGGTGGATGCGCGCGCGCTGTTCTACAACAAGAAGCTGCTCGAAGAAGCGGGCGTGGAGCCGCCCGCAACCTGGGATGAACTCCGGGAAGCGGCCCGCAAACTGACGAAATGGAACGGCAACAAGCTGGAAGTATCCGGATTCTCGCTGTCGGATGTCGGGCTGTTCAACATGTATCTCCAGCAGGCCGGCGGCACGATGATCACGGAAGACGGCAAGACCAACTTCAACAATGAGCAGGGACTTTCCGTCCTCCGGTTCTGGGACCAGCTGCTCAACGAAGACAAGGTGTACAAGATCGGTTTCGAGCAGGGGCTGGGCGAAGGACAGGACGTGTTCGTCACCGGCAAGATGGCGATGCACTACACGGGCCCGTGGATGCTCAGCACTTACAAGAAATACGGGGGCGAGCTGGACTTCGGCATCGTGCCGCCGCCGGCCGGACCGAACGGCGACCGCGGCAGCGTGATGGGCGGATTCGGCCTCGTCATTCCGGAAGGCTCGAAGCACAAGGAAGAAGCCTGGGAGTTCATCAAGTGGTGGCTGGCGAACAAGGACAACGCGCTGCTGTGGGCGAAGACCAGCCTCAACATCCCCGGTTTCAAGCCGGCGCTCGAAGATCCGTTCTTCGCGGACGATCCGTTCTGGAAGCCGTTCCTTGAGACGCTGGAATTCGCGAAGATCCGTCCGCAGCATCCGGGATATTCCGTGATGGAAGTCGACGGACTCATCCCGAATCTGCAGCTGTTCATGAATGGCGAACTCAGCGCGGAAGACGCGCTCAGCAAGGCGCAGGAACAAGGCGACCGGCTGCTCAGAGAGAACGCCGACGTCAAGTAACGGACATGAGGGGAGGCTTGCCCTCCCCTTTTTCATCCCAACCCGGAGGTGCCAGACATCATGACCCAAATGTTGAAAACGCCGCAATCGGTCATTCGGCTGATCGAGACGGTTCGCCGGAGACTGGCCGACATGCCCGAAGCGGCCGACATTTTCGCAACCTGCATGCAAAATACGCTCCAACGCACGATCCAACGACTGCCCGACGGCACCACGTACATCATCACAGGGGACATTCCGGCCATGTGGCTGCGCGATTCCGCCGCGCAGGTCCGTCCCTATATCCTGCTGGCGAAGGAAGACGAGGAGATCGCCGGCATGATTCTCGGGCTGATCGAGAGGCAGTTCCGGTTCATTCGGCTCGATCCGTACGCGAACGCGTTCAACGCCGCCCCGAACGGGCAGGGCCACCAGAGCGACATCACGGAGATGAATCCGTGGATCTGGGAGCGGAAATACGAGATCGACTCGCTCTGCTATCCGATCCAGCTCAGCTGGCTGCTGTGGAAAAACGCCGGATTGACCGCGCAATTCAACGGGACGTTCCGCCAGGCGGTCGATCTGATCCTCGAGGTGTGGCGGCGGGAGCAGCATCATGAACGCGATTCTTCCTATCGCTTCCAGCGCCTGAATGGCGTGCCGACCGACACGCTGATCCGGGACGGCCGGGGGGCGGAGACGCGCTACACCGGCATGACCTGGTCCGGTTTCCGGCCGAGCGACGACGCCTGCACCTACGGCTATCTTGTTCCTTCCAATATGTTCGCGGTGGTCGTGCTGCGCTATCTGCAGGAGATCGGCCGGGACGTGTTGAAGGACGAGGCGCTCGTGCAACGCGCGGCTTCGCTGGCCGCCGAGATCGACCGCGGCATCCGGGAGTTCGCCGTTTGCGAGCATCCGGAGTTCGGCCCGATATACGCTTATGAATGCGACGGAATGGGCGGGTATGTATGGATGGACGACGCGAACGTGCCGAGCCTGCTGTCCATTCCGTACCTCGGCTACACCGGCGCCGACGATCCCGTCTACCTGAACACGCGGAAGTTCATCCTGAGCAAGCACAATCCCTATTACTACGAGGGAAGCGCGGGGCGGGGCATCGGCAGTCCCCACACGCCGGCCGGCTACGTCTGGCATATCGCGATCGCCATGGAAGGGCTGACGACGGGCGATCCGGAGGAGAAGAAGCGCAAGCTCCGGCTGATGGTCGAGACCGACGGCGGCGCCGGCATGATGCACGAAAGTTTCGACGCCAATGACCCGGCCCGTTTTACGAGGGAATGGTTTTCCTGGGCCAACATGATGTTCTGCGAACTGGCGCTCGACATCTGCGGCATCCGCATCGAGAAGTGAGCGCATGGAGATGCAAGGGAGGGGTTCACCGTGTCATCCATGAAATCCCTTGGACGGCATGAAGCGCGGACGGCCTGCGTGTTCATCACGCCGGCGATGCTGTTGTTCACCGTCTTTACGGTCATCCCGGTGGTCATGGCGCTGTATCTCAGCTTTACGGATTACGACGTCCTGAACCGGATGAACTGGGTCGGTTTCGCCAACTACGAGCGGTTGATCCACGACGACCTGCTGTGGCGGACGTTCCGGAACGTGCTGTATTACGCCGTGCTTTACATCCCGCTGAACATTGCGATTTCGCTGGCGATCGCCCTGCTGCTGAACCGGGCCGGCCTCGGCGTCAAGCTGTTTCGGACGGCCGCCTATCTGCCCACGCTGACGTCGGCCGTCGCGGCGGCGACGGTATGGCTGTGGCTGCTCCATCCGGAGTACGGCCTGGTGAACGCGCTGCTCGGCTATCTCGGCATCACCGGTCCGGCGTGGCTCGCGCAGACCAACACCGCGATGCCTTCGATCGTGATGGTGACGCTCTGGCAGTCCGTCGGCGCGAACATGGTCATCTATCTGGCCGGGCTCCAGGGCGTTCCCGAATACATGTACGAAGCTGCGCGGCTGGAAGGGGCGAACCGGTTCCAAAGCTTCCGTTATATCACCTGGCCTCAGCTCAAGCCGACGACGTTTCTCGTGAGCACGATGTCCATCATCGGCGCGCTGCAGCTTTTCGACCAGGCGTTCGTGCTGACGCAGGGCGGGCCCGCCAATGCGACGAAGACGCCCGTCTACCTGATCTACCAGCAAGGGTTCAACCAGCTGCAGAAGGGGTACGCTTCGGCGCAGGCTTTCGTGCTGGCGCTGTCCATCCTGATCTTCTCCATTCTGAACATGCGGATTTCGAAATCCGACGAAACGTTTGTCTAGGAGGATGAGGCTGATGCGCGCCCATGACATTGGCAGCTCGCCGCTTTCGCGAAACACACGCGCCGCGGTCTTCTATATCCTGGCGATCGCCATGTCCGTCTTCATGTTCCTGCCGTTCTTCTGGAGCCTGATGACGTCGATCAAGCCGGATGAGGAAATCTTCTCCCTTCCGATCCGCTGGCTGCCGTCCCACATCACCTTCGAGCATTACCAGAACGCCTTCCGGACCGTGCCGTTCGGGCTGTATTTCTGGAACTCGTTCTTTCTCGCAACGATGGGGGTGCTGACGAACCTGTTCTTCGGCTCGCTCAGCGGGTACGCGTTCGCCAAGCTCCGGTTCCGGCTGAACAAACCTCTGTTCACCATCCTGCTCGCCGCGATGATGATTCCGGGCGTCGTGACGCTCATCCCGAGTTTCTTCGTGCTGAAACATCTGCCGCTGCTCGGGGGCAACGACCTGTTCGGACGCGGCGGGTTCGGGCTGATCAACTCGTTCTGGGGCGTCATTCTCCCCGGCGCTTCCGGCTCGTTCGCGGTGTTCTTCATGCGCCAGTTCTTCCTGACGCTGCCGAGCGACCTGATGGAGATGGCGCGGATTGAAGGGGGCGGGCGAGTTCCGGATCTTCTGGCGGATCTACCTGCCGCTGACGAAGCCCGCCCTGGCGACGCTCGGCATCTTCACCTTCCAGGCCGGCTGGAATGCGTTCCTGTGGCCGATGATCGTGCTGAACGATCCCGCGAAGCATACGATCCAGATGGGGCTGCAGGCGTTCTCGTCCAATTTCCGCCGCAGGGCGCGAGCTGGTTCATGATCTGAAGTTCGGGATTCCAGAAGTTGTAAATCAATTCCTCCTGGGCGGTCTCCGCACGGATTTTCCAATCCGCCTGGCTGGTTTCGGTCAGCACTTGATTGTCCACGGTTTCGATCTCCCCTCGGTATTTCTGCCGTTATGGTGGGTCATGCAGTGATCCAACCGCCAATAGACAGCGATTACAAAAATTTTAGTACATATATTGATATAATGTAAATTATATCAATATTATAAGTTATGTCGAAATATCTCCGGGAAGAACAGCCTCATCCGGACGCGGTCCGGAGCCGGATGGTTCTATTTTCCGCCCGGAATGAAATCTATTAAATCTGTGGGGGGGAATCCTTTAATTTCTCACATTGAACAGAATGCGCTTACATCCTATAATTTACCTGCAAAGGAGGTGTATGTAAAATGCATACGGCATTTGACACCGGTTGATTGTTGGTCGGTTGGGAAGCGCTATCATATCAAAATCACATTTTGACAGGAGGGAAAAGTAATGTTCAAGAAAAAGAAACTGATGGCGGTGCTGGTGGCCGTGGCGATGGTATCCGCATTGTTCGCCGTAAATGGCGCCAGCGCGAACACGTACTGGCAATATTGGACGGACGGCATCGGGTATGTGAACGCGACGAACGGACAAGGCGGCAACTACAGCGTAAGCTGGAGCAACAGCGGCAACTTCGTCATCGGCAAGGGCTGGCAATACGGTGCGCACAACCGGGTTGTCAACTACAACGCCGGCGCATGGCAGCCGAACGGCAACGCGTATCTGACGCTGTACGGCTGGACGCGCAACCCGCTCATCGAATACTACGTCGTCGACAGCTGGGGCAGCTACCGGCCGACCGGCGACTACCGGGGCAGCGTGTACAGCGACGGCGCATGGTATGACCTCTATCACAGCTGGCGCTACAACGCACCGTCCATCGACGGCACGCAGACGTTCCAACAATACTGGAGCGTTCGTCAGCAGAAACGCCCGACGGGCAGCAACGTCTCCATCACGTTCGAGAACCACGTGAACGCATGGGGCGCTGCCGGCATGCCGATGGGCAGCAGCTGGTCTTACCAGGTGCTCGCAACCGAAGGCTATTACAGCAGCGGATACTCCAACGTCACGGTTTGGTAATGAGACGGGCCGGCCGGCTGTCCAGCCGGCGGCCTTCTCTTTTTGGCAGCATCTGTTCAAGCAAAGGGGGCCGTATCGTGAGCAAAAAGAAGACGTTGGTCTGCGCGGTTTTTGTCCTGGTGGCTGCGGCTGTTGCGGTCGGCGGATGTTCGAGCGTGCAGGTGAGCGGGGCGGAACAGACGGATCGGACGGGCGGGAAGCTTTTGTCGGATCAGATGGTTTTGGTTGAAGGGGGGACATTTAAGCACAAGCGTTCCAATTACTCCGGCGGGGAGGTCGCCGTTCAGGATTTCTACATCGGCAAATATGAAGTCACGCAGAAGGAATGGACGGCCGTGATGGGAAGCAATCCGTCCAAATTCAGGGGCGACAATCTCCCGGTCGATTCGGTCAGCTGGTACGAGGCCATCGAGTACTGCAACCGCAGGAGCCTGATGGAGGGGCTCGAGCCGTATTACAACATCGACAAAAGTCAGGCGGACCCGGACAACAAGAGCGAGATCGACCCCTTGAAATGGATCGTCACGATCAACGAAGGGGCGAACGGCTACCGGCTGCCGACGGAACTGGAATGGGAATACGCCGCGAGCGGCGGTCAAAAAAGCAAGGGCTACAAGTACAGCGGCGGCAACAAGCCGGACGACGTGTCGTGGAACTGGCGCAACGCCGGAAACCGGTATTTGAAAGGCGGCTGGAGCTGGCAGTCCATCGAGAACAACGAGAACCGCACCCGGCCCGTCGGACGCAAGAAGGCGAACGAACTGGGGCTGTACGACATGTCGGGCAACGTCAGGGAATGGTGCTGGGACTGGTATGAGGATCAGATGGTGGAATCGGGCATGTTCCGCGTCGTGCGCGGCGGCGGATGGCTCGGCGACGTCCACACCCTCGAGATCAAGTTCCGGGGCATGTTCGACGCGAGCGGCGTCGGTCCAGACCAGGGTTTTCGCGTCGCGCGCAATGCCTGATTCAGATTTGAAAGGAGGACAGACGCGATGAGATGGAGGAAACGGATGGCGGCGGCGCTGGCCGCCGTTGCGCTGCTGTACGGACTGTTCGCCGTGAACGCAAGCGCGGACCTGAACTGGTATTTCTGGACGAACGGCAACGGAAACGTAAACGCCGTGAACGGACCGGACGGCCAATATTCCGTCGACTGGAGCGGGAACGCGCTGTTCATCGCGGGCAAAGGCTGGCAGATGGGATCGCCGGGCCGGGTCATCCATTATACTGCAAGCGATTTTCAGACGGACGGCAGCGCATTTCTGTTGGTGTACGGGTGGATGAGAAATCCGCTCGTCGAATACCGCGTCGTCGAAAACTGGGGGAATTGGCGGCCCGTCACTGCCGATTACCGGGGATCCGTCTACATCGACGGGGCCTGGTACGATCTGTATCACGCCTTGCGGTTCAATGCGCCGTCTCCCGAAGGCACGCAGACGTTCCAGCAAAACTGGAGCGTTCGCCAGACGAAGCGGCCGATCGGTTCGAGATCCACGGTTACGCTCGAAGCGCATGTGAAGGCGTGGGAAGACGCCGGCATGCCCTTGGGGAACAACTGGTTGCACCAGATTCTGGCCGTCGAAGGGGGCAGCGCCGCGGGACAGGCGAGCGTCACCGTGTGGTAATGCCGTCCATTTTCAGCTCATCTTAAGCTTTCCTTCAGCTTCCATTCAGGGTTGTCTTTCATAATTTGTGCCGGTAACACCTGGATGGAAAGGATGGGCATTGCCGGTGAAGCGAAAATGGCGGTACATCGCCGTCGGGGCGGCGCTCGTTGCGGTCATTGCGGCGGGAAGATGGCTGTGGCTGCAGCAGCGGGAAGAACCGGTCCGCGGATTGGCGGCGCAGACGATGGCCGCCGTCCAGAGAGGCACGCTGACGGCTTCCGTATCGGGAACCGGAAGCATCGAACCGGTGGAGCGGAAAACCGTTGCGGCGGCGTCTGCGGGCACCGTCGCCGAAGTGCATGTCAAGGACGGGGATCCGGTCAAGAAGGGCGATGTGCTCATCACCTTCGAGCGGGAAGACGACGATGCCGAACGGCAGATCGAGAGCAAGCGGATCAGTCTGGAGAAAGCGAAGCTGGATCTGGAGTCGCTTCAGCTCCAATACAAGAACGCGATGCGGGCGGACGAGAATACGGATTCGATCATGCTCAACATTCGCGCGAAGGAGCTGGACATCCGGCAGCTGGAACAGGAGATTGCGGATCTCAAGACGCAGGATGCGGGCCCCGATCCGATCACGGCCCCGATTGACGGCAAATTGACCGGCTTCGATGTGGAGGCGGGCGATCGCATCCGCGAGAACGCGGAACTCGGCGAGGTCGTCAATTACAGCGGGATGAAGCTTGTGATCAGCGTTGACGAGCTGGATATCGCGAAGGTGGAGGTCGGACAGCGGGCGGAAGTGCGGGCCGACGCGCTGCCGGACCGGGTGTTCGAAGGCACCGTGGCGCAGATCGCGGATGAGGGCTCGTCCAGCAACGGTGTGGCAACGTTCGATGTGACGGTGCTGCTGACGGAAGCGGACGGGCTGAAGGCGGGCATGAGCGCCGAAGCGACGATCCTGACCATGGAGAAGCAGGATGCGCTCTACGTGCCGATCGAGGCGGTGCAGTCCGTGGGCGGGCGATATTTTGTCCTCGTGCCCGGCGAAGAGGAGAACGCTTCGCGGGAGGATGAAGCGCCGGCAGCCGGCGGCGCGCGGAACAGGCAGGCGGCGAGGCTGCAGACGGCCATGAAACGGGTGAGCGTCGAGGTCGGCGAACATAATGAAGATTTCATCGAGATCGTATCCGGCCTGGCGGAAGGGGATACGGTCATCATTCCGATGGCGTCGTCCGTTCCGGCGCAGCAGGAAGCCCCGGCCGTGCGGATCGGCGGTTTCCGGGGCGGCGCGGGACTCCCCGAAGGCGGATTTCCGGCCGGAAGAGATCCGATGACGCGAGGCGGCGGATTCGGCGGCGCCGCCCCCGGAGGCGGGCCATGATGGACGGGAAGACGGAGCGTCCGCTGGTCCGGGTGGAACAGGTCAGCAAGGAGTACGCGATGGGCGGCGAAGTGCTGAAGGCGTTGAACGGGGTGTCGCTGACGGTCGGTTACGGCGAATTCGTCGCCATCATCGGGCCTTCGGGTTCCGGCAAGTCGACGCTCATGAACATCCTGGGCTGTCTGGACACCCCCACCTCGGGCAAGTATTGGCTGGAAGGGGAGGAAGTGAGCCGTCTGCCGGAGAACCGGCTGGCGGAAATCCGCAACCGGAAGATCGGGTTTATTTTTCAGAACTTCAATCTGCTGCCGAAGCTCACCGCGCTCGAAAATGTGGAGCTGCCCTTGATTTACAGAGGCATGAAGGGCGCCGAGCGGCGAGAGCGGGCGATGGAGGCGCTGCGCAAGGTCGGGCTGGCGGACCGGACGCGGCACCGTCCGGCCGAGCTGTCGGGAGGCCAGCAGCAGCGCGTGGCGATCGCCCGGGCGCTCGCCGGCAGTCCGCCCGTTCTGCTCGGCGACGAGCCGACGGGCGCGCTCGATTCGAAGACGAGCGGCGAAGTGATGGAGCTGATGCTGGAGCTGAACCGGGAAGGGCACACCATCATTCTCATCACCCACAATATGGACGTTGCCGATCAGGCGAAGCGCATTGTGCGGATTGCCGACGGCGTGCTGGACGAAGGGGGCGGTGCGGCATGCATTTCGCCCAGGGACTGAAGATGGCGTTCAAGAGCATCCGGAGCAACAAGCTGCGCTCGATCCTCACCATGCTCGGCGTCATCATCGGCGTCGGCTCCGTCATCGCCCTGGTCGGGATCGGTCAGGGCACCAGCAAGCAGATCGAGGAGCAGGTGCAGAGTCTCGGCACGAATCTGCTGACGGTCAATATTCTCGGCCGGGGTGTCACCTCGACGCTGGCTTACGAAGAGGCGGTGCAATTCGCCGGGATCGAAGGCGTGGAATACGCGGCGCCGTATAACAGCAACAACGCGACGCTGAAATACGGGACGGCCGGTGCCGGCGTGAACGTGATCGGCACGAACGCGGATTATTTTCCCCTGCGCGGTTACGAGCTCGCCGCGGGGCGGTTCATCACGCAGATCGATCTGGACTTCCATCAGAAGGTCGCGGTTCTGGGGTCGGCGACGGCCGAGGAACTGTTCGGTTCCGAAAATCCCGTGGGCGAATATGTGCGGATCAACGGGGTGCGGTACAAGGTCGTCGGGCTGCTCGCGGAGAAAGGGAGCTCCGCGCTTGGGTCAAATGACGAACTGGCCGTTATCCCGCTCACAACGGCGGAGCGGATGTTCCGGAGCAAAGGCGTGCGGAGCGTCTACATCCAGGCGGAGTCGATGGATGCGCTGGATGCGGTTCAGGCGGAAGTGGAGGCGAGGCTGGCGAAAATTTTCCGCAATGGCGACGACGCCTACCGCGTGTTCAATCAGGCGGACATGCTGGAAACCGCGGCGTCCGTCTCCGGCACGCTCTCCCTCGCCCTTGGGGGAATCGCGGGCATCTCGCTGCTCGTCGGCGGCATCGGCATCATGAACATCATGCTCGTGTCGGTGACGGAGCGGACGCGGGAGATCGGCATCCGCAAGGCGATCGGCGCGAAGAAGCGGGACATTCTGATGCAATTTCTGATCGAGTCGGTGACGATCAGCGCCCTGGGCGGCCTGCTCGGCGTCGGACTGGGGCTTGCCGCCGGCCGGGCGGTATCGTCGCTCGTCAAGATCGACGTCGTCCATTCCGCGGACATGATCGCGCTGTCCATGGGATTTTCCATCCTGATCGGCGTCGTGTTCGGCATGTACCCGGCCAACAAGGCGGCGAACCTGAAGCCGATCGACGCGTTGCGGTTTGAGTAGGCGGGGCCTGCCAGATTGTCAACCGGATTGACGTTGTTCGCCAGAAATGGTAATATGAGAACACACATTCGTATCGGTGGTGTTGTTCTTGAGCAACGTCGATGCAAGGCTGGACCGGATCGAAGGGCTGCTAGGTGATCTCATTTATACGGTTGGCTTGTTGAAGAGTCAATTTGAAGATGAGAAAGAGGCGAATGAGAAGCGGTTCGAGCAGCTGAAAAGTCAAATGAATGATCGATTTGAGCAGATCGACAGACGATTTGAAGAGATCGACAGACGATTCGAACAGATCGACAGACGATTCGAACAGATCGACGTACGATTCGGGCAGCTTGAACAACGGATCGATCGAATGGAATCGCGCATGGATCGCCGCCTTGACGATATTATGCTGGAATTGGGCAAGAACAAGCAGGAACATGAATATATGGCTTCCCGTCTCTTCCGCGCCGAAATGGAACTGGATCAGTTGAAGAAACAGATGGCCGGTGTGAAGGACGAATAGCAGCCGGCAAGACAGCCGCTCCATGAAGGTGTGACCGCCTTCGGGGAGCGGTGAGGGAGCCCGCGTCTGTCACAGACGCGGGCTTTCGGCGGTTCGGGCGATTCGCGAGAAGGAATACGCCGCGGCCAGCAGCGCGAGGAGTTCGGCGGCGGCACCGGCCCATCCGAGCTGGCGCACGGAGGAGAGCTCCGCGATCAGGCCGCCCGCCGCCGCGCCGATCGCAATGCCGAGCTGCAGGATGGAGTTGTTCAGGCTCAGCACGAAATCGGCGGCGCCGGGCGATATCGAGACGAGATAGTATTGCTGGGCCGGCGTCGTCGTCCAGGCCGAGCCGAACCATACCGCCAGCACGGCGAGTGCGCCGATGATCGATACGGAGGCGAACGGCAGCACGACCAGGGCGGCGGCGTGGGTCAGCAGACTGAACGTGATCGTGCGGGCGGTTCCCCAACGATCGGCGCCGTATCCGCCGAGCCGCGAACCCGCCACCGAGAACAGGCCGCAGACAAGCAGCGCCGTACTGACCATGGCGGTGTCGATGCCGGCTGACGTCCTTAGCAGCGGCGACAGATAGGTGAACACGAGCTGATAGCCCGCGATCCAGAACAGCGTGACGAGCAGCCCGCTTACCGTCTTCGCGTCGCGAAGCGAGGAGAGCTGCCGACCGGGCGGCACCGGTTCGTCGGCTCCGGACGAAGGTATGAGCCTCCACAGGGCGATCCACAGCAGGAAAGCGAGCGCCGCCAGCAGGGCGAAGTTCGTGCGCCAGCCGGACAAATCGCCGATCAGGGCGCCGAGCGGGACGCCGAGCACGAGGGCAAGGCTGAATCCCATGATGACGGTGCCGATGGCGCTGCCTCGCCTGTCCGGCGGAGCGAGACGGGCTCCGACGGTGAGCGAGACGACGACGATGACGCCGGCGCCGGCCGCCAGCACGGCACGCGACAGCATGAACCAGCCGAACGAAGAGCTTGCAAAGGCCGCGATGTTGCCCGCGATGAAGACGGCGTAGGCGATGAGCAGCAGCGTTCGCCGCTCGATCCGGGAAGAGGCGGCGATCAGAATCGGCGTGCCGATCGCGAACACGAGCGCGTACGCGGTGACCGATTGGCCGGCCAGTCCGACCGCGATACGGAAGTCATCGGCGATCAGGTCCAGGATGCCGGCAATCATCATTTCGGCCGTCCCGACCAGAAACCCGCCGAAAGCCAGCAAGTAAATGATGAGATATTGTTTCACGACCCAAGCTCCTCCTTGTTTCCATACTTCTATAATCATCGAAATATTGGACGAAAAAAGATTACGCGAGATCCGGGGGAACGAAGCGCTCCAGCACTTCCCGCCGGACCCGGTAATAGTGGTACGTCCCTTCTTTGTGCGACAGTTCGATCAGTCCGCAGTCCGCAAGCTGCTTCAGATGATGCGACAGGGTGGAGCCGGACGCCACGTTCAGCCGTTCGCCGATTTCGGTGCAGCTCAGGTTGGCGTGCCGGGACAGCAGCAGCACGATGCCGAGCCGGGTCGGTTCGCCCAGCGCCTTATAGATTTTCACCGCATCTTTCAGGTTCTGTTCGGTCGCGTTCATCGGTATGCACCAAGCTTTCCATTGCTTTTATATTTCGAAAAGTATCAAACCGCATGCTTCAAATCAACAAGCGCGAGCGCGCCGGGCGGCCCGACGGCACCTTGGCCCGGCTCAGCGCAATCTGCGGTTCGACGGATCGGACATCGTCTTGTCCAACACATCGGCGATGGTTGCGCGGGACAGCTCCTGCTTCATGGCAAGTTCCGCCTTCTCGTAAAATTCGCGCAGCGCGGGCCGAATTCCCCGGCCGATCGGACAAGCCGGGTTCGGTTCGCTGTGATGCAGCTCGAACAGCGGATTCTGCTCCACCGCTTCGTAGACATCGCGGAGCGTGATTTCGTCTGGCGACTTGGCCAGGTTCCAGCCTACGCCGGCGCCGTGCTGCACGGTGACCAGTCCGGCGTTGCGGAGCAGCGAGAGAACCCGGCGGATGAACACCGGATTGGTGTTGACGCTTGCCGCGATTTGGTTGGAGGTTACGGAATCCGGATTTTTCCTGGCAACCTGGGCCATCCAGGTGAGGATGTGAAGCGCCACCGTATATCGGCTGACGACCGCCATTTGGCCCCCTCCTCCTCAGGTAACAACATTATAGTTACGCCGGAAAGAGGCTGTCAAACGGCCGGTCCGCGCTCAATCGCCCGCGGCTGTCCGGCGCTCCCGGATGCGGCTCGCCGCGAAGGCTCCGATGGCAAGCAGCTCGCAGACTCCGCCGATATATCCCAATCCCGCAGCATGGCCGTACGACACAGCGAGGCCGCCGACCGCGGCTCCCAGCGCGCTTCCCAGATAAATGGCCGACGGATTGAGGGATACGACAAGGCCTGCCGCTTTCCCCGACAGTGCAATGAGCCGGTGCTGCTGCGCCGGGTTGAACGCCCAGGCACTGACGCCCCATACGGCCATCGCCGCGATTCCGATTGCCAGCGCCTGATGCGTCGGCGGCCCGGAAGTCAGGACGGAGAGCAAGGTCAACGCCGCGAAGAGGGCGGTGAGCGTAAGCGGAATCGTCCGGGCGGAACCGAACCGGTCGACGGCGAATCCGCCCAGGGTGCTCCCGATCAGGCTCGAGACGCCCCAGATCAGCAGGACCAGGCTGATCATCCGCGGGGTCGCGCCCAATTGACCGAACACGTCGGCGATATAGGTGTACACCGTGAACGCGCCGGTTCCCCAGCATACGGTCGCCAGCAGCGACGTCCAGATGACCGGACGCCTGAGCTGGGCGAGTCTGTCGCGAAGACGGGCGGATGCGGCGGCGTCCATGACGGGAAACCGCCAGCGAACGAGGATGGCCGCAATCAATGCCAGGATGCCGACCATCCAGAACGTCGTCCGCCAATGGAACGCGTGGGCAACCCACGTGCCGATCGGCACCCCCGAAGCCAGCGCGACCGTCTGGCCGCCGATCACGACCGCCAGCGCCTTGCCGCGATGTTCCGGCGCGACCAGATCCGCGGCCGCCGCTGAAGCCGCGGGCACGAATAACGCGGCGCCGAACGCGGCTATCACGCGTCCCGACAGGAGCAAGCCGTAATGGTTCGCCATCCCGCACAGGACATTGGCGAGGGCGAACAGCAGCAGCGCCCCGAGGAACAGCGCTCTTCTCTCCACCCGTCCCGTGACCATGGCGAGCAGGGGGGAACCGAACGCATAAGCCAGGGAGAACGCGGTTACCAGTTGACCCGCGGCCGGCAGGGATACGTGCAAATCCTGCGCAAGCATCGGCAGCACCCCGGCGATCATGAACCCTTCCGTCCCGATGGCGAAGGTGCCGAGCGCCAGAATGAACAAGCGGTAATTCAAGATACCGGGCCCTCCTTTCCTGTTTAGTGTAACTGAAACAGTTACACTAAGGGTAAAAAAAGTAAAAACTTTAGTGTAACCATGTTAGTTCTATTTAATCCGTCTGTCAAGTGTCCGAATTCCCGCGCGTTGTCATAACGGCTCCGATGCCGTTCCCTTCGCATCATGCGCCGCGAGCATGCGTTCGAAGGCCGAGCGGATGATGCGCTGCTCCTCCGCATTCAGCATGTTGACGAAATAGTCGGCAATTCCCTTTTCATAGGTCGGCCACGCTTGCAGAAACGCGCGCTTCCCATCCCGCGTGAGCACCGCATACGTGCTTCTGCGGTCCTCTTCGGTTCGTTCCCTTCGCACCAGTCCCTGCTGTTCCAGCCGCTCGACAAGCCGCGTGATACCGCTGGCCGTCAGCACCGTCCGCTCCTTCAATTCGCCCATACGCAATCTGTGGTCCGGAGCCTGGTACAGGGCGACCAGCACATCATACCAGGTGAGCGGAATGAGCCGGTCATCCGCCAAATCCTGCTCAATCCGGCGGATAACGCTCGCATGCAGCCGGACGAAACTCCGCCAGAGCGCCAGCTCCTCTTCCCGCAGTCTTTTCATCGCCATCCTCCCAGCCGCAATTCGGGCGCCGAGTCCCGCTATCCCTATCATGCAAGCTTTGTGTGCAGTCCTATTGTACCGAAAAAGTATTTGACTGCGCAAATAAATCGCGGCAGTATTAATTGCGTAATCAAATATTGATAAGTCAAATAAAAGGAGGACGCGCCAGATGGGTGCAGTGTGGGGGCTGATGGCGGCATTCGCCTTCGGGACGGCGGATTATGCCGCAGCCCGCTCCAGCAGGAAAATCGGAGTGTATTCGACGCTGCTGTGCATGCAGATCGTCGGCTTCGTGCTGCTGTCTGTCATGCTGCTGGTGACGGGCGAATGGCGGGGAATCTTTTCCGTACGGGGCATCGCCATCGCGAGTCTCTGGATGTTCGTCGATCTTCTCGGGATCGTCGCGCTGTATCGGGGACTGCATGTCGGAAAAGCGTCCGTTGTGGCGCCGATCGCATCCAGCTTTACCGTCGTGACGGTCATCCTGGCGCTGCTGTCCGGTGAGACGGTGGACGGGACCGCGCTCTTGGGAATCGGGCTGACGGCCGTCGGCGTCATCTGTGCGACGATCGCGCGGCCTGCCGCGGGATCACGGTCGGATGCTTCTTCCCGGTTGGCGGCGGGCGCCCTGTGGGCGATCCTGGCTTCTCTGCTGCTCGGCGCGGCGTTCTTCGGACTGCGCACGCCGGTGGAAGACATCGGGGGATGGGCAACGGTCTGGATCGGGCGGCTGCAGGCGAGCATTCTGTTGCCGGCATGGCTGTGGCTCGGAAAGCGCCGGCCGGAATGGCCGAAGGAACGGCGCGGCTGGCTGCTGGTGCTGGCGGTCGGTGTGCTGGATGCCCTGGCTTTGACCAGTTACAACATCGGCCTGACGCATGAGCGGACGGCGATCGTGATGACCGCCGCTTCGCTGTTCGCCGTCGTGACGCTCTTGTGGGGGGTGTGCCTGGGCAAAGAACGGCTGATGCGAAGCCAGTGGTTCGGCGTACTGCTTACGTTTGCCGGCATCGGAATGGTCACGTTATAGGAGGAGACGGCATGGTGAAACACGGATTGTACATCAAGGCGAACCCGAAGCGGGAGGAAGATTCCAACAGCCTCCGGGTCGGCCGCTGTCTGGTCGAAGCGGTTCGGAGGCGTTCGGAGCGGGTCGTCATCGAAGAGATCGACGTATACCGCCATCCGATCCCGCTGATTGACGGCCCATTCTTGTCCGCAAGGGAGAAGGTGGCGGACGGTTCGGCGCCGGAACAATTGGAACCGGAAGAGCGCGCAAGCCTGGGGCGCGTGAATCGTTTGACCGATGCGTTCATTGCGGCCGATTTCTACATCTTCGCTTACCCGCTGTGGAATTTCGGCATCCCTCCGCTGCTCAAGGCCTATATCGACACGATCAAGGTGGCGCGCAAGACGTTCCGCTACACGCCGGAGGGGCCGGTCGGTCTGTTGAAGGACAAGACGGCGATTCTGATCCAGTCCAGCGGAGACGTGTACAGCCGCGGGCCGCTCATGCCGTTCGAACATGGAAGCCGCTACCTGCGGGCGGTCCTTTCCTTTATCGGTGTGGAGCGGATCGAGACGATTCTGATGGGAGGCATGGATACCGCTCGGGAGGAGCGGGAAATGAAGCGCCGACGCGCGATGGAGCAGGCCGAACAAGCGGCCGCATTGCTGTTCGCGGAACCGGATTGACGGAGTGTCATGCAGACGGCTCGCCGGAGGCCGGAGATTCCATCCTTCTCCTTGACGGCTTGCAGCCGGCCCGTCCATAATGAATGGACAGGGTACGAGCCGGACCAAGACACGCCGGGCGCGTGATGAAAGGAATGCTGCTATTGGCCGAACATGTGGAACTCCGTCAAGTGCCGTTGCTGGGCGAGCTGGGCGAGGATGAGCTGCGATCGATCCGCCCCCATCTGAAAATGAACGAATTTGCGAGCGGGACGTCAGTCATCAGGCAGCATGAAGCGGCGTCCCATTTTCATATCATCGTGTCCGGTACGCTGAAGGTATACGTGCGGCAGGAGACCCGGGCGCATATCGCCACGCTGGAAGCGGGACAGTTCTTCGGCGAGATGTCCTGTCTGACCGGCGGCGCGGCCAGCGCCACAGTGGAGACCGACGGGCCGGTTGTCACCGTATCGATGCCCCGCGAGGGGCTGCTTCAACTGATGGACAAGAGCGCGAAGTTCCGCCGTCACATGATCGAAGCGATGGTCCGGCGCATCGCGAGCTCCAACGACCGGATCCTCGAGGAGCACGCGAGATCCGCCGTCATCGTGCGCCAGCTCGCGGAAGAGCGGCAAACCCGCTACGGCCGGCTGGCGGGGGAAGGCCGCTTCATGCGCAGGCTGCGCGGCGAGATCACAGCGCTCGTGGGCGGCGATCAGCCGCTGTGCATCGTCGGCGAACAGGGAACCGGCAAGACCCACGCGGCCTGGGAAATCCACGCGCAATCGGAAAGGTCCGAACATCCCGTCTTCGTGATGAGCGGCGCCGATTTCCGCGCGGAGGAATGGGAACTGAAAGCCCGCACGGCACAGGGAGGCACCCTGATCCTCAAGGATGCGGACGCCCTGCCCGCCGGCCAGCTCCGCCGCCTGGCGCAAACGCCGTCCGATGCGCGCCTCATCCTGACGGCGAGGCAGCCCGTCGACCTTCCGCTGACTCGCATTGAGATGGCGCCGCTTCGCGAGCGGAAGGAGGATATCCCGGCGCTCGTCCGCGCCTTCATCGCGGAGGCGGGATTCGAAGAGCCGGACGGCCTGATCTCCCAGGAAGCGCTGAACCTGGTCACCAACTTTCCGTTCCTCGGCGGCAACATCCGGGAACTGAAGCAGGTGGTTCATGAGGCGCTGATCCGCAGCGGCGGCCAGACCATCCGCATTCCGCATCTCAGGTTCGGCAGCGTGCGGCAGCCCGGAACCCGGCCGAAGGTCGCGCTGGCGCTCGGCAGCGGCGCTGCCCGGGGCGCGGCGCACGTCGGCGTCATCAAAGTGCTGGAGCAGGCCGGCATTCCGATTGACATGATCACCGGCACGAGCGTCGGCGCGTTCATCGGCGCGCTCTACGCGGGCGGGCAGCCGACGTCGGCGTTCGAGGAAGTGCTGCCCACCGTGCGCTGGCGGCAGCTTGTCCGCCCGGCGCTGTCGGGCGGCGGCCTGGTCGACAACCATCCGATGGTGCGGTTCGTCGAGAAGTATATCGGTCCGGCCGATTTTAAGGATCTCAGAATTCCATTCGCCGCCGTCGCGTCGAACGCCGTGGACGGCGAAGCGCACATCCTCAATGCCGGCAAGGTGTCGCACGCGATCTGCGCCTCCACGGCGATTCCCGGGGTTATGCGGCCGGTACGGCTGGGGAATCATTTGCTGTTGGACGGCGCCGTGGCGCATCCCGTGCCCGTCGCGCTGGCGAGGAGCATGGGAGCCGACATCGTCATCGCCGTGGACGTCCGGGTGCCGGACAGCATGAAGAAGGCGCCGTCCAGCTTCGTCGGGGTCATCCTGAACACGATCGACATCATGAGCAAGCGGATGATCCAGGACGAAATGCAGCTTGCGGACTTCGTCCTGAATCCGGAGTTCGGCACGAGCGCCATGTCGTTCAAGGAATCCGCAATCTGCATTCAGGCGGGGGAGAAGGCCGCGCGCGAATCGCTGGCCGCCATCGCCCGCAGGCTGGAAGAACTGGACAGCAGAAAGGAGATTCGTCCATGACCGAGCAAGGCAAAACGTTGTCGCCCGCGGAGCGCGACGCGCTGCTTGCGGCGCTGAAAGCGCGCTTCGAGAAGTTTGCCGGCCGCCATGAAGGCATCGCGTGGGCCGATGTGCAGGCCCGGCTGGAGGCTGCCGATCCCGGGAAGCTGTGGTCGCTCCATGAAATGGAACGGACCGGCGGCGAACCGGACGTCGTGGGACGGGACCCGGAGACGGGCGAGATGCTGTTCGTCGACTGTTCGGCCGAAAGCCCGAAGGGACGCCGCAGCGTCTGCTACGACCAGGAGGCGCTGGAATCGAGGAAAGAGCACAAGCCGGCGGACAGCGCGGTTGGCATGGCCGCCGCGATGGGCATCGAGCTGCTGACGGAAGCGCAATACCGGTCGCTGCAGCAGCTCGGGGAGTTCGACAAGAAGACGTCGAGCTGGATCAAGACGCCCGAGAAGATCCGCAGGCTCGGCGGCGCGCTGTTCTGCGACCGCCGCTATGATACGGTGTTCGTCTATCACAACGGCGCCGAATCCTACTATGCCGCGAGAGGCTTCCGCGGAATGCTCAGAATTTAGTTGGAGGGGACGGGAACAACGGTGTAGATGAGAATGGAGATGCGCGCGGGATGCGGTCTCCATTTTTTTTTATGAAAAGACTTTAACGTTGACGGATCCGCCGTTACAATATCGCTAATTGGACTTGCAAGGGGGAGGACATCGTGGACAGGCAGATGGCGGTAACGTTGTCGTTCCGGCAGGGCGTGGCGGATTGCGTTCCGACGCTGCTGGGATATTTGTCGATCGGTTTTGCGGCCGGGGTGATCGAGGCGACGGCGGGCATGAGCCTGCTGGAGATCGGGCTGCTGTCGCTGTTTCTGTACGCCGGGTCGGCGCAGTTCATCACGGCGGGCATGGTGATGGCGGGGGCGCCGGTCGCGTCCATCGTGGTGACCGTTTTCTTCGTCAACCTGCGCCATTTGCTGATGAGCGCGGCGATCGCGCCGAAGTTCGCCGCTTATTCGCCGCTGAGGAATCTGTTGATCGGGGCGCAGCTTACCGACGAAACGTTCGGGGTGGCCGCAGGGAAGCTGACCGGCGGCGAGCGCCACGCGGACAGGTGGATGTTCGGGCTCAACGTGACGGCCCATGCCAACTGGATCGCCGCCAATCTGCTCGGCGCGCTGCTCGGCGGGTGGATCGCGGATCCGGAGCGATACGGGCTGCACTATGCGCTGCCGGCCATGTTCATCGGCCTGGCGGCCATGATCGTATTGCAGCGCAAACAGTACAAGCGCGACCTGCTCGTGATCGCTTGCGCCGTCGGCGGTTTCGCGCTGGCCTTCATCTGGCTGCCGGGCTATATGGCCGTCATGGCGGCGGCGGTGCTGGCCGCGATTGTGGGGGCGGTGACCGAGCGATGAGCGTCAGCCGCGAATTTCTGTGGATGCTGATCGGAACGGCGGTCGTGACGTTCATTCCGCGCACGCTGCCGCTCATCCTGATCAGCAGGCTGAAGCTGCCGGGTTATGTGATGAAATTTCTGAAGCATGTGCCGCTTGCCGTCATGACGGCGCTGGTGGCGCAGGCCGTGCTGACCGAGGGCGAGGCGTGGATCTCGCCGGATAATCTCGAGTGGGCGGCGTTCATCCCGACGCTGGCCGTCGCGCTGCTTACCCGCAGCCTGCTGCTGACGGTGGTCACGGGCGTGGTCTGCACGGCGCTGCTGGCCTGGCTGCCCCTTTAATAGCAAGGCGGGACGAACGGTCCCTTGCCCGATACGACGCCCGGCGGCGTATCGTAGATGTAAGGCGGCGCCGGAGGCAGATGCGGTGCGGGCGCAAGCGGCACCGGATTCGCGACATAGTTGAACCGGCCGCAGCCGTCCGGGCTGGGGCCGCTCGCCCACCGGCCCAGCGCGCTGTCATCTCCGCGCGAGAAGTTGAACAGCGTGTAGGAGACTTCGCGCTTCTCCAGCTTGCGGGGGAACGTGCTCGGCACGACTTTGCCTTCCTTCTCCTCCAGCTCGGCAATGGCGGCCATCCATTGATTCTGGTGCATCGTGTCCCGCGCCAGCAGCCATGAGAGCATGTCTCTGACGCCGCGGTCCGATGTCTGCTCGTACAACCGCGCCACCTGAAGCCGTCCCTGGGATTCGGCGTTCAGGTTCGCCCGGAAGTCGGCGAGCAGATTGCCGCTGGCGATGATATACCGGCCGTTCCACGGGTAGCCGACGCTGTCGGTCGGCGCGGCGCCCAGCCCCGTCACGATGGCATGCTGGGGGTTCATGCCGCCGAGCACCGCCGCGATGACCGGGTTTTTGGCCGCTTCCTCCTGATCGGCGACCGGCGCGTTGTCCAGCAGCCTCGCAATCATCGTCGCGAGCATTTCGATATGCGCAAGTTCTTCGGTGCCGGTGTCCAGCAGAAGATCTTTGTACTTCCCGTTGCCTCTGATATTCCATCCCTGGAACAGATACTGCATGGCGACCGAAATTTCGCCGAACTGTCCGCCGAGCACTTCTTGCAGCTTCTTGGCGAACAGCGGATCGGGCCTTTCGGGTTTCGCCTGATACTGCAGCTCCTTCACGTGATAGAACATGTCAACCTCACTCCCGTAAAATTGGGTGTTTACCCACGACATTCTATGTTGCGCCCAGGAATGTGTGCCGCCGGGAGTGTGAAGGCTGCATGCTTGAAAAAAAAAGTATGCCGCCGCCCTGTGACAGAGACAACCTGATCGTGGCAGACGGCTACGGCTGGCCGAAAATTTTGACCAGCTTGATGAGCAGCAACCTGAGCGTCTCGAGTTCGTCTTCCGTCATGCCTTGTTTGACCCGCTCCTCCAAGACGACGGCGAAATGCTGCGTTTCCTCGGCCAGCTTTTTCCCCGCATCCGTCAGGAAGATCTGCTTGGACCGGCCGTCTTCCGGGCTGCTCCGGCGCACGATCAGCCCGCGGCTTTCCAGTCCGTTCATCAGGCTGGTGACGCTCGGCCGCTCGATCATCAGAATCTGTTCCAACTGCGAAGGCGTGATGCCGGGAAAATGAAGGATGACGCCGAGGGCGCTCCATTGCGTATGCGTAAGGCCGACGGGGCGCAGCATCTGCTCGATCTCCCGGCGGAGCGTGATGTACCCCGTCTTCACGAGCCGGCCGATCGGCCCTTGATCCCAATGCCATTCCGAATGCGGCATGTCCGATCCTCCGTGCGAAAAATATAATTAGAATTCTAATCATAGAATACCGGATATGCAGCGATTGTCAATCGAAAGGCACCGGTATGGAGCGGTTGTCGGCCGGAAAACGCAAGCCGCCGGCGGAGAAGAAGCTGTCCGCGTCCGGCGGCTGTCGACGTTCGATCCGGCCCGGCCGTCACCCCGCGAATTCCGCAATCAACCGGTTGAACTCTTCCCGTTCCTCCCAGAACAGACCGTGGCCGCTGTACTGGAACGGCACGAGCCGGGACTGCGGGATGCGCGCATGCTGCTCCTGCGCCATCGCGAACGGCACCACCTGATCGTGGATGCCGTGCATGATCAGCGTGGGCACGTTAATCGCGGCGAGATCGTTGGCCAGATTCGTGTCCCGGAGTAGCCGGATCATCGCCGCCGTGGACCAGCCTGCCGCCTGAAGCCCCAGGCTGATGAACCATTCCCTGAACGGCTCGGTCGCATAACGGAAGAAGAAGCTGTCCGTCACATGCCGGATCAGGTTCGGCCGGTCGCCGCTGTTTACGGCCAGATACCGTTCCGCCGTCTCCGGCGTGAAGGAGGTCGGCGCGGCCGCGGCAATCAGGACGAGCTTCGACACGCCGTGCCCCTGGTGCCGGGCCATGTAGCGGATCGAGATCGCGCCGCCTGCCGAATGGCCCGCCAGCACGACGTTCTGCAATTGCTTCTGCTCGAACACCGCGCGGAGGTCGTCCGCCAGGCGGTCGAAGTCGTATCCGGTGTATGGTTTGTCCGAATTGCCGAAGCCGCGCCAGTCGATGCCGATGACGCGGAATCCCAAGGCGGGCAGCACATCGAACTGATATTCGAACTGCTTGTGGTTCAGCGGCCAGCCGTGGATGAACACGATCGTCTTGCCGCTTCCGGGGTTCAGATCTTCGACGTACAATTTCACTCCCGGTTCCACGGTTACATATTCGCCCATCTTCCATTCCTCCCGGCCCAAAAGTCACCATCACTTCAGCATACTCGCCGGGAGAGGGAAACATGCCCGAATGTCAGAACGGTTTCGCCACCATCAGATAGAGCACGGCGACGGGCAGCAGAACGGCGGCCGTTCCGAACACGTACCAGTTCACGAGCGCCCGCGAGTAGGCGCGCGGCAAGGTGCCGGTGCCGAGCGCCTCCGCGCTGAGCCGGATCATGCTCCGCTGCAGGGGCAGCAGCACGGCCAGCCAGATCAAGCCGGTCAGGCCGAAGAGCAGGAGGGACAGGGTCAGCCAGTTGAACGCCCCGCCATAGCCCGACCGCTCCGCCATCGCCGCGCCCGAGCCGACGATCAGCAGAATGCCGGGCAGCGTAAAGGCGAGGTCGGCCTTCATGACGGTTTTCGCCGAGAAATGAATGACTTCCGCGCTTCCCGTCCGCTGCGCGTGCCAGTGCCAGAACGCCGCGGTCACAATGTTGCCCGTCAGCAGAACGGCACCGGCAATGTGCAGGAACAACAGCAAAGTCATCCGACTTCACCTCCTTATGAATGCCCCTCAAGGTTCCGGCTGCAGCCAGCGTTCGATGAGCCGCTTGAAATCCTCCGCGTCAAAAGCGTTGCCGCCGGCGCCGGAGAGCAGCATCCCCCGCACGCGCAGGCCGAGCGAGAGAAGGACGAACAGCTCGGCCGACTTGTCCGCGTCCACGGACGCCGGAATGACGCCGGCCTCCTGACCGGACGCGATCCACTGCTTCGACAGGCGCAGCGTCTGCTCGTAGAATTGCCGGAGCGCGCCGCGCACTTCGGGGCGGCTGATTCGTCCGAGCAGATGGACGAACACCCGGTTGCCCGCGTCATCGGGATTTTCCAGTTCCGGCAGGCTGTCGGCGATGCTGCGGAACGGAGCCGCGAACGACTTCTCCCGCTCCTTCGCCGCGTTGAACCGGCGGTTCGTCTCCTCCGCCCGTTCTTCCAGAATCCGGATCAGCAGCTCATCCTTGCTCTTGACGTGGTGGAAAATGCCCCCCTTGGACAGCCCGGCCCGCTCCATGATGTCGTTCAGCGTCAGATGGTCGCACCCTTTTTCCAGGATGAGCGACCGGGTGGCCTCCAACAGCCGCTCCCTGGTCTGTTCCCGTTTCGTTTCCCGTTTCAATGGCCGCGGTCTCCTTTCCGGACGATGTCAGCGTAATCGGTTTGGCGTTATTTTATCAAACCGACCGTCGGTCTGTAAATAACGATAATGAAGGCCCCGATCAACCATCGGGGCCTTGGCTTGCGGCTCGATCAGAACGCCGGCACGACCGCGCCTTCGTACGTTTCCTCGATGAACTGCTTCACTTCGGCCGAGTTGAGCGCGGCCGCCAGTTTCCGGATCGCTTCATCGTCCTTGTTGTCCGGGCGCGATACGAGAATGTTGACGTACGGCGAGTCGCTTTCCTCGATGAACAACGCGTCGCGGGTCGGCACCAGACCGGCTTCGAGGGCGTAGTTGGTGTTAATGACGGCCACATCGACGTCGGGCAGCACGCGGGGAAGCGTGGCCGCTTCCAGCTCGACGATCTCGAGTTTCTTCGGATTGTCCGCGATATCCTGAACCGTCGCCAGGATGCCGACGCCGTCCTTCAGCGTGATCAGGTTGTGCTTCGCCAGCAGCGCCAGGGCGCGTCCGCCGTTGGTCGCGTCGTTCGGAATGGCGACTTTCGCGCCGTCCTTCAGCTCTTCGATGGCGGAAATCTTGCTCGAATAAGCCCCGATCGGCTCGATGTGCACGCCGGTGACTTTCACGAGGTCATAGCCTTTCTCCGCGTTGAACTCGTCGAGATACGGCACGTGCTGGAAGAAGTTCGCGTCGAGCTGCTTCTCGTACACCTGCACGTTCGGCTGCACGTAATCGTTGAACACGATGACTTCGAGATTGACGCCTTCCGCCGCCAGCTTGTCTTTCACGAATTCGAGAATTTTGGCGTGCGGTTCGGGCGTGGCGCCGACCTTGATCGTCACCGGTTCGGCGGCCTGTGACTCATTTGCGGCGGAAGCATTGTTCTCGCCGGACGCATTGCCTGCGTTGGCCGCCGTATTGTCGGCGGAACCTGCGCTGTTATTCGCTCCTGCATTGGCGCCTCCGCCTCCGCCCGAGCCGCCGCCGCAGGCGGACAGCATCACCAATGCGGCAATGATCAGCATGAGACCGAAAGCTTTCTTCATGTTCTCTTCACTCCCTGACTTTCTTTATCTATGGGTTCCTGGACAGCCGCTGAACGAGCCGGTCGCCGAACGACTGCAGCAGCTGCACCAGGATGACCAGCAGCACGACGGTCACCAGCATGACGTCGGACCGGAACCGCTGGTAGCCGTAGCGGATGGCCAGGTCCCCCAGGCCGCCGCCGCCGATGACGCCGGACATGGCCGTGTAGGAGACGAGGTTGACGGCGGTCACCGTCACGCCCGCAATCAGCCCGGTGCGCGCCTCCCGGAGCAGCACGCGCCAGATGATGAGCAGGCGCGGCGTGCCCATCGCTTCGGCGGCTTCGATCACCCCGCGGTCGACTTCCCGCAGCGCGATCTCGGTCATCCGCGCGAAGAACGGCGCGGCCGCGATCACGAGCGGGGGAATGGCCCCCTTCATTCCGATCGACGTGCCGACGAGCCAGCGGGTAATCGGCATGACATAGATCATCATGATGACGAACGGCACTGACCGGGTGACGTTGACGATCAACGACAGCAGCCGGTTCACCCAGATCTGCTGCCAGAACTGGCCGGGAGAGGTGAGGAAGACCAGCACCCCGATCACCAGGCCGATCGGCACGGACAGCGCGAGCGATGCGCCGAGCATGACGAGCGTCTCGCGCGCCGCTTGCCAGATGATCGGCCACGGAATTTCGTCATAGGACATCGGGTGTTTCCACCTCCCATCCCTGCTCCCGCAGCCTGCCGATCACCGACGCCGTCTCGCCGGACGGACCGGTCAGCCGGATCGTCATCCGGCCGTAGGGGACGTCGCGGATGCGGGACACGGTGCCGTGCAGGATGACGAATTGAACGGACGTGCCGCGCACGGCCTCGGACAGCGCCGGCTTGCCCGCGCTGTCGCCGGAATAGAGCACCCGGATGATCGTTCCGCCCGCATCGCTGCCGGATGCGTCCCCGCCGTACGGATCTTCCGTCTGCCGCAGCAGCTCGCGCGTTGCCGGATGCCCGGGCCTGAGCAGCAGATCCGCCGTCCGGCCCGACTCCACGATTTGTCCCCGTTGCATGACCGCAACCCGGTCGCAGATCGCGCGGACGACTTCGATTTCGTGGGTGACGAGCAGGATGGTGACGCCCAGCTTGCGGTTGATGTCCTGCAGCAGCGCCAGGACGGAGCGGGTCGTCTCCTGGTCGAGCGCCGAAGTCGCCTCGTCGCAGAGCAGCACGTCGGGCCTGCCGGCCAGCGCCCGCGCGATGCCGATGCGCTGTTTCTGCCCGCCCGACAGCTGGGCCGGATACTTGTCCGCATGGGCGCTCATGCCGACCATCTCGAGCAGCTCGTCCGCCCGGCGCCGGATCTCCTGCCGGGACAGCCCTTCCAGGCGGAGCGGAAACGCGACGTTATCGCGGGCAGTAAGCGTCGAGAGCAGGTTGAAATGCTGGAAGATCATGCCGATCTTTCGCCGCTGCGCCTGCAGCTCGCGCGTGTTCAGCCGGGTGAGCTCGACGCCCCCGACGGTGACGCTGCCCGAATCCGGCCTCGCCAGCAGGTTGACGCATCGGAGCAGCGTGCTTTTGCCGGCGCCGGATTGTCCAATGATGCCGAAGATCTCCCCCTTTGTCACTTCCATGGAGACATGATCGATCACGGTGACCGCATGTTTCCCGGAGCCGTAGGATTTGCACAGGTTGTCCAAAATGATCAGACCGACCCCTCCCGGTAACCGCACAGATGAAATGTTGTTTATCTTATTGGATTAGTCGGATATAAATAAAAGTATATTGACCTTCAAGTACTTGTCAATGCCCATTTGATGAAAAAACGGGAACCCGAGGATGCCTGTCCGGGGTTCCCGTTCGTTCATCTTGAGCCATGCCCGCTGTACTTGACCGCATCCGGCCCGTCCGCCCGTCTTCAGCGATGCTGCTCGTACCGATTGGCCCGGGTGACGGCGCGGATGGCGGCGAGCTCCTCTTCGGCGAGCGGCGGAGCGGACGCCGCCGACAGGTTGAGCCGGAGCTGCTCCAGGCTGCTTGCGCCCGGAATGACCGTCGCCACCGCCGGATCGGCGAGCGCGTAGCGGATGGCCGTCTGCACCAGCGTGCGGCCGTTCCCGCAAAGTTCCAGCAGGCGGCGCCGCACTTCCGGCAGCTCCTCCCGGCTGTAATCGAGGTAGTCCCGCTCCGCCTTCGCCGCGCCGCCCTCCGTCAGAATGCCGCCGGCCAGCGGTCCGCGCGCGATCAGACTGATGCCGCGCCCTTCGATCAGCCGCAGCGTCTCCTCCTCGGGCCGCCGGTCGAGCATGCTGTACTGGCTCATGAGGCTGACGATGTTCGAGCGGCGCGCGTATTCGCGGATCACGTTCGGCCGGATGGACGAGATGCCGTAATGCCGGATCAGCCCTTCCCGTTTCAACTCCTCGAACGCCTCGATCGTCTCGTCGATCGGATCGTCGATCGTGCCGCCGTGCAGCTGGTACAGGTCGATATAGTCCGTTCCGAGCCGGCGCAGACTGTCGCGGACCGCCTGCTTGATGTACGCCTTCGACGGATCCCAGACCCAGCCTTCGCGGCCGGGAATGCGGCGGTTGCCGACCTTCGTCGCCACGATCACCTCGCTCCGCCGGCCCCGGATCGCCAGTCCGACGAGTTCCTCGTTCCGCCCCGCATCGTACAGATCGGCGGTGTCGAGGAAGTTCACGCCGGCATCCAGCGCTTCATGGATGATCCGGACGGCGTGTGCCTCTTCCGTTCCCAGCGACATGCAGCCGAGCCCGATTTCGCTCACGAACAAGTCTGATTGTCCAAGCCGGTTCTTTTTCATCCCCAATCAGCGACCTCCCGAAAGGCAGTTGTCCTTCCTCCATCATACACGGAGTTGCGGACAACCGGAACCCGGACGAACGAGACCGGCTGCGCGCGTTTGTCCGATTTGGAGGAACAAGCCGTCGGGATATCGAATCCTTAGGAAGACGATTCCCGGGGCAAGGGGAGATGGCGTTAAATGAAACCTTCCGTCATGGTGTTGGGCGTCTACCACATGAACGACCGCGAACTCGAGCCGGAGCGGCAGGCGGAGATTCGCGATGTCGTCGACCGGCTCGTCCGGTTCAGGCCGACGAAGATCGCCGTGGAAGTTCCCGTGAAGCAAGGGGATCTGCTTCAGCGCGATTACCGGGATTATGTTGCGGGTTCCCTGGACATCACGTCCGCCGGCGTCCTCGCCTCGGGCTTCCGGACGTCCAACGAGGTGTGCCAGCTCGCGTTCCGGCTGGCGGAGAGAAGCGGCCATTCGCAGATTCACGCCATCGACTGGATGGAAAACATCGGGCAGCGAGGCGTGGGGGACGTGATCGATTGGGCGGCGGCGAACCAGCCCGATCTGCACAAGGCGATGATGGAAGACGTCGGGCGCCTGAACCGGCATGACCACGCGCACAAGACTTTCGTCCAAATCCTGAAAGATTTGAACGACCCGGCATTCAATCTGCTCGATCATCAAATTTACATCCGTTACTTCGCCCGGATCGGCGTGCGGACGGATTACGTCGGAATCGACTGGATGCGCTGGTGGTACCAGCGGAACCTGATCATGTATTCGAACATCGCGAATCTCGCGGAAGGCCCGGAAGACCGGATTCTCGCGATCCACGGCGCGTCGCACAATTATCTGATCCTGCAATTTCTGCGGGAGAGCGGGCTGTGCGAACTTGAATCGCCATTGAAGTATTTGGAATCAGATGCCTGAGGTGCCGACCCATCGGAAGATCCCGGACGGAACGATCGATGCGATCGCCTCGGGACGGATGCGTACGGCCGTCGGCCTGCCGGAGCCGCGGGACCGCCGTCCGGGCTGCTGACGAACTATGAACATTAACCTTAAGAAATTCTTCAACTTTACCCGTGTCGTTTCGCAAGAATTGCTTTCTATAATGGATGACGTAATCGGCCGATTACAGGGGGAGGAAAAGGGGCAGACATGAGCGCACACACCGTGCTCGTCGTCGACGACGACAAAGAAATCCGCGAGGCGATCGGCATCTATCTCCGAAACGAGGGACTGAACGTGCTGGAAGCCGAAGACGGCCTCGCGGCGCTCGAGCTGCTCGAGCAACATGAAGTCCATCTCATCATTCTGGACGTGATGATGCCGCGGCTCGACGGGCTCGGCGCGACGTTTCGGATACGAGAGACAAAGAACATTCCGATCCTGATGCTGAGCGCGAAGAACGAGGACGCGGACAAAGTGCTCGGCCTGCAGGTCGGCGCCGACGACTACGTGACGAAGCCGTTCAGTCCGCTCGAGTTGATCGCGCGGGTGAAGTCGCAGCTTCGGCGGTACATGACGCTCGGCATGTACGAGGGCGGCGGCCGCGTCATCCAGTTGAACGGCCTTGCCCTCGATCCGGACGCGAAGGAAGTCCGGCTGAACGGCGAGCCGGTGCGGCTGACGCCGATCGAGTACGGCATCGTGGAATTGCTCATGACGCATGCGGGGCGCGTGTTCTCCATCAATGAGATTTACGAGCGCGTATGGAAGGAGCCCGGCTTCCGCCCGGAAAACACAGTGGCCGTCCACATCCGGAAAATTCGGGAGAAAATCGAGATCGATCCGAAAAATCCGCGCTATCTGAAGGTGGTATGGGGACTTGGGTACAAGATGGAGAAATAGGCTGGCGGCCATAGCGGCGGTGCTCTTTTTGACCATCGGCGTGAACGGGGTGCTGGCCGGGCTGACCGACATCGGCAGGTACGCCGGCAAGAGCTTCATTGAAGCGAGCGGCATCGACCGGGATCTGGGGTGGTTCATCCAGCTCCTGTCATTCTACGAGCTTGCGCCGATCACGTTCGAGGAAGTGAAACGGCATATCAGGATCAGCCGGGATGACATTGAGTGGTATAAACGCGCATATGACGAAGCGCGGCAGATGAGCGACGAGGAAATCCGTCGGGCGATCACGGCAGAGAGGGAAGAAAATCTGCGCAGGTATCTTGAAGAAGAGCTGGACATCTACCGTTCCGAATTCAACCGGCTTCGGGAACGGTACGCTTTCTATCTCGTCGAGACGGGGACAGGCCAGATCCATACCAATCTGGAACGGGAATTGGAAGCCTATGGAGACGCGTCGAAGGCGGCGGAAGACATGCTCTTCGTGCTCCGCTATCCCGACCGGGTGGATGGCCGGTTGTCGATCTATCAATTGCCGGATTTTATGTCTGTCGTCAGGGAGGATTTGGCCCGGGCGGCGGATGCCCGCCCGACGAAGCAGTTCGCGGGATGGATCGGCGTGCCGAAATCGGACGCCTTCATGGCGCAATACGAGGATTACCAGCGGCATCGTTGGTATACGTTCGGGATGATCGGGGCTGGCGCCGTCCTCCTGGTCCTGACGGCTGTCGCCTGGAGCAGGCTGGCGCCGTCCGGTAGCGGCTTGGCGGGCGATGCGCTGTCCGGTGCGCACACATTCTGGCGGAACATACCGATGGACGTGCGGGCGGTTCTGCTGTTGCTCACGGGAATCGCTGCGTTCAACCTGCACAAGGAAGCCATTCTGCCTTACGACCGTCTGTTCACACACGATTTGGCGCTGCTCATCGTAGATACCGTCTACAAGCTGGCGGTGCTCTCGGTCTTGACCACGGCCCTCGCCTTGCAGCTTCGGTTTACGCATCTGTCGCTGAAGGAGCCGGAACCGTTTGCCGCCGCCTGGCGGAAGTCAATCCTGGTGCGGCTGTACGGCGTGATCCGCGACGCTTTTCTGAGCCTGCGGGTCGGCGTGCAGGCGGCGCTGCTGTTCATCGTCGTGTTCGTCCTGGGGTTCGCGATGTGCGCCGTCCTGGCTACGATCACCCACGAATCGCCGTTGCCATGGTTGTTGCCGGTCGTGGCCGTGGCCGCCGCCGTCCTGTTCTACGTGCTGCGGCAGGCCGGATTCCTGAACCGGCTGCTTGCCGCCGCGCGGGACCATGCGGCCGGCCGTGCCGTGGGCGATGTTCCGGTGAAGGGCCGGTCGGTCATGGCGGAGCTGGCGGGCCATTGGAACCGGATGCGGCAGAGCGCCGAGGCGTCGCGCGCGAATGAAGCGAAGAGCGAGCGGCTCAAGACGGAACTGATCACGAACGTCAGCCACGATCTGCGCACGCCGCTTACGTCGGTCATCTCGTATGTCGAGCTGCTGAAAAATCCCGACCTCCCGGAGGAAGAGCGGGCATCGTATATCTCGATCATCGACCAGAAGAGCAAGCGGCTGAAGGCGCTGATCGACGATCTGTTCGAAGCGACCAAAATGGCGAGCGGCAGCGTGGAGCTGAACCGGGAGCGGGTCGATCTGGTTCAACTGATCGAGCAGGCGCTGGCCGAGTCCGGGGCGAAGGACGGGGCGGCGGGCATCGAGTTCCGTGTCAAGCTGCCGAAGTATCCGGTCATCGCCTTCGTCGACGGGCAGAAAATGTGGCGCGTCTTCGACAATCTCATCTCGAACATCATCCGCTATTCGCTGGAAGGGACCCGGGCCTACATCTCGCTCGAACGCACGGGCGGCCGGGTGGAGATCGCGTTCAAGAACGTCGCGAAATACGAACTCGGCGACAACGTCGACGAGCTGCTCGAACGGTTCAAGCGGGGCGACGCGTCGCGGCACACCGAAGGCTCGGGGCTGGGTCTCGCGATCGCGAAGTCGATCGTCGATCTGCACGGCGGGACGTTCGAGTTGGAAGTGGACGGCGATCTGTTCAAAGTGAAGGTGCTGCTGCCGGAGGCGTGAGGACGGGGTGCGGCGGCTGGCATTGATAAAGGGACAGGCTTGGCGGCCGGGAGTGACCCGGCGATCAGCCTGTCCCTTCTTTATCATTTATAAGACGCGTACGGATCGATCGTTACGATCGTGCCGTCCGGGTTGTAGTGCAGCTCCGTATATTTGACGCAGCGCAGATGGTTGACGCCGCCGGAGAGCGAGGCGTCGTGGTAGAACAGATACCATTTGCCCTGGAACTCGACGATCGAATGGTGCGTCGTCCAGCCGATGACCGGCGTCAGGATGACGCCCTTGTACGTGAACGGCCCGTACGGGTTGTCGCCGATGGCGTAGACCAGCTTGTGCGTCGTGCCCGTCGAGTACGACAGATAGTACTTGCCGCCAAACTTGTGCATCCACGGCCCTTCGAAATAGCGCCGGTCCTCGTCGCCCGCCTTGATCGGCTCGCCGTTCTCGTCCAGAATCTGCACCTCGCGCGGCGTCTCCGCGAACGTCAGCATGTCGCCGCTCAGCCGGGCGACGCGCGGCCCGAGCGCGGGCGCGTCCGGCGCGGGCTCTTTGCCTTCGGGATTAAAGGTTCCCGTCTGCCATTTCTCGAGCTGGCCGCCCCACAGGCCGCCGAAGTACATGTACGCTTCGCCGTCGTCGTCGACCAGCACGGCCGGGTCGATGCTGAAGCTGCCGGGAATGTAGTTCGGCTCGGGCTTGAACGGGCCCGCCGGCTTGTCGCTCACCGCGACGCCGATCCGGAAATTCCCCTCAAGGTCGCGCGCGGGGAAGTAGAGGTAGTATTTGCCGTTCTTGAACGCCGCGTCCGGCGCCCACATCTGCTTGCTCGCCCACGGCACGTCGCGCACATGCAGCGCCTCGCCGTGGTCGATGACCGGCGAATTCAGATCGTCCATGGACAGCACATGGTAGTCTTCCATCTGGTATTGGTCGCCGTTGTCGTTCGTCGGCCCGTCATGCTCGAGGTCGTGGGACGGATAAATGTACAGCTTGCCCTCGAAAACATGCGCCGAAGGATCCGCCGTGTAAATATGTCTGACGAGCGGCTCTTTCGGTTGCGGAATGTTCGACATGATGATCCCCTTTCGGTTCAGACATTGGCTCTTCTTGTCCATTATAGCAGGATGAACCGCTTTCACAAGGGATCGAATTTTAGGTTTTCCCCGCCAAATTAAAGGTTTTTAGTTTGAGTCGACTTAATCTTTTGTGTATCAGCACAACTTAGTTGTAGTCTTAAATATCCAATTATCCAATACCAAACGACTATTTACACTCAACTATTTACACTCAACTTTGATGTAATTAAAAGGAGGATTTTGTCATAGTCAGTAGAATACAATCATTGAGGACGGAGGGATATTTTGACTAAACAGATTTCTCTATCGACTTTTTAAATTGAGGCTCGGAATGAAGCGGGTGTCCTGAGTCCGAATGAGGGGTGAAATAGGCAGAAACGTCGATGAAGCGGCACATATGAAAGCTGTTTTCAAACATGCGCATGCCAAAGAACCCTGGGCATGTTTTAAAAATGCTATGGAGTCCTTGTGGCGTTAAGCTGCCGCCAGGCCTTTCAGCCATTGCTCAACAGAGAAGAGCTGGTTTTGCTTCTTTGCCTCTTCCAGCCATGCGTCGGCATGCTGGCACATGTCGCGGCGGATGCGCGGAAAAAGGCGCGGATTGTCCACGGTAGAGGTGTAGAACGTTCTTCCGTAATCGGAAGGTGAGCACGGAGTCGGACATGCCCATATTTCGACTTTGGCGGGACAGCGCCATTTGATGCGCTGTCGACCCGGACATTTGCCCCAGCAGACCATCTTGCGTCCGATCGGGCAGATAGGGACGCCATCCGAGTCAATTTTCATTTCATGGTATACCGTATGCCCGGAGCGCCTGAGATTCAGGTCGATGATGGCGGAAACATCATCATGCTCCAGCATGGTATAGATCGGGAGGGCGTCGTGGGCGGAATCCAGGATTGCTTCCCCCACCTTCCAATCCGAGTACCAGTAGCGAAGTTCACGGTAACCGCAAATCCACGATACGGCATCGTGCTGGCTGGCGCGGAACAATCGCGGATACACGGGCAGATTGTAAGGACTATCCGCTGCGGTGAACATGTAGAGTGTACGCCCGTAGTAATATTTCTCGCGGTAGCTGTCCCAGCCCCAATCGGCATCAGGATCTGAAAATTGCCGTTTGCAGGAGCACTTCCAATTGCCCGACTTACGGCAATCACAAAGGAACTTGCCGTAGGAACGCGCACCGGTTTCAACCGGAGAGCCGTCGCCGATGACGCGGAACGCGTTCGTAT
>Ga0207870_100180_pt1 | contig 61588 bp, 52 predicted proteins | sample CeladaPassage60B_FD_187477 | JGI IMG/M metagenome (GOLD analysis project Ga0207870, IMG submission 187477) | Cellulose-adapted microbial communities from the Joint BioEnergy Institute, USA - Passage3 60B (SPAdes) (version 2) | ecosystem: Engineered > Bioreactor > Continuous culture > Unclassified... | reverse complement strand
GCGCCGGCTTTTTTCAGGTCGGCGAGCATGCGGTTGACGCTTTCGCGGGCGGCGCCGATCATGTCGGCCAGTTCGGCGTTCGTGATCCGGATGCGGTCCGCACCGTGCATGTTGGCCAACCGGATCAGGGCCGAACAGAGTGCGCCCGTTTTGCCGTACAGGATCGCGTCGCGATATTTCGTCCGCATCAACCGGTTCATGTATCCCGACCACCGTGCGAACTCGACGGCCAGATCGCCGAAACAGGCGAGCAGGCCGTCGAGTTTTTCTTGACGGATCCAAAGAAGGCTCGTCGGTTCGGTCGTTCGTGCGGACGTATCGTGCGGCGCGCCGTCGAACGGGTCGAACTTGCCGAACAGATCGCCGGGATAATAGAGCGAAAGGGTGATTTCCCGGCCGTCTTCGGAAAGCAGCGTTTCCTTGACTTTTCCCGCCAGGACGAAAAAGAGTCCCGTCGGGCGTTCGCCTTCCCGGAACAGCACGGATTGTTCCGGCAAGGCCGCCGGTTCGCCGTTTTCCCGCAGAAGCCGCAGGCTCGCTTCCGAAAAACAGAACGTGTTCGCCGGTCCGACGATCGCTGCTTTCATCGCATGTCCAGTCCTTTTTGCGCGTCTGGGTACCCATTCTCATCATACGCGATCGGCGGAGCCTCAAGTGTGACGGATGTCACACCTCCTTCAGCCGCTTGCGGCTCTGCCAATCCCAGCGGCGCGCGCGGCTCCAGAAATTGTGCTCGCCTCGGTAAAACCCGTCCTGGTCCGCCCGCAGTCTTTTTCGCGCGATCATTTTGACGTAGCCGATGACGCGGCTGAACGTCGCGATGTCGTCGCTTTCGCAGGCCGGACAGTTCGCAACGCGGACGCCGTCTTCGGCGGGAAACCGCCGGCCGCACGCCAGACAGGCGGCAAGCGTCGGCGAATTGATGGACAATGATGTACACCCCCTTGGCGTTTGGTGAAAGAAGGCCGGATGCTTGTGCCTTTTGAGCAAACTCCTTTGGGCAGCAATCGCGGTTGAACGCGAAAAAGGTCGGGAACAACTCGCGGTATCAATAACATAATATGTTGTGCCGACATTGTCACACCACACGGATTTGCATGTGATTTTTATCACAAAACTGGTTCGTCCAGACGCGCTATGCTGAAGATACAAGCGAGGTGACTGAAAACATGCAGAAATTGTGTTCGTAGGCGGACGTGTCGGACGGTGGACGCGTGTGAAAAGACGTTTATCGCCAGCGGTGGCAGCACGACAAAGTCGTTCGGTCGACACACGGCTTTTACTAGGCATGTTCAGCGATTTGACGGACTATCGGCAGGGCGAAAGGAGGGCTGAACCGCGATGATCCGGGTGCGGCGCATGCGGATGGGCGACGACCGCGTTTACCTCGTTGTCGGCGGGGACGCGCATATCGGCGCGGTGGCGACGGCGTACTGGGACGGCGCGGCGGTGAAGGTGAAAAAAACGGTGCTTCCCGGACATCGAGAGGGACCGCTGGCCGAAATGTTCGCCGAGCGCGTCGCCCGGCGGTTCCGCTGCACGGTGACGGTGATGATGGGCATTCACGTCGACGGGGCGAGCCGCGACGACATCCGGCGGATCGAGGAGGAAGTCGTGCGGAGAATCGAACGCGTGTGCGGACGGGAGGACGTGCGCCGGTGGGTACCTTTTATGACGTGATGCGCGGGTTGAAAGGGATGCCGTTCGAGGAGGCGTGGCGTTCGGCGGGCGTGCCGGACGTGGAGCGGGTGTTGCGGAAAACGTTGCGGAAAACGGACCCGGACGCGGCGGATTTTCTCGTCTTGCTGTCGCCGGCGGCGTCGTTTTGCCTGGAAGCGATGGAAGAGGCGGCGGCCGAAAGGCGACGGGCTGCGTTCGGGGCGTCTGTAGCGCTGTTTTCGCCGCTTTATTTGTCCGACGCGTGCGTCAACGTCTGTTTGTATTGCGGTTTCAGAGCCGACAACCGGTTTCCGAGGAAAACATTGTCTGAAGACGAGATCGCCGCGGAAGCGGACGCGATCCGCGCAAGCGGCATCCGGCGCGTGCTCGCGGTGACGGGCGATTCACCGCGGGCGTCCGGCGTCGGTTATTTGAAAAGGGCCGCCGGGCTGCTTGCGCGACGGTTCGATTCGGTCGCCGTCGAGGTGCAGGCGCTCGATGTCGGCGATTACGCGGAGTTGGCCGCATCGGGCGTCGACGGCGTCACGGTGCATCAGGAAGTGTACGACGAACAGACTTATCGGTCGGTTCACGCCAAAGGGCCGAAACGCCGCTATCGCTATCGGCTTGAGGCGCCGGAAAGGGCCTGTACGGCCGGGATGCGGCGCGTGACGGTCGGCGCCCTGCTCGGGCTGGCCGACTGGCGGAAAGAAATCTTTTTCGCCGCCATGCACGCGCGGTATTTGCGCGAGCGTTTTCCGGGCGTCCGCGTCGGCGTCGCGTTTCCCCGCGTCCGCCCGCATCCGGGCGGGTGGAAGGCGCCCTGTCCGGTCGGCGAACGGGAGTTGGTGCAGGCGATGCTCGCGGTGCGGCTGTTTTTGCCCGACGCGGCGATCGTGCTGTCGACGCGGGAGCGGGCCGAGCTGCGCGATCGGATGGTCCGCTCGGCGGCGACGGATTTGTCGGCCGGTTCTTCGACGGAAGTCGGCGGTTACACGGGCGAAAGGGTCGGGCGCGTTCCCCAGTTTGAAATCGTCGATCGGCGTAAGGTGGAGGAGATTCGGGCCGCGTTGATCGCGGCGGGGATGGATCCGGTATGAAGCGTGTGGCGCGTCGTCGGCGAATCCGGGCGCGGATGCCGTGCGGCGCGGGCGTTTTGAAGGTTCCTTCGGACGCCCGCACCGCTGGTTTGAAAGGCGCGAAAACCGCCGGCCGGTCACGGCGACAGGCCGTAGGCGCGGGCGAGTTCCGCTTTCTCCTCCGCGTTCAGGAGTCGTTCCGCCATCGGAAAGAGGACGTTTTCTTCCTTCATGAAATGTTCGGTCAAAATCGCATGCGCCCTTAACGCGTGTGAGGCGATTTCCCCGGCGCGCGCGGCGGACGCCGGCCGCGGTTCCCGTTCGGCGGCTTCGAGGAACGTTTTCAGCAGTTGCTTGGCGGTTTCGTGTTCGTATTCCATGACGGCGATCGGGCCGCCTTCGCGGCCGATGTAGCGGGCCATCATCGGAAACAAATGGTCTTCTTCCCGCGCGGAGTGCGGGTCGAGTTCGGCAACGAATGCTGCGACGCGCGCGCGGAGGTCGGCGAGCCTGTCGGCGGCGTCGGCCGTCCCGGCGGGATCGGCGGATGCGGCTCCGGCGGTGATCGTTTCGGCCAGGCGCGCGAAATCGTCCATTTGTTGCCGCAGCGGGCCGTGTTCGCGCTTCAGAAGAGCAAGGGGTTCGCAAAGCGACGTGTTCGGGTCGGCGAATCCGTACATGGCGATCGCTCCTTCGTCATTGATGATTTTTTACCCGTAAACAGCGCCGGCGGAAACGGCAACGAGGGCGGAATAGGCGATTTCCAGCATGCCGGTCTGTTTGACGGTCAGCCGCGTGCGCGGCGTCCAGGCGGCGCGGACGAGCAGGACGACGAGCGGCGGCAGCATGCCGGGCGGAAACCAGACGGCGGCGACGGCGACGACGGCCGCGTGATAGGCGACGGACAGCCGGTAGAACCGCCGGTTGTGCCGGTCGCGGATGATCGTTTTGACGAAAAACACGGTGCCGGCAAAATACAGGACGCTCAGCCCGAACAGTTCGCCGGCGAGCGGCCAGTCGCGCCCGCCGCCGGCGTCGTAGGCGACGAAGACGATCAGGCTGAATTGGACGACGGCCGCGATGTCGTTCCAGAAGGCGCGCTCCCGGTTTTTGGACGCATAAATGATGTTGACCAGCAGCATCGGCAAAAAAGCCGGCAGCCAGCGCGCCAGGTCGAGCCGGACGGCCGCAAGCGCGGAGCCTGACGCCGCAAGCAGCGCCGCATACACGAACGTCGGACGGCCGTAAAGCGATTTTTTCCCCGTGCGGACCCATTGAAGCAGCGGATACGAGAGCAGATAGGCCGACAGCCAGACGGCGAACAGGAGTGCGTGTACCGGTTTCGCGCCCGAGGCGATCATGCCGAACCAGAACGGGACGGCGAGCATCGCCCAGGCGCCGTGCTGTTTGGGCACGTAGGCGCGGCGGGAGGCGCTCATGGTGTGTCACTGCCCAAAGCCGGCGGCCGGGCCTTCTGGGCTGCGGTCGTATCGTCTGCGGCGCGGGCGTTCGGGGACGCGTGGGGATGTCTGGATGCGAAGGAGCCTCCCGATCCACCGGCAGCCGTGTGGCCATCCGTGCGGATGCCGGCCGCCGCAAGAACGCGCGGAAACAGCACGTTGTTTTCCAGGTGGACATGTTCGTGCATGTCCGCTTCCAGCCGGTCCAGCCGGGCGAAGGTGTCGGCGTACGTGCGGCAGGCGTCGGCCGGCAGCTGATAATCGCGGGTAATGTCGCGCATTTCGGCAAGTTTGCGGCCGGCGTTTTCGTGGTCGCGTTCCAGTTCGTCGATCAGACGGGCGGCTTCCGCATACAGTGCGGCGTCGCCGGAAGACTCGGCGCGGCGGACGAGCGGAAAGAGCCGTTTTTCTTCGGTGAACAGATGCTGTTCGAGATCCGCCTTCAACTCGTGAAACGTCCGGTGCAGCTCTGCGAGTTCAGGATGAGCGTCGCCGTGGACGCGCAAGAGTTTCGTGACCGCCGCGGCGAGTTCCGGAAGTTCATGTTCCAAGTATGCGCGATGGCGGCGAACGATATGGTCGACGAGGCAAGAAAGCGGCTCCGTCCGCCAGTCGGCCCGCCGTCCGTCTTCGGGCGAAGTTGCCTCCGACAGAAGGCGGTTCAGTTCGTCGAGGAACGGTTGGACGTCGAGGCCGCGCTTCTGCAAGGCTTCGCCGAGCGTTTTTTTACCGCCGCAGCAATAGTCGATGCGGGCTTCGCGAAATACGGCGGCCGCTTCCGGCAAGCGCGCGACGATATCGCCGACGGTGTCGGCTGCAGTGAACGGTTTGAGCCCGGCCGGGTCATCCGGCTGGATCGGCGGGGGAGTGGTCGGGTTCGGCATGGGAATCCTCCTTTCTCGTCCTGGTCTTCAGTATAAACGTTTCGGGAAAGGAGGATTGTGATCGGGATCACAAGTGAGGGCGTTCGTAACGCGTCGATGTGGATGAAAATGAAACCCAAAAAACGAACGGCACGGAGCTTCTTTGCAACTCCGTGCCGTTCGTCATGCTGATGAGAGGGATCGAACCTCCGACCTACGCATTACGAGTGCGTTGCTCTACCAGCTGAGCTACATCAGCATGTATCTGTGCGGTCGAACTCTTACGACCGCGTCCGCCTTTTCATTATAACCGGGTCGGGCGCGTTTGTAAAGACCCCGCAGTCGCTTTGCATTCAAAATCATTCCGGTCGATCACGGGTTGCCTTTCCGCCCGTCGTTCAACCGCCGCACTTCGTCGATCGACAACTCCGTCAGCTCCGCCACCTCTTCCGCCGACCTCCCGCGCGACAACAGCTTCTTCGCCAACGCACGCTTCTCCTCTTGATGTACCTGCGGTCGTGGCGGGATTGGGGGCGGTCGACGACGGAAAACGGCGGCCGCCGGCGAACAAAAAGCACCGTCCGGCGCGGGTCCGTTCTTTTCGGTTCCGGCAAGGAATGCGAAGATAAGAGAACGCGAAGATAAGACCGTCGCCGAACGGTGCTTCCGTTCACAACATTTATGAATTAAGGATTAAGGCTGCAGATGCACGATTTCCCATTTGTCCGGTTCCAACCGTTCGAGCCGGCGCGCGATCGCCCATCGGTGACACAGGCGAGGATCGCGTTCGAAACAGACCAGGCAGGCGGTCTCGCCTTCGACGATCCGGGAAAGCTCCCGCAATGCGTCTTCCTGGTCGTCGAGGTATGCCTCAAACCGGTGCATGAAGGCGTCGAGGTCGCGGTCTTGATGGTACCGACGGCGCATGTCCGGCGGCGTCCCGAGCCGCGGCAGATGGACATAGCGGATGCCTTGCGCGGCGAGCAACGATTGCAGGGCGTTTTTGGAGAAGCCTTTTTTCCGGCTGACCGTCCGTTCCCGCACATCGACGACGAGCGTCACGCCGGCGGAGCGGAGGCGGGCGATCCACGCTTCGACGTTTTCACCCTCATAGCCGGTCGTCAGCAGACGCACGGAGGGACACCTCATTTTTCGGATGATGGCGTTCGGTTTCAGTTTAGCGGAGAACCGTCCGCATCGGCAAGACGGTCGTGAAGCCGTCCGTTTTGGACCGGATTCCGCGATTCTGGTACAATCGGAATCGGTGCCGAAAATTTGCACCGGCACAGGGCCGCATGCTTCGGGCAAAGATGCGATGCGCCGGAAACACGACGGCGAAGAAAAGGGGTGGGGGCGTTGGCTGCGACCGAGACGGCGACGGCCGTCATCGAGGCCGAAGGGCTGGTCAAGCGGTACGGCGATCTGCGCGCGGTCGACGGGGTGTCGTTCGCCGTGCGGCCGGGGGAAGTGTTCGGGCTGCTCGGCCCGAACGGCGCGGGCAAAACGACGACGATGGAAATGCTGGAAGGTCTGCGCACGCTCGACGAAGGAACGGCGCGCATCGCCGGATTCGACGTCCGCCGCGATTTGCGCCGGGTCAAAGAGGTGATCGGCGTTCAGCTTCAGCTGACGTCGCTGTTCGAATTGTTGACGGTCGAAGAAATCGTGCGGCTGTACGCCAGCTTTTACCGGAAAACGGTGCCGATCGGGCCGCTTTTGGAAGACGTCATGCTGACCGAGAAACGGCGCGACCGCGTCAAACATTTGTCGGGCGGGCAGAAGCAGCGGCTGGCGATCGCGCTGGCGCTCGTCAACGACCCGGCCGTCGTGTTTCTCGACGAGCCGACGACCGGCCTTGATCCGCAGGCGAGGCGTTCGCTGTGGGACATCATCCGAAGGCTGAAGGAACGCGGCAAGACGGTCGTGCTGTCGACGCATTACATGGACGAGGCCGAGGCGCTGTGCGACCGGATTTGTCTGATGGACCGCGGTCGCGTCATCGCGCTCGATACGCCGCGAGCGCTCGTGCGCATGTTGCGGTTCGACAGCGCCGTCGAGTTCCGGCTGCCGGGCGGGGATGCCGTTGCGGAAACGGAAGCGTCCGCGGAGGAGCATCTTGCGCGGATCGACGGCGTAACGCGCGTCATCCGACGCGACGGCCTGTTCGTGCTCTACACCGATCGGTTGGAGGAGACGCTTGCGGCGCTCGTCCGCTGGAGCGCGGAAAACGGCTTGGCGCTCCGCGAACTGGCGACGCGGACGGCGACGCTGGAAGACGTTTTTCTTCATTTGACCGGAAGGGGGCTGCGGGAACCGTGAGGGCATATTGGCAGCTGACGCTGGCGCAGCTCCGGTTGTTCGTCCGCAACCGACAGGTGTTGTTCTGGTCGTTGTTTTTTCCGCTTTTGTTTATGGGCGTATTCGGTGCGTTCATGGGCGACGGCGGCGTCCGGATCGAAGGGCTCCTGGTCGACGAGGACCGGACGGACGCGTCGAAGCAGGTGGCGGAAGCGTTGAGCCGGTATCCTTCACTTAAGCTCAAGCCGGCGTCCGACCGCGCGGAGGCGGAAAAGGCGGTCAGGCGCGGCGACGCGCAGCTCGTCGTCGTCGTGCCGTCGGGGTACGGCGCCGCTTTGGAACAGGCATTACGGGGAAAAAGCTCGGGGCCGGCGCAGCTCCTTATTTTGTATGACGAAACCAATCAAAACGTGTCGCAACTGGCGATCGCGGCCGTCGGCCAGGCGGTCGACGGGATCAGCAAGGCGGCGACCGGCTACCGCCCGGCGGTCGTCGTCCGGCCGGAAGGCGTGCGGGCGGTGCGCGTGCGCTACATCGACTTTCTCGTTCCCGGTATCGTCGCCATGATGATCATGTCGAACAACATCAACGGCGTCGCGGGGCAGATCGCGTCGTGGCGGGAGCGCGGCGTCCTGCGCCGCATGCGGAGTACGCCGCTGTCGGCCGAGACGTTCATATCGGCGCAAATCACGGCCAGGCTGTTGTTGAACGGCGTGCAGGCCGTCGTCGTGCTGCTCTTGGGCCGGCTCGTATTCGGCACGGAAGTGCGCGGGTCGTGGGCGACGGTATTGTTTTACGTCGTGCTCGGCACGCTGACGTTTATGGCCATCGGGTTCATCATCGCGGGGGTCGCGAAAACGCCGGAAAGCGCCGGGCCGATCGCCGGCGTGGTGTCACTCCCGATGATGTTTCTCGGCGGCGTGTTTTTCCCGGTCAGCGACATGCCGGAATGGTTCCAACCGGTCGTGAACGCGCTGCCGCTTGCTCCGCTGGCGACGGCGCTGCGGGAAGTGATGAACGTCGGCGCCGGTCTGGGGGACACGTGGCGGGAAGCGGCGCTGCTCGGGTGCTGGCTGCTCGTTTCATTTGCAGTCGCCGGCAGGACGTTCCGATGGGAGTGAAGGAGGGGGTGGCGGCCGGTATGTCGCTGTCCACGGTGATCAAACCGAACATCGTCGTACTGGACGGTTTTGCGCTGAATCCAGGCGACTTGTCGTGGAAACGGCTGGCCGATCTCGGTCGTTTGACCGTTTACGACCGAACGCCGGCGGACCGGATCGTCGAGCGCGCGAAAGAGGCCGACGTGGTGTTGACCAACAAGACGCCGCTTTCGGCGGAAACGTTGGCGCATCTGCCGCGGCTGAAATTTGTCGGCGTCCTGGCGACGGGTTACGACGTCGTCGACGTGCGCGCCGCGGCGGCGCGCGGTGTGCCGGTCGCGAACGTGCCGGATTACGGGACGGCGTCGGTCGCGCAGGCGACGTTCGCCCTCTTGTTAGAGCTCGTCAACCGCGTCGGGTTGCACGACGCTGCGGTCCGGTCGGGCGAGTGGACGCGCGGGCCGGACTGGTGTCTGATGAAGGCGCCGCTCGTCGAGCTGGAAGGAAAAACGATGGGCATCGTCGGCTTCGGCCGGATTGGCAGGCGCGTCGCGGCGATCGCCGAAGCGTTCGGCATGCGGGTGATCGCGGCTGCACGGGAATCGTCGCGTCCGGCCGTCCGTTCCGGATCGGAGGATCGCGGCATCAACGGCGGCCAAGAAGCGATCGGCCGGAGCGGAACAGATATCGGCCCTTGTGTGTTGCGCGTTCCGCTGGACGAGCTGTTGGCCGAGTCGGACGTCGTCAGCCTGCATTGCCCGCTGACGTCGGAGACGCGCGGGCTGATCGACGCGGACCGACTGGAGCGCATGAAGCCGACGGCATACTTGATCAATACGGCGCGGGGAGCGCTCGTGAACGAACGGGATCTGGCCGCAGCGTTGCACGAAGGCCGGATCGCCGGCGCGGGCCTCGACGTGCTTTCGGTCGAACCGCCTGGTCCCGATCATCCGCTTCTAAACGCGCCGCGTTGCGTCGTGACGCCGCATGTCGCCTGGGCGACGCGTGAGGCGCGCCGGCGTCTGATGGACGCGGCGGCCGCGAACGTCGAGGCGTTTTTAGCGGGAAGGCCGACGAATGTCGTCAACGCAGCGCTCATTTCCCGGGAAATCGACGGCGTTTGCGGCTGAGAGACTGAAAGGGAGTGGGATGATGCGTGTCCGTCGTGTTGGAAAACTTGCGGCGCGGCTGATCGTTTTCGCCGTTCTTGCGCTTGTCGTTTCCGGATGCGGAGTTTCGCCCTTTGCGGGGAAAACCGGCTCCGCTCCGCAGGGAGCGGCCGTTTGCCCGGACGGTTCGAAGCCTTTGACGAGCTTCGAGGAAGTCGCCGACTATATCCGCCGGTACGGACGGTTGCCGGACAATTTCATCACGAAAGCCGAAGCGCGGCGTCTCGGCTGGGACCCGGCGAAAGGCAACCTGCACGAGGTGGCGCCGTGCAAAAGCATCGGCGGCGACGTGTTTGAAAACCGCGAGCGGAAGCTGCCGGATAAGCCCGGGCGCATCTGGTACGAGGCGGACATCGATTACCGCGGAGGGCCGCGCGGACCGAAGAGGATCGTGTTTTCAAACGACGGACTGATTTACAAAACGACTGACCATTACCAAACGTTTGAGCCGATGACGGGTTTCGAAAACAGTGGCGCGGCTGGCGCATCGACTGGCGGCGATTCAGGAGGCGGCGGCGAAAGGGGCGTCGAGCGGCGATGAAGCGCGTCGTCATCGACGGTCGGACGGTCGCGGACGAAAACGATTTGCACGACTTGCTGGCGCGCGAACTCGGTTTCCCCGATTATTACGGCCGCAATCTCGACGCGCTGTGGGACGGTCTGACGGGATGGGCGCCGATGCCGCTCGAGATCGTCTGGACGCACGTTGAGGCGTCGCGGCGGGCGCTCGGCGGGCGGCTGGACGCGTGGCTGAAGCTGTTTCGCGACGCGGAAGCGCGGATCGACGGATTTCGATTCGTCGCTGCGGACGGCACGACATGACGGGAAGCGGTTGCGGCCTTAGCCGGACGGCGTTCGGTCCGTTTTCCGGCGTCCGATCGGCGCGCGCGCCAACCGCAAGGCGTTGAGCGTGACGAGCAGCGTCGCGCCCATGTCGGCGACGACGGCAAGCCACATGGTCAGGCGACCGAACGGCGCCAGCGCGAAGGCGGCGGCCTTGAGTCCAAGCGCCAGCGCGACGTTTTGGCGGATGATGCGGACCGTTCTTCGGCCGAGCCGCACGAGGGCTGCCGCGGCGGTCAGGTCGTCGTCCGCCAGCACGACGTCGGCGGCTTCCGCCGCGAGGTCCGCGCCGCCGCGGCCCATGGCGACGCCGATGTCCGCCGAGGCGAGCGCCGGTGCGTCGTTGACGCCGTCGCCGACCATCATCACCGGGCCGTCTGCGCGCCATTCGCCGACCAGGCGAAGTTTGTCGGCCGGCAGGAGTTCTGCGCGGACATCGTCGACGCCGAGACTGCGGGCCAGCGACAGCGCCGCCTGCCGGTTGTCGCCGGTCAATACGGCGATGCGGCCGACGCCAGCCTTTCGCAGTTCTTCGATTGCGCGGCGGCTTTCCGGACGGACGCGGTCGGAAATGCCGAGCGCCATCCAAACGTTCCGTCCGTCGCCGAACAGCACTACCGACATTTTTTCGCGCTCGAACCGGTCGATTCGGGCGCGAACGTCGTCCGGGATCGGGCCGTTTTCTTCAAACAGCCGGACATGGCCGACGAGGCAGCGGACGCCGTCCGCGACGGCGACGACGCCCCGGCCGGGGACGGACGTTACCTGTTCGACGTGTAAAGGTGCGGCCGAAAGGGGAGCGATGTATTCAACGGCTTTGCGGGCGATCGCGTCGGCCAGCGGATGGCCGGCGTCGCGCTCGATGGATTCCAGTATTCTCCAACACGTCTCTGCGTCGGGCCCGCCGAAATGCGCCCACTCGACGACTTCCGGGTACCCTTGCGTCAGTGTGCCGGTCTTGTCGAAAACGACCGTCCGTACGCGGGCAAGCGTCTCCAGATGTTTGCTGGCTTTGATGAATACGCCGTCGCGTGCCGCCCGGCCGAGCGCCGAGACGACCGCCACCGGCGTCGACAGCACGAGCGCGCATGGGCAGGCGACGACGAGTAGCACCAGTCCGCGGTACAACCACTCCGTCCACGATCCGCCGAAAGCGATCGGAGGAACGAAGGCGACAAGCGCGGACGTCGCGACGACGACGGGCGTGTAAACGGCGGCGAACGATTCGATCAACGTCTGCACGGACGGCTTGTCCGCCTGTGCGCGCTCGACGAGCCGGACGATGCCGGCCACGACGGATTCGTCCGGCCGTTTGGTCGCCTCGATCTCCAGCCGACCGTCCAGGTTGACCGTGCCCGCATAGACGGAATCGCCCGGCGACTTCGGAGCGGGTGCCGATTCGCCGGTCACAGCCGCTTGCAGGACGGTCGATGCTCCGGAGCGGACGACGCCGTCGACCGGAATTTTTTCACCGGGCTTCACGACGGCGATGTCGCCGGGCCGCAGGTCGTCGACCGGCACTCGGACGGCGGCGCCGTCTCGGACGACGGTCGCTTCGGCGGGCAACGATTCCGCCAGCTCACGGACGGAGCGGCGCGCCGAGCGGACCGACCACGCTTCCAGCGCTTCCGCCGCAGAAAAGAGCAGCACGATCGTCGCTCCTTCCCTCCATTCTCCGATCGCGGCGGCACCCGCCACGGCCATCGTCATCAGGGCGTTCATGTTAAAACGCAGCCGCATAAGGCTGCGGACGCCGCGGGCGAGCATCGCGCCGCCGCCGACGGCGATCGCCAACGCGAGCGGAATAGCGGCCGCAGCCGACGATTCGCCGCGCCATTCGCCGAGGGTCCAACCGACGGCCAAAAACATGGCGGCGACGGCCGGCCGCAGCCAGACGCGAACGCCGGCCGCCCTCGGACGGTCCGACCGGCGATCACCGTTTGTTTGCTGCGGGTTCAGCCGCAACCCGTCGGACGCCGCAACACGCGCCAGATCTTCGATCGAGGCGGTGCCTTCGACCGTCAGCGTCGCCGCGGCGAAATCGACGTGCGCGCGGACGACGCCCGGCAAAGCGTTGACGCGCTGTTCGAACTTGGCAGCACACCCCGCGCAGTCGAGCCCGCCGATGCGATAGACCGCCTTCATGGCAGGATGGCCTCCGCGCCGTGTTCCACTGCGGTGCTCAAAAAATCGCGGACGTGGTCGTCCTGCAGCGAATAATAGACCGTTTTGCCCGCCTTGCGCGATTTGACCAGTCCGGACTGCCGCAACACCCGCAAATGATGCGAGGCGTTGGCGACCGTCGTGCCGACGGCCGACGCAAGGTCGCAGACGCACAGTTCACGTTCGCCGCATAGTGCGATCGCCATTTTCAGGCGCGTTTCGTCGGACAACGCCTTGAAAAATTCCGCGACACGCAGGGCGTCGACCGTCGCCAGCCGCGTTCGCACGCGCGCTACCGTTTCGGGCTCCGCGCTGAAAACTTCGCAAACGTCGCGGTCGGCGCACGTTTTTATCGGATGCATCGGACCGTTTCCGCCTCCGTTCACTCAAACGTTCGTTTGAATATTAGAATAAGCGAACCGCCGGCTCTCGTCAACTCCCTCTTTCCAGCTCCGCCGCGAACCGGACGACGGCCAACGCCGCGAGATGCGCGGGATAAAACGACCGCCACAACCAGAGCGGCACCGCCGGCCGACGGTTGTCGGCGATTGTCGCCGGACCGAAGGCTAGCAGGATTGTCGGCACGAGGCTCCACAGCTGCAGTACCCACGATTTGGTGACCAGCGCAATAAGGTTAAGAGCCGCATGTGCCGCAACGGTCGCGTACGGTCGCCCCGCTCCGTAGCGATAAATCAGGATGAGCGACAAACCGTACGCGCCGTAGTCGAACCGCAGTGCCTCGAGCAAAACACCCACCGCGGCGAACATCGGCCATTTCCAGAACGGTTTGCCGGCGCGGTCGAACCGGTCGGCCGCCGCCATTGCCAGCAGCCCGGCCAGCAATGTACCGACCGTGTTGACGCCCATGATGCGAAACGCCGCCATGTAGGGAAGCTGGGCCGCCAGACCGATCAAGGCGAGCCGGGCGGCATACCGTCGAAACGAGCGCGTTCGGGCATATCCTTGAACGATCGAATAGGCATAGACCGGAAACGCCAGCCGGCCGACGATGCGCCAGGCCGGCTCGTCTGGAAAGAAAACGAGGCCGACATGATCGACGAGCATGGACAGCATGGCCGCCCACCGCATGCGTTTTCACCCCCGCGAAACGACGGCTCTTGTCTGAAACCATAGCATGTCCGCGAACCTTTGGAAAGTTTCCCGATTACAATTGTTTATAAAAAGGAGGTGTCGTTCGTGCTGGCGGTTGTCGATCCTGGACACGGCGGAGCGGATCCGGGGGCGGTGTCTGCCGCTCTGCGGGAAAAAGACTTGACGCTCGCCGTTGCGCTTGCCGTCGCGCGCGAATTGTCGCTTTTCAGAGCAGCCGTTCGGCTGACGCGTCAAACGGATGCGGCCGTTTCTCTGGCAGATCGGGTCGAAATGGCGAACGCGGTCGGTGCAGATTTGTTTTTGAGCGTCCACATCAACGCAGGCGGCGGTACCGGCTTCGAATCCTACGTGCACCCGTCCGCCGACGAACGGACGCGGCAGATCCGCTCGGCGGTCCATCGCAAAGTCGCCGCCGTATTTACGGAAGCCGGGTTTCCCGACCGAGGGGAAAAACAGGCGGACCTGTACGTTTTGCGGAGGACACGCATGCCGGCCGTTCTGCTGGAATACGGTTTTATCGATCATCCCCGCGATGCTGCATTCCTTGCCGATGCGGAAGTACAAGTACGGTTGGCGCGCGCGACGGCCGAGGGGGTCGCCGAAGCGTTCGGCTTGTCCGCCGACCCGTCGCCGCCCGCGAGTTCCGGTTCCGTCGGCGGGCCCGATTTGTCCGAATGGGCGAAAGAGGCGCGGGATTGGGCGGTCCGCTCGGGCATCTCCGACGGCGAACGGCCGAAAGATCCGGCGACGCGGGAAGAAGTGTGGGTCATGCTGCATCGTCTTGCAAAAAAATCGGGCGCAAGCGGCTGACGACCCGATTTTTCTTTTCATAGGCTTTTCATTCGAAAAGTTTTGTAGTAAAATAAAGACAGCGTTCGATTTTCCGCATGAAGATGCCGCCTGTCGCAGGAATACTGCCCTGATTCGCCGCTCGCCCTTCAAAATGCTGATTTTCGGTTGTCGCCTTCGGTTGCGTCCGGGAAAATGGTATTTCTATATTGATATTTAGCAGTCACTTCGATCGAGTGCTAACAAAACGGCGTGATCGCCTGGGCACAAGTTTTCGTCAAAGAGGAGGGATGTCCCCAATGTCTCGCAAAAGGCGTGCCCGCTGGAAAAAGCGGTGGCTGCGTTCCGCGCTTGCACGCTGGGGGACATGGGTTCATTGCTGATATATCCAAACTTTGACCGCGGGAGGGTTGGTCCGATGAACGGGGTTGTCTATGTCAGCACATATGTGCCGCAGCGATGCGGTCTCGCGACGTACACGCGCGATTTGCGGGCGAGTGTGATGGCCGCGAGGGGATCGCGCGTACCCGATCCGGTCGTCCGCGTCGTTCCCGCCTCGGATATGGCGACGGCGGCGGGAGATCCTTCCGTGTGGCCGCTCGTCAAGGAAGACCGTAAGGATTACATTCGGTTGGCGGAAAAAGTCAACCGCAGCGGTGTGTCCGTCGTATCGCTGCAGCATGAGTTCGGCATTTTCGGCGGAGAAGCCGGCGAATACGTTCTGGAATTCGTCCGCAGGCTGCGCAAGCCGCTGGTGACGACGTTCCACACGGTTTTCGAGAAACCGGAAGAGCCTTACCGGAGCATTCAGGAAGAGATTGCGCACCGCAGCGACCGCATCGTCGTTATGAACCGCGAGGCAGTCCGGTTTCTGGAACGGTCGTTCGGCGTGTCGCCGGCGAAAACGGTTTTTATCCCGCACGGGACGCCGGCACCCGACGCGCGCGGCAGGGAGGCGGCCCGCAAGTCGCTCGGCTGGGACGGTCGGCGCGTGCTGATGACGTTCGGCCTGCTTTCGCGCGGTAAGGGAATCGAACTGATCCTGGATGCTCTGCCGGCCGTCGTGCGCCGAGTTCCGAACGTGCTGTACGCCATCGTCGGCCAGACCCATCCGGAAGTTTTGAAATACGAGGGCGAGTCGTACCGCGACGAATTGCGGCGCCGCATCCGCGAGCTCGGCCTTGAAGGCAGCGTCGTCATGGTCGACCGTTATGTCGAAAACGACGAATTGGTGCGGTACTTAACCGCCTGCGACATATACGTTACGCCCTATCCGGGCATGCAACAGATCACGAGCGGCACGCTCGCCTACGCCGTCGGGCTCGGGCGGCCGGTGTTGTCGACGCCCTATTGCTACGCCCGCGATTTGCTGAGAGGTTTTGAGGAAGAATTGCTCATTCCGTATGGCGACGTCGAGCGGTGGGCGGACGCGATTGCGCGCCTCTTGTCGGACGAACGCCGGCTGCGCGTGCTGGAGGCACGCATTGAGGCGATCGGTCGGACGATGAGATGGCCGGCGGTCGGCACGGCCCATGCCCGTCTGTTTGCGGAAGTCGCAGCCGATGTCGCGGCCTCGGCGGCAGGAGGGGAGCGCGTTGCGAGGGTTCAGCGTTAGTTTCCGGCACTTGTCTCGCTTGACCGACGATACCGGGGTGCTGGAACACGCGCTGGGCCGGATTCCCCGACGCGGTGAAGGGTATACGACCGACGACAACGCCAGGGCGCTCTGGGCGTGCGTGGAAGCGATCGACGCTTTCGAGGGGCGCGTCCGTCCGGACGACGCCCGGCCGTTACAGCTCGCCGACCGGTACCTTGCGTTTCTCGCTTGGGCGCAGCGGCCGGACGGCACGTTTCACAACAATTTTCGTTACGACCGGACGCCCGAACCGGAAACGCCGTCGGACGACTGTTTCGCGCGGGCGCTCTGGGCGTGCGCCGTCGCCGGCGTTCGTTTGCCGGACGAAGACAAGGCGTTCGCCGCCGCCGATGTCGTACGCCGGGCGCTTCCCCGCGTGCAGGAACTCGTCCACCCGCGCGGCTGGGCCTATGCGCTTGCCGCCTGTTGCCTGCTGCTGGAAGACGGCTGGCTGCGCGGCGCTCGGTCACCGTGGAGAAATCGGGAAGACGAGCTGTATGAACTCGTGAAACGACTCGAGGAACGGCTCATTTCCCGGTTTCGTGAATATTCCGGACCCGGCTGGGCGTGGTTCGATCCGGTCATGACGTACGGCAACGGCGTCCTGCCGTGGGCACTGTTTGCAGCGTACCGCGTAACCGGTTCGCGCGGCGCGTTGGAAACCGCACGAACCTCGCTTGATTTTCTCATTATGAAAATGACCGCACCGCAAGGGTGGATCCGGCCGATCGGCAACCGCGGATGGTGCACGCGCGAAAGCCGGGCGATGTGGGATCAGCAGCCGCTCGAGGCGATGAAGCTAGCGCTGGCGTGTTCGGCCGCCTACGACGTGTTGGAAAGGGCGTACTACAGACAGGTTGCGGAAAAGTGTCTCGACTGGTTCTACGGCGACAACGAGTTACAGACGCCGCTGGCCGATCCCGACGAAGGATCCTGTTGCGACGGGCTGACGCCGGATGGTCCGAATCGAAACCAGGGCGCGGAATCGACGATCGCCTATCTGCTGACTGAATTGATCGTTCGGAAAATGTCGGCCGGTTCGCTTAACCGACCGAGAGAGTCTGAAGCGTTCGGGAGATTGCGATGACGGTCCGCAACCGGAATTTTGCGGCGGTCATCGCGATTTTCTTTTTTTTGGCGTTCTGCCGGAACGTAGACGAGACAGGAATTCGGACGTGGCTGTCGAATGTCCTATCCGAAGGAATGTTTCGTGGCATTGGCGGCGGAAAAGAGGGGCGCTTTCGTGTTGGGTCGGTTACGGAAATACGGGCTTAACCGCATACCGGCCGTTTCGGTCGTCACGGCCGTGGCGACGCTCTTTGCCGCTTCGGCCGGCTTTTTTGCGCCGGTCCGGTCGTTGGCCGCCGAACCGCCTTCCGGATGGACGGCAGTGGGATTGTCAGCGTCGGGTTCGTGCGCCGAAACCGAGGCGACGGCCGGGGCGTTTCTCGTTCGCTATCGCCCCGGTGCCGACGGTCTTTTGCCGGAAACGGTCGAACGGCTCGAAGCGATGTCGGGCGGCAAAGTCCGCGCGCAGTCGCCGAACGCCGCGTCGGTCGGTTCGGTGTCGTTCACCGCCCCGGTACCGGCGAAACGCGTGGCAGATGTTCTGGGCGATGATCCGAACGTCGCGTTCGCTGAACCGGCCTGTCCGGTCCGGATTGCGGACGGCCCGGCCGCCGCGGGCGATCCGTATTTTCCGTATCAGTGGCAGCTTGCCGCCGTCGGTCTGCCGGACGTCTGGCCGCTCGTTTCCCGAAAGGCGCGCGCGCGGGTGACGGTGGCCGTGCTCGACACTGGCGTCGATCTGTCGCATGAGGATCTGGCGGCTGCGCTCGTGCCGGGGTACGATTTCGTGGCGAACGACCCGGTTCCGGAAGATCGGCACGGTCACGGGACGCATGTCGCCGGCGTCGTCGCGGCGGTCGCCGACAACGCGGTCGGCGTCGCCGGAGCCGCTTCCGGCGTCCGCCTGATGCCCGTCAAAGTCGTAGACGATTCCGGTCGCGGCAATACCGCCGCTCTCGTTCAAGGAATTTACTGGGCTGTCGATCACGGCGCCGACGTCATCAATCTGAGCGTCGGTTCTCCGTATCCGAGCTTGTTTCTGGAGGAAGCGATCCGGTATGCCGTCCGCCACGGTGTCGTCGTCGTCGCGGCTGCGGGCAATGGAAGCGATAGGTATCCAGAGGGAAATCCGGGAGATCTGGGTCGGCCGCCCGGCGTGCCGGACGGGAAAACGGCGGGGGCGATGGTCCGGCCGGTCGAATACCCGGCTGCGTATGTGGAGGCGATCGCCGTCGGCGCGCTCGACCGCGCGCCGGACGGAACGTGGCGGCCGGCCGATTTTTCCAACGGCGGCGACGAACTGGACGTTTCGGCGCCCGGAGTGGACGTGCTCGGTCCCGACCTGTCGTTCGGGGGCGTTTCGCGTTATGCGTTCCGTTCCGGCACGTCGGCGGCTGCGCCAATCGCAAGCGGCCTTGCGGCGCTCCTGCTCGCCGCGGACTCGTCGCTCCTGCAGGCGCGGGATGAACGACGGGTTGAAGCGGTCCGCAGGCGACTGCAGGAAACGGCGCGCGACGTCGGGCCGCCGGGATTCGACCCCGATACGGGGTTCGGGCTTATCGACGCGCGCGAGGCGTTCGGCAGGCCGTCGCTTCGGCCGGAGCCGCCGGCCGACCGGGTGGAAGGCGAAGTGCCGCTGCGCGTTTCCGTCCGGGCGTACGACGGGTCGCTCGTGGAAAACGCTTCCGGCGCCGGCGAGCTTGAAATCGTCGGCGCAAACGGCGAAACGGAACGATCGGTCGCCCGGCTGCCGTTCGTCGTCCGAAACGGAACGGCCGACGTCGTCTGGGACGCTTCCGGCGTCGATCCCGGCCGTTATCTGCTGCGTGCGCGGGCGGTCGACGGAGGATGGGTCAGCGGCTGGACGGACGTCACGGTCGTTTCCGGCAACGGGGTGACGCGGCGGACGAGCGTCGAAGGCGGAAAACGCGTTCTTCGCGTCGTCTATTCGGAAAACGCTGCGGCCGGACGTCCCGACGAGGCGGGCGAACGTCTGCTTGATGCGCGCACGTTGCCCGGTGAAGCGCCGGCCGACGTGGTTGAGGTCGAATTTCCGACTTCTTGGCGACCGGACGGTCGAGTTTCGCTTCGCATCCGCGCGGACGAGACCGAATGGCGGTTCGGTCCCGGCGTTTTCCCGGCTGAGACGGAGGGGGGGAAGATCATCTGGCGCGCGGAGCGGGAGTCGGTCGCGCCGGCTTCGGTCGTTCCGGATGGTTTCGTTCTTTGTTCGGACGTTTGGCATGTGTTCGTGCGGGTCGACGATTCGCCGGTCGTTTCGTTCGGCGCACCCGCCGAGGCGCGCGTGGCGAACCGTTACGGCTGCGGGCGTCCGGAGCGGACGGCGGCATTTGTGCGCGCGGACGCCGAAGCGCTTGCGCCGAAAGAGGGTTGGCGTTGGGCGGGCGGCGATCGGGCGAGCGACGGGAAATGGGCGTTCCGAACCGAAACGCCGGGTCGAATCGCCGTCATGTCCTACGTCGGCTCGTTTGCCGACATCGCTGGACATTGGGCGCGGGAAGACGTCGAGGCTTTGGCGGCGCGCATGGCGGTCGGCGGAACGGGCGGCGGACGGTTCGAGCCGGATCGCTCCGTGACGAGAGCGGAGTTCGTCGCGATGCTCGTTCGGGCGTTCGGCCTGTCTGCATCCGGCGGAACCGCAGCGGGGGATACTCGTTTCATCGACGTCCCGTCCGGGGCGTGGTATGCTTCGGCCGTGAACGCGGCCGCCCGAGCGGGATGGATCGAGGGGTACGGCGACGGGCGTTTCGGACCGGACGACCCGGTGACGCGCGAGCAGATGGCGGTCGTCCTGGCGCGCGCTTTTCCGGCCGGAAAAGCCGATGCGGGCGGCGCCGACGCGAAAGAGGCGATCGTTTCGCGATTCTTCGATGCGGGCGACGTTTCCGGTTGGGCGCGCGACGCCGTGGCCGCGGTCGCGGCCGCAGGACGGCTGAACGGTTATCCCGACGGCCGGTTTCGGCCGCGACAGCCCGCCACGCGCGCGGAAGCGGCCGTCGTCGTCAAACGATTGGCGTCGGAGCGGGGGCTGTAGCGCGGCCCAGGATACATCATCACGGCTGTAACAAATGCCGATAACGACTGTAATCGATGCCGTTTTTCTCGAGATGCCGGACGAGATGACGGTGATCGCGCTTCGGCGTGGCGAGGATGTATCCTTCGATACAATGGTCGAGCGTGATGCGTTCTGCGCCGCGCTCCAGCGCGATTTGGCCGATTTTCGCGGCGATCGCGTGCCGCGCGGCGTCGCGGAACGGTTTCGGCACGGGCGATACCAGCTGTTCCAGAAACGCCTTCGTTTCGTCCGTCCACAGGTGGCGCGAACGCTCGACCGTTTCGATCTGGCGGTCGAGAATCGATTTTCCGTCCGCCTGCGGCATGAGTTTGAGAAATTTTCGGAACATGAAATAGCCGCCGATCCCCATGAAAAAGAGCAGGACGAACGGCCAGACGACGAACAGCCACTGGAGCGGTTCCGGAGTGGGCGGCATGCCGCTTCACCTCCCGGAAACATTATACCACGGGCCCGGCGGGAGGTAGAGCCGGGCCCTGCGCTTGTACGCGTCAATTCAATTCATATCGGGGCGTGATACAAAACTCACCGACTACGGGTGTCAACGGCGTGGCGCCCGCGGCCGTCAATTGGACCGCGCTGAAGTTGGTCACCGTAAAACTGGCGCTCGATCCCGGCGTCAAAGTGAGCGTCGGTCCCAAAAGGGTCGTTCCTAGCAAAAAATTCACCAAAAGTACGCCGGTACCGCTGCTGAAGGTAATGGTTCCCGACACGAACAACTCGTTGGGATTGACGTTTGTGGTATACACGATTACGGGAGTTGCCGCAATGATGGTGAAATCGTTGCAGACCTTATCTTGGACATACGTGTCCGGTTCGCAGCAAGTGAAATTTCCGCACACTCGAGTTCCACAATCACCCATTTTTAGTACATCCTATGCTTGTTTTTCCTTGCGCTATATTTTACTTTGCTTAAAATCCGATTGCATCCGCCATTGAACTGATTCAAGCAACCAAAATACCAAAATTTGATGATAATGACCTGTCCTTTATTTAAAATGGATGTTTGACTCAGTACGGTTCGTCTAGAGTAAAGTACAATACCAATAGATGTCGTCCGTGAAATGGGCCGGATTTCGCGCCCTGCCGGCGCATTCGGGACGATCAGAAACATGAGGAGGCGCATGAAATTGAAAGTAGGCAAGAGCATCGTTCAAAAAAACTGCAACCGACTGACGACGATTGTCCGCTTGAAATGCCCATCTTCCAGGAATAGGTTTAAAAAGAAGAAGCGTTCATGGACGTATAAAAAAATATGCGGTAATATTCTTCAAAAATGAAATTCTCAGGAGGAAACCCTCTGCTTTCGATCGATCGGAGTGCGAACCTCTACCAGCATATTAAATATACAGAATCATTCAGATTGCAAAATGAAGGTAATTATTGGTATGAAATTGCCTAAAAAGACAGTTGTTGAAGAGACGATTGGTGAATATCAACAGATGTCTTTCATCATCCCCTCTATTGAAAGCTTGAAAATAAAATGCAGCGGGGAACGGGAGAATGTGTGTAAAGGAAAGTATTTTCTGATTGTTAGCTATAAAGTATAAAACCAAGTGGCACCGGCGTTACCGGCTGTTCCATCACAAATGGCAGTGGAGGTTGCACCACGGGCCCGGCGGGGAGGTGGAGCCGGGCCCGTGGATGAAACGGCGGACGGTCGGATCAGTTTTCGAGGAAACCTTTGTCGACGAGGAACTGACGGGCGACGTCTTCGGCTTTCAAACCTTCCGAATCGACTTTTGCGTTGAGCGTCTGCATGTCGGTTTCACTGATTCGTCCACCGAGTTCATTCAAAATTGTAAGAATTTCTGGATACCTTTCTATTACATCGTCACGTACCAGTGTTCCTGCATCGTACGGAGGAAAGAAGGATTTATCATCTTCCAGAATGACCAGGTCGAATACCCGAATTTGTCCGTCGGTCGCGTATGCGTCAATAACGTCGACTTTTTTCTCCGAGATCGAACGGTATTTCAGGCCGTGGTCCATCCCGACGACGTCTTTGAACTTCATGCCGTACACCGACTGCAGGCCGGGATAGCCGTCCGGGCGGTCCATAAATTCGAATTCGCAACCAAGCACGAGCTGATCGGCCACTTTAGCCAGGTCGCTGAACGTCCTGAGATTGTATTTTTGCGCCGTTTCCTTGGTGACGGCCAAAGTATACGTGTTGTTGAACCCGTAAGGTTCCGTAAACGTTAAACCGTCGTTTTTCAGGAGTTCGCGGGCTTTTTGAAGCGTTTCCTCTGATTTTCCTGTTTTTTCCTGATAATAATTGGCGACAATCGTTCCCGTGTAGTCGGGATACAGTTGAATGTCGTTATTCCGTAGCGCTTTCCAGGCCACGTTGGAGCCGCCGAGATTGACTTTGCGCTCGACGTTCAGATCTGTCTTCGCTTCGATCAGTTCGGCGATCATGTGGGCGAGAACGATGTTTTCGGTGAAATTTTTCGAGCCGACGACAAGGGTGTCCTGCCCGGCCGACTTGGATCCGCAAGCCGTAAGCCACGCAAGCAACACCAGGGCCGACAGCGCCCGCATCCAATGTTTCATGGGTCGACATCCCTCCTGTTTTGCGGTTTGGCAGTTGTTATATTTTCAAGCCGCGCGGTACTGTCAGACGCTCCAGTAATCCAAGAAGGAAATCGAACAGGAGCGCGAGTACGGCGGCAGGAATTGCGCCGAGCAGCACGAGCGCGTCGATGTTGCGTGAAATTCCGAGAAAAATGAAATCTCCCAGTCCTCCGGCGCCGATGAAAGCGGCCAGGGTCGCTGTTCCGACGTTGATGACTGTGGAGGTCCGGACGCCTGCCATGATGACGGACAGCGCCAGAGGCAGTTGAACTTTGAACAAAATTTGCAGATCGGTCATACCCATGCCTTTTGCCGCTTCCAGAATCGATTTGTCGACGTCTCGGATGCCTGTGAAGGTGTTACGGATAATCGGAAGAAGCGAGTATAGAAAAAGGGCGACGACGGCGGTCCGGACGCCGATGCCGAACAGCGGGATCATAAAACCGAGCAGCGCAAGGCTCGGCACCGTCTGCAAAACGCCGGCGGAACCAAGTACAACGCTCTGAAGTTTGGAGAAACGGGTAATGACGATGCCAAGAGGTACGCCGATGGCAATTGCGAGCATCATCGACATGAAAACGAGCTCCATGTGTTGAACGATGGCACCGAACAGATCGTCGCGGCGCATGTCAAGCTGACGGATCAATTCTTCGCCGAGCGATCGCTTCATTCGTTCAAATGCACCTCCTTTCCTTCTTCTTGCTTGACCATCCGCGCAAACAGACTCAACAAGCTACCGCGCGTGACGACGCCGACGATTCGGCCGTCCGCGCCGACGACGGGAATGACGCCGAATCGCGCGCCGTCCAACGCCAGCAGCGCGTCTTTGGCCGTGGCCGACAGGTCGAGATATGCTTCGGCGGGACGCATGAGCTCGCCGACCGTTTCGGCTGATTCCATACCGGCCTGAAGGTCGTAAGCGGAGACGATACCTCGCAGTTTGCCGTGTTCATCGCTGACGAGCAGGGTGTCGGTCCGGCGTTGTCGCATAATCGCCAAGGCCCTTGCCGGCGACCGGGATTCCGGTACGACGGCCGGATTCTCTCTCATGACGTCTACGACATGAACCAGTTCGGGATTTTGATAGATTCGTTTTTTGCCGATGAACTGCTCGACGAATTCGTGCGCCGGTTCTTTCAAAAGTTTGTCGGGTGTATCGAACTGCAAGAGGACGCCGTCTTTCATGACGGCGATCCGGTCGCCGACCTTGAGCGCCTCGTCCATGTCGTGCGTGACGAACACGATCGTCTTGTGCAATTTGCGCTGAAGTGCGAGCAGTTCATCTTGCAACTGTTCGCGCGTAATCGGATCGAGGGCACCGAACGGCTCGTCCATCAGGATGATGTCGGGATCAGCGGCCAAGGCGCGGGCGACACCGACGCGTTGTTGCTGTCCGCCCGACAGTTCCTTCGGATATCGCCGAGCAAACGTCCCCGGTTCAAGGCCGACCAGTTCCATCAACTCTTCGGCCCGTTTTTTTCTTCGGGACCTGCTCCATCCTTTCAGCGACGGCACGAGCTCGATGTTTTCCTCGACGGTCAGATGCGGAAACAGTCCGATCTGCTGAATGACGTAGCCGATATTCCGCCTGAGAACGACGGGATCGGTGTCTGCAACGTTTTGGCCGTCGATCGTGATGATGCCTTCCGTGTGCGGCACGAGCCGGTTGATCATTTTCATCGTCGTAGTTTTGCCGCAACCGCTCGGGCCGACGAGGACGACGAATTCGCCGCGGCCGATCTCCATGGTGAGCGACTTGACGGCTTGATGTCCGTTCGGGTATGTTTTGGTAACACGTTCAAATCGGATCATGACGACCTCCTTGAATTTCAGAATGTTAAGGGGGAAGGTGCGGAGGGTTTATGTTTTTTAATGTATGAAAAGTATTTTATTTCTCATAAAGGAAACATAAAAGAAAAATCGATAATATTCAAATCATTGTTGATTTGAATTCGATTTTCCGAATTCCACTCTCTATTCTGGGAATTAAGAGGTAGTTTCAGTATACCAAACGAAGGGGAGGAGCGTCAACCACTTGGAAGAAAAAACCTTCCCTGCGTAGAGGAAGGTGCCGAATTAGTGCATTAGGGAGAAAGGGAACGGCGGTAAAAAACGACGCCGACCTTGTCGATGTTTTCTTTCAGTCTCGGATTGCTCAGCGACCGATAATCCACGATGTCGACCTGATAAGGAATCGGCAGTTCTTCATTGATGAAGCCTTGCAGTTTCCATGCCAGCTCGGCGGAGCATCGTTCGCCGCGAAGGGCGAGATCGATGTCGCTGCCGGGTTTGTAAGTTCCTTTGGCTCGGCTTCCGAACAGAATCACTTCCTCGATTTCGGGGAATTTTTTGAAAACGTCGACTAACCGTTGGACGGTGCCGTCCGGCAAACCGTAGTCGTTCATGCTTGATCCCTCAATTGATCCAAGGTTTTCTTCAAAGCCGGATAGTGCTGTTCCGCAATCAATTGGAATGCCAATTCGGCCGTCTCTTCGTCGTACGTATGAGCCATCAGGTTTCTTTTTTGCAGCATGTCCAGCCACAGTTCCCCGTCTTCAATCAGTTCATACCGGAACGCTTCTTTGATCGTGTCCCTCGGGAATTTGACGATAACCCCTTTTTCTTCCAGATAATCTTTCAGTGTTTTCCAAGCCAATTCAAATGTGAATTCATACGTTTGAATCACTCCATCTTATTACAATTTAGAGATTTATTTCTTTTTTTTGTTAATTCTTTCAAGATTGCGAAAAGCTTTTTCCCAGCTGCGAAGCCTTTGCTTCCATCTCGTTTCTTCGTTGTTCATGGGAATTTTCCCCTCCGAACGATCAAGTTATCCCGCCACCAGCAGCGCGCAGCACTCGACATGCGCCGTATCAATTCTTCCCCGCAACCGGTGTGCGACGAGTCGGTGACGACGACGTTGGACAGAAGCCTTCCTTTTCCCACACCACAGCTAATGTTCCGGCCGTTCCCTCGAAAAAGAACGCGTTGGCCGCGCCGCTCGTCCGCGCGTTTTCATGAGCGTCGGCGACTGCTTCGGCCATGCGTTCGACGCTGCGGATATCGGCGGCGTGCGGTGCGAGCCAAAGCGCGGTCGTACCGGTGGCGCACAAAAGGCGTCGACGATGCGCTCCTGGCCGGCTCACACGTTCAGGATGATAGGATGGAGATAGCCGCTGGAAGCGACTAACAGCGCACCGTGTCGGGGGCCGTCGAACATGAGTCCGAATCCGAGCGTCACATAGTTCCCATTTTCGCATTTTTCCCATTTACATCTACCCGTGCGCGTCGTATGCCCATCCATCCCGCGGCCGATCGCAGTAGATCTCAATGCTGGTGCCTTCTTCATGCAGGTTTTGTTGTAAACGAGTGTACCACGAAAGGCGAAGGGTGGAAAGAGAAGGTGAAAAACGGCCTCCGCGTGGTTTCACGGGAGGCCGCTCGCCGGAGGCGTCACAGCTGATATTGGACCTCTTTTCATGTTTCTTGTCATAAAACTCAAATGTGCTCAACCCTCCGGCTCTGTCGATTATAGCGGGAGAAAAGAGAAAAAGCAATCCGATCGATGAGGAATCTATTGACAGGTTCATTCTGAGTAATTATAATTAAAGTGGACTACCTCAAAAAAACTAATAAGAAAACGCAAATTATAGCGCTGAGGTGTTACTCATGAACATTGTACGCTTGCGCTTCCCGATCCTGACGCCGGCCATGATTCCGGTCGACCATGCTGAACCGTTGTTTGCAGCCATATCCCGGATCGTGCCAATCGTTCACGAGGCGGACGCTGAGGTTGCGATTTCTTCAATTCGTGGAAATGCGAATTTTGGGTCCAGTATCTGGATTGGCGAAGGAGGATGGTTTTGCATACAATCTTCCATCGAGCTGGTGCCTGAGCTTTTAAAACTCGCCGGACGTTCTCTTTTAATTGGAAATGTCAAAATCCTGATTGGGATACCACAGATAACACCTATATTACCTTCAAGTATATTGATTTCTAGATTCGTAACTGTAAGAGGGAAAAATACCGAAGATGAACTGTCCGATTATATCCACAATTGGATCAACAAAAACTTGATTTCAGATTTATCTGAAAACATAACCTATGAAGTCCGAATTCTTCGTCGCCGTATCATAACAGTGCATAGAAAGAAAATTTATGGGTTTGGAGTGAAAATCCAAAACATCTCCGATCCCGAACTTTCCGTTCGGATTCAATGCCGTCCGCCCGGCGGAAGAAGGAGATACGGCGGAAGCTTCTTTCATCCAGTTTCTGAAGAAAACATAAGTCGAACGGGGGAAACGAAAGTTGGAGCGATTCTCTCCTGACCGTCCGCTAGTCGCCAAAAGTTATAAGGCAAGCGGACAAGCACTGCCTCCCTCCAACATTTGCTTAGAAGGGCATGGCGAATTGGTGACGGCAGCGGCTCTAGCGATCTATGAAAAAGTCGGGAAGACCATGTTGGAACAAGCCGAACTTACTGGATACGAAAATAAACTTCAAACTTGTCTCATCCTCTTCGGCTGGCTGCACGATATCGGTAAAGGCAATCTGCAATGGTATGATCTTGTCGTGCGTCGATCGTCGACGTTACGGGGGCCGCTATTTCGCCATGAAGTGGTTTCCGGTATCATTCTGTGCCGGCCTGAATTGAAACCTTGGATCGAAGCGTTCGGCGAGTCGATCGCACTTCCGGTTCTTTGGGCGATATTGGGACACCATCGGAAAATGGATGGTCAGCTTACTCCTCAAGTCTCCGTAGATATGGTCGTACCGCTGACCCATCCGGATTTTTCAACAATTTTCCAAAGAGTTTCTAGTCGTCTTGGGATCGAGCCGCCGCGCCCTTTTGCAAAAGATCTTGTTTTGACGGTGAACGAGAACGAGCCGGATTTCACGAACGACGTTTCCGGCCGAACGTTTTGCGACGCTTTCGAGGCTTCTCGCAATTTAAAGCAGACCGTTCGTCCAAAGCATTCGCCGGACGAGAAAGTCCTTCGATTTGCGGCGTTAGTCAAGGCGACCGCGATTTCGGCTGACGTCCTGGCGAGTGCGATGTCCCGATACGAAAAAGACGAACTAGTGCGATGGCTTTCTTCGGAAGCTTTTTTACCGGGCGTATCGGACGGCGATCTCGAACAAGTGATTCGCAACTATATCGGCGATCGAACTTGGGAACCCCGTTTCTTTCAGCAGGAGACGGCCCGACTTGCGGCGGAAGGGAATACCCTCGTTTTGGTCGAAGCGGGATGCGGTTCCGGCAAAAGCGTCGCGGCTTACATGTGGGCTCGAGAATGGTGTCGGCGTCTGGGGAGAAGGACCATGTTTTTTACATTGCCCACTACCGGGACGACGACGGAACATTTTCGGGGGTACGCACTGCATTCCGGTATCGATTCATCGCTGATTCATTCCAGAGCAGAAGTGGATTTAGAGCGATTGAAAGAGGAAAACCCTGAAAACAAAGAAGATGAAAACGATTGGCTTTTCCGAAAAGAAGCGCTCCGCATTTGCACGACGCCGTTCATCGTATGCACGGTGGATACCGTGTTGGGACTGATGGCAAACGCCAAAACTGCGATATATGGATTTCCCGCCATCATGAACGGCTTGATCGTGTTTGACGAAATTCACGCATACGACGACGTATTGTTTGGTCACTTGCTTATGTTTTTGAAACATTTTAGAAAAATCCCCGTCCTTCTCATGACGGCTTCACTGCAGCCTGAGCGAAAAAAACTGCTGATAAGCGTGCGTCCGGATTTAATCTCGGTCGCCGGGCCCGAAGATTTGGAGCGGGTCCCGAGGTATAACTTGGAAATCGGAGTGGCAGAAGATCGCGAAATCGAATTGATTCTAAATGCGTTGAATCAGAATCAAAAGGTTTTGTACGTCTGTAATCGCGTCGAATCCGCTATTTCGGCTTATCGACGGTGGAAAAGCCGATTGACCGAATGCGGAATCGACGCCGATATCGACCTTTATCACGCCCGCTATCGTTACGTCGACCGAGTCGATCTTCACATGAAAGTGATGGATCGGTTCCGGGACCAATCAAGACCGTACTTGTTGATTGCAACACAAGTCGCCGAGATTTCGTTGGACTTGTCGGCCGATTTGTTGGTGACCGAGGCGGCGCCGATTCCCGCCATCATTCAGCGGCTCGGTCGGTTGAACCGGTACGTGAAACCGAATGAATCGACAATTCCCAGGACGGCGGCCGTTTTAAGGCCCGACAAATCAAATGATTCTTGGTCTTTACCCTACGAGAAAACCGAAATCGAATCGGCGGAAAAATGGCTGAACCGACTGGTCAATCTGCGGCGACCGATCAGCCAAGCCGATCTGCGGGAAGCGCTTGCGTGTGAAGAAAACGCCGTCGACATCAACGCTTTTTTGGCCGACGCCGAAGATAACGCCGTTTTCTTCTCGGGGGGGTGGAAGACGGTCGAGCAAGGCGTGCGTGAGGGGAGTTACACCGTTGCGATGATTCGCGAAGAAGATTTGCGGCAATTCTGGAATACGCACGCACAGGAACCGGATCAGAATTGGATTCGCAAGCATGAAATACCGATGAACGTGTCTGAAAATCTGATAAAGGTATTATCCGGCTGGAAAAGGGTGCGCGGTGTACCTGTTGCTCCGGCAAGCTATATTCGTTATGAGTTTGATCCGGTGACGAAGGAAGGAGTTGGTGCTGAATGGGCTCAAAAGTAGAAAAATTCAAATATCGTCTGGACAACCCGCGGTATACGATTTATCACCGGGCCGCCTTGGGCGGGTTGGCCGCAACGGTTCGGGCCTGGGATAAGGAGCGCAGGCAGCGCAATCCGAATTTGCTTCCAGAGTTCGACTGGAGCCTTGACGCACGGTCGCTGACGATTCGGTGGGACGACAGTCTTTCCGATCGCGAAGCTGTGGAACGTCTGTTGGGTGAATCGTTTCGTTTGAAAGACGGACTTATCGATCTGGCGGGGCTTGCGATTCCGCATGCTCGGGACGACCTTCGCGCTGCCGTTCATCTTGGCCTTTGCGGGACGTTTCTTCAACATAACAAAATGCGTCCGGGGGACAATCAGACGCATCGTGTTCCGTTGCCGCAGCGAGAAGACGGATTACAAGAGTTCGTCACCTATAAAGGTGTCCGGGAATACGCGCATCAGAAGGCTCAAGGGACGAAGCTTCTGGACAGGGAGCAGTTACCCGACACGGCAGTGATCCCGCAATCGCTTGTCCCGGGGGCTGTAAAAGGAGCTTCTGAATTAACGGCTCCAGCAGATGAGGTGTTTTTGCTGTTATATTTGGCCGTTTCTTGTACAGTCTACTTTCTTCGACCTTTCGATCCGAAGGAAAAGGCGCAATACGCCATCGTCATTCCCGACATCGAGGATTTGGAGGCTTTCGTGGACGAGTTGCACGATAGTCATTCGGCTCCGTCCGAACGCCAGCTGGATGTTTACCATCATGCCAGTTACTTCGGCCGAATCGTGGCCGGAGGAGAAGAGGCTGCCTTGCGGTATTTGTTGGATCACGAGATGTATATGAAGCAGCGCGCCCGTTCTGGGATAAAAGGGTGTACTGTCGTTATGATGGGTAAAACAGCTTGGAGTCACCAACAACTCTACCGGAGTAATGTCCGTGAAATTCCGAGAAAGTTTAAATGGAAAAAAATTTTTCAGATTGCCTATAGCAACAAATCACTTAATAAACTAGAATCATTTTCAATAAAGGCAAAAAGAAAGGAGGAAGTTGAAACCGTTTTTTATCCCAAAACGCCTATTTCAGCATTGATCGCTCGAAATGCAGTGGAAAATCGCCACTGGATAAGCGGATTTGCAGCATTGGTTCATGAACCTCGTATGTATAGCCGATTATCAGATTCTCAGGTTCGAAAGGGGCTGATCGAGGTGAAACGCGCGGTAACGGACAAGATCGACACTCAGATCATCGACGCATTTCAGGAAGCCTGGCGCTTCCGCATGAAACAGCTGTACGACCGGGCGGCGAGAGAGGAACTTGACCCGGACCGCTTATTGGAGAGGGTCCGCGAGAGGTATCGGTTTCAGATTCTCCGGCTCCGCACTTCCGAAGCGCTTGCCAATTGGTTCATGCAATTTTGTGCGGCGGCGACAAAAGGAGGTCGGTTGAAGAGTCTTAGCAGGGAATTGTGTGAATTTATGTTCGACCAACGGAATTTTGAACGGTTCCAAAGCTTGTTGTTGTTCGCCATGTTGACTTACGAACCGAAAGGAGAAGAGCAAAAATGAAAACGGTCTATGTCTACGGTACTGTCCTGACCCGTGAAGCGGTGTCCGCCAACAACCGCGGTGAAAACGTCGGCAATACGACCACATTGCAAAAGGTGTTTTTCGGCGACACGCTACACACCAGCATTTCGGCAGAGGCGATTCGGTTTGCGATTCGGTATCGTTTCCAACTGGAAGGATTGCCCGTCAACCGCCGGTTCGACGTCGCTTCCGGCAAATTGATATACCAGGATGAAAAAAGGGAATATTGGGGCAAAAGTCAGCACGTCTTTATCGACGACGATCTCATGGGATTTATGGATGCTGAGGCGGCCAAGATGGAGAAAGAAGAGGAAGACGAATTGAGCGATGAACGCGCATCTTCCCGGGGTAAGAAACCGAAGGGTAAGACACACCGTCGGCAAAGCCCTCTTGCGGTAAGCCGGGCCGTATCGCTCCGTCCCTATCGGGGGGAGATCTCCTTTAACTGTGTCAGCGGAGAAAAAGTCGAAGGCAAACTGTCGCTTTACAGCGCGGAAATGCACACAACCGAATATCAATATTCGTTCGGTTTGAATTTGTCGGATGTCATCCTCAAGGAACATATCGGGCACTTTTTGGATGCGATCGCCGATTTGCCGCCGGTAGCCGGCAATCATGCAAGGTTCATGTACGATTTTTCGCCTTGGAACGTGGTTCTCAGGGTGACCAGCGCGCATTCGCCGAAAATTCAGTTTTGTTTTGAACATGATGAAGACGGCCGCACGTATCGTGCGGAATCCTTAGTTCGCAGAGTGGAAAGCGGCGATGTTCCGGCTTCGGAGCTGATCGTCGGCGGGGATTTGGCTTATCGTCTCGAAGGCGAACGTTTGAGAGAATTGGGAGTGGCGGTCTTTCCGGGCGTGGTCGCCGCTGTCGAGGAGGCCAAAAAACGGATCGCGGCGCTTGACGAAACGTATGCCGTCATTGCATCGAAGGGGTCGTGAGCATGATTGCATTAATGGTGGACGCGCCTTTTGCGACCTTTCGAAAATCGTTTTCCCGGTCTTACGCCGAAACTTACCCGCTGCCCCCCCCCGCAACCGTGTACGGTATGTTGCTTTCGCTGGTGGGAGAAAAGTATCGAACCCGCCACGAGGGCGTGCGGATGGCGTTCGCCTACGGCGAAGGTCGGAAAATCGCCGCAACGTTGAAAAGATTGAGCCGGTACAAGTATAGTGTTCCAGGTAAACAACAAAAAGAAGGGATATTTCTTGATTATATAGAAGTATTATGTAATATAAACTTTTTATGTTGGATCGATTCGGCTTGCGAAAAGCTGAAGGATCGAGCGCCGACGCTTGAAGAAAGGATTCTTGAGGCGCTCGAATATCCGGAGCGGGTCGCTCGATTCGGCGTCGTTTCCCTGGGACTAAGCGACGACTTGGTCAACGATATCCGGCTGTATTCCCCGGCGGAGGATCGAGATAGAAACTGGTGTCGTCTTATACCTCGGGACGACGGGACAATCGAATTGCCCGTTTGGGTAAATCATGTCAGTGGATTCGGAACCGAATGGAGAAGGTTTGTCCTGGATGAAGCGCGGGTTCTGGATCAACCTCCCGGCACCGAAGAATGGCCTTGGATTTCGATCGAAAGAGCCGGTGATATCAGTCATGCGCGATCGGGAACCTGAACGCGAGCCGCTCATTCGCGTCATGGCGCTTCACGCACTGGCCTATTGTGAACGGCTGTTTTATCTGGAAGAAGTCGAAGAGATCCGAGTGGCGGATGAGCGCGTATACGAAGGTCGCCGTCTGCACGAACAAATTCCGGAGTATAGCCGCATCGAGTCACTGCATCTGGAAAGCGAATCATTGGGTATTTATGGAAAAGTAGATTGCGTCCGTCGTGAGAACGGAGAGTGGATTCCTTTCGAGTACAAAAAGGGCAGGGCGCGGATCGGTGCCGACGGCCGGGCGACAGCCTGGCCGTCGGACGAGCTGCAGATTGCGGCCTATGCGATGCTGCTAGAGGAACATATCGGGCGGCCCGTATCCGAAGGGCGCATCTATTATGCGGCCGATCACCGGACAGTCGTGATCAAAATGGAAGAAAATTTGCGGCGACAAGTTCTTGAAGCCGTCGAACGCGCCCGCCGGCTTCGCGCGACGACCGTTCGGCCGGAGGTTACCCGCAATGAACGGTTATGCACGCATTGTTCTCTGGCACCGGTTTGTCTGCCGGAAGAGGAGCGATTAATCCGTCAACCCGACAGAAAAGTCGTTCGGTTGTTTCCCGAAAACCGCGAAGCGTTGGATTTGCACATCGTGACGCCGGGAGCAACTGTCAGAAAAAGCGGCGATACCATCGTCATCGAGAAAAGAGAAGGAGAAAATGAAACGATTCCGATTGAACAGGTCGGCTCTATTACGCTGCACGGATTTGTTCAAATCACAACTCAACTGCTTCATACCTGCGCCCATCGAGGCATTCATGTGCACTGGATGACGGCCGGCGGCAAATATGTCGGCAGTCTGACCCAGGCTGCCGGGGGAGTTCAGCGCAGACTAAGGCAATACAAAGGACTTACAGACGAATCACTGAAATTTTATTTGGCAAAAAGATTAGTCTTGGCGAAGGTTGAATCTCAATTAAGATACATCCTAAGGCAATCCCGAAGCACAGACTTGAGGAATGAAATTGAAAATGAAATAGAGACAATGAGGAAGATGATAAAAAATATATATAAATCGCAACAAATCGAACAATTGCTTGGTTACGAAGGGGTAGCGGGAAAGGCTTATTTTCAGTGTTTGGCAAGCATGCTCCGGAATGCAGAAGATGCATTCCGATTTCAAGGGCGCAGCCGTAGACCACCGAAAGACCCGGTAAATGCATTGTTGTCGTTTTTGTACGGTTTGTTGTATCGCGATTGTGTTCAGGCCATTGTAACGGTTGGATTGGATCCCACCGTCGGATTTTACCATCAGCCGCGGTCTACGGCTTATCCGTTGGCATTGGATTTAATGGAACTTTTTCGAGTACCCTTGTGCGATATTCCGGTCATCGGGTCGATCAATCGAAATCAGTGGAAATTAGAAGATGATTTTATAATAACTGAAAACAAAGAGCATGTTTGGTTAAGTGAAGCGGGTCGTAAAAAAGCCATTTCATTGTACGAAAAGAGAAAGCAGGACAAGTGGAAGCACCCTGTTATCGGATATTCACTATCATATGCCAGAATGTTAGAACTAGAGGTACGATTGCTGGAGAAAGAATGGTCCGGACATCCTGGACTGTTCGCCTTGAACCGGTTAAGATAAAGATAGGAGTGAGACAAGGTTGTCCGTTAAAAAACGGTTCTACCTTGTTTGCTACGATATCACGGATCCAAAAAGGTGGAAAAAATGTTATACTATATTGAATGGCTATGGTCAGCGTTTGCAGTATTCTGTTTTCAAATGCCTTCTTACGGAAAAACAATATTCGGAATTGAAATGGAAAATGGTTCGAACTCTTGAAAAAGAAGATCGTTTGTTGATCGTTCCCATCCATCCTGAAGATACGGAGAAGATTTTCGTGTTGAATATGGAAGAAGACTGGAAAACAGAGCGCGACAGATTTTTGACATTGTAATTTTTCATGCATGTGGTTCATGGTCGGGGTCCTGAATCGGAGTTGTCGTAACATCCTAGTGGAAATGAGGGAGGTTCGTATGAATGAGGTTGTGCGAGTTGCTTGAATCCTCTGAACTCCTTGCGGATTCGGCGTTTTTTGCGACGCTGAGATGGAGACCGAATCGAATGAGTACGCTTGAAAGGGGTGGAGCATCTGCGTGCTTGAAAGGTGGCGGCCGAAACGATTGACTGGCCTGGGGTTTGAGATGGTGCTGTTTGATCAGCTGTGACGCTGAAAAGCGTTGAGCACTCTTACAGGCGGACAAGGAAAACTATCCCAAAATGTTTGATCAGCTGTGACGCTGAAAAGCGTTGAGCACATTCCCGAACTCCCTCGGGTGAAATTTCCGTCCGGTGTTTGATCAGCTGTGACGCTGAAAAGCGTTGAGCACTATCCTATCTGCAACAAACCGCCGACGGCGTGGCAGTTTGATCAGCTGTGACGCTGAAAAGCGTTGAGCACGAGTACATCGCGACCAAACGCCGGGTGGACGTGACATGTTTGATCAGCTGTGACGCTGAAAAGCGTTGAGCACACAGGAATTCCCAAATCCGTCTCGCCCGACTTTTCGGGTTTGATCAGCTGTGACGCTGAAAAGCGTTGAGCACTGCATGTGATTCGACAGGAAATCACGTGGGCTGGGGGTTTGATCAGCTGTGACGCTGAAAAGCGTTGAGCACAAGACACCGGCAAGATCAAGTTTTTTACAGTCGAAGTTTGATCAGCTGTGACGCTGAAAAGCGTTGAGCACTTGATCAACACTCGATGAATGCCTACTGGTCGCAGAGTTTGATCAGCTGTGACGCTGAAAAGCGTTGAGCACCTGATCATAGAATCGCTGACGTTCCGACTCATCCTGCTGGTTTGATCAGCTGTGACGCTGAAAAGCGTTGAGCACTTTTGGAAACGACGGAAATATTATCGAAGTCGATCGTGTTTGATCAGCTGTGACGCTGAAAAGCGTTGAGCACGCTTACCGCGCTGCGTATGATCAGAGGTTGCCAGGTTTGATCAGCTGTGACGCTGAAAAGCGTTGAGCACGTGCATGAACGCGCGGCTTCATTTCACACGGTCGCGTTTGATCAGCTGTGACGCTGAAAAGCGTTGAGCACCATTCGATCTTTCCGCTGGTATAGTGCGGCGGATGAGTTTGATCAGCTGTGACGCTGAAAAGCGTTGAGCACCCCCAAACGACAAAAACGCTCAGAAAGCCGTTTAAGTTTGATCAGCTGTGACGCTGAAAAGCGTTGAGCACACGCAACGAACACGTGGACGGCTCGTGCCAACATGCGTTTGATCAGCTGTGACGCTGAAAAGCGTTGAGCACAGTAAAGTGCAGACAAAACTGCGCCGTGGAACGTTCCGTTTGATCAGCTGTGACGCTGAAAAGCGTTGAGCACTGGGTTAATGTTCAACTTGCAGATACTGCATTAAAGTTTGATCAGCTGTGACGCTGAAAAGCGTTGAGCACGTCTGGTTCGCGATCGCGGCGAGCGTCGTGTTCAAGTTTGATCAGCTGTGACGCTGAAAAGCGTTGAGCACTACACGATCGTCCAGTCCGGCACCCGGGGCGTCTGGTTTGATCAGCTGTGACGCTGAAAAGCGTTGAGCACTAGTTTGCCGTGTCGATAATTTCCTGCTGCGGCACGTTTGATCAGCTGTGACGCTGAAAAGCGTTGAGCACCGTGACGAGAGAGTGTGCTTTATGATTCCGTCTGCGAGTTTGATCAGCTGTGACGCTGAAAAGCGTTGAGCACATGAGATGGCCGCGATATGAGCGTGTGCGCCGGGCGGTTTGATCAGCTGTGACGCTGAAAAGCGTTGAGCACGAAGAGCTTCGGAAGCAGATGAATGCGAAGTTCCGTTTGATCAGCTGTGACGCTGAAAAGCGTTGAGCACCTCGACAAGGAGAAAAGCCGCGAAAAGATCGACCGTTTGATCAGCTGTGACGCTGAAAAGCGTTGAGCACTGATAGTGCACAGCTCCACGCCCGCATGAGTCCTGTTTGATCAGCTGTGACGCTGAAAAGCGTTGAGCACTTGCCAGCGCTGGTGTGGTGGTGGCCGAGTTCTTGTTTGATCAGCTGTGACGCTGAAAAGCGTTGAGCACTCGGCAAAGAACGGGTCTTTCTTCAGCTCCGCCGCCGTTTGATCAGCTGTGACGCTGAAAAGCGTTGAGCACACGGCTGGCAGGCTCGGAATGATCGGCGATCTCGTCTGGTTTGATCAGCTGTGACGCTGAAAAGCGTTGAGCACAACCAACTTGTAATAATCTCCTATTGCGTCAGGATGTTTGATCAGCTGTGACGCTGAAAAGCGTTGAGCACCACGCTGACAACGAGATAGACGTTCGCCGGACGAGGTTTGATCAGCTGTGACGCTGAAAAGCGTTGAGCACTCGTCCAGACGTCGTCAAACATACCGTAGCCCTACTGCACGTTTGATCAGCTGTGACGCTGAAAAGCGTTGAGCACATGCGAAGCGCTTCTTTCTGCTTCGGCCAAAGCTTGTTTGATCAGCTGTGACGCTGAAAAGCGTTGAGCACACACTATCCCAATCAGAGGAATCAAAACCACTTCCGGTTTGATCAGCTGTGACGCTGAAAAGCGTTGAGCACGATAAGAAGTATGCTGTGAGGGTATATCCGTCAGATCGTTTGATCAGCTGTGACGCTGAAAAGCGTTGAGCACCGTCGCCGGTACGGCTCCGTACGGTATGCGGCTGTGGTTTGATCAGCTGTGACGCTGAAAAGCGTTGAGCACGGTAACGATGCGGGGGCCTTTCGGTTTTTCCGTTTGTTTGATCAGCTGTGACGCTGAAAAGCGTTGAGCACCGGGGAAACCCTTCATAATCTTTCGCGTAAATCGTGTTTGATCAGCTGTGACGCTGAAAAGCGTTGAGCACCGTCTCCATCCTGTTACCGTCTCTGTATTTTACAGGTTTGATCAGCTGTGACGCTGAAAAGCGTTGAGCACAAAACATACAAAACGTACCGTCTCCAAACTATCCTCAGGGTTTGATCAGCTGTGACGCTGAAAAGCGTTGAGCACATAGCGACCCCCTCCCCTAAAACGCGCCAAAACGTCATTGTTTGATCAGCTGTGACGCTGAAAAGCGTTGAGCACTGGGGCTACTGGAAAGCAGGGCTTGACGCCACTGCCGTTTGATCAGCTGTGACGCTGAAAAGCGTTGAGCACAGGGGGAAGAATGATGGACTTGTTGTTTGACTTGGTTTGTTTGATCAGCTGTGACGCTGAAAAGCGTTGAGCACCCTTTGTTTACGCTTGATCAGTTGCGGATTTACCTGAGTTTGATCAGCTGTGACGCTGAAAAGCGTTGAGCACGTGATGATGGTGATGACGGCTGGCAACTTCGTAATGGTTTGATCAGCTGTGACGCTGAAAAGCGTTGAGCACATACTTGGCCATATAGTCCCCCACCGCAGGCACGCGCGTTTGATCAGCTGTGACGCTGAAAAGCGTTGAGCACAAGCTTGGCGTTGCCGATATCGCGCAACAAACCGGGTTTGATCAGCTGTGACGCTGAAAAGCGTTGAGCACATTGAAAGGGATCTTTCGAACGCTTCAATAGACAAGTTTGATCAGCTGTGACGCTGAAAAGCGTTGAGCACATTTAACCGGGTTAGTGAGCCGCGCACGAATGTAGTGTTTGATCAGCTGTGACGCTGAAAAGCGTTGAGCACTAGTAACAACTGGCTTTAATTTTGCTTCGCTTTTTAGTTTGATCAGCTGTGACGCTGAAAAGCGTTGAGCACTTATGCAAGAGTTAACTTCTCTTGAACGGCAAAAGTTTGATCAGCTGTGACGCTGAAAAGCGTTGAGCACGTGCGTTTGGCGCCTAGTCTATCCGCTTTGGTCGGTTTGATCAGCTGTGACGCTGAAAAGCGTTGAGCACACCTATCTCGTTGAGAGTGTGACTTGGGTTATCAATGTTTGATCAGCTGTGACGCTGAAAAGCGTTGAGCACACGTCAAGAATCAAGTCGGAAATAGTTGTTACTCTATTATCGTTTGATCAGCTGTGACGCTGAAAAGCGTTGAGCACATCGTTCGGATTTCGGTCGCGGATCCGAGCCCAGGTGTTTGATCAGCTGTGACGCTGAAAAGCGTTGAGCACCTGGTTGCTTCACATGGCGCACGGGTTGACACAAAACGAGTTTGATCAGCTGTGACGCTGAAAAGCGTTGAGCACTTACTACCCATTCCCAAACCCGCCCCCTCGTGATAGTTTGATCAGCTGTGACGCTGAAAAGCGTTGAGCACGGCCGAAGTGCTAACATGGTATCGGGCTGGTGAAGTTTGATCAGCTGTGACGCTGAAAAGCGTTGAGCACGACAAGCATATCCGGTCACGCTCTACGGGCGCCCGATGAGAGTTTGATCAGCTGTGACGCTGAAAAGCGTTGAGCACGTCAACGACAGTTGCCGGAGTCGTCCGGCCCTGTACGTTTGATCAGCTGTGACGCTGAAAAGCGTTGAGCACTATAGGTACGGAAAAGATAAATGGAGATGCTTTTGGACCGTTTGATCAGCTGTGACGCTGAAAAGCGTTGAGCACAGTTATTTAAATGAAGCTTATGCACAATATAAGCGAGTTTGATCAGCTGTGACGCTGAAAAGCGTTGAGCACCTCTGGAAAAATCTGAAGAAGAAAATGGCCGCAGTGGGTTTGATCAGCTGTGACGCTGAAAAGCGTTGAGCACATAGGACCTATCTTCATCAGGCAAACGAGAATCACAGTTTGATCAGCTGTGACGCTGAAAAGCGTTGAGCACTTTATAAAATTCCTCCGTTTTCCACTTCTTCCCCTCCGGTTTGATCAGCTGTGACGCTGAAAAGCGTTGAGCACTCACCACGGCCGCAAAGGTACCTCATCCATGGACGAGTTTGATCAGCTGTGACGCTGAAAAGCGTTGAGCACATTTGACCATGTACTTGGCCAAATAATCCCCCACAGGTTTGATCAGCTGTGACGCTGAAAAGCGTTGAGCACTCGTTCAACGCAATCGCCATGTACGAGCGGGGCGAGTTTGATCAGCTGTGACGCTGAAAAGCGTTGAGCACAAGAATGACTGAGAAACGAATGGTCCAGTGGTCCAGCGTTTGATCAGCTGTGACGCTGAAAAGCGTTGAGCACATGAACGCCGCTACCGCGACCAAAAACGCGCCCCATAGGTTTGATCAGCTGTGACGCTGAAAAGCGTTGAGCACATCCCATCCGTGACAAAGGATCGTCTCGTGCGTCTGTTTGATCAGCTGTGACGCTGAAAAGCGTTGAGCACTAAAACATATGTAACTATCAACAGCCCAACAGCGAGAGTTTGATCAGCTGTGACGCTGAAAAGCGTTGAGCACGAAGAAACAATATAGATTGTATTTTTTTCCACCACTGTTTGATCAGCTGTGACGCTGAAAAGCGTTGAGCACGGACAAAGCCAATATTTCGTGATGGTGGTTGTTGCTGTTTGATCAGCTGTGACGCTGAAAAGCGTTGAGCACTAATATTCCGGCCGCGCATATTCGCCATGCCGGAGAGTTTGATCAGCTGTGACGCTGAAAAGCGTTGAGCACTCGCTGCCTCGTCGATCCGAGTCACGGCCGCTATGGTTTGATCAGCTGTGACGCTGAAAAGCGTTGAGCACTGGATGATTTGCAGGCGCAAATTCACGCCGCCGCACAAGTTTGATCAGCTGTGACGCTGAAAAGCGTTGAGCACACGTTGATTTTGCCGAGACCGGCGACGTCGTGTTCTGGTTTGATCAGCTGTGACGCTGAAAAGCGTTGAGCACTAATCTTGAGCGACGTTCACCGATTTTCCGGATCGTTTGATCAGCTGTGACGCTGAAAAGCGTTGAGCACTTTTTGACCAGGTTGCCGAGATACTTCGGAGCGACGTTTGATCAGCTGTGACGCTGAAAAGCGTTGAGCACTTCGGCGCCGTCGAACCGGTGCGTCACCTCGTCCGTTTGATCAGCTGTGACGCTGAAAAGCGTTGAGCACATATACCCATACCGAGTGATCGAGGTGGCGTCTTGCGTTTGATCAGCTGTGACGCTGAAAAGCGTTGAGCACCTGAGTAGGCTGGTGGGGGGCGCAAAAATCGCGTCGGTTTGATCAGCTGTGACGCTGAAAAGCGTTGAGCACTTCAGCATCGACGTGAATTCCTCGGGCAGCTCGCCATGTTTGATCAGCTGTGACGCTGAAAAGCGTTGAGCACTGACTTATGATGACTACATATGGATACTGAATTTGAGTTTGATCAGCTGTGACGCTGAAAAGCGTTGAGCACCGCGCGTCGATTGCGCCGTCTCCCCGCCGGTACCATAGTTTGATCAGCTGTGACGCTGAAAAGCGTTGAGCACGATTTTCTGGATGTAAACGTTTATTATTTCCCAAAGTTTGATCAGCTGTGACGCTGAAAAGCGTTGAGCACGCAATCGCTCGGTGTATACAAGCCGGAATACGATCCGGTTTGATCAGCTGTGACGCTGAAAAGCGTTGAGCACGAGGAAGTCACGCGGTGCTTTTTTCGTACAAAGTAGTTTGATCAGCTGTGACGCTGAAAAGCGTTGAGCACCCGGAAATGGCTGCAATAGCAGAAATCAATGATACGTTTGATCAGCTGTGACGCTGAAAAGCGTTGAGCACATACCGATCCCATGCCATCGAACCGCCTCACAAAGTTTGATCAGCTGTGACGCTGAAAAGCGTTGAGCACACGTTAGGCCGTACGGCGAGATTTTGGGCGCAGCGGGTTTGATCAGCTGTGACGCTGAAAAGCGTTGAGCACTTTAAAGCATTGGAGTCGTTTACAACTTCCGAGAAAAGGGAAATATACGTTTTGGAAGGCAAGGTTTTTATATGGGAAGAGATTGGATATAGGGAAATATTTATGATATTTTTCAAAAATGACATAGAAAGAAAATAAAAAGTTAGATTCTATCTATGATGACGTTCCTGCTGCTAAAGCCTGAAGAGCCTTGGACCACACTGCCGCCTCATGCTCTTCGAGACCGTTGACGTTTGTAGTGGAGGCAACAGAGAGTGCCTTTTCTCGTTCCCCACATTCCAAAATATAGATAAATGAGCAATACCTTTTTATAAAGAGGACCATACGGAATCAAGGGATCATCGTTCAGAATCATGGAAATGAACTTTCGTGGATCTGACCAATCTTCGGTCTGGGCGACGACGTTCAGTAAAATCGATTTCAATTCGTCTTGACGCTTAGGAATCCATTTTCCTGCATTAAATAGCATTCCGTGTCCCTTTTTATCTCGTACATAAGTTTTAATTTGACAATGGTATAGTTTTGGGCGGTCTATCGTTTCAAGCGTTGAGAATAAAGGAATGGTCGAACGATGAACACCGTATTCAATGATAAAATTTTCAGGATTAAAACGATATGGTGTAACTGCGATTATTCTTGAGACAGAGTCGGTCTTATAGATAAATTCGCCTTGTTTCATCAGGAATCCATGTTGTTTGAGCAGAGGGGCGACAAAATTTTTCTTCCACTCTTGAATAATCGACATTTGTTGCATCCTTTCCTCGCAAATTGGAGCCTTGTTATGTAAATGACACTCACAACTTAGTCTGAGTCAAGTCGCGTGGAGCGTCGATGACCTCGGCTTCCTGCGTTTTACGGTATTTCAGCCCATGGTCTATGCCGGCAACGTTTTCATGGGAATTTTCCCCCTCCGAACGAGCAAGTTATCCCGCCACCAGCAGCGCGCAGCACTCCACATGCGCCGTCTGCGGGAACATGTCGACCGGCTGAAGCCACTCCAGCCGGTAGCCGCCGTCGAGCAGCCGCTTGCAGTCTTTCGCCAGCGTCGCCGGATTGCAGGAGACGTAGACGAACCGCGGCGGGCGCATGTCCAGCACGGTCCGGAGCAGCGATTCGCCGCAACCGGTGCGCGGCGGATCGGCGACGACGACGTCGGGGCGGAAGCCTTTCTTTTCCCAGACGGCCAGCCAATGTTCCGCCGTTCCCTCGAAAAAGAACGCGTTGGCCGCGCCGTTCGTCCGCGCGTTTTCACGGGCGTCGGCGACCGCTTCGGCCACGCTTTCGACGCCGCGGACTTCGGCGGCGTGCGGGGCCAGCCAGAGCGCGATCGTGCCGGTACCGCAAAAGGCGTCGACAACTCGTTCCCGACCAGTCAGGGCGGCGGCTTCGAGGACGGTGTCGTACAGCCGCACCGTCTGCTCCGGATTCAGCTGGAAGAACGCGCGCGGCGACAGCCTGAGCCTGAGCCGGCCGAGCGTTTCGTCCAGCCGGTCGTTGCCCCACAGCGTCAGCGTTTCGTCGCCGAAGACGAGCGGCGTCCGGTCGGGGTTGATGTTTTGCGCGACGCTTGCAAGTTCCGGCAGCCGGCGGCGCAGTTCTCGGATGAGCGCGTTTTTGCCCGGCAATTCGCGGCCGGCCGTGACGAACGTGACCTGGACGCGTCCGTCGGCGCGCGAGGCGCGGACGACGACGGATTTGAGCGCGCCTTCGCCGGTTTTTTCGTTCCAGACCGGCACGCGCACTTCGCGCAGGGCGCCTCGGACGGCTTCGACCGCGCGGTTGACGACCGGGTGCTGAACGGCACAGGCGGGCATTTCGATCAGCCGGTGCGAGCCGGGCGCGTACAGGCCGAGGATCGGACCGTCGCGGCCGACGCCGACGCGCAGCTGCGCCTTGTTGCGGTACCCCCACGGGTCGTCGGCGCCGAGGATCGGGCGGATCGGCGGCGACGCCATGCCGGCGTAACGCTCGAACGATTCGCGGACGAGCTCTTCTTTGGCGCGGAGCTGGGCATTGTACCGTAGATGCTGGAGCTGGCAGCCGCCGCACGGCCCGTACACCGGGCAGGGGGCTTCCGTCCGGTCCGGCGAGCGCCGTTCGTATTCGACCGTTTCGGCCTCGAGGTGACGGGGATGGACGGCCGTCACGCGCGCCTTGACGACTTCGCCGGGGAGCGCGCCGGGGACGAAAACGGCCTTGCGGCGGAAATAGCCGATGCCTTCGCCGTTGATGCCGATCCGTTTGACGGTCACGACGACGACGTCGCCGGGACGCAGCTGTTCGGCGGAAGCGGCGCGGCTGACGGACGCGGCGGTTCCGGTGTGTTCCAAACGAGCGGCTGGCGCGTGGTGTTCGCGGCTTTTCATGCGGTCGCCCGACCGGCTGTTCGGGTGTTCATGCGTGCGGCGATTTGCGCGGCTGTCCGTGCGGCGGTCCGTGCCGCCGTTCGGGATCGGACGGCTGTTCTTGTGCTCGCCCGAAAAAGGGTTGTGTCGCATGCGGCCGGTCAGCCCTCCGTTTTCAAACGGATTTCAATGCCGGACGGGTCGCGGAACGACCAGACGGGATCGTCGTCGGCTTCGGCGTCTTCAAACGGTTCGGCGTCGACGCCGTTTTGGCGCAGGCGCCGGACGACCGATTCCGCCGCGGTCCGGTCCCGGGAGACGAGTGTATAATAGACGAGCCCGGCAGCGTCCGGCGGCGGCGACGGCGCATTCCGGCCGGCCCACACGTTCAGGCCGATATGGTGGTGATAGCCGCCGGAGGCGATGAACAGGGCGCCGTGCCGGGACCAGTCGAGCATCAGGTCGAAGCCGAGAACGCCGCAATAGAAAGCGCGCGATGCGTCGAGGTCGCGGACGTGCAGATGAACGTGTCCGACGGCCGTGCGCTCCGGCATCCCGTCCCACGACGCGCCTTCCGCTTCTTGCAGCAGGCCGTCGGCGTCGATCGGTACGGTTCCCATTTTCACCTGTCCGCGCGCGTCGTATGCCCATCCGTACCGCGGCCGGTCGCAGTAGATTTCGATGCCGTTGCCGTCGGGGTCGGAGATGTAAATCGCCTCGCTGACGAAATGATCGGCGTGTCCGAACGGCATGCGCGATTCCAGCAAGCGGGCCAAGAAGGCGCCGAGAAAGCGGCGTTCCGGCAACAGAAAGGCAACGTGATAAAGCCCGGTATGACTTTGCGGCGGCAGTACCGTCGCGCCGGGCCATTCTTCCAGAACGACGAGCGGCGTTACGCCGTCGGCCGACAGTTCGGCGAGGCGCGGAGCGGTGCGTTTCGCACGAAAACCGAGAAAGTCTGCGTAAAACGCCAGCGATCGGCCGAGGTCGGGTACCCTCAGCCGGATTTCGCCGGGGACAAGGCCGTTGTCCATCGGATGTGCCTTCTTTCGTGCAGGTTTTGTTGTAAACGAGTGTACCACGAAAGGCGAAGGGTGGAAAGAGAAGGTGAAAAACGGCCTCCACGTCGTTTTCACGGGAGGCCGATCGTCGGAGGCGTGACGGCGGATATTGGATATCAAGCCGAAGTTTCATGACCCGACCGTTGGCGGATGTTCGTCGATCAGGAGAAACTCAAATCGGCCTTTCGCCATGTCGAGTATCGCAAAACCGAAATGACCGTCCGAATTCATGATTTTCGTGACCAGTTCGGATGTGTCGAGCACTTTAAACAGTTTGCCAGTGTCCAGATCCAGCTGAAAAATGATGCCCATGTCTCGCCGAAAATAAAGCTTTTCTCCCGAAATGATCGGCGAATCAAAAGACAGTTCAAGCGGACGTCCGTTGTACGTATCGACAAACTCATACCGAATCGCCCCGGTCGCGCGATCGATCACTTTCACCTTGCCCGTCTCACATAAGACGAACCATCGACGGTCGGCCGTAAAATCGACAAGATTCGAATCGGTGTATCGGGCGATCGACAGCGGTTTGGCCCCCGGATCGTACGGGTAGTGGACCAGCTCGTACGTTTTGAGGCTCTCGCCTTGTGCCTGCCGCTCGAACACGGATTGCTGGATGAGCATCCCGTCCTCGACAGGGCGCTGGATAATGTAAAAAAGGCCTTGGCGGCGGTTTTTGTCGTGTTCGTCGAGTTTGGCCGAGGCGATCTCGTCGGTTTTTCCGGTCGACGGGTCGTAGACGTAAGCGCCGTTAACCACGACATGGTCGACGATTTTCTTGTCCAGCCACGTCAGGCGATCCCGGTACACCTGGAAAACCGGCGGCAACATTTGGTCTTCGGCCACACCCTGCCGGAACACGCGCACCCGACGGTCGTCCAGACTCATCGTTTTCATCTGCCAGGGCATGTTGTCCTGGAGTCTGCGCGGGTATTCGACCCAGAACAGCTGGCGGTCGATGCCGACGAGCGAATTGATGAAGACTCCAACCGGCGCCTGATAGATGATCTCATAAGCACGGCTTTTCCTGTCCAGGGCCACGATATGACTTCTCGTGACGTCGTAAGCGAAGGCGATCGTCCGATCGTCGATATAATGTGGTGCAGCTGTGGCGTCTACAAAGCGCGGATCCTGGATTTCGATCCGTTGGGTGATCGGATCGACGGGGATGACGGGTAAGTCGGTGAAGTTCACATCGATCGAGCTCGAAACCGGAGTGCCGGCCGGCGACGGGTTTGCTGCGGGAGACGGTTCTGCCGCGGAAGGACCGGCGGCGGATGCGGAAGGCCCGGCCGTGGGGACGGGTTTCGTCTCGAAAACGTCGACGGCCAGCAAGGCGATAACGGCTGAAACGGCAACCAGCGTGCCGGCGAGCGCCACTCGTTGTCTGAAGGACATGGGGTTCACCTCGAAGGAAGATGGAATGAACGGGACGGTGAATCAATACTATGCTGCCGTGACCCGGAAAGACACCGTCCCGTGCACGTTTTCGGCTTGATGGATCACCAGAGGATCGCTTTTCGAAAATGAGCTTGATTGGCTTTCCAAACCTTCTCCATTTCATACCATTTGTTTCCGAAAGTTGCGCCCCGGTTGCCTTGGTCGTAGGGGTCCGTGACGCGCAATCGATACGAAGCTTGGTTGGGGTAAGAAGAAGTATCATATCCGGAAGTATTTAAAATATGTCCTTCAACAGTTGAAGTATAATTAGGCAATAAATCTGGAGAAATCCTCAAATCCAACACCGCTGGAACTCCCCAGTCGATCGTTAAAATCATCGCCGTCACCCAGGTGCTATACTCATTTGAGCTGAAAGATCGATAAGTATAGGTATGAACGGACTGATGGCTGTTCAGGACATCATCGACTTTTGAAAAATCCGTTCCGTCCGTTGTTGTGCCCAGTTTACCCGCGTAATAGCTCTGGGATTGCGACGTTCCGTTCAAGAAGTGAAGAACTTGCTTGACCGTGGCGGGACCGCACCAATAAGGCGTCTCTTGTTTAAAGGGCGTCACATTTAATGTTCTCACTTCTCCTAACGACATCGGTGTAATCTGTTTTTTTGAGTCTTTATTTTGCATGTATTGGCGGATCATTTCCTCTTTCGCTTTCGCAGCCGCGATTTGGGCTTCCGTCGGAATGTCGCTGGTCGGGTTCGGATCATCGCCGGTGCCTGCAGCGAAGAGGGAGGAAGGGATGAAGAGAAACGACAGCAGAACGGTAAGCATGATTTTGCGGGACGTCATTTTGATTCCTTCTTTAAGTTATGGTTACGGATTTCATAATAAACCTCTTTTTCTTCCATGTCAAGAGTGTGGGGAAGAGGATGATTTTTTAAAACCCGTTCAAAACGCTGTTGCACCCGGGAGGAAACAGAGTATAATTGTGAAAGGCAATTTTCCGTTTACAAGAGAGGTTTGGGGGATTGGGAAGATGAAAATCATATTCAAAATTCCCTATAATCCTGCTTTTCCTTCAGAACCAGGATGGAACATGCTAGGAGGGAAGATGGACACAAAAAGATTTCTTTTAAATCAATTGATCCTTTTTCCTTTTGGAATACTTATTATATTTATATATGATGTTTTCTTTTATATGTTTTTCCAAAAAGCCGTCGACTGGACGATCGTTTCTTTTGTTTCGTTGAGTGTTGTGACGATTGTTCTGCATGAACTCCTGCACGCTTTGATGTTGCTCGGCGGCATAGGTTCGTCCAGAAACCGGCTCATCGCGGTCACGCTGGTTCCTTTCGCCGCCTTGTCGGTCGTGCCGGTCGCCGTCGCGGCCGTCTTGCGAATGCCGCATTTTCGCTTTATGATCTTTATTCGGCCGTCTACATATTGAAAAATTTAAGCAAAAACACCTATCTTCGCAGCAACGGACTTCAGACCTACTGGAGGCCCATTTGACCCTTGACCCTTATTGCCGAACCGGTTCGACATTGAGCGCGCCCCGGCGCGAAGCCGCTTTTCCGAGCGGGTGAGACCGAACGGCGGAGTCCCACGCCGGGAAAAGCGGTTTTTTCGTGATAAAATAAAACCGTCATCACCGATTCGGCAAGACGGGCTGTCCCGGACTTGACGGCCGCGGCAAAGCGGAAGGGGCGCACTGGAATGAACGTCGTCGTGGCGACGCTGAACGCCAAATACATCCATATGTCGCTGGCGCTGCGGTACTTGAAGGCGTTTTGCCGACCCGCATTCGATGTGCGTATCGCGGAATACACGATCAAAGACCCGGTTTATCACATCGTGTCCGATCTGTACCGGCTTCGGCCCGATGTGGTTGGGTTTTCATGTTATATATGGAACATAGAAGAAACGATTTCCGTCGTTTCGATGTTGAAAAAGGTGATGCCCGGCGTCGTGATCGTGCTAGGGGGGCCTGAAGTTTCTTACGACACGGAGTATTGGATGGAGCGGGTGCCTGAAGCGGATTTCGTCGTCATGGGCGAGGGAGAGGAGACGTTTTATCATTTGCTGGAGGAGCTGCGCGGCGGCGGGGCATTTTCAACCGTGTGGGGGGCGGCTTACCGGAAAAACGGCCGGCCCGTCCTCAATCCACCGCGGCCGAAGCTCGACCTGAACCGTTTGCCGTCGCCGCACCGGTTCGCCGAGGACGTGCCGCATTTGCCGAACCGCATCGTCTATTTCGAGACGAGCCGCGGATGTCCGTTCAGCTGTCAGTTTTGCCTGTCGAGCGTCGAGTCGGGCGTGCGGTATTTCGACCTGGATCGGGTGAAGGCCGACCTGTTGTATCTGATCAAGTCGGGCGCCAGGCAGATCAAGTTCGTCGACCGGACGTTCAACCTGCGGCGGGACTATGCGCTCGACATTTTCCGGTTTTTGGCTGAGCATCACGGCGGCTGCGTGTTTCAGTTCGAGATTACGGCGGACATCATGCGGCCGGAGGTGCTGGACTTTTTGACGGAAAACGCGCCGCCGGGCCTGTTCCGGTTCGAGATCGGCGTGCAGTCGACGAACGACCGGACGAACGAGGCGGTCGGGCGGAAGCAACATTTCGCCAAACTGGCGCGCACGGTGACGCGGCTGAAGGAAAGCGGCCGGGTTACGCAGCATCTCGATCTGATCGCCGGCCTGCCGGAGGAAGATTACGAACGTTTCCGGCAGACGTTCAACGACGTGTTCGCGCTTCGGCCGGAGGAGCTGCAGCTTGGTTTCCTGAAAATGTTGCGCGGCACGGGGCTCCGACGCGACGCCGAACGTTGGGGATACGTCTATATGGACCGGGCGCCGTATGAAATTTTGCGCAACGATGTTTTGTCGTTCGACGACCTGCTTCGGATCAAACGTGTGGAGGACATTCTGGAAAAGTACTGGAATGCGCATCGGGCGGATTATACGATCGAGTATTTGGTTCGTTGGGAGTTTCCGAGTCCATGGGATTTTTTTCAGGAATTCGGAGATTATTGGGAAGAACGCGGTTGGCCGCGCACGGGACATCAGCTGGAAGATCTGTTCGTTCGGTTGCGCGAGTTTCTGGAGAGTCGAAACATCCGTCGCCCCGACGTCGCGGTCGGGCTGATGAAGCTCGACTATTTGCTGCAGCATCGCCATCGGCCGCGAGCGTTCTGGTGGGACGACGCGCCGGACAAGCGGTTGCTGGCGCGCTGGTTCGGCGCGCTTTCGGGCAGCGCGGCCGTCCGCGAGGCGCTGGCGTTGTCTCGTGCGGACGCGGCGGAATGGCCGAAACGGGCGGTGGCGACGGCGGTGCCGTTCGGAGCGGAGTTGCTGAGAGAGCTGGAAACGTTGCCGCCGTCGGCGCGGGCGTCGACCTGGGCGGATGCCGGGTCCGGCCGTACGGCCGCGAAGGGCGGCGACAAGGCGGAAGCCGGATTTGTCGGGGCGAAAAGCGCCCGGGTAGAAGCCGCGGAAGCCGGGAGCTTTAGCTTCGACGGCGTTGGGGCGGAGGTGTCGTCCGGTCCGTCGCTGCTCGTCGTCTTTTATCCTATAGACGGGTCGGGGGCGCGGCATGCGGTCGTGCCGCTGGACGCGGCGACCGGGGAGATCAGGCCGGAGGAAGCCCGCTTCGCAGCACGGTAAGGCGGCCCGCCAGCGTGTATTCGCCGAGCGACGCCGGCAGCAGGTAGCATTCGCCCGGGCGGACTTGCCGCTCGCCGCCGTTCCAGCGGAGCGATCCTTCGCCTTCGCAGAACATCAGGATCGCGAATGAATGCGGAGAGGTGGCGCTGATGCATTCGCCGTCGACGAGGGCTTTGTCCGTGACAAAATAGGGCGATGCGACCAGACGAATCCATTCGTTCGGCCTTGCCGGCGAGACTTCGACGGCGGAGCGATAGACGCCGCTTTCGCCGTAGCGGATGACGTTCAAAGAATCTTCCACGTGCAGTTCGCGCGGCTTGCCGTCGAGGCCGAGTCGACCGTAGTCGTACAGCCGGTAGGTCGTGTCGGAATTTTGCTGGATTTCCGCGACGAGGACGCCGGCGCACAGCGCGTGGACGGTGCCGGCCGGAATGTAAAACGTGTCGCCGGGCCGAACGGTCGTCGACAGGAGCGCCTCTTCGACGCGGTTTTCCGCCACGAGCCGTTCGAGCTCCGCGCGGTCGACGCCGGGTTTTAAGCCGTAAACGATGCGGGCGCCGGGATCGGCGTCGAGGACGTACCACATTTCGGTTTTGCCCCATTCGCCGGGCGCAAGCCGCTCGTACCGGTCGTCGGGATGGACCTGGACGGACAGGTCGTCCTCGCAGTCGAGCCATTTGATGAGCAGAGGAAAACGGCCGTCGGGCCGAAAGCGGTAGGCCGTGCCGAACAGTTCGGCACCGAACCGTCCGCGCAAGTCGGCGAGGGTAAGCCCGGCCAGCGGCCCGTCGGCGACGCGCGACGCGCCGTTCGGGTGGTCGGCGATCGCCCATGCTTCGCCGATGCGGCCTTCCGGCAGATTGAAACCGTAACGCGCGAGGTTGCGTCCGCCCCAGACGCGCTCTTTGAAGTCGGGAGAAAATTTGATCGGTTCAAGCCGAACGTTCGTCATGACGCTCCACTCCTTTCCGAGAGTCCGCGTTTTCGTTTTTCTACCGCGATCAGGTACGGCGAACGATCCGCACGGTTGCAAAATCGGTAAAGCAGCGCTTCGAAGCGGTCGGAAGGCAAACTCCGCGCCCACCTCTCGACCGCTTCAGCTTCCGCGTCGCCACCGGGGTGGCCGGGATAGGCGACGACGGTCAGCACGCCTCCCGGGGCTAGGAGCGTTAGCGCGGCGTCGAGCGCCGGCAGCGTCGTTTCCGGGCGCGTGACGACGGATGGATCGCCGTGCGGCAGCCAGCCGAGGTTGAACATGACGGCCGAGACGCGACCGCGGTCGCGCGCATCGACGATCTCGTCCAGCTCGTGATGGCTGCGCCGGACGAGCACGAGCCGCTGCGGCGGTTCGCTCAGCCGTTCGGCCAGCCGGCGACGCGTGCGCTCGATCGCTTCTTCCTGGATGTCGCAGCCGTATACGGTTCCCCGCCGCCCGACGCGAAGGCACAAAAACAGGGTGTCGACGCCGTTGCCGACGGTCGCGTCGACGGCGACGCCGCCGGGATGCAGGCGCTCGGCGACGAGCTCGTGGGCGGCGTGCAGCACGGAGCGGAAGCCCATGGCGTCGCGGCGGACTCCTTTCGAAAGTCTGTTTACTTATGCGCGGCCAGCCAGTCGGCCAGCGCGCGGATGTCGGCTTCGCTCAGACGTCCGCCGAAAGCCAGCATGCCGTCGCCGCCTTGCGCGATTTGTCGGGCTATGGCGTCTCGCGACAGCCGACCGCCGACGCGCTGAAGGTTCGGTCCGACGCCGCCCTGCAGTTCGGCGCCGTGGCAGGCGACGCAGTTTTGACGGTACAGAAGCTCGGCGCGCTCCGCGGCCGGCTGGCCGGCCGCGGAGGCGGGTGAGGCGGCACCGGCCGCAAACCCTGCGGATGCACCGGCCGAACGGACGGGCGACGGCGAAGGCGGACGGGCGGTCGCCGCCGTTTTAGACGGGCCGCTCGGCTGTTTCGCCGGCCCGGCGGAAGCCGGCGCATCCCTCGATCCGGCGAAAGAAGACGGCGCCTTCACGGACGGCGCGGATACCGAAGGCGCCTTCGGCGCGGCGGCGGGCGACGGCGTCGAAGCGGCGTCCGGTTCCATCACGGCGGCGGAGACGAACGAATCCGACGACGGCGCGATCCGCACGGATGCGGAATCGGCCGGGGAGCCGGGGGAGCCGCCGTTTCCGCCGGAACTGCCGCAACCGGCCAGCGCTAGGGCGAGCGCGGCCAGGACGGTCCACAGACGGCCCTGAACCCGGTCGATCGCGCTCGAACCTTTTGCGTTCCGATTCAAGTCGCACTCCATGCGGCGTTTTCCCCTTTTCCGGCTTCCGGCGCCGTCCAAAGACGTCCCTGCCAGGTGTTTCGGCGTTCCAGCTCGGCGTCGATCGCGTTCAGTACTTCCCATTTGCGCAGACTCCACATCGGCCCGATGAGCAGTTCGCGCGGCGCGTCGCCGGTCAGGCGGTGGACGATCATGTCCGGCGGCAGAAGTTCCAGGGTGTCGACGACGAGTCCGACATACTCGTCCATCTCCAAAAACCGGACGAGACCTTCTTTCCATTGGCGCACCATCGGCGTTTTCCGCATCAGGTGGAGCAGGTGGATCTTGACGCCCTGCACGTCCATGGCGGCGACCGCCCGCGCCGTTTCCATCATCATTTCGCGCGTTTCCAGCGGCAGGCCGTAAATGATGTGCGCACAGACGCGGATGCGGTGGCGGCGCAGTTTCTCGACCGCCCGGTAGAAGCAGTCGGTATCGTGGGCGCGGTTAACGAGCCGGGCCGTCCGCTCGTGAATCGTCTGCAGGCCCATTTCCACCCACAGATACGTTCGCTCGTTCAGTTCGGCCAAATAGTCGACGACGTCGTCGGGCAGACAGTCGGGGCGCGTGGCAATCGACAGCCCGACGACGCCGGGCAGTGCGAGCACCGTTTCGTAATATTCGCGCAGCGTCGCCACTGGAGCATACGTGTTCGTAAATGCCTGGAAATAAGCAATATATTTGGCGTTTGGCCATTTTTGATGTTGGCGGTCGCGCACCTTGCAAAACTGCGTGACCAGGTCGTCGCGCCGGCTGCCGGCGAAATCGCCGGAACCGCGCGCGCTGCAAAACGTGCATCCGCCCGTCGACAGCGTGCCGTCGCGGTTCGGGCACGTGAAGCCGGCGTCGAGCATCACTTTGAACACTTTGGTGCCGAATTGCCGCCGCATTTCATAATTCCAACTGTGAAAACGTTTGTCGCCCCACTTGCGCGGCGTTTCGCCGACGGGGCTTTGGCCGGCGCGGTCGACGGCTTCGGCGATCGTGGCGTTCATCGGGTTCCCTCCTCGCAATTTTTCATTTTAACAAAGTTTCGGGCAAAATGCGATTTGTGAAAAACCTCTTGCAACCGTGTAAAAGCCGAATACAATGAAAATGAAAAAACAATCGAGAACGCAGCGGCTGTTGCAGGGAGAGAAAAGAACCGTGATCGTTCCGGGCAAACGGGAAGCCAAACCTTGCCGCGTGTTGTTGCAGGAGTATCTGGCGACGGGCCAGCCGGTTTTTCACACGGTCAAGTTGAAATTCGGGGGAGTGGGGAACAAGGACGTCTATAACATTACGGCTCCGTTCATCGACGAAGGAGAGCCGGTCATCGCCGGCCGCGTCGAAGATCGCGACAGCGAATCGTCGCAGGTCATGTTCTTCGTCGAGCGCGGCGGCGTCTGGGTGCCCCGCGACGGGGCGCCGACGTTTGAACTTCAGGATCCTTTTTATAGCCGCATCCATGGGGAACTGATCGTCGGCGGCGTCCAGACGTATCCGGATCCGCTCGTCGCCGGCCGAATGGCGTGGAGAACCGTCTTTTACCGCGGCGAGCGGATCGTCGACTTGCGGCCGTTTCTCGTCGGGCCGGACGGCATGAAAGATATTCGGCTCGTAGAACTGGCGGACGGTTCGATCGGCGTGTTCACGCGTCCTCAGGGGCAAAAGGGCGGCCGCGGCAAAATCGGCTTTACGAGGATCAAAGCGCTTTCCGAACTGTCTGCCGAGTTGATCGAACAGACTCCGATTCTCGAAAATCTGTTTGTCGACGAAGAATGGGGCGGCGCGAACGAAGCGCACCTTCTCGCCAACGGGCTGATCGGCGTGCTGGGACACATCGCGTGTTTCGACGAGGTCGGCCACCGCCATTATTACCCGATGGTGTTTGCGCTCAATCCGGAGACGGGAGGATATACGGGCATCCGACTCATTGCGGTGCGGGCGATGTTTTTGCCGGGGGCGATGAAGCGTCCCGACGTGGAAGACGTCGTGTTCAGCGGCGGTCTGATCCGTAAACCAGACGGAACGGCCGACCTGTATGCCGGCGTCAGCGATGCCGAGGCGCACCGGATGACGATTCCCGATCCGTTTTTGCCGTACGAACGCGGCGAGGAATGGGCGTAAGGGCGTCGGAGCCCGGTTTTTTTTTCGTCGTCGCGCCGGCCGAACGGCGTACTGGTCGGCCGATTGGTTGCGAAAACGTCGGATTTGTTGAGATTTCGCCGTATCCGCCGAACGGTCCCCGGTTTTACAATGGTCCCGAACTCAGTGCAAGAGGGGGGACCGTCCGTGGCCTTTCGGATACGACGGGTGGCCGCGTTGGTGGCGGCCGCGGTGTTGTTTTCGACGACGTGGCCGGCGATCGGGGTAAAGCCGCTGGCGGCGGAGGAAGCGCTTTCCGACCCGGCGACGTTCATCAAGGGGGTCGATATTTCGACCCTGCAGGCGATCGAGGAGCACGGCGGAAAATTCTATGACGGCGGCGTCGAACGCGACTTGCTCGACATTTTGCGCGACCGCGGCGTCAATTATGTCCGGGTGCGCGTTTGGAACAATCCGGTCGAAGCGGGCGGCTACAACGATGCGGCACATCTGGTTGCGCTCGCACAGCGCGTGAAGGCGAAAGGATTCGGCCTGCTCGTCGATTTTCACTATTCGGACTTTTGGGCCGACCCCGGCAGGCAGACCAAGCCGGCGGCGTGGGCTTCACTTTCGTTTGAACAGTTGAAGCAGGCGGTGTACGACTATACGGCCGAAGTTTTGAGCGAGTTGCGCAATGTCGGCGCCTACCCGGATATGGTGCAAGTCGGCAACGAAATCAATAACGGCATTTTGCATCCGGACGGCGCAGCTTCCAATTTCGGCAATCTGGCGCAGCTGCTTGCCGAAGGGATCCGCGCAGTGCGCGACACGGCTCCGCCGGGACGAAACGCGAAAGTCGTGCTTCATTTAGCAAACGGAGGAAATAACGCGCAATTCAGATGGTTTTTCGATAATGCCGTTAATTTCGGTCTTGATTTTGATGTGATCGGCGTTTCGTATTACCCGTACTGGCACGGGTCGTTCCAAGACCTGAAAAACAATTTGAATGACCTGGCCGTCCGTTATGGCAAAGAGATCGCGGTGGTCGAAACGGCGTATCCGTACACGCTTGCGGATTGCGACGGTTGGGAAAACGCGGTGCGGCAGCGGGAAACGGACGCGGTCGGTTTTGCCGCATCCGTCGAATCGCAGCGGCTCATGCTGCTGACGGTGATGAACACGGTCGCGCACGTCGCGGGAGGCAAAGGGCTCGGTGTGTTTTATTGGGAACCGGCGTGGATTCCCGTGCCGAGCCGTTCGTGGGACGGCGTCGGGTGGAAAAGCGGGGAAGGGAACGCCTGGGAAAATCAGGCGATGTTCGATTGCGATGGAAACGCGCTTCCGTCGCTCGATGCCTTCCGGTTTTTGCCCGGTGATCTGGACGAACGGCGGCCGATCGGCGCATTGCCGGCGCCGGGCGTGACGACGGTGGCGCACGAGGTCCCGGCGTTGCCGGCTGCGGTGGACGTGCTCTATGACGACGGCAGTGTGGAGGCGCTGCCCGTCGCCTGGGATGCGGTCGATCCGGATTTACTTTCCCGTATAGGTTCGTTCGTTCTCGGAGGGACGGTCGAAGGGACGGGGCTGCGCGCCAAAATCGGCGTCACGGTCGTTCCGTCGGCCAATCGGGTGGTCAATCCCGGTTTTGAAGACGGTTGGACGCCGGTCGGCTGGAACGTCTCCGGCGATACGGCCGCTGTCAAGATCGACGGCAACGCCGGCAATCCGCATACCGGAAACAAGGCGCTGAATTACTGGTTTGGCTCGCCGTTTGCGTTCACGCTGTCGCAGACCGTCACGGGACTAAGAAATGGGCAAAAATATGTGTTGCGCGGTTGGGTGATGGGGCCGTGGCCGGGCGACGGTTCTCCCCAACCGACCGTTTACCGGATGTTCGCGCGCGATTACGGGGGCCCGCCGCTTTCGGTCGAGTTGGCGAACGCCGGCTGGCCGAACTGGCAGCCGTTCGAGATCCGCGGCATCGTGCCGCAAAACGGTCAGGTGACGATCGGGTTCGATGTGCAGGCTCCGGGCGGCGCGTGGGGGTTTATCGACGACGTCGAGCTGCGGGAAGACGTCACCGTCCCGTCGTGGCCGCAGGACGCAAGGTTGTCGGTTACGTCGGTTTCGCCGGAGTCCGTGCGGCTCGAATGGACGCCGGCCGCCGACGAATCCGGCGTCGTCGGCTACAAGTTGTACATGGACGGCCGGCGGATCGCCACCGTTTCCGGAGATACCTACGGCTACACAGTGACCGGACTTGCGCCGGGGTCGACGCACGCGTTCAAGGTAGAAGCCGGCAATGCGTTCGATTTGTGGACGTCGACGGGCCCGTCGGCGACCGCGACGCTGCCGTTTCCCGCGTCGTCTCCTGCTCCGTCGCCGTCGGGCGGAACGCTGCCTGTGGCGAATGGCGGCGATGAGAATGTTCTGACGGTCACGCCGAACCGGTTGGAGCCCTCTGATCGGTCGAAAGGACCTTGGTCGGTTGTTCTGCCGGACTCCCTCCCTGAGGCGAGGCTTACGCCGGAGGCGCTTGCCGCTATAGCCGGCAACGGCTTGAGGATTCGGGCGCGCAACGTTACGTTGGTTCTTCCGTCGGCCGTTTTGCGGCGCGCTGCGGACGAATCGGCTTCGCTGGCCGTCCGAATCAGGCCGGTTGCGGCTGGTACGGATTACCGGATGAATGGTCCTGGATGGGGTACCGTCTCCGTTTACGACGACGGGACGTATGCGGTCGAACTGACGAAATGGAGTGCCGACGGGCGCGCAGTATCGCTCGATACGTTCGCAGAACCGGTCGAACTGCGGCTGAAACCGAGCGGGCTAGTGTCGAGCCTCGGCGGTATTTACAGGATCAAGGAAGGTCGCGCCGTCGAGTACGTCGGCGGTCGGCGGACGTCTGACGGCGAGATAGCGGCCTTCGTGCGGGAAAGCGGAACATATGCGCTTTTGGAGGTGCGGCCGGCGCTTGCCGACGTGACCGACGGTCATTGGGCGTACGAGGCCGTGCTCGGGATGGTCGCGAAGGGATTCGCCGAGCCGGCTGCCGTCGACGGATTTATGCCGGAGCGGCCGGTGACGAGGGCCGAATTCGTCGAATGGCTGGTGCGGGCGCTCCGAATCGGGGAAGAGTCCGGCGGCGCGACTGTGGAACCGTTCGCGGACGTGCCGCGGGAAGCGTCGTATGCGCGGGCGGTCGCGGCGGCCCGCACCGCGGGAATCGTCGAAGGAAAAGAAAACGGGATGTTCGCTCCGGACCAGACGTTGACGCGCGAAGAGACGGCAGCGCTTCTCGTGCGCGCGGTGAAAGCGGCGAACGTCGGAACGTCTTCCGGCGGAATTGCCCGGACGTTCACCGACATGGCCGACGTCGCACCATGGGCGGTCGAGGCCGTCCGTGCCGCGGCGGATGCCGGTCTGTTCGAAGGAGGACCTGCCGGACGGTTCGAGCCGAAACGAGGGATGACGCGCGCCGAAGCGGCCCAGGTGTTGTGGAGACTTTATCGTTCGGCGGAATGGTAAAAGTTTTAGGGATACGGCCCCCGTGCGGGGCCGTATTTTTTTCTTCGAAACGCGCAGCCTAAATTCCAGAAAGCCTCTTGCAAAACCTAACACATCGTGTTATATTGAAATTGAGCAAAATCAACGATTTCGCCGCATTCGTCGCAGTCGAAAATGGGCAGTCCGCCGTCAAGTTGTGTTGGTAAATCTGGATGAAAAGAGGTGGAACCCATGAGCGCGGCTCAATTTCAGTTGCCGCACGGCGACGACGTCATCACCGTCCGGCTGACGGTGCGGGAAGCGATCGCTCTCGGCATGGGCGAAAAGTTTCATCTTCGTCCCGATATCGCCGCCGGCGCCCGCCGTAAGCTGAAGCGCTCCGTCACCGAGAAGCTGCTGAATGAAGCGCGAAAGAGTGAAGTCGAGTTTTCCTACCTGTGACAAATGCTGTGAGCGAAAACGGATTTTCACTCACCGGCTCCGCGGATGGTTTCGCGGAGCTTTTTGCATTTTTCGGCCGGTTGCACTATCATGCAGGAGGAGGGATCCGGCATGAGGCTGAGGGGACGAAAAGGGATCCGGGAAGATTTGGAGAATCAGCCGGATCTGGTTGTTTTGCAGCCTTTTGAATGGCGCGGCAGGTGGCGTGAACGGTTCGGAAACGACAGGCCGATTTACGTCGAACTCGGCATGGGCAAAGGCAAGTTTATCGCCGAGATGAGCCGGCTTCATCCCGACATCAATTTCGTCGGGGTAGACATGTTCGACGAACTGATTCGCCGCGCCAGCGTCAAGGCGAGGGCGGGAAGTCCGGACGGCCGCGCCCCGGGCAATTTGGTGCTTGTTTTGCTCAACGTCGAGAGAATCGAGGAAGCGTTCGCCGAAGGCGAGATCGAGCGCATTTACCTCAATTTCAGCGATCCGTGGCCGAAGAAGCGGCATGCCAAGCGGCGGCTGACCCATCCGCGGTTTCTTGAAAAATATTGCCGCCTGCTCAACGAATACGGCGAAATTCATTTCAAAACCGACAGCGCGCCGTTTTTCGAATATTCGCTGAACGCATTCGCCGATATGGGGTTGCGGCTGCGCAGCATTTCGCTCGACTTGCATGCCGGCGGTCCGGCGCCGGGGCATGTGATGACGGAATATGAGCAAAAGTTTGTGTCGCAGGGGTTACCGATTTACCGTTGCGAAGTGTTGGTCGGGCGTGAAGCGATTGCCGCGCACGAGCGCAGCGTTCGGGAAAAATGGGCCGCCGACCGAACGATGCGCGTCCGCAGCGTTCAGCCGATGAGTCCGAACGCGGCGATGCCCGCGACCGTTCCGAGCAGTGCACCGACCAGCACGTCGGAGGGGTAATGCAGTCCGAGAACGATGCGCGATATGCCGACGGCCAACGCGATCGGCAACAGCGCGACGACGGTCGGAGGAACCGCAAGCGCGAACGGCACGGCGACGGAGAAGGCGGCGGCCGTATGTCCCGAGGGGAACGACGGATCGCGCAGCGGGTTGCGGCACGCCAGGGCATCCGGCCAAACGAGATACGGCCGCCGGCGGCGGCACAGACGCTTCAGGACGGCGACCGGCAGATGACTGGCCGCCAGCGCGATCAAGGCGGCCTTGCCTGCGGCTGAAAGCGGCGGCGGCGCGAACAGAGCGAAGCCGAGCGCCGGCAGCACGGTAGCTGGGGCGGCTCCGAGGCAGGTGACCGCACGGAACAGCGCATCCGCCCGTCGGCGAAGAACGCCCCGGTTCATCCAGGCGAACAACCGGCGTTCGCTGGTCTGCATCCATGAAACAAGACGGGTCACGGTTTCTCCCTCCCGAAAGCTTGAGACGACCGGTTCGGCGGCGCGGACTGACACGCCTCCGGCCGTCGTTGACGAATTCATTTTACCACGCCAGTATTAAGCGAAGATGAAATCGCGAACGCAGGTGCCGACGGGCGTTGTGGAGCGATTTGACAAACCGTCTTTCATCCGAGAAAATCAAAAATGGAAACCGTCTGCGACCGTCGGCTCTTTTCAAACGGGGGCCGTGCGGTCGACGATAAAGAACGGACGGCAGAACGGATCTATAGCGAAAAACGGGGGGCAAACGAATATGGATGCGCTCGTGCTTGCGGTGCAGGCGCTGTTGGCGTTGCTCGGCGCGTATCAGATGATGTTCCTGTTCTTTGGGTTGAAAAGGAAAAGAAAAGAAATCCGTCATCCGCCGACCAAGCGGTTTGCGGTGCTCGTCGCCGCTCACAACGAGGAGGCGGTCATCGGCGCGCTGGTCGAGAACCTGATGAAGCTCGACTATCCGAAAGAGCTCTATGACGTGTACGTCATCGCCGACAACTGCACCGACCGGACGGCGGACGTCGCCCGGCGGTACGGCGCGACGGTATGCGAACGAAATAACCCGCATTTGCGCGGTAAAGGCCATGCCATCGAGTGGATGTTGAACCAGCTATGGCGCATGCCGCGCAAGTACGACGCCGTCGTCATGTTGGACGCGGACAATCTCGTCAGCCGGGATTTTCTGCTGCACATGAACAACGATCTTTGCGAAGGCCACAAGGTCATCCAGGCGTATCTGGATACGAAAAACCCGTTCGATTCCTGGGTGACGGCCGCTTACGCCGTGACGTATTGGTTCTGCAACCGGCTTTGGCAGCTGCCGCGCACCAACCTCGGTCTCGCCAATTTTTTGGGCGGCACGGGCATGTGTTTCGACGCCCGGCTGCTGCGCGAAATGGGCTGGGGTGCGACCAGCCTCGTCGAAGACTTGGAATTTACCGTGCGCTGCGTGCAGCGCGGCATTCGCCCGACGTTCAACTATGAAGCGCGCGTGTACGACGAAAAGCCGATCACGTTCCGCGCTTCGGCCCGCCAGCGGTTGCGCTGGATGCAAGGGCATTTCGATGTGGCGCGGCGGTACTTTTTCCCGCTTTTGTGGCAGGGGCTGAAAGAGCGCGACTGGGCGAAAATCGACACGGCGCTTTATACGCTGAACGTTTACAATGTGTTTTTGGCGTTCGTGTTCAGCGTCGTTCTGTGGACGGACGTGTTGTTGCCCGGGCCGCGGCATTTCACGTCGTTGTACGAGCATGTGCCCGGCTGGGCGCTGACGGCGCTGACGATCGGCATTTACCTGCAGTTCCCGTTCGCGCTTTTGCTGGAAAAAGTGAAATCGTGGAAGATGTATGCGTCCCTCTTGACGTTCCCGCTGTTTCTTGCGTCGTGGTGGCCGGTGACGTTCTGGGCGTTCTTCACGCAAAACAACAAGGAATGGAGCCATACTCGACACACGCGCGTGTTGCGGCTGGAAGACGTGGGGAAACACGCGGGGTGAAAAGCGAAAAGCCTGCGGGCGGCAACGGAGATTCGATATCGCCCGCAGGCGTTTTGTTGTGACCAAGTATGAGTAAAATATTCGTGGGCAGGGTTAAGAGCAAGGAACGCGAGGAAGAGTATGAGTAAAATATTCGTGGGCGGGGTTAAGAGCAAGGAACGCGAGGAAGAAAAGGGGTAGACAAGGGCTTCCCTTCTTGGTAAAGTGATAGGCGGCAAAACCATCCACACCAGGAGGGAAGCCCTTATGCAGCAGTATAGCACGGAATGGCCCAC
>Ga0207870_100178_pt1 | contig 62020 bp, 55 predicted proteins | sample CeladaPassage60B_FD_187477 | JGI IMG/M metagenome (GOLD analysis project Ga0207870, IMG submission 187477) | Cellulose-adapted microbial communities from the Joint BioEnergy Institute, USA - Passage3 60B (SPAdes) (version 2) | ecosystem: Engineered > Bioreactor > Continuous culture > Unclassified... | reverse complement strand
TGGCGTTCACGGAAGCAAAATCCAAACGGAATCAGTCTGCCGTTTTTCGTCAACTCCAGCAATGGATTGCGAGTTTGCCCAATTATATCAAGGCTTTGTTCGGAAAATTAAGCTGCGAAAGTTGAGTGATGAACTTCTCTTGATGCACTTCTTCCATGATGCCATATTTTTTGTGCGATTTGTAGTGCGGGCGACGGGGTGCTCAGCCATGCCGCACGTGAGTGAGGCGCCGATGGCGGCCGTATTCTGCTCATGCGGCATTCGCTATTAAACGCGGATACGGATGTATTCCCGACGATGCCGGTCACACGTTGTTTCCGCGCCGCCGGAATTTCGCTGCCGGGACATCTCGCTGCCAAGACGTCTCAATCGTGCTTCGGATGTTCTTTCAACCAATTCAACATGTCGTCCAGCGTTTCGACCGGGACGATCCGCAGCTTGCTTGCCGCCCGTCGCGCTTCTTCCGCTTGCGAGGCCGGCACAAAAAACACGTCGGCGCCCGCCCGCTCCACCGCATAGGTTTTCTGCGCGATCCCCCCGATGGGTCCGATGTTGCCGTTCAAGTCGATCGTGCCGGTGCCGGCCGCCCGGTTGCCGTAGGTCACCCCGCCCGGCGTCAGCTGATCCAAGAGCGCCAACGCCAGCATCGCGCCGTGGGAAGGGCCGCCCGCGTGAATGAGGTATTCGCGGTAATGCACGCTCTGCGGCAGCTCAATCTGCACGTCATCCATGAGGGAGACGCCCAGATACGCCGCGCCCGCCCGATCCGGATGTTCCGCGGCTTGCAGCGTGACCGTCATCGGTTTTCCTTGGCGCCGTACTTCCAAGGTGACTTCGTCGCCCGGTTGGAGGCCGGCCATATGCCGGACGAGATCCCCGGCGGCGGTGATCGGCAGGCCGTCGACTTCGACGATCAGATCGCCCGGTTCCAACGCGGCGGAGGCGGGGCCGCGCGCGTCCGTCGCCACGACGTTGGCTCCGCGATAGCGTATCTGCACGCCAAGCCCCGCCTTTTCAAAAGCGACCGCGCTGCCGATCGTATTGGCGTCCACCTTCATGCCGCGCACTTCTCTCAGCTGTTCTCCGACGGATACGTCCGGATCCCGCGCGTAAAATTCATAGTGCGGAAACAGCCGCGCGAACAGCCAGTCGACGGGAAACGCCGGCCGTTCGAAGACGAGCACTCCCATGATGCCGCCGCCGCGTTCGCCGGACACGGCTCCCTCCACCTGGGCGTATCGATTCATGTTGACGGTCAGGCCGGGGTAAATCACGGATCGGTTGGTCGGGAACAAGAGGAGCGCGGCAACCGCGATGACGACGGCCGCGGCTGCGGCGGTTGTGCGCGGAAAGGAGCGGCGGTGCGCCCATTCCGATGCGGCCCATTCCGCGAGCACCGATGCTGCGGCGACGAGCAGCAAGGTGACGATCGGAGCCCATTGATCCGGCGCCGCGACGATGAAAGCGGCCGCGGCGAACGCGACGGCTGCCGTCCAAACGCGCAGGACGATCAACCACAGCCGAGCTGAGAAAAATACGGGTCGGCCTTCTTCCGGATTTTGCCGTATGCGCAGGTTTCGCAGCTTGAAGACGGCGGATAAGCCCCAAAGCAGCGGAGCGAGCGCGCTTGTTCGAAAGAACGGATTGAAAAGGTCGATCAAGTACACGGAACGATCCGGGCGAATCGGATCGAACAGCCACAGCAGTTCCACCGCCAGAACGTACGCCGCAAGCAGCGCGAATCCCGCCGTATCCAAACGTCGTCTCGGAAACATCGTCCGTTTCCTCCTCCCACGATCGCGAATTCAAACCCGATTGTGCCGACGCATGATGGCGCAAGCGCCCCGTTCATCGGCATTCCCCGCTTCGTTTTCACGCTCACGGGATGGAGCTCCGTTCATCGGCATTTCCAGCTCCGATTTCCCGCTCACGGATCCGACTTTCCGCTCACGGGAAAATGCTGGGATAAGTTCGGGCTTGTCAGAATATATTTCTGCTAGTACGAGTCTACATGATTGGGAGGGAGACGGGAAGTGGAACAACGAAAATGGCATCAGATGACGGCGGCGGAAGCGGCGCAAGCGCTCGCGGCGAATCCGGAAGCGGGGCTGGACGAACAAGAAGCGGCGCGCCGCAGGGAAACCTACGGGGCGAACGAACTGGAAGAAGGCGCCTCCGTATCTCCGCTTACGCTGTTCCTGAATCAATTCCGCGATTTCATGGTGCTGGTTCTGGTCGCGGCGACGCTGATCTCCGGCCTGCTCGGCGAATACCTCGACGCCGTTACCATCATCGCGATCATCGTCATGAATGCAATCCTCGGTTTTATTCAGGAGTACCGCGCCGAACGTTCGCTCAGGGCGCTGAAGCAGATGTCGGCGCCGACGGCCAAAGTCGTCCGCGGCGGCACGGTGCTCAGAATTCCGGCGTCCGCGGTCGTGCCGGGGGACGTCGTTTTGCTGGAAAGCGGCGACCGCGTGCCGGCGGACGTTCGTTTTTTGTCCGTCAACCGGCTGCAGGTCGAAGAGTCCGCGTTAACCGGGGAATCGGTGCCCGTCGACAAGACGGAAGCGGCGATCGACGATCCGGAACTGCCGCTCGGCGACCGGAAAAATTGCGGCTACATGGGCACGATGGTAACCCGCGGGTCGGCGAGGGCGCTCGTGGTCGCCACGGGCATGGCGACGGAGATGGGAAAAATCGCCGGTTTGATCCAGTCGACCGAGGAAGCGGAAACGCCGCTGCAGCACCGCCTGGATCAGTTGGGGAAAATTTTGATCGGCATCGCCGTCGCGTTGACCGTCATGGTGGTGATCGCCGGCATCATGCACGGGCAGCCGGCCTACGGGATGTTCCTTGCCGGTGTCAGCCTCGCGGTCGCAGCGATTCCGGAAGGGCTGCCGGCGATCGTCACCATCGCGCTCGCGCTCGGCGTGCAGCGGATGATTCGCCGCAAAGCGATCGTCCGCAAGCTGCCGTCGGTGGAGACGCTCGGATGCGCGTCGGTCATCTGTTCGGACAAAACCGGAACGCTGACGCAGAACAAGATGACGGTCACCCATTTGTGGCATGGCGGACATGTGCTGGAAGTGACGGGGGAAGGATACGATCCGCACGGAGAAATCCTGAAGGACGGAAATCCGGTCGATTTGCGCAAAGATCAGACGCTGCGTCGGCTGATGCAAATTTCGGTGCTGTGCAACAACGCGGAACTCGTTCAGACCGCCGAACCGGAAAAAAAGAAAAAAGGCGGCGAACTTTCCGCGCAGTGGCAAATCAAGGGCGACCCGACGGAAGGCGCGTTGATCGTGCTCGCCGCGAAGGCGGGCATGACCGCGTCGTCGTTGAAAAGTTTGTACGAGCGGGTGCGCGAGTTTTCGTTTGATTCGGAACGCAAGCGGATGTCCGTATTGGTGTCGCACCAGGGCGGGCGTGCGGTGTTCGCCAAAGGCGCGCCGGACTTGCTGCTTGCGCGGTGCGCGTACATTTTGTGGGACGGGAAAGTGCTGCCGCTGACCGATACGCTGCGCCAAAAGGTGCTGGCCGCCAATGAGGCGATGGCCCGTTCCGCCCTTCGCGTGCTCGGATTTGCCTACCGCGACGTCAAGGAGTCGGAAGTTTGCGACGACGAGGCGCAGGCGGAAAGCGGACTGATTTTCGTCGGACTCGCGGGCATGATCGATCCTCCGCGCAAGGAGGTGCCGGAGGCGATCTTGAAGTGCCGGCGGGCGGGCATCCGCACCGTCATGATTACCGGCGACCATCATGCGACCGCGAAAGCGATCGCCGATCGCCTCGGCATGATTCCGAAAGGCGGCCTCACGATCAGCGGCCAGGAATTGGCCGCGATGAGCGACGCCGAACTGGAGCGCAAAGTGGACGACATTTACGTGTTTGCCCGCGTGACGCCGGAACACAAGCTGCGCATCGTCAAAGCGCTGCAGAAGAAAGGGCACGTCGTCGCCATGACCGGTGACGGCGTGAATGACGCGCCGGCCGTGAAGGCGGCGGACATCGGCATTTCCATGGGCATTACCGGCACCGATGTCACCAAGGAAGCGTCCTCCCTCGTGCTCGGCGACGACAATTTCGCCACCATCGTGGCGGCCATTGAGGAAGGGCGCGGCATTTATGAAAACATCCGCAAGTTCATCCGGTATTTGCTCGCTTCCAACGTGGGCGAGATTTTGACGATGTTTCTCGCGATGATGGCGGGCATGCCGCTGCCGCTCGTGCCGATCCAGATTTTGTGGGTCAATCTCGTCACCGACGGGCTGCCGGCGATGGCGCTCGGCGTCGATCCGCCGGAACGCGATTTGATGACACAAAAGCCGCGGCCCGCCAAGGAAAACATTTTCGCCCGCCGGCTCGGCTGGAAAATTCTCAGCCGCGGCCTGCTGATCGGCCTGTGCACGCTGGCCGCGTTCTGGATCGCGCTGCGGGAATACGCCGGGAACGCCAATCAACTCGCCCATGCCCAGACGGTCGCTTTCGCCACGCTGGTCATGGCGCAGCTGATCCATGTGTTCGACTGCCGCAGTTCGCGCTCGATTTTCCACCGCAACATGTTGGAAAACAAATACTTGGTCGCATCGGTGCTGTCCTCGGTGGCGCTTATGCTCGCGGTGTTGTATCTCGATCCGCTGCAGCCGGTGTTCAAGACGGTCGACCTGAACTTGCGCGACTGGATTCTCGTGTTCGTCTTTTCCGGCATCCCCACGTTCCTGATGGGCGCGGGCAGCGTATTGGGAGGCCGGAGAGCCCGGAAAAAGCGCACGATCCGCTATCGGCCCGGTTCGTCCTGGGCGGCGTGAGGCGTTGATGCCGCAGGCCGAATCTCTCCGGGCGGCGGCCGCTTGCGAACGGAACCGCGTGATAGGCGGATCGAGATAAACTCGTAGCGGTCGGGCGGCCCCCCCTGCAAGCGTGGACCGGCGATTGGCGGAACGTGATGGTCTCGTAGCGGTCGCGCGGGCCCGTCTGCGATTGGGGACCGGATGCTGAAAACGGCATGCCGTGTGCCGTGAATTTGCCACATTTCGCGGGGATTGGCCGGTGATGCGGTCCCCGCGCTTTCTTTTTGATAGTCATTGTGACGGACCGACCGGGCGGATCGGCGCCGGTGAGGCGATCGAAGGCCGCCGCGTTTCCTTTTGCGGACCAAAGCTCACTTCCTTTATTGACCGAACGTATTTCCTTTTGCGGACCGAGCGTATTTCCTATGCAGAACGAAACTCATTTCCTTTTGCTGTCCGGATCTCATTTCCTACTGCTTTTCGAATCTCATTTCCTTTTGCCGATCGAAACTCATTGCCGATCGAAACTTATTTCCTTCGCGAACCGAAGATGAAAAGGAAAGCGCATCGTTCGACAGATCTACTCAATCCGGAATTTTTGCGGTATGATAAATGCAATTCCATGATCCCGCGATGCGGACTTTTACGGCGAATGACGCATCGACGGATCGAATCGAAAGGATGGCATCCATGCGGTTTGCCAAAATGCACGGTTTGGGCAACGATTTTATCGTGATATACGGTTTGAGCGAAGTGCCGGAACGGGCGGACGAACTGGCGGTGCGCATGTGCGACCGCCATTTCGGCGTCGGCGCGGACGGCCTCGTGTTCATTTTGCCTTCGGAGCGCGCCGATTGCAGAATGCGCATTTTCAACGCGGACGGGTCGGAGGCGGAGCAGTGCGGCAACGCGATTCGCTGCGTCGCGAAATACATTTACGACAACGGGCTGGTGGACACCGTGGAGCCGCGGATCGAGACGGCCGGCGCGGGCGTGCAGCAGCTGTCGCTTAAGGTGACCGGCGGCAAGGTGGACGCGGTTCGGGTGAATATGGGAGCGCCGGTGCTGGAACCGGCGAAAATTCCGGCGAAACTCGACGGGGAACGGCTGGTCAATGTGCCGATTGAAGCGGCAGGCCGGCAGTTTCGCATGACGGCGGTGTCCATGGGCAACCCGCACTGCGTCATTTTTGTCGACGATGCGGAGGCGGTGGATTTGGCGCAGTGGGGTCCTTCCCTGGAACATCATCCGCTGTTTCCGAACCGGACCAACGTGGAATTCGTGACGGTGCGTACCCGCAGCGAATTGATCATGCGCGTATGGGAGCGCGGCGCCGGTCCGACGCTCGCCTGCGGGACGGGCGCGTGCGCGTCCCTGGTGGCGGCGGTGCTGAACGGAACCGCGGACCGGTCGGCCGACGTGAGGCTTCCCGGCGGCACGCTGCGGATCGAATGGGATGAGCGGGACGGCAACGTGTATATGACCGGCCCGGTGGAAACCGTGTTTTTCGGGGAATGGCCATCTAATGGGTGGACGTCTTAAGACGCCGAACGGTGTGCGGCACCGCCGCTACCATCGTCTAGTGAAAAGCGGACGATGCAAATAAATTCCAGTTTTCGGATGCGGTTAATGATCTTGTTATCGTTACATGGACAGGGAGAGTGGGAAGAGGCATGAAGCTCGGTCTGCTGGACGCTCTGAAGACAGGTGTGCTGCTTGGTGACGGGGCGATGGGAACGTATTTGTATCATTTGGGTTTTCCGGTCGGCATTTCCTATGAGGAACTGAACTTGACCCGGCCCGAAGTCATTGCCGATGTGCACCGCAAATACTACGAGGCGGGCGCCAGAGTGATCGAAACCAACACTTTTACCGCCACCGGCGAAAAGCTGGCGAAATTCGGACTGGAGCATGAGGTCGCGGCGATCAACCGCGCCGCGGTCACGATCGCGCGCCGGGCGGTCGGCGCGGATGCTTATGTGGCGGGCGCGGTCGGTTCGGTGCAGTCCGGCGGACGCAAGTTGCTGGAGCCGGACAAGCTGCGCCGCGAATATTCGCAGCAAATCTACGCGCTGCTGGAAGAGAAGGTCGACGCCATTTTGCTGGAGACGTTCTTCGAACTGCGCGAAATGCGGATCGCCCTGGAAGCGGTACGCAGCCTGGACGGGCAAATCCCGGTGATCTGCCAGTTCGCGGTGGAGGACGGCGCGACGTTGGACGGCGTTCCGATCACGGAAGCGTTTCGGCACGTGCTCGACGAAGGCGGCGACGTGATCGGGTTCAACTGCCGCAGCGGGCCGAACCGGATGCTGCGCAATCTGGAAAAGCTGCCGCAATTTGGGGCGCCGGTGTCGGTGTTTCCCAACGCAGGTATTCCGGATTATGTGGACGGCAAATATATGTATATGGCGACACCGGAATATTTTGCCGACAGCGCCCTGCAGTTCGCCGCGCTCGGCGTTAGCCTGATCGGGGGCTGCTGCGGTACGACGCCGGAACATATAGCGGCCATGCGCAAAGCGCTGGACAGCGCCGCGCCGGAACAGCAAGCCGCGGACCCGCCGGCCGACCGCCGCGATCCGCAGCGCGAACCGGACAGCCAACCGCAACGGCGCGAATCGGTCCGGGTTCTGGAACGGCCCGAAACGGAAATCGTCACAGAGGCGGCGCCGTCCGGCGACGTCGGCACGGCCGGCGCGCAGGCGCGCGGATGGACGTTTCCGCCGGACGAGCCCACGATTCTCGATTTGGTGAAGCGGCGGCATACGGTGATCGTGGAATTGGATCCGCCGCGCGATCTCAACATCGACAAGTTCATGGAAGGCGCGGCCGAGCTGAAAGCGGCCGGCGCCGACGCCGTCACGATGGCCGACAATTCGCTGGCGGTGACGCGGATGAGCAATCTCGCCCTCGGTTTTCTCATCAAGGACAAGCTCGGCGTGCGGCCGCTCGTGCATATCGCGTGCCGCGACCGCAATTTGATCGGTACGCAATCGCACATGATGGGGCTTCATGCGCTCGGCATCCGCCATGTGCTGGCGGTGACCGGGGATCCCGCCCGGTTCGGCGATCTGCCGGGATCCAGTTCGGTGTACGACTTGACTTCCTTTGAAATCATCCGCATGATCAAGCAGTTGAACGAGGGCGTCGCGTTTTCCGGCAAGCCGCTGAAAGAACGGGCGAACTTTATCGTCGGCGCCGCGTTCAACCCGCATGTGAAATTTTTGGACAAAGCCGTGCACCGGTTGGAGAAAAAAGTGGCGGCCGGCGCCGATTTTATTATGACGCAGCCGGTGTACGACCCGGAATTGATCCGGCGCATCCACGAGTCGACAAAGCACATCGGAGTGCCGATTTTCCTCGGCATCGCGCCGCTGGCCAGCGGGGGCAACGCGGAATATTTGCACAACGAAGTGCCGGGAATCCAGCTGAGCGACGAAGTGCGCCGCCGGATGGCCGGACTGAAGGGCGCCGAAGGGCGCAGAATGGGAGTTGCCATTGCCAAGGAACTGCTGGATGTCGCCATGCCTTTGTTTAACGGCATTTATTTGATCACGCCGTTTATGGCGTACGAGATGACGGCGGAACTGACCCGGTTCGTCAAGGAAAAAGCGCGGGCCCTCTGATACTCGCGCCTTTTTTCCGCCGGATCGTCACGGGGCAGGATCGTCACGGGCTTACGGCGCGGGGATGTTGCGGAAAACAACCTTGCCCACGGCGCAATTCGATGTCTGCCGGACCGATCACGGACATTGGCTGCGTTAACGGACTGCTGCCCTAACGAAAATCGGCTGGATGTCGGTTTGTCGGCCGTGCTAAACGGACATGGATGACCGTTAGCATGGCACAGCTTTGCATAGTGCCGATTCGGCCATCGTAAGACGGAACGTCTCCGCCGGAAACGCCGCGAACGGGCGGGACGGCGGCGTGGCGGACGAAATTTCGGCGTCATCGCGGGTATCTTGTTTTCCACTTGTACCCACTTTCAAAATCATTTACAATAAGGAAAGCCCTGAAAGCCCGGAATCGGGATGCCGGCACCGGGTTGGCCGCATATTGCAATACGAAGCCGCGACGGCCGGACGACGCCGGCTTTCGCGCCGAAAGCAAGCGGATGTCGACGCCGGCGTTCGTGCCGATAGCAAGAGGCTTCGTCGCCGACGTTGTTCCGGAAGCGTGCGGGGCCGCGACATTGCTCCGAAAGCAGGCTGGGTCCGACACTGGCGTTTGCTCCGGAAGCATGCGGCGGCCGTTGCGGAAGCAGGCGGTATCGATACCGACCGCCGCTTTCGACAAATGCGCGGTCAGCGCCGGATTTCGGAAACGGAAGGGATGCCATAATGCGAAGCATGACCGGGTTCGGTCAGGCCGCGGCGGCGTCGAACGGCTACAAAATCCAGATCGACATCCGTTCGGTCAACCATCGCTATCAGGAAATTTCCGTTCGTCTGCCGCGGGAATGGATCGCTTATGAAGAATCGGTGAGAAAACGCGTGCAGCGGCGGATCAGCAGAGGACGGGTGGAAGTGTACGCCTCGATCGCCCGAGATCCGGAGACGCCGCCTCCCGTCGCCGTCAATTGGGCGGTGGCGGACGCGTACGTGAACATGGCGCGCGAAATGGTTTCGCGATACTCGCTCTCCGGAATGCCGGGCCCGTCTGAACTTCTTGCGCTGCCGGAGGTGCTTCGGATCGAAGAAGTCGATGACGGACGGAAAGAAGAATTGGCCGACTCCTTGCTGGAGTGCGTCGACAGCGCGCTCGATCGTCTCGTCGCGATGCGCGAAACGGAGGGCGCCGCTCTGAAGGAGGATTTGGTCAACCGAATCCGGAAGGTGGAGAAACTGCGCGAGTCGATGTCCGAGCTGTACCCCGAAGCGGTGACACAAGCGGAACAGAAACTGCGCCAGCGAATCGGCACGCTGTTGAAAGACGTGTCCGCATTCGACGAACAGCGATTTCTGATGGAAGCCGCCGTCATGGCGGACAGGATGAGCATAGATGAGGAGCTTACCCGCCTGGAAAGCCACATCCGGCAAATGGAAAAAACGCTGGAACAAACCGAACCGATCGGCCGCAAACTGGATTTTCTCGTGCAGGAAATGAACCGGGAAGCCAACACGATCGGATCCAAGGCCAACGATGCGGCGATCGGCGGTTTGGTCGTGGAAATGAAAGCCGAACTGGAAAAAATGCGCGAGCAAATCCAGAACATCGAATAACGGCTTTTTACGCGCGGGTTGCGGCGTTTCGGCCGCGGCGGGCGATTGCGGCGGCGGATCCATGAGCCAAAGCGCGTCCGGCGCGCGGTCCCGGCAGGCGGCAAGCCTGCGGCGAGTTTGAACATGGCGCGGATTGTACCGTTTGCGTCAACAATGTATTTGGGAGGACAAACAGATGACTATCAAATTGATCAACATCGGATTCGGCAATATCGTGTCCGCAAACCGGATCATCTCGATCGTCAGTCCGGAATCCGCCCCCATCAAACGCATCATCCAGGAGGCGCGAGACCGACACATGTTGATCGACGCCACTTACGGGCGCCGTACGAGGGCGGTCATCATTACGGACAGCGACCACGTGATCCTTTCGGCGGTACAGCCGGAGACGGTGGCGCATCGATTGAGTTACAAAGAAGAAGAAAATGTGGAATGATACGGGGAGACCAATGAGCGAAGGACTGCTGATCGTGCTTTCCGGCCCCTCGGGCGTGGGCAAGGGAACGGTATGCCAGGCGCTGCGCCGATGTACGCCCGAACTCGTGTACTCGGTATCCGCGACCACCCGGAAACCGCGCGCGGGAGAACAGGAAGGCGTCAACTACTTTTTCAAAACGCGGGAAGAATTTCAGCGCATGATCGAACGGGACGAGCTGCTGGAATGGGCGGAATACGTCGGCAACTATTACGGCACGCCCGCCGAGTTCGTTCGCCGTACGCTGGCGGAAGGCAGAGACATTTTGCTGGAAATCGACGTCCAAGGCGCCATGAAAGTGCGGGAAAAAATGCCTGACGGCGTATTCGTGTTTCTTGTGCCGCCGTCCTATGAGGAGCTGCGCAAGCGCATCGCCGGCCGCGGCACCGAAACGCCGGATGCGATTCGCGAACGGCTGAACGCGGCGCAATCCGAAATCGGCTTGATGCAGCATTACGACTACATCGTCGTGAATGACAGCGTGGAATCCGCCTGCGACCGCATCCGCGCCATCATTTCGGCGGAACATTGCCGCCGCGATCGCATGATGCGGACGTGGGTGCAAAGTCTCAACCGTTTTGAAGAGGTGAAGTAATGCCATGTTGTACCCCTCCATTGACGAACTGCTGGACAAAGTGGAAAGCAAATACTCCCTGGTCGTCGCCGCGTCCAAGCGCGCGCGAATGCTGAGGGACGGACATCCTTCGCGGCTCGCCGAACCGAAATCGCACAAATTCGTCGGCGTGGCGCTGGAGGAAATCGATCAAAACTTGATCAAAATCGAGAAGGCGAAATAGAGACCGGAACGGCTTTGCCCTGAAACAACCGCAGGTCGGGTGAACAGACATCGGGAAGGAGATTCATCGGTGAATGTGCCTGAACGGGGTTGTTTTCTTTTTTTCCGACACTTTTGGCGAAACGCGGTGAATTCGGATGCTCAACGGGAAAAAAATTTTGCTCGGCGTTTGCGGCGGCATTGCGGCGTATAAAGCGGTCGCTTTGTGCAGCCGGCTCGTGCAGGCCGGCGCCCGCGTCCGCGTCGTCATGACGGAATCCGCCACCAAATTTGTGACGCCTCTGACGTTTCAAACGATGTCCCGTGAGGCGGTGGCGACGGACACCTTCGAAGAGCGCGATCCGTCCGTCGTCTCGCATATTGAACTGGCGGATTGGGCCGATGCGGTCGTGATCGCGCCGGCGACGGCCAATATGCTGGCCAAAATGGCCGTCGGCCTGGCGGACGACATGCTGTCCACCGTATTGTTGGCCACAGAGGCGCCGGTGTGGGCGGCGCCCGCGATGAACGTGCACATGCTGGATCATCCCGCGGTGCGGCACAACCTGGCGCTGCTTGCGGAACGCGGCGTGCGGTTCATCGAACCGGGCGAAGGGCAGCTCGCCTGCGGTTACGTCGGCAAAGGGAGAATGGCGGAGCCGGAACAGATCATGGCGTGCATTGAAGCGCATTTTCGCGCCGGCACGCCGCTTGCGGGCAAAACGGTGCTCATCTCCGCCGGCGGCACGGTCGAGCGCATCGACCCGGTGCGCTACATTTCCAACGACTCCTCGGGAAAGATGGGATACGCGCTAGCCCGTTCGGCGGCGTCGCTCGGCGCCCGCGTCGTGCTGTTGTCCGCCAACGTCCGGCTTGCGTCCCCTCCCGGCGTGAACGTCGTGAAGGTCGTTTCCGCGCAGGACATGTACGATGCGGCGCTCGCGCGCCTGCCGGAAGCGGACATCGTGATCATGGCCGCGGCGGTGGCGGACTACCGTCCGGTGCGCGCGCACGCGCACAAAATCAAGAAGTCCGAGGATCGGATGGTCCTTGAATTGGAAAAGACGCCGGACATCCTGAGCGAAATCGGGCGCAGGAAGGGTCGGCGGTTCGTCGTCGGATTCGCCGCGGAAACGGAGCACCTCGAGCAGTACGCCATGGACAAACTCGTCCGGAAGCGGTGCGATCTCGTGGTGGCCAACGACGTATCCTTGCCGGGCGGCGGATTCGGATCCGATCAAAACGAAGTGAAAGTGTTCGACCACAACGGTCTCGTCGAACAAATTCCGCTCATGTCCAAAGACCGGGTCGCCGACCGGCTGATGGCGCTGATCGCCGACAGAGCCGCCTCTTCGCGGGGGGAAGCCTGATGCGGACGCCGGAAAACGGCCTTTATGCGCGCGTCATCGTCGACGTCCCTTCCCGGGAGACGAACCGGCCGTTCGATTATGCGGTGCCGCCGGAATGGCGCCCGTGGGTGCGCGTCGGCAGCCGCGTGCGCGTGCCGTTCGGATCCCGCGTGCAGCAAGGATTCGTCATCGGCCTTTCCGCCGTGCCGGAGACGGATGCGTCCCGCGTGAAGGCGATCGAGGCGGTGCTCGACGTGCAGCCTCCGTTGACCGAGGAACTCGTCGATCTCGCTTCCTGGATCAGCCGCAAATACGTATGCCATGAAGTGGCGGCGCTGCAGGCGATGCTGCCGGGCGCGCTCAAGGCGAAATACGAGAAATGGATTGCGGCGGCCGAGGCGGAAGGCGCGGACGCGGACACCTTGAACGCGGAGGAAAGGCGTGTCGTCGAATATGTCCGCTCCGCCGGCAGAACGTCCGTGGAAGAGGTCATGCGGGTTTTCGCCGGACAAGGGGCGATGATCCGCGGTTTGTTGAAAAGAGGCTGGCTGCAGGAGTTCCGCACGATGCGCGACCGCGTCCGGGCCAAAACCGCGCTGACCGTCGTTCCGCTGGCCGCGGCGGACGAATTGAGAACGGAGGCGGCGCGGCTTCCCGCCCGCTCGACCGCCCAAAAAAAAGTGCTGGAGTACCTAGCGGACGATACGGAGCCGCAGTTGATGAGCGAACTGATCCGCAGGACGGGCGCATCCCCCGCTTCCGTTCGCGCGTTGGCCGACCGGGGCCTGATTGAAATCCGGAAGGAAGAACAATTGCGCGATCCTTATGCGGGAAGGCGGTTTACGCCGTCTGTGCCGCCCGTGTTGACGGAGGAACAAGCGCGCGCGTTCGATCCCGTCCGGCGCAAGCTGGAAGCCGGCGAATACGGCGCCTTTTTGCTCCACGGCGTAACGGGAAGCGGCAAGACGGAAATTTATTTGCGCGCCATCGAGACCTGCCTTGCGCTCGGAAAGGAAGCCATCGTGCTCGTGCCGGAAATTTCCTTGACGCCGCAAATGGTGGAACGGTTCAAAGGACGCTTCGGCTCGCTCGTCGCCGTGCTGCACAGCCGGCTTTCGCAAGGCGAACGCCTGGACGAATGGCGCAAAATTTCCAGGGGGCAGGCCAAAGTCGCGGTCGGCGCGCGATCGGCGGTGTTCGCTCCGTTCACGCGGCTCGGTTTGATCGTCGTGGACGAAGAACACGAGTCCTCGTACAAGCAGGAGGAAAGCCCGAAATATCACGCCAAAGAAGTCGCTTTGTGGCGCGCGAACCGACACGGCGCCGTCGTGGTGCTCGGTTCGGCGACGCCGTCGCTGGAAAGCTATCGCGAGGCGGCGGAAGGACGGCTTTCGCTCCTGCGCCTCTCCGAACGCGTCGGCGGACGGCCGCTGCCCTCGGTGCAAATTTTGGACATGCGTTCGGAACTGCACCAGGGCAACCGCTCCATGTTCAGCCGCGCGCTGCAGCACGCCATCGAACAACGGCTGGCCCGCCGGGAACAGATCGTGCTTTTGCTCAACCGCCGCGGTTTCGCCACTTTCGTCATGTGCCGCTCGTGCGGGTATGCGGCGGGCTGCCCGCATTGCGACATCTCGCTGACGTATCACCGCCATTCGCGCACGATGCGCTGCCATTACTGCGGCCATGCCGAGCCCGAAGTCACCGTGTGCCCCCAGTGCGCAAGCCCGCATATCCGCCATTTCGGCGCCGGAACCCAAAAAGTGGAAGAGGCGCTGCTCAACACTTTCCCCGGCATTCGCGTCATCCGGATGGATGTGGATACGACGAGCGAAAAAGGCGCCCACGAAAAATGGCTGAACCAGTTCCGCGAACGCAAGGCGGACGTGCTCTTGGGAACGCAGATGGTCGCCAAAGGGCTGGATTTTCCCGACGTCACGCTCGTCGGCGTCATCGCCGCGGACACGGTGCTGAACCTGCCGGATTTCCGGGCGGCGGAAAAAACGTTCCAGCTCTTGACCCAGGTGGCCGGACGCGCCGGAAGACACCATCTGCCGGGAGAAGTGATCGTGCAAACGTACAATCCCGCGCATTACAGTATCGAATATGCGGCGGCGCACGACTATGAAGGATTTGCCAGGACGGAACTTCAGCAGCGCAAGGAACGGCACTATCCTCCCTACTGCAAGCTGATCCTCGTCACGCTGTCCCACCCCGAAGTGCCGTTGCTCGCCCAGGCCGGGGAGCGCTTGGCTCGCGAATTGAATCGGATCATGACGGAAATGGCGGCGGGAAGCGGAATGGCGGCAAGCGAATGGGAAGCGAGCGCACGGACGTCCGCCGCCTACCGGGAAATCGCCGCAAGCCGCGCGACGGACGGTTTTGCGCCCGAAGGAGCCCGCGGTTTGTGGCAGGTGCTCGGTCCGGTCGCTTCGCCGATCCCGAGAATCAAGGATAGATATCGATTTCAATGCGTGGTAAAATATTCGGAAGAGCTGGATGCGGCCGCCGCTGTGCGCGCCGCGGTCGACCGGATGCAAGACGTCGTCCGGCAGACGAAGCTGCAGATCAGTGTGGATGTCGATCCGCAGGTCATGATGTGACGGCGCATTGCTGCCGCCGATTCGCGCGGCTGCGCCACGGGATCATGGCGTGAGAGGCGTTTTCGAGGACGGGGAACGGCGCTTACGCCGATCCGTTGCGGATGGCGATGCATGACCTTCGTGTGACGGTGTTTTTCGCCGATCGTCACGTTGGTCGGTCCAACCACAAAAGAAGACGGCAATGCCGGCGATCGGCGCGAAGGTCGGCCGAAGACCATGGCGGCATCGCCGCGCCGATCACTTCGTAATATGGGAATGAAATTGGGGAACAAACTGAACCATCATTAGGCGGAATGAGCGAAGGAGGGGACGAAATGGCGATTCGCGTCATCGTCAAAGATCCCGACCCGATTTTGAGGCAAATCAGCAAACCGGTTACGAAAATTACGCCCAACATTCACAAACTATTGGACGACATGGCGGAAACGATGTACGACGCGCAGGGGGTCGGCCTGGCCGCGCCGCAAATCGGCATTTTGAAGCGGGTCATCGTGCTCGATCCGGGAGACGATACGACCGGGCTGATTGAAATGATCAATCCGGAAATTTTGGAAAAGTCCGGCAGCCAGCTCGGTCCGGAAGGCTGTCTGAGCATTCCCGGCGTCAACGGGGAAGTGGAGCGTTATCAAAAAATCAAAGTCAAAGGCCTGGACCGGCACGGCAATGAGTTGGTCATCGAAGCGGAAGACTGGCTTGCGCGCATTTTTCAGCACGAGATCGACCATCTGAACGGCATCCTGTTTACGGATATCGCCAAAACGATCTATGAAAAGGAACCGAACGCCGATGTCGGCCCTTGATTCACCGCGCATCGTATTTATGGGCACGCCGGATTTCGCCGTGCCGTCGCTGCGCGCGCTCTTGCAAGCCGGCTACGGTGTGAAGGCCGTAGTGACCCAACCCGACCGGCCGAAGGGGAGGAAGCGTGAACTCGTCCCGCCGCCGGTCAAGCTCGCCGCGCTGGAACACGGCATTCCCGTACTGCAGCCGGAAAAGCTGCGCGCTCCCGAGGCGATCGCCGAAGTGCTCGCCCATAAACCGGACTTGATCGTCACCGCCGCCTACGGCCAAATTTTGCCCAAAGCGGTGCTGGACGCGCCGCGGTACGGCTGCATCAATGTGCACGCTTCGCTGCTGCCGAAATACCGCGGGGGAGCGCCGATCCATCGCGCCATAATCGAAGGCGAGACGGTGACCGGCGTAACGATCATGTACATGGCGGAAGGATTGGATACCGGCGACATCATCAGCCGGGTGGAGGTGCCGATCACCGAAGACGACGACACCGGCACGCTGCACGACAAGCTGAGCGAGGCCGGCGCCCGGCTGCTCGTCGACACGCTGCCGTCCTTGCTCGACGGAACCGTGCGCGCCGTGCCGCAAGTCGACGCGGAAGCTACATACGCCCCCAATTTGCGCCGCGAGGACGAATGGATTGACTGGAACCGCACGTCACGGCAAATCTATAACCAGGTGCGCGGACTGCGCCCGTGGCCGGTCGCCTACACGACCTGGAACGGAGAGGTGCTGAAAATTTGGGAGGCGCGGCGGCCGGATCCGTCCGGGAAAGCCGCGCCGCAGGCGGAAGGCGCACCGGGCACCGTCGTGCGCGCCGGAGGAGACGGCATTGAAGTCCGCACCGGAGACGGCACGCTGCTTTTGACCGTCGTGCAGCCGGCGGGCAAACGCCCGATGCCCGCGGGAGATTTTGTCCGCGGCGGCCGGATCGCTCCGGGAACCGTGTTGGGAGGAGACCGTCCGTGACTTCCCGTCCGTCTGCGCCCGGTTCCGTCGCGTTTCGCTCCGCCCGCGAACTCGCGCTCGGCGTGCTGGAGCGCGTCGAGCGCGAGCAAGCCTACAGCAACCTTCTCCTGAACCGGTATTTGGAGCAGGCGCGTTTCGGGCGGCAGGACGCAGCGCTCGCCACGGAACTCGTTTACGGCACGATACAGCGCCGGAACACGATTGACCATATTCTCGACCGATTGGTCGCCAAAGGGATTTCCTCGCTCGAGCCGTGGGTCAAAAATTTGCTGCGTTTGAGCGTATATCAGCTTCGCTATCTGGACCGCATTCCCGCCCACGCGGCGGTGCACGAAGCGGTCGACATCGCGAAGCGCAGAGGGCATCGCGGCATCGCCGGCATGGTGAACGGCGTGCTGCGCGCCTATCTCCGGGAGCCGGACCGGCTGACTTTGCCCGCCGACGCTGACGACGCCGCGCGCATCGCACTGGAGCACTCCCATCCGGAATGGCTCGTCCGCCGCTGGATCGACCGCTTCGGACCGGAGACGGCGGAGGCGATGTGCGCCGCCAACAACGTGCCGCCCCATGTCAGCATCCGCGCCAACACGCTGCGCACGAGCCGCGACCGCCTGCTGGCGGAATTGGCGGAACGGGGCATTCAAGCGAAGCCGTCGCCGCTCAGCCAAGCCGGGATCATTGTGGAGAACGCGGGCAACATGGCGCACGATCCGGGATACGCGCAGGGGCTGTTTTCCATCCAGGACGAAAGCTCGATGCTTGTGGCGGAGGTCGTTCGTCCGGAACCCGGCATGAACGTGCTGGACTGCTGCGCGGCGCCGGGCGGCAAGTCGGCGCATATGGCCGAACTGATGAACGATCGCGGTACCATATGGGCCAACGATATTCACGCGCACAAAGAGCGGTTGGTGCGCAGCCAAATCGAGCGCCTCGGCCTCGCGTCGGTCCGCACGCTGACCGAAGACGCGCTCCGCTTTAAGGACCGCTTTCGGCCGCAATCGTTCGACCGCATTTTGCTGGACGCCCCCTGTTCCGGCCTCGGCGTCATTCGCCGCAAGCCCGATCTGAAATGGACGAAGACCGAACGGCAGATCGAAGACATCGCCCGCATGCAGCTTTCGCTGCTGAAGGCGGTGGCGGACCTGCTCAAGCCGGGCGGCGTTCTGGTATACAGCACTTGCACGGTGGAATATACTGAAAACGAACGGGTCGTCCAGGCGTTCCTTGCGGAACGCGAAGATTTCGCCGCCGACGAGCGCCTGGCCGACTGCGTGCCTTCCGTTGTGCGCGACCGCATTCACCTCCCCGGCATGCTGCACATTTTGCCGCACTGGTTTCATTCCGACGGTTTTTTTATCGCGCGGATGGAAAGGCGTTTCATTCGGGAAGAAAGGACGGGGCCATGAAAACCGCCAACAAGACTATTCAAAGGGACAAACCCTATATCTACGATCTGACGTTTGAAGCGCTGAAGAGCTGGCTGACCGAAGCCGGCGAGCCCGCCTACCGCGCGGGACAAATCTACGACTGGCTGTATGTCAAACGGGTGGAGCGGTTTGCGGACATGACCAATTTGTCCAAGCCGCTGCGCGCCAAGCTGGAAGAGCATTTCGATTTCGTCGCCTTGGACGAAATTACGCATTTCCGCTCCAAGGACGGAACGGTCAAGTTTTTGTTCGGGCTGTTTGACGGCCACGCGATCGAAACGGTCGTCATGAAACACAATTACGGCAACAGCGTGTGCGTGACGACGCAGGTCGGCTGCCGCATCGGGTGCACGTTCTGCGCGTCGACGCTCGGCGGATTGAAGCGCAATTTGAGCGCGGGGGAAATCGTCGCCCAGGTCGTCCGGGCGCAGCAAATGCTGGACAAGTCCGGCGAGCGGGTCAGCAGCATCGTCGTCATGGGGTCCGGCGAACCGTTTGAAAACTACGAAGCGACCATGGATTTTCTGCGCATCGTCAACCACGAAAAAGGCCTGCATATCGGACAGCGCCATATCACGGTGTCGACCAGCGGCATCGTGCCGAACATTTACCGGTTTGCCGACGAAAACACGCAGATCAATCTCGCCATTTCGATTCACGCGCCGAACGATGAGCTGCGTTCGCGGCTGATGCCCGTCAACCGCCGCTATCCGTTCGCCGACCTGATCGAAGCGTGCAAATATTACATCGCCAAAACGGGGCGGCGCATCACGTTCGAATATGCGCTGATCGGGGGCGTGAACGACCGTCCGGAGCATGCCGAGGAACTGGCGGACGTGCTGCAGGGCATGCTGTGTCACGTCAACCTGATTCCGGTGAACCATGTGCCGGAGCGAAACTATGTCCGAACGTCCAGGGAAGACATCTTCGCGTTTTTGCGCACGCTGGAAAAAAGAAAGATCAACGCCACCATACGCCGCGAGCAAGGCCACGACATCGAGGCGGCATGCGGACAGCTGCGCGCGAAACATATGCAGTCGGTCAAGAGGTGAGGAACCGGATGAAGACGGCGATGAAGACGGATGTGGGGCACCATCGTTCCATTAACGAGGACCGCGTCATGGTCAAAACCGGCGCGGGCGGTCTGACGCTGGCGGTAGTCGCCGACGGCATGGGGGGGCACCAGGCCGGCGACATCGCCAGCCAGCTGGCGGTGGACGCGATCGACGAGCTGCTGAGGCCGGTGCTGGAATCGGGCGGCGGGAACGACATGGAAGCGCTTGTCCGCGAGGCGATCCTGAGCGCGAACGACAAGGTGTTCCAATTCGCCTCCACCGCGGACCAGTATTACGGCATGGGCACCACGATCGTGGTGGCGCTGGCCGACCGCGAACGGATCGTCCTCGGCCATATCGGGGACAGCCGCGCCTATTTGTGGGATCGCGGCCGTTTTGTCCAGCTGACGGAAGATCATTCGCTCGTCAACGAGCTGTTGAAACGCGGGCAAATTTCCGCGGAGGAAGCGGATCACCACCCCCGGCGCAACGTGCTGACCCGCGCGCTCGGCACCGAACGGGTGGTGGAGGCGGAAATCGCTTTCCACCGTTGGAAGGAACACGATATGCTGCTTTTGTGCACGGACGGTTTGAGCGGCCTGGTCGGAACGGACAAGATGGCCGAAGTGCTGTCGGCGGACCGGGAACTGGACTGGAAAGCCGACGAACTGGTCAGGCTGGCGCTGGAAGCGGGAGGAGACGATAATATCACGGTGATATTGCTGTCCAACGAAGAGAACCAGGCGGAAGACAGGGGGTGAGACGGTTGATTGGGCAGGAACTCGGAGGAAGATACGAAATCATCGCCCGCATCGGCGGCGGAGGCATGGCCGTAGTCTACAAAGGGCACGACCGCCTGTTGAACCGCAAGGTGGCCGTCAAGGTGCTGCGGCAGCAGTTTGTCCACGACGAAGACTTCATCCGGCGGTTTCGCCGGGAAGCGCAGTCCGCCGCATCCCTGTCTCATCCGAATGTGGTCAGCATCTATGACGTCGGCCAGGATGACGACATTCATTATATTGTGATGGAATACGTGGAAGGCAGCAATCTGAACGACATCATCAAGGAGCGGGCGCCGCTGCAGCCGGAGGAAACGGTGCACATCGCTTCCCAGATTTGCGACGCGCTCGATCACGCGCACCAGAACGGCATCATTCATCGTGATATCAAACCGCACAACATCCTGATCGGCACCAACGGCAGGGTGAAGGTCACCGACTTCGGCATCGCGCGGGCCGCCACGTCTTCCGACATTACGCAGACCGGTTCCGTCATCGGATCCGTTCACTATTTTTCACCGGAGCACGCCAAGGGCGTGTCGCAAGGGGAAAAATCGGACCTGTATTCGCTCGGCATCGTCATGTACCAGATGTTGACCAACCGCCTGCCGTTTCTCGGCGACAGTCCGATCAGCGTGGCGCTCAAACATTTGCAGGAACCGGTGGAAGAGCCGCGAAAAATCAACCCGCTCATTCCGCAAAGCGTGGAAAATATCGTATTGAAGGCGCTGCAGAAACGCCCGGAACACCGGTACGCATCGGCTCGCGACATGCTGCGCGATCTGGAAAGCGCGCTGTCGCCGGAACGCCGGGACGAACCGAAGATCGCTCTGGCCGCCGGCATGGGGGAGGATGACGAGCCGACCCGCGTCATGCCCGCGATCAAGTCGTCCGGCAGAAAACCGGCCGAATCCGCGCCGCAGGACCCGGAGACGCCGGAAGTCGATTCCCTCGGCGCTCCCAGGGACGATTGGGACAAGGTTCGCGACCGGAAAATGCCCGGCTGGGTCAAGCCCGCGGTGTGGATGACGCTGACGGTGGCGCTCCTGGTCGGCATGTGGTACGGCATCCAGACGATCAAGGCGATGCTCGTCGTGCCGGTGGTGGAAGTGCCCGATGTGGTCGGTCTCACGCTGGAAGACGCGCAAAAGAAACTCGCCGACGTCAATTTGTCCTCGCAGGTGCTGCGCAAGGAGCACCATTTGGAAGTGGCGGAGAATCGCGTCATTTCCCAGGACCGCGAACCGGGTTCGGAAGTGAGGGACACCGTGGTCATCGGCCTTGTCGTCAGTCTCGGGCCGGCCAAGGCGAACATGCCGGATGTGACGGGAAAACCGGTGGACGAGGCGATTTCTCTGCTTAAGGAGCTCGGTTTGAAGGACGAGCAGATCAACCGGGAAGCGGTGGAATCGGAAAAGGAACCCGGCACGGTGCTGCAGCAAAGTCCCGCCGCCGAGGACGAAATCATTCCCGAGCGGGCGAGGGTCACGCTGGTCGTCAGCGAAGGGCCCGGAACGGTGGAAATGCCGGACTTGATCGGCAGAAAAGAAAGCGAAGCGATCAGCATCTTGACCAGCAGCGGCTTGAAGTACAAGATTCGCCGCGAGCCGGACTACAAGATGGAGAAGGACCGCGTGTTCGGTCAGCATCCGTATGAAGCCGGCGATCAGGTCAAGCCCGGTTCGGAAGTGACGCTGCTGGTGAGCGACGGGCTGCCGGAGGACGCGCTGCAGCCGGTGAAGATGATCCGTCTCGAGCCGGAAACGGAAGGGACGGTATCGGTGTTCCAAATCAGCATCAACGACGCGGTCGGCACCCGGGATTGGGGAAATGCGATCGAAACCGACAAACCGATTACGGTTCCCGTGCAGGTGACGGTCGCGCCGGACAAGTCGGCCAACATTACGGTATACCGCGACAGCAAATGGTATAATATGTGGTCCGTCACCTATCGCGACGCCATGATGCTGGAACTCGGCGAAAACGATGAGGACGCCGGGGGCGGCACGGACGGCGGTGAACCGCATACCCGAAGTCACGAACCTGCTTCAGACGGGGGAGCCGGCGCGGAAAACGGCGGTTTCGCGGAAGAAGCGCAGGGCAGTCAGCCGCTTTCGCAGTCCGACGGGGGGACCGATTAGTGCCGAAAGGAACCATTGTCAAGGCGATCAGCGGGTATTATTATGTCCGGCCGGACGAACGTCCGTCCGATGTGGTGCAGTGCCGGGCGAGAGGCGTGTTCAAGGTCAAGGGGGTGACCCCCTTGGTCGGGGACCGTGTGGTGTTCGACACAACCGCCTCGGGCGAGGGCACGGTGCTCGAGGTGCTGCCCCGCACGCACGAGCTGACGCGCCCGCCCGTGGCCAATGCGGATACGGCGGTGTTGGTGTTCTCCGTCGCTCATCCGGATCTGAATTTGCATTTGCTGGACAAAATGCTCGTGCACGTGGAACGCGCGGGAATGGACGCGGTGCTCGGCTTTTCCAAAATCGACCTCGTCGACGAACCGCCCCGGGAAGAGATGGCCATCTATGAGCGGATCGGATATCCCGTGGTCGCCACCAGCGTCAGGACGGGGGAAGGAATTGCGGAACTGGCCCGTTGTCTGTCCGGGCGAACGGCCATTTTGGCGGGGCAGTCCGGAACCGGCAAATCGTCGCTCTTGAATGCGCTCGTTCCCGGCCTGAATCAGGCCACCGGCGAGATCAGCGACAAGCTGGGCCGCGGCCGGCACACGACCAGACACGTGGAGCTGGTGCTGCTTCCGGGCGGAGGCATGGTCGCCGACGCCCCCGGATTCAGCCAGCTGGATGTGACGCAAATGGAAGCCGATCAGCTGGCGGACGGTTTCCGGGAGTTCCGCGCCTTGTCCGCGGAATGCCGGTTTCGCGGATGTCTGCATCGCAGCGAGCCGGGGTGCCGGGTACGCGAAGCGGTGCAGGACGGTCGTGTCGCGGCGGTCCGTTACGAGCATTACATCCAGTTTCTCGAAGACATCATGGAGCGAAAGCGGAGGTACTGACCTTGAGCGTGATCATTGCGCCGTCGATTTTGTCCGCCGATTTTTCCCGACTGGGCGAAGAGATTCAAGACGCGGAACGGGCGGGGGCGGACTGGATACATATCGATGTTATGGACGGCCATTTTGTGCCGAACTTGACGTTCGGACCGCCGGTCATCCGGGCTGTCCGGCCGTGGACGAAGCTGTTTTTTGACGTTCATCTGATGATCGAGCGCCCTGACAACTATATCCCGGAATTTGTCAAAGCGGGGGCCGATCTCGTGACGGTGCACGCGGAGGCGTGCGTTCATCTGCACCGCACGCTCGGCCTCATTCGGGAGTGCGGGGCCAAAGCGGGCGTCGCGCTGAATCCGGCGACGCCGCTGGCCGCTATCGAACATGTGCTGGAAGACGTCGATCTGGTGTTGATTATGACCGTCAACCCGGGGTTTGGCGGCCAGTCGTTCATTTCCTCGACGCTTACCAAAATCCGTTCCTTGCGCACGCTGCTGAACGAACGCGGTCTGTCCGGCGTCCATGTGGAAGTGGACGGGGGCATTCATGCCGAAACGGCCGGATGGGTCGTGGAGGCGGGAGCCAATGTGCTCGTGGCCGGAAACGCGGTGTTCGGGCAAAAGGACCGCAAAGCCGCCGTGGAAGCCATTCGCGGGGGAGCCAAGCGGTGAGCCGGGCGCTGGCCGTCATGCTGTACGGGTTCGCGTGCGCCGTGCTGCTGGCGGCTTTTTCGATGACTCCCGGCATGTTGAAGTTTGTGTTTTCGATCGGGGCGTTTTTGTTGGGGCTGCGGTTTTTCAACGCGCACGACACTTGGGGCGTCCGTCTCGCCTTCATCGGAACGGCGGTGGTGCTGTATTTTGTCTGTGTCGTCGTGTACACGATACTCGCCTATGCCAACGGCTGGCCGCTGCCGTCCGCTCCTTGACGGGCACGGCGCGGAATGAAGCGGCTCCCTCCCGCATATATTGGAATATCACCATCTGGCCGGAATATGAATATACTGTCGATGCGCATGCGACTGCGGTCGTGACTGCGAATGCGGCCGAGCGGTTGGGGATGCGTCGATGCGGGTGCCGATGCGGATGAAGGCTGCGCGCGGATGCAGTCGAATATACGGCTGCGCATGCGGCAGTGCGGATGCGGAAGCAACCGCGGTTGCGACTGGAGGATCCGGCTGAGCGGCTGCAGAAGCGGATGAATTGCGGATGCAAAACTGCGCGGTTACGGATGCGTGTGCAGATGCGTCTGCGAGGAGAACGCGCCAGCGGTGTGTATGCGCCGAAGAAAAAGATGCGCAAATTCCGATGGGCTGCCGGTTTCCAATTATCCACGCGGGAGGGACACAAATGAAGTTTTACACGATCAAACTGCCGAAATTTTTGGGAGGCTTTGTAAAAGCGATTTTGAACACCTTCAATAAAAACTAGCGCGGGATTGGCCGAACAAAAAGCGCAATCCCCCGCAAACATGCAAAAAAGCACCGGCGGGGTGCTTTTTGTCTGATGGATGAGGTTGTGCGTCAAACGCGCTGGACTTTGCCGGACTTCAGTGCGCGGGTGCTGACGTAGACGCGTTTCGGTTTGCCGTCTACCAGAATGCGCACTTTTTGCACGTTGACTCCCCAAGTCCGTTTCGTTTTGTTGTTCGCATGCGAAACATGGTGGCCGGTGCTGCGGCCTTTTCCGGTAACAAAGCATCTGCGGGCCATCAATTCCACCTCCCCTGCAAACACATTCCCCATCATACCATATATGCGGAACATCCGTCAATGCGATGAAAATGGGTAAAATGAAATGGGGGATTCGTTGGCAAACGAACTCCGCGCTTTTCCTTTCCCATCGGATATAGTAAAATGGTGTGGAATCACACACCGATTTCGCAATCCGGACCAAGGAGTGGGTACGCTTCATGCCGATCGAATACAAAAACCAACTGGGCTCCGTCTCCATCTCCGATGAAGTTGTCGCCGTGCTGGCCGGTTTCGCCGCTCTGGAATGCTACGGCCTGGTCGGGATGTCCTCCCGCAATTTGAAGGACGGCATCGCCGAAATTCTGGGCAGGGAAAACTTGAGCCGGGGCGTGGAAGTGCGTCGGGAAGGGGATGTTTTGCATATTGACCTGCATATCATCGTCAGCTATGGAACCAAAATCACCGAAGTGGCGCGAAGCGTGCAAAATAGAGTGAAATACGTGCTGAACGAGATCGTCGGACTGCGGGTAGACGTCGTTAACATCTATGTTCAAGGGGTTCGTGTTGCCCGTTAGGAAGGAGAATATCGTTTTGGGAAAGCGCTTTATTGACGGACTGGACTTTTACGAAATGGTGGCTGCAGGTGCGGCCGTACTCCAATCGAGGGCGGAAAACGTGAACGCGCTGAACGTGTTTCCGGTACCTGACGGCGACACCGGCACCAATATGAGCATGACGATGGCGTACGGCGCCGGACAATTGAAGGACAAAGCGGATGCGCATATCGGCCGGACGGCGGAAATGCTGTCCAAGGAGCTGCTGAAAGGGGCGCGGGGCAATTCGGGCGTCATTTTGTCGCAGTTGTTCCGCGGATTTGCGAAATCCGTGCACGATCTCGAGCGCATCAATGCGGCGCAATTCGCCGCCGCGCTGCAGCAAGGCGTGGATACCGCTTACCAGGCAGTCAAGAAGCCGGTGGAAGGCACCATTTTGACCGTTTCCCGGGAAGCGGCCAAACATGCGGCGCACATTGCCAGAAGGACGGCGGACCTGGCGCTCCTGATGGAAGAAGTGCACCGCAAGGCGGAGGAAGTGCTGGCCAAGACGCCGGACATGCTGCCGGTGCTGAAGCAGGTGGGCGTCGTCGATTCCGGCGGGCAGGGGCTCGTGTACGTATACGAAGGATTTCTCCGCTGGCTGAAAGGGGAAAGCGGCGACGTTTTGGAAGCGGCGGAGTCTTCCCCGCAGCCGGCGGAACCGAAGGCCGCCGCGGCGATGTTTATGGCCGGCAGCGCGCAGTCGCAGCTGGAAACCGGGCAGATCGAATTTCCGTACGACATGGAATTTTTCATACACCTTGCGGATGACGCCGAGCCGTTTGACGAGGACGAGTTTCGCGCGCAGCTTTCGCGCGACGGCGATTCGATCCTGGTCATCGCCGACGGCGCGGACGTCAAAGTGCACGTGCACTCGAGGAAGCCGGGCGACGTGCTGAATTTGGCGATGCGTTACGGCGAACTGAGCCGTTTCCATATCGAAAACATGCGGGAAACGCACCGATCGCTGATCGGCGCGGATGCGGGCGTTTCGTCGTCGGACAGGCCGTCCCCGGCGGCCGGCGCAGGTCAGCCTGCGGCCAAGGTGTCGGCGGTTCAAGAAGCGCCGCAACCGGAATCGGCGTATCCGGAGAACTCCGCGCAAACCGTTCCGCTGAAGCCGTTCGGCATGGTTTCCGTGGCGGCGGGGGACGGCATCGCCCGCATCATGGAAAGCCTCGGCGCCGACTTGATCGTCTCCGGCGGGCAGACGATGAATCCGAGCACGGAGGATTTGCTTCAGGCGGTGGAATCCGTGGCGGCGGAAACCGTCTATGTGTTTCCGAACAATTCGAACATCATTATGGCGGCGGAACAAGTGAAGGAGCTGACCGACAAACGGGTGATCGTCATCCCGAGCAAAACGGTGCCGCAGGGAATGGCGGGGTTGCTGGCGTTTTCCGCCGCGGCGGACGCCGATCAGAACGAGCGGGCGATGCTGGCCGCCATCTCCGCCGTACGGTCGGGGCAGATCACCTTGTCCGTGCGGGACACCTCCATCGACGGTCTGGACATCCGCAAAGGGGACTACATCGGTATGCTGGACGGCAAAATTGTCGCCAGCGGTCCGGAACTGCTCGAAGTCGGCAAAACGCTCCTCGACAAGATCGTGGAAAACGGCGAAGCGATCGTGACGTTATTATCCGGCCAGGATGCGGACGAGTCGGTCACCGAGGCGCTGGTGTCCTATCTGGAAACCGCGCATCCGGATGTGGAGACGGAAGTGCACGTCGGCGGCCAACCGGTGTACCATTACATCATTTCCGCGGAATGAGCCGGCGCGGCGTTAACCGCTCCGGTCCGACGGCTCAGGGACACCGTTTTATGGCGATGCCGCGCCGTATCCCTGTGACGCGTTTTCGTATCCTCGCGTTACGCCGTCCCGCCGTTTGCTTTTCCGGTTTGCGCGGGAGAAGCGGCGGAGGGGGCCCATCATTTTTTTAGAGGTGAGCTCATGGCAAAACTGCGCATTGTGACGGACAGCACGGCGGACATTCCCGAATCCGTGCGGAAACAGCTCGGCATCGAGATGGTGCCGCTGAAAGTGCATTTCGGCGACGAAACGTATCTCGATTCGGTGACGCTCCATTCTGTCGAATTTTATGAAAAATTGAAGCAGTCGTCGTCGCTGCCCACGTCGTCCCAGCCTTCGCCGGTGGATTTTCTCGATGTGTACAAGCGCATTCTGGCGGAGGATCCCGACGCCCACATCGTTTCCATCCATATTTCGTCGGCGATGAGCGGCACGCTGCAGTCGGCCGAACTGGCCAAGTCGCTGCTGGACGAACCGGACCGGCTGACCGTTTTCGATTCGCGCAGCGCATCCTACGGCATCGGCATGCTGGCCGTCGCCGCGGCGGAGTTGGCCGCGAAGGGCGCCTCCCTGGAAGAAGTGCTCGAGAAAATCCGGCGCATGCGCGAGAAGTACACGGTTTATTTTCTCGTGGATACGCTGGAGTATTTGCAGAAGGGAGGACGAATCGGCAAAGCGGCGGCGGTGCTCGGCACGCTGCTCAACATCAAGCCGATTTTGTCCATCGACGCGGAAGGGGAAGTGACGTCGGTCGACAAGGTGCGCGGTACGAAAAAAGCGGTGCAGCGCATCATTGAACTGTTCAAGCAAAATCCGGATCTGTCCGGAGAAGTGGACGTGTTTATCGTCCACTCCAACGACGTCCCGGCGGCGGAGAATATGGAGGCGGTGCTCAGGGAGAACTTCAATGTCCGGCGGTTGAACATGATTACGCTCGGTCCCGTCATCGGCACGCACACCGGACCGGGAACCGTCGGCGTATTTGTGGGGCCGTACGAACAATGAATCTGCACGAAGTTCCGCTGCACCGCATCCGCGGCGTCGGCGCGCGCAAGGCCGTTGAGCTGGAAGCGCTCGGCATTCGCAGCGTCGCCGATTTGCTGGAACACTTCCCTTACCGGTACGAGGACTACCGGTTGAGGGACGTGGCGGAGGCCAAGGACGGGGAGAAGATTACCGTCCAGGGCACCGTCTTCAGCGCCCCGGTGCTGCAGCGGTACGGGGGAAAGTCCAGGCTTTCCTGCAAACTGCTTACCGGCCGCGTGCTGGTGACGGCGGTATGGTTTAACCGGCCGTTTTTGAAAGACCGGCTCGTCTCGGGACGGGTCGTGACGGTTTCGGGAAAGTGGGATCAGCGCAGGCTGCAGATCACGGTGGCGCAATCGGAATTTGCGGATTCCGGTTCGTCGATGGCCGGGACCCTGCAGCCTGTTTATTCCGTCGGCGGCGACATCACGCAGGCGTGGCTGCGCAAAACGATCCGCCAGGCGCTCGACCAATTCGGCGAACACGTGGAGGAATTGCTGCCCGAGGAGTTGATCCGCCGCCATCGTCTGATGTCCCGGCGTGAGGCGATCCGCGGCATCCACCTGCCGTCGGAGACGTCGCAGTTTCACGAGGCGCGCCGAAGGCTGGTGTATGAGGAACTGTTTTTGTTTCAGTTGAAGCTGCAGGCGTACCGCAGCATGACGCGCAGCCGGGCGGACGGCATCGCGCAGCCGCTCGACCGGGAGGCGGTGCGCGCGTTTGCGCGCTCGCTGCCGTTTCGCCTGACCGGTGCGCAGAAGCGCGCGATCGCGGACATTTTGAACGATATGGAGTCGCCCTACGCGATGAACCGCCTGCTGCAGGGCGACGTCGGATCCGGCAAAACGGTCGTGGCGGCAACCGCTTTGTTCGCCACGGTCAAAGCCGGATATCAGGGCGTGCTGATGGCGCCGACGGAAATTTTGGCCGAGCAGCACCTGCGTTCGCTGGAGCGCTTGTTTGCGCCGTACGGGCTGCAAATCGCGCTGCTGACCGGCAGCATGACGGAGCGGCAGCGCCGGGATACGCTCGCCGCGCTGCAGATGGGGTTGTTGGATGTCGTTGTCGGCACGCACGCGCTGATCCAGGACGATGTGTACTTTGCCCGGCTCGGGCTCGTGATTACGGACGAACAGCACCGTTTCGGCGTCAACCAGCGGGCCATCCTGCGCCGGAAAGGCTGGAATCCCGACGTGCTGAGCATGACGGCGACGCCGATTCCGCGAACGCTCGCGATTACGGCGTTCGGCGACCTGGACGTGTCCACGCTCGACGAACTGCCGCAGGGGCGAAAGCCGGTGCGCACGCATTGGGTCAAACCCAACATGATGGATCGGGTTGTGGCGCTGCTGCGCAAGGAGTTGGCGCAGGGCAGGCAAGGCTATGTCATCTGTCCGCTGATTGAGGAGTCGGACAAGCTGGACGTGCAAAACGCGATCGATCTTCACGGCGAACTCGCTCGCGCGCTGCCGGAGTTTCGCGTCGGCCTGCTTCACGGGCGCATGTCGGCCGCCGAAAAGGAGGCCGCGATGCGGTCGTTTCAGCACAACGAGACGCAGCTGCTCGTGTCGACGACGGTCGTTGAAGTCGGCGTGGACGTGCCGAACGCGACGGTCATGGTCGTCGTCGACGCCGACCGGTTCGGGCTGTCCCAGCTGCACCAGCTGCGCGGTCGCGTCGGCCGCGGCGAGCATGAGTCGGTATGCGTGCTGATCGCCGACCCCAAATCGGAAACGGGCCGCGAACGGATGCGGGTCATGACGGAGACGAACGACGGGTTCGAAATCGCCCGCAAAGATTTGGAACTGAGAGGTCCCGGCGATTTTTTCGGCACGAAACAGAGCGGGCTGCCGGATTTCCGGCTGGCCGATCTGAACGAGGATTTCGCCGTGCTGGAACAGGCGCGCGACGACGCGGCGGAACTGGTGCGCAAGCCCGACTTCCGCACGGCGGCGGCGTATGTGCCGCTGCGCGAGTATTTGGCGAGGGAAAATGTGCTTGAAGGGGACGTGTTGGACTGACGATTGGTAGGTCGCGGTTGGCGAACGACGGTTGGCAAACGATGGTTGGCAATCGCTTGGACGCCGGTCCGGACGAGAACGAATACATCGAGAACAACTTCCGCCATGCCGCGGTTTCGCCTCTTTGGATTCGCCGCCATGCGCATTCGTTTCCGAAAAACTTGCAACTTGCGGCGTCCGCCGTCATATGTTTTATCATGACGTTTTGGAGGTGGCGCCGTGAGTTATGTGCAGTACGGCATCAGCAGAGAATTGGTGGAGCGCGTCAAGGCGAAAATGAAAAATCCCGTCGTGAAGGACCTCGTGGCGGCACTGCTGCGCGGAGTCACGAAGGCGGATTTGCAAAACAGAGCCAAGGTGCGCGCCTTGCTGCAACGGGTGTCCGGCGTGATGGGCATCAAGCTGACGGAGGCGGAGGCGCAAGCGATCGTGCAGTTTGTTATCGATCAGCGCATCGATCCGAACAATACGTTCCATTTGCTCCGGTTGTGGGGGATGTTCCGGTAAGGCGATCTGTGTGCGGAGTTTATTTCGGCCGGGCGCCATGTGCGTGGATCATCGAATTGTTTCGGCAAGGTGTCGACCGTGCGCGGGGCATATTTCGGCAAGATGGTCTGCGTGTGGAGTTTCGGTAAGGCCCCGTCGCGTGGAGCACGTTTCCGCAAGGCGAATCGTCGGAGGGACGCTTCGATACGAGGATGTCGTCTTGGAGCGCGTTATCGCGAGTTTATACATGATGATGAAGGTGCGCGTTCGTCGAATGGGCGGTGAGCGGGCACTTTTTTTGAAGGACGTTTGCTTGTCCCGCGTCGTAACGGCCCATGCGGACCGCTTCCAACGATGGTTCGCCAGCTTGCTTCCAACGATTTTTGACCATTTGAAGATTTTGTTCGATTTTTGATATAAAAGGAAACGCCCAACCCCCCGATTTCAGCCGTTTATATCATTTTTCGCATAAAACGCTCCATCGAAGCTGCCGAATCCGGCGGTTTGTATCATTTTTCATACAAAACCCTCCATCGAAGCTGCCGAATCCGGCGGTTTGTATCATTTTTCATACAAAACCTTCCATCGAAGCTGCCGAATCCGGCGGTTTGTATCATTTTTCATACAAAATCCTCCATCGAACCTGCCGCGCAAGAACTTTTATGCGATATTTGACACAACATTCTTTCCCGCGCCGGGTTCGTTCCCCCTTGGATCTCCTATTGGCATTCCCTTTCGGACTTACTGCCGTTTCGTCTTTTCCTGTTCGGATTCGACTGCTTCCCGTGACGCGCGATGATTGTTCCGTTTTGCTTCTTTTTTCCGATTTCCTGAATTTATCCATTGAAATGCGAATATGTGTTCGGTAATATGGATATAAATAAAAGGGAACAGGTGTTCTGGTTTTGTCGGGGATAAGGTCCCGGTTGCCCGTTTGGCAAATGGCCGGGTCATGGCAGGGAGGCGCGCCGATGAAAATGCATCCATATCTCGGTCGCACGGTGGAAATTGTTTATTGGGACCGCCAGGGGCGCTGGACGCAGCGCGTGATTGTGCCGCTTGCGGTGACGGATGAGTGGGTGCGGGCGTACTGCCGTACCCGGAAAGCGCCCCGGCTGTTTCGCCTCGACCGCATTATGGCGGTACGGCCGCTGCAAAAAAACGCTTGAAGCCGGACGCTATAGCGGTGCAAAGGGCCGGACGCGGCGGAACCACGGTGACGGAAAGCCGACGCACAGTGGACGGTGAAGGAGGTGACCGCGAACAGACCATATGAATATTCGGACGGACAAAGGCAAAGAACGCGTCATTATGCTGGCGGACTGCCAGTCTTTTTACGCGTCCATCGAAAAAGCGGCACATCCGGAATACCGCGACAAACCGGTGGTCGTGGCGGGCGATCCGGCGCGCCGCTCGGGCATTATTTTGGCCGCTTGCCCGGTCGCCAAACAATATGGCATCACCACGGCGGAGCGGCTCGGCGAGGCGATGGCGAAATGTCCCGGCCTGATCGTCATCCGCCCGAAAATGCAAAACTACATCCGCGCCTCGATGCAGATTACCGAAATTTTGGAAAGTTTCACGGATCTGGTCGAGCCTTATTCCATCGATGAGCAGTTTCTCGATGTGACGCACACGCTCCATTTGTTCGGCGGGGCGGAACGGACGGCGAGGCTGATCCAGGAAAAGGTGATGCGCGCGACCGGGGTGCGCACCCGCATCGGCATCAGCTACTGCAAAACGGTGGCCAAAATGGCGTGCGACAACTTCGCCAAAAAAAACGACACCGGCATCTTTGCGCTGCCGAAAGAGCTGATTCCCGAACGGCTGTGGCCGCTCACCATCGACAAGCTGTTTATGGTCGGCCGCAGGATGACGCGCCATCTGCTGCACATGGGCGTGCGGACGATCGGCGAGCTGGCGCGGATGCCCGTGGAGCGTCTGCGCGACAAATGGGGCATCAACGGGGAGGTGCTGTGGAACATCGCCAACGGCATCGATTCGTCCCCGGTGTCGCCGGATTCGCACAGCAAGCAGGAATCGGTCGGACATCAGATGACGCTTCCCCGCGATTACGGCACGGCTGCGGAACTGGAAATCGTGCTGCTCGAGCTGACGGAACTGGTTTGCCGCCGCTGCCGCGAGAAGGGGCGCATGGGCAGCGTCGTGTCGGTCGGATGCACGGGCGCGGATTTCAATCGGCCTTCGGGATTTTACCGGCAAATGAAATTGGACGATCCGACCAACATTACCAATCATGTGTATGCCGCCGTCCGCGCGCTGTTCCGCCGACATTGGGACGGACGTCCGGTGCGCCGGGTCGGCGTGGCGCTGTCGCAGCTCGTCAGCGACAAGGAATACCAGCTGACGCTGTTTGATTCGGCGGAAAAATACCGCGCGCTCGAGCGGGCGACGGACAGCATCAAAAACCGGTTCGGGGAAGCGGCGATCCTGCGCGCCGTTTCTCTGACCTCCGCAGGACAGGCGAGAGACAGGGCAGCAAAGATAGGAGGTCATTACAAGTGAACGGCAAAGGCAAGACGGCGGGAAAAACCGGAAAAAAGCTGCAAAACAACGGACTGTGGGAGTCGTCGCGGATGATGCTCCCCGAACACAAGGAAGCGATCACGAAGCATCGGGAATCGCTTCTTTTTCGTAAGACCAGGCCGGAACTGGACGAGGCGGAGACGGAACGCATTGCGCGCCTGATTGCGGCGTCGATGGCGACCGGATGCGAGGCGGAATGGGTCATTTATCGCGATTTCGCCGAAACGCGCCGCACGGGCCGGGTCGTCTGGGCCGATCCCCTCACCGGCCAAGTGCGCATTGCGGTTCCGGGCGGATTCGAGCAGGTGCACGTGAAAGACATCATCGGGGCGGAGGAATGCGATATCTGACGTGCTCCCAACGAGGAATGCCGGACCGCGCGCGTTGGTTCGTCCGGAGAGTCCGCCGCCAATCGGCTGCGGCATCGCAAAAACGGAGGCCCAGCAAGGAATCGCGCGATCCGGCAACCCATTGGCCGGAGCGGTCGACCGGCACGAAACGAGACGCTTTGACAAGACGTCGGAGATTGAACCGGCGGGACAGCGGGAAGGATGGAGCACGAGTCCAAAGAAGCGCGGAAAAACATGGCGAAAACCGGCCGCGCCGGCCGAAGAACGGCAGTGCGGCCGATGCAAAAAAAAACAAGCGGTCAGTGGCAGGGCGGAACGAAAGGACCTTTTCCCGTCACGACACCGGGGGGAGTATCGAAAATGTAGGGAGGCGCCGGCGGAAGATGCGGAGCGGGAGCCAACGGTTTCGGATGGGGCACGTACTGGAAAGTTCCGCAACCGTCCGGGGTCGGCCCCTTGGCCCAACGTCCCAGCGCGCTGTCTTCGCCTAACGAAAAATTGAACAAAGTGTAGGAAACTTGACGTTTTTCCAGTTGGCGAGGGAACGTGCTCGGAACGACCTTGCCTTCCTTTTCTTCCAATTCCGCAATCGCCGCCATCCATTGGTTCTGGTGCATCGTATCCCTGGCCAGCAGCCACGACAGCATATCCTTGACACCGCGGTCGGACGTCTGTTCGTACAGCCGCGCCACCTGCAGCCTGCCTTGGGACTCGGCGTTTAAATTCGCGCGGAAATCGGCCAGCAGGTTGCCGCTGGCAATCATGTACCGTCCGTTCCAAGGGTAGCCGACGCTGTCCGCGGGCATCGCGCCCAATCCAGATACGATGGCGTGCTGGGGGTTCATGCCGCCGAGAACCGCTCCGATCACCGGGTTTTTGGCCGCCTCTTCCAAATCTCCCGCCGGCGCGCCATCCAGCAGCCGCGCAATCATGGTTGCGAGCATTTCCACATGCGCCAGTTCTTCGGTGCCGGTATCCAGCAGCAAGTCTTTGTATTTTCCGTCACCTCGGATATTCCAGCCTTGAAACAAGTACTGCATCGCCACCGTGATTTCCCCGAACTGGCCGCCGAGCACTTCCTGGAGCTTTTTGGCGAATACGGGGTCCGGTCTTTCCGGTTTGGCATGATATTGCAGTTCTTTGATGTGATAAAACATGAGATCATCCCTCCTCCTGGGCTTATGACCACTAGTCAGTATATGGGCCCATTCCCGGAGGTGTGCGTGTTTAAAGGGAAGAAATGCCCGGCCAACCGTCGCCGTCCGGCGTTACGGCGCCGCATGGCGAGTACAAAAAAAACCGCATGGCGTCGGGCCATGCGGATCAATGTTTTCGGTACCGCCCGAAGGCAGTACCTCATGGGAGAGGAGAAACCGGATGAAGAGCTTATGGGGAAACGTAAGTCTTCTCCGCGGTTGTCATCGGCGTCAATCCAGGGGATCAATGCCGACATTCTCATGATGTCCCGTCTGAAGAAAAATATACATGCTTTCCAAAAAAATTTCGGGATGATTTTTCAGCGGACGTTCCGATGTGGTACGATAAAGCTGTGCGACAAGCATGACGCGGCTTCCGCCGTTCGGCTCGTCGATCCGTTTGGACGAATAGCGGTACCGGAGGGTATCAAGCTGCGCTGCATGCGGTCGGATGCCAATGTCGCCCAATTGAGCGTTCATCCCATTGAGCGTTTTCAGGGTGTACAGAGATTATAGCGTAACGATACCGCATCGATGGAACGTCGGTGGGAAATAACGTACAGAGGTTACATACTAAAGGTGATCCTGCATCCGCTTGAGCCGATGAGGACATCGGGCGGCAAGTACGAAAGGCGGCGGCAATGAGCATTCCGGTGCTTCGGACGAGCGGATGGAATCGGCGAGTCCAAAACGTAACCGACCAATTGAAGCTGTCGATTTAGCGTGGAACACCGTCAAGGGCGTATCAACGGGCATGGGGATTCTATATGGTGCATTTTTGCACTCCATTTGTATGGGTTTCCTCAGATTTCGGCGAATGTGGTGTAAATTTGCAGTACATGAGTCTTTTCCGCCATTTTATTCTCAAATATGGTGCAATTTTGCACTACATCACCATCGTCAAGCCCCGTCATCGGCAAATTTCATGACCGGTCATCCACCATGAATCGACGGTTCCTATTCACCATCAACGAGCTCGACGCGGCCAGCAAGTTCAACATGGCCGACGAATTTAACGGCGCCAATGAATTCAACGAGGGGCAACGGATTCAACGAGGACCGGCCGCGCGGCGATCGCCGGGCGCACGGTGAAGCGGGGGGCTGTCAGCATGAGAGTCATATCCGGTTCGGCGAAGGGAAGGCGGCTGAAACCGGTACCCGGAACGGGAACGCGGCCGACGGCGGATAAAGTCAAAGAAGCGGTGTTCAGCATGATCGGTCCGTACTTTGACGGGGGAACGGTGCTGGACTTGTTTGCTGGCACCGGCGCGCTGGGGATCGAGTCCCTGAGCCGGGGCATGGAGAAAGGGATCTTTATCGACCGTGATCCGGTCAGCGTGCGCGTCGTCCGGGAAAATTTGGCGGCGACGGCATTGTCCGACAGGGCGGAGGTGTACCGCAGCGACGCGCAGAAAGCGGTGAAACTGCTGGCCCGGCGCCGGATGTTGTTCGATCTCGTGTTTCTGGATCCGCCTTACCGGATGCGGGATATGGACGCGATGATCGAACGGTTGCGGGAAGCGGGTTTGCTGGCGCCGAGGGCGACGGTGGTCGTCGAGCACGACGCGGCGCACGAGTATCCGCATCGCGTCGCCGGCCTCGCCGCCGTCCGCCGTTCGGTTTACGGGGACACCGCGGTGACGATCTACAATCTCGCCGAAGAGATGGCCGACGCCGACGGAGAAGTCGAAGATGAGGTAGACGAGGACGAAGCCCAGATCGAATGCGAAGTCAAGGTAAAAGCCGAAGCTGAGGGCGAAGAAGCCAAGGTCGAAGCCGAATCCAAGGTCGATGACGAAGCCGAGGCCGAAACCGAAGCTAAGGTCTGCGTCGAAACCAAGATCGACGTCATGTACGGGGAAGAGGACCGGATTCCAACGGCTCGCAAGAAGATGGACTTGTAGAAGTTTGCTGCGGACGGCATGCAGAGGATGAATTCGTAAGTTGGATCCGCGGCGGACGGCCTCGCACAGCGGAAGAACCCGCATTTGACGGCACAACGACGGGGGGGATGAACGATGAACGACAAGCAGCGAACCGCCGTGTATCCGGGCAGCTTCGATCCCGTGACCAACGGGCATCTGGACATTATCCGGCGCGCGGCCAAACAGTTCGACACGCTGATCGTCGCCGTATTGAACAATACGAAAAAGCAGCCGCTGTTTACGGTGGAGGAACGCACCGATCTGCTGCGCCAGGTGACGGCGGACATCGGCAACGTCGTGGTGGACAGTTTCCGCGATCTGCTGGTCAATTACATGCACATGAAAAACGCGCAAGTGATCATTCGGGGGCTGCGGGCGGTCAGCGATTTTGAATACGAACTGCAGATGGCTTCCATGAACCGCAATCTCAGCGACCGGGTGGAAACCTTTTTTATGATGACGAATCCGAAATATTCGTTTCTCAGTTCCAGCATCGTCAAGGAAATTGCGCAGTTTCACGGCCAGGTGACCGATCTGGTGCCGGAACCGGTCGAGCGGGCGTTGAAGCGGAAATTTTCCTGACGAGCGTCGTCCGCCGCCTCAGCGAGCGAACGGCCCGCGGCGCGGCGGCTGTCTCCACGTTCGAAACCGAAGGCGCAGCGCAAAGGACAACAGCAGCAAGACGGCCAGCAGGCACAGCGAAGCCGTCAAACTGTCCCGCCAGATGGATACGGGAGGCGGCATTTGCGCCAGGGGAGGCCGCTCCGGAAGCCACGCGGCGCGGTCGAGCCCCGTCCAGCGCGTCAACGGCTCCCACATCCACAAGGTGATGAAGAGCGACAGCACGCTGTGAATGGCGCGGGCGGCGATGTAGAGGCGCATGGACAAATCGGTGCGCCGGATGGCGCTTTTGACCTGGGCGTATGCGGCCAAACCGCCGCAGGCGGCGATTGCCGCCGCCACGGCAGCCTGCCAGTTCGCCGGCAGCGTGACCGCGCGGCTCGCCGCGAAAATGCCGAGATGCAGTTCGAACAAGCCGTCGATCAGCGCTATGCCTTCCCTCCCTCCGCGGAGAAACGGCACGGCTGCCGACAGGTGCAGCCATAGCGGCGACAACACGGAACGGCGAAGCATTTCCAAGAGCACGGAAACGAACATCATCCAGCCGCCGATCGCGAACAAGGTTTGGACGGACTGGATCACCGCGTCGCCGAGCAGTTTGCCGAGTCCGCGGCCGTCTTCCTTTTGCGCCTCCGCCATGGCGTGAAACGCCGCGCGCAGGAGGCCGCCGCGACGGGAGGGACGGTTTTCGCGCGAAGCGGCTTGGTCGGCGGCGGAATGATCGGCGCTTCCCGTTCCGCGCAGCAAGAGGGCGGTCGCCAGCCAGGCCATCAGGTGAACGGCCGTGAGCAGCCAGCCGATGCGGGGATTGCCGAAAAAACCGGCCGCGGCGACGCCGATGATCCAAAAAGGGCTGCAAACGTACGAAAGGGCGACGAGCTTGTCGCCTTCGCGCTTCGATATCCAGCCGCGTTCCCTGAGGCGCGCCGCCGCGTCGGCGCCGGCCGCGTATCCGGCGGCGATGCCCATGCCGACCGCCCAGCCGCCCACGCCCGGCAGCCGCAATCCGGCGCGCATGAGCGGATTCAGCAAGGCGCCGAAACCGTGAACGAGCCCGAACGCGACCGCGATTTCCGACAAAATCAGAAACGGCAAGTAACCCGGAAACACGACGTTCCACCAAACGGTTAGCCCCTGCAGGGACGCCTCAAACGCCGGCTTCGGGAAGCGAACGACGAGAACGATCAAGAGCGCGACGGGCAGCGCCAGAAGCGGCGCCGTCCAGCGTCCGCCGAGGCGCCGCCGGTTCCGCGTCGGCATGCCGTATTCACCACACTTTGCACATGTCATCGGAAAGATATTAAGGTAGTCATCGGAAAAATAAAAGATATATGTGAAAGCCGGAACCGTATACATGCGCCCGCATGTCGTGACGGCACAAGTCCTGCTCGGCCATGCCGGTCATCATTCATGTAGCGGCTTGGCACACGTCATCGGGAAGTACATGCGTGCGCGAAAGGGTTGTCTCGATGCACCGGGATGGTACATGTGTACGCGAGGGGTTGTCTGAATATGCCTGGGGGGGAAAAGCGTTGCAGCAAACGAGAATTTTGCAGCTTCGGTGGGTCCTGCTTTTATTGTCCGTCCTGTATGTCCTGCTGTTCGTTCCCCTCCCTTACGTCATATACGAACCGGGTTTGGCACAGGAACTGACGCCGCTGGTGCGCACGGAAGCGCCCGCGGAAACGGGCCGGGGAGCGTTTCTTCTGACGACGGTGCGGCAGACGCCGGCCAATGTGTTCGGCTACGTGCAAGCCGTTCTCAGCCGCAACCGGGAGCTCGCAAAAAAGAGCGACGTTTACCGGGACGGCCAAAGCCGCAAAGAATACAACGAACTGCAAAGCGTCGTCATGCAAAACTCCCAGAGCAACGCGATCATGGCCGTCTACCGCAAATTGGGGATCGCCTATCAGGTGCGGGCGGAGAAAGTGGTCGTATTGAGCGTGAACGACCGGTCGCCATCCGCCGATTTGCTGGAACCGGGGGACGTCATCGTTGCGGTCGGAGGAGACAAGGTGCGTTCGATGGACGAGCTGCGCGGCGCGCTTGCGGGCAGACGCATCGGAGAACGCGTCGCGCTGCGCGTGGAGCGCGGCGGCAAGCCCGTCGAAATCGAAGCGGAAGTGACGGATTTGTCCGCGCTGCATGAAGAAGTGACGGAACCGACGCCCGGGTTCGGCATATCCATCGGCGAAGTGCGCGGCGTGGTGCCTGAAGACGAGGCGAAACGGGTGAACATTTCCGTCCATGACATCGGCGGACCGTCCGCGGGGCTGATGTTCGCCCTGGAAATTTACGACCGGATGACGCCCGGCGATCTGACCGGAGGACACCGCATCGCCGGCACCGGAACGATCGATGAGCAAGGCCGGGTGGGCGACATCGGCGGCGTCCGGTTCAAGATTGTCGCCGCCGGGCGGGAAGGGGCGGAATATTTTTTGGCTCCGCCGGGCAATGTCAAGGAAGCGGAAAACAAGGCGCGGGAAGCCGGCATCGATATCACGGTCGTCCCCGTCCGCACGCTGGACGAAGCGATCGAGTACCTCGAAGGGCTGCCTCCCGCGAAGTGACGCCTTCGGCGCCGGGGCGGGTCAAAGCCGTAACAGAGCGGGGAACGATGCCGGATCACAGCCGGATCGGCGCCTGCCAGTAGTCGCGCAGCATGTCGCCAGCGCGGGGCGATCGATAAGCGAGCGAGTACACGCCCGAAGCGCGGACATCGAGCCGCAGGAACGGCGGCGCCTCCCGCGGGACGCGGACGAGCACCGGGACGGAGGCGGTTTGTTTCATGCGTCGCAGCAGCGCGCGGCCGGTTTCGGAGAAGCCGAGCACCCGCAAATAGGGCGTGCCGCCCGCGAGCCGCTCTCGGCTTAGCCATTCGCGCTCGTGGCCGAGCAGGATGCGGGTGAGCATGCGCTGCAGCTTGGTGCGGGTGTAGCGCTTCGTTTTGAGCCGGTCGAGCAATTGCTCCACGCTTAGCCCGCGATCGGGCTCGCAGGTAGCGAGCGCGTCCCGGATACGGTGCTCGAGCCCTTCCTCCACTTCGCTGAACTGCGCCAGACGATCGGGCGGCGCGGCCAATAGCGCGTGAAACAGCGGGACCGCCAGCCGTTCCCAGGCAATCGGCCCGCGCCCTGCCGCAAATTCCCGCTGCAGCACGGTGAGCGTCGTGTCGGGCACAAAAGGCCGAATCGCCTCGAGGCCGCCGTCGGATTCGATCAGGCGGCGGATGGCGGTGGCGCTGGCGATGGCGGCGTCGGACGGAAGCGGATCGTGGTAGCCCGCTTTGATGCGCGGGATCGTCAGCGCGGTCATGCGGCTGCCGATCCGCTTCATGGCGATCAGATAATGGAGGCCGAGCGTGTTGTTCGGCTGAGCGAGCAGCGCTTCCGTGTCCGGCGCCGCGGCGAAATCCGATTCAAGCGCTTCCGCGGCCGCGGCGGCGTACGCTTTCGGATAGCTGACGCCTTCTTTCAGCCGGGCGCGCAGCAGCCGGCGAAACGGTTCCGGCTCGTCCGCAAGAAGGGAGGCGATGCGCTCCAGCGCGCCGATATCGCCGCATTCGCTGCCGAAGCACAAACTGTCGACCACGCCGGTGCGTTCGAGCGCGGTGACGGCACCGTACGCAAACCATTCCGCGGGTTGGCACGAATAGGCGACCGGCAGTTCGAGCACGAGATCGACGCCGATGCGCAGCGCCATTTCCGTCCGCGCCCATTTGTCCACGACGGCGGGTTCGCCCCGCTGCAAAAAATGGCCGCTCATGACGGCGACGACCGCGTCCGCTCCCGTTTTGGATTTCGCTTCCCGAAAATGGTGCACATGCCCGTGATGCAGCGGATTGTATTCGACAATGATGCCTACCGCGCGCATGGTCCTGCATCCCCTTTCCACGATTCGTTCCGCCAATGCCGGGCGCGAATCCGATCGTAAAAAAGGCATAAGTCCGATCGTCAATCGCGAATCCGATCGTGAAAACACACGACTCCAATATACCACGAGCGGATTTTGTTGACAAAATCGACGCATCCTAGATATAATTAACTTTGTTTGTTTGGAGTGATGATCGTGTCTTTGGAGTTTCACTACAAGGAAGTCGCCGCAGGCGGCCGAAGCGTGCACTTGGAAGGCACGATCGATCTGGATGCGCTGTTCCGCGGCCGGCGCGAAGTGCGCAGCGCGGACGACCTCGAGGTCGTGCTGACCGCCCGTCCCGCGATGAACCGAGTTCGGGTGGAAGGAGACGGGAAGGCGCGCGTCGTTTTGGTGTGCTCCCGCTGCCTGACAGATTACGAAGATACGTTGACCGTACCGGTGCTGGAACAGTTTTCGCAGCATCCCGAAGAACAGGAAGCGGACGAAGACGTCCATCTGGTGAAGGAAGACCGGATTGACATGCGGCCGTATGTCGAGGAAGCCGCGCTATTGGAAATTCCGTTCATCCCTTTATGCCGGGACGACTGTCTCGGTCTTTGTCCGGAATGCGGCGCCAACCGCAACGAGCAAACTTGCGGCTGCGTCCGGGACACGAAGGATCCGCGCTGGCTCGGTCTTGAGGATTTTTTCAAGTAGCAACCCGTTTGCAACCCGTTCAAGGAGGTGGAACCGATGGCAGTCCCTTTTCGAAAAGTTTCCAAATCCCGCCGCGACAAGCGCCGTACCCATTTCAAGTTGGAAGTGCCAGGCATGGTGAGATGTGAAAACTGCGGAGAGCTCAAACTCTCCCATCGCGTCTGCAAAGTGTGCGGCACCTATAAAGGCAGAGAAATCGTCAAACAATAAACGGTGTCCAGGACGTCCTTCCGCGGGAAGGACGTTTTTGGAATCGGAAGAAACGCCGCCAACAGCCGGGATTCGCTGCATCCCGTCCGGCGGTTTTTTTATGGAACAAGGATACATATGGAAGATGGAGACTTCCCTTTTTTTTGCCGTTGATTTATACTCAGTCTTAGTACCAGGTGACAAAAATGGCGCGGTCGGAAGGATCAATCAGCAAAGGTGGGGGACCGCATCGTGACGGAACGTTTGCCGAAACGGCAGCGGCAGCAGAAACTGTCGAAGCTGATCCACGAAAATCCGTTCATGACCGATGAAGAGCTCATGAAAGCGCTGGGCGTCAGCGTGCAAACGATTCGGCTGGACCGGCTGGAACTCGGCATCCCCGAATGGCGGGAGCGGCTCAAACTGATGGCGGAGCGGTCGTTCGACCAGGTGCGGTCGCTGCCGCTGCACGAAGTCATCGGCGATGTGATCGATCTTCAGCTGGACAAAAGCGGCATTTCCGTGTTCGACATTCGCGAGGAACACGTCTTTTCCCGCACGAAGATCGCGCGCGGGCACTACGTGTTCGCGCAGGCCAACTCGCTGGCGGTTGCGGTGATCGATGCGGAGATCGCGTTGACCGCGTCGGCGGATATCCGTTTTATCCGCCCGGTGCGGCTCGGGGAAAAGTGCATCGCCAAAGCTTACGTCCGCTCCGTTTCCGGCCAGTCGGGCAAAGCGAAGGTGGAAGTGTTCACCTACGTCGGCGATGAACTGGTGTTCCAGGGCAACTTCTGGGTACATCGCACGAAGGAAGCGGGTGAGGCGCATGATGCGGATCGCCATTGACGCGATGGGCGGAGACCATGCGCCCGCCGCCAACGTGGAAGGCGCGCTGCAGGCGGCGCGCGAGTGGGACGATGTCGAGCTGATTTTGGTCGGCGACGAGGCGGCGCTGAAGCCGCTGCTCAACGAAGCGAACGGCCGCATTCGCCTGCATCATGCGCCGGACGTGATTTTGCCGGACGACGAGCCGGCGAAGGCCGTGCGGCGCAAAAAAGACTCTTCGATGGTCGTCGCCGGCAGGCTGGTGAAGGAAGGCGCGGCGGACGCGATGATTTCGGCGGGGAACACCGGCGCGCTAATGGCGACCGGGCTGTTGGTCGTCGGCCGCATTCCCGGCATCGAGCGGCCCGCGCTCGCGCCGATGATCCCGACGACGGACGGCGTCGGCGTGCTCGCGCTCGATTTGGGCGCCAATATGGACGCCACGCCCGAACAGCTCGTCCAGTACGCGGTCATGGGCAGCATTTACCGCTCCAAGGTGCACGGCATCGCGGAGCCGCGCGTCGGCCTTTTGAACGTCGGCACCGAGGCGATGAAAGGCAACGAATTGACGAAAAAGGCGTACGCGCTGCTTACGGAAGCGCCGGTACGCTTCGTCGGCAACGTGGAATCGCGGGACGTGCTGACCGGTGTGTGCGACGTTCTCGTTTGCGACGGCTTTGTCGGCAATATTATGCTGAAAACGTTGGAAGGCACCGCCGGCATGATTTTTTCCGTGCTCAAAACGGAATTTACGCGCAGCCTGTGGACCAAACTGGCGGCCGCCGTGTTGAAACCGGGCCTGGCCCGCTTCAAGAAAAGCATGGATTACACCGAGCATGGCGCCGCGCCGATGCTGGGCATTTCCGGGCTCGTCTTGAAAAGCCACGGCTCCTCCGACGCCAATGCGATCAAAAATGCGGTGCGCCAGGCGCGCATCGCGCTGCAAAACGATCTGGCCGGAGCCTTGGCCAGGGAATTCAGCGGGAAGTGAGTGTTGCAACGTGAATTTGATTCCTGTGGGCATTTTAGGCACGGGAAAATATGTGCCCGAACGCATTTTGAGCAATGCGGATCTCGAGAAGATGGTGGAAACAAGCGACGAGTGGATCGTCACCCGCACCGGGATCCGCGAGCGCCGGATCGCCAATGCCGACCAGGCGTCGTCGGATTTGGCGCTGCCCGCGGCGCGGCGCGCGCTGGAAAACGCCGGCATCACCGCGGAAGAACTGGATCTCATCATCGTGGCGACGATAACGCCCGACCGTTTTTTTCCGTCGACGGCGTGCATTCTCCAGGATCGGCTGGGCGCCCGTAAGGCGGCGGCGTTCGATCTTTCGGCGGCCTGTTCCGGTTTTATTTACGGGCTGGCGAACGCCCATGCCCTGATCGCCTCGGGGATGTACCGGTACGCGCTCGTCGTCGGCGCCGAATGTTTGTCCAAAGTGACCGACTACTCGGACCGCAATACGTGCATTTTGTTCGGCGACGGGGCCGGCGCGGCGGTGCTCGGACCGGTGCCGGAAGGCAGAGGCTTCCGTTCGTTCGTGCTCGGCGCGGACGGTTCGGGTGGAGAACTGCTGAAATTGGAAGCCGGCGGTTCGCGTACGCCGATCACGCCGGAAGTGCTGGAACAGCGGCTGAATTACATGTACATGGAAGGTCGGGAAGTGTTCAAGTTCGCCGTCCGCGTCATGGGCAGCGCCGCCGAGGAAGCGCTCCGCCGGGCGGGAATCGGCAAGAGCGACATCGATCTGCTCGTGCCGCATCAGGCGAACATCCGCATTATCCAGTCCGCGCTGGAGCGCCTGTCGCTGCCGGAGGACAAATGCATGATCAACCTGCACCGCTACGGCAACGTCTCGGCCGCTTCGATTCCGATCGCGCTGGCGGAGGCGGAGGAAGAAAACAGACTCCGCGAAGGCGACACGGTGCTGCTCGTCGGTTTCGGCGGCGGGCTGACGTGGGCAGCCAGCGTGCTGAACTGGTGACAAAAGGAGGCTTGTGAGACCATGGGAAAACTGGCGTTTGTGTTTCCCGGACAAGGGGCGCAAAGCGTCGGCATGGGAAAAGACGCCCACGACGAGCGGGAGTCGTCCCGGTCCGTATTCCAGCTGGCCGATCGCCGGCTCGGATACGCGCTGTCCGACATCATTTTTCACGGGCCGGAATCGGAGTTGAAGCTCACTTACCATACACAGCCCGCGCTGTTGACGGTGAGCACGGCGTATCTCGGCATTTTGGAAGAAGCGGGCGTCCGGCCCGATATGGCGGCCGGCCACAGCCTCGGCGAGTACAGCGCGCTGGTGGCCGCCGGTGTGCTCTCTTTTGAAGACGCGGTCGCGACGGTGCGCAAGCGGGGCGAATTCATGGACGAGGCCGTCCCCGCGGGCGAGGGCGCCATGGCCGCCGTGCTGGGTGCCGAGCGTGACGCTCTCCGAGCGCTGTGCGAGGACATTTCGCGGCAAGTCGGAACCGTGGAGATGGCCAACGTCAACTGTCCCGGCCAAATCGTCGTCTCCGGCACGAGCGCAGGCGTTCAGGCCGTCGTCGAACGGGCGAAGGAGGCGGGCGCCAAACGCGTCATCCCGCTGGAAGTGAGCGGACCGTTCCACAGTTCGCTCATGCGGCCCGCGGCGGAACGGCTCGCCGCCGTATTGGCGGAAGTGCCGATGGCTGACGCGCGCGTTCCCGTCATCGCCAATGCGACGGCGGAACCGGTCACCTCCGCCCGCGACATCCGCCGGCTGCTCGTCGAGCAGGTGGTGTCGCCGGTGCTGTGGGAAGATTGCGTCACCCGCATGATCGAGCTCGGCGCCGACACGTTTGTCGAGATCGGTTCCGGCACGGTGCTGGCGGGGCTCATCCGCAAAATCAGCCGCGATGTCCGCGTCATTTCCGTCAACAGCGTGGCGTCGGCGGAAGAGGCTGCGCGCGAGCTTTCCGGACGCGTCCCGGCCTGACGAGTTTTTCAGGATTGGATTGGAGACGCCGGTCGAAACGCCGGCAAGGGCCCCGGTTCGGACTGAAGCGCTTCGGATCCGGGGGCCGCTAAGGGCGCCACATCTTCAAACAGCTGCGCGCACTCATGTGGAATGATGATGGAAAAAGACCGCTGCGAATGAAAGGAGGAAATCGATATGACGCTGCAGGGGAAAACGGCGCTGGTCACCGGGGCATCGCGCGGCATCGGCCGGGCGATCGCGCTGGCGCTCGCCGAAGCCGGGGCCGATGTGGCGGTGAACTATGCGGGCAGCGAGCAGGCTGCCGAGGAAGTGGTCAAGGCCATCGAAGCGCTGGGCAGGCAGTCGATGAAGGTTCGCGCCGATGTCGGCGACGCCGCGCAGTTTGAAGAGATGGTCAAGGCGGTCGTCGAGAAGTTCGGCAAAATCGACATTCTCGTCAACAATGCCGGCATCACGCGCGACAATTTGCTGATGCGGATGAAGGACGAGGAATTCGACCAAGTGATCCAGACGAATTTGAAAGGCGTCTTCAACGGCATTCGCGCGGTATCTCGGCTGATGATGAAGCAACGCTCGGGCCGGATCATCAACATCGCCTCCGTCGTCGGTTCGACCGGCAATCCGGGGCAGGCCAACTATGTCGCGGCGAAAGCCGGCGTGGCCGGTCTGACGAAGGCCGCGGCGAGAGAACTCGCTTCGCGCGGCATCACGGTCAACACCGTGTCGCCGGGATTCATCGTCACCGACATGACGGATAAGCTGACCGACGAGCAGAAAGAGGCGATTTTGCGCCAAATTCCGCTCGGCACGTTCGGCCGTCCGGAACATATCGCCCATGCCGTCTGTTTTCTCGCTTCCGACGAGGCGTCCTATGTGACCGGACAAAACATCCACGTCGACGGCGGGATGTATATGGGCTCCTAGATGGATATACTAGGCTTGGAAAGTTCGTATGGCATTTTCGTGGCGATTTTCGTATAATACCAAGGAGGAGGTGAACCGGATGGCCGATATTTTCGATCGTGTGAAGCGCATCATCGTGGAGCGTTTGGGAGTGGACGAAGCGGAAGTGACGCTGGAAGCTTCCTTTAAAGATGATTTGGGCGCCGATTCGCTGGATGTGGTGGAACTCGTGATGGAACTGGAAGACGAGTTCGATATGGAGATTTCCGACGAGGATGCGGAGAAGATTTCGACCGTGGGAGAAGTCGTGGAGTACATAAAATCCCGCAGCTGATAGACCGGTTGACAAGGTCCCGTTTTCACGACGGGACTCCTCGTTATCTATGGGGCGTTTTTCGCCGCCGGCGCTTGGAATCCGCTTCGGGGTGTCCATCAGCCGCCACCGTGGAAATCGCTTACGGCAACAGTTTGAGGTGATTTTGATGAAGCGAAGGGTCGTCATCACAGGCATGGGGGCCGTCACTCCGCTGGGCTCCACGCTGGAATCGCTTTGGGACAATCTGATGAAAGGAAAATCCGGGGTCAGCCGGATCGAGCATTTTGACGTGAGCGAGTTTCCGACTCAAATCGCGGCCTCGATCAAGGATTTCGATCCCGAACAATATATGGATCGGCGCGAAGCGCGCAGAATGGACCGTTTCGTCCAGTTCGCGATGGCGGCGAGCACGATGGCGCTGCAGGACGCGAACCTGGACGTGAGGGCGCATCCCGAGCCGGAGCGCGTCGGCGTCATTATCGGTTCCGGCATCGGCGGACTGGCCACCTGGGAAGAACAGCACAAAATTTTGCTGGAACGCGGGCCCAAACGGGTCAGCCCGTTTTTTATCCCGATGATGATCGCCAATATGGCGTCGGGACAAGTTTCCATCCATTTCGGCGCCAAAGGTCCGAATACGACGGCGGTCACCGCCTGCGCGACCGGCACGCATTCCATCGGCGATTCGTTCCGGTTGATCCAGCGCGGAGAGGCCGACGTCATGGTTTGCGGCGGCGCGGAAGCGACCATTTTCCCGACCGGCCTTGCCGGATTTTGCGCCATGCGCGCGATGTCGACCCGCAACGACGAACCCGAACGGGCGAGCCGGCCGTTCGACGTCGACCGCGACGGGTTTGTCATGGGTGAGGGGTCCGGCGTGCTCGTGCTGGAGTCGCTGGAGCATGCCGAACGCCGCGGCGCGCGAATTTACGCGGAAGTGATCGGCTACGGCATGAGCGGCGATGCGCACCATATTACCGATCCCGATCCGGACGGTGCGGCGCGCTGCATGACGAGGGCCATCCGGGATGCGGACATTTCGCCGGAAGATGTGCAGTATATCAACGCGCACGGCACCTCGACGCCGGTGGGCGACGTTTCGGAGACGAGGGCGATCAAAAAGGCGTTCGGCGACCATGCCTATCGTCTGGCCGTCAGTTCGACGAAATCGATGACCGGCCATCTGCTCGGCGCCGCGGGCGGCGTGGAAGCGGTCATTTCGGCTTTATCCATCCATCACGGCTGGATTGCTCCCACGATCAACGTCGACAACCAGGATCCCGAGTGCGACCTGGACGTCGTGCCGAACCAACCGCGCCAGGCGGATCTTGAGGTGGTCATGTCCAATTCGTTCGGATTCGGCGGACATAACGCGACCATCGTCTTGAAAAAATATCGGCAGTGAGACGTTCGAGTCCGGTGCGCCGGATTTTCGCCGGATGTCACCGGAACCGCCGACGCTGCCGCGCAAGCGCAATTTCATTCCTGCAGACGCCGTCTGCGGGAATTTTTCCTTATGCGACAAGTATCGCCGGAAGGAAAAGGGGTGTAAGGATGAACAAACCGCTGGCGGATCTGGAACGAACGCTTCGCATCTCCTTCCGGGACCGTTCCTTGCTGCAACAGGCATTCACCCACTCCTCTTATGTGAATGAAAAAAAATCCGGCACCGCCGACAACGAGCGGCTGGAGTTTCTCGGGGATGCCGTGCTGGAGCTGGCCGTATCGGAATATTTGTTCGAGCGGCACCGGGATTGGTCCGAAGGGGAGATGACCCGTCTGAGGGCGTCCATGGTTTGCGAACCGTCCTTGTTCCGGTATGCGGAAGCGCTGGATTTCGGATCTTATGTCATGCTGGGCAAAGGGGAGGAGCAGACCGGCGGACGGCATCGGCCGGCCCTGTTGGCCGATGTGTTCGAGGCGTTCGTCGGCGCGCTGTACCTGGATCAGGGACTGGACGCGGTCCGGCGGTTTTTGCGGGAAAATGTTTTTGAGGAATGGGCGGATGCGGGGCGTCCGCCGTTCACGGATTACAAATCGACGCTGCAGGAGCGGGCGCAGCGGGACGGCGCTGTGACGCTGGAATACCGGATCACGGAAACGCGCGGTCCGGCCCACGACCGCGAGTTTGTGGCGGAAGTGCGCCTGAACGGCGAACTGCTCGGAACCGGCAGCGGCCGATCCAAGAAGGAAGCGGAACAGCGGGCGGCGGCGGACGCCCTCGTCGCGAAGTTTCCGGATGCCGGGGCGGAGATGGGGTGAACGCATGTATTTGAAGCGAATCGAACTGTCGGGATTCAAATCGTTTGCCGACCGGACGGAACTGGAATTCGGACAGGGGATTACGGCGGTCGTCGGACCGAACGGCAGCGGCAAGAGCAACATTTCCGACGCCATTCGCTGGGTGCTCGGCGAACAAAGCGCCAAATCGCTGCGCGGCGGCAAGATGGAAGACATCATCTTTGCGGGCAGCGACGGCCGCAAGCCGGTCAACGTCGCCGAAGTGTCGCTCACGCTCGACAACGGCGATCAAGAGCTGCCGCTGGACTACAGCGAAGTCACGGTCACCCGCCGCGTGCACCGCAGCGGGGAAAGCGAATATTTCATCAACAAACAGGCGTGCCGGCTGAAGGACATTACGGAACTGTTCATGGATACCGGGATCGGGAAAGAGGCGTATTCGATCATCGGACAGGGCCGAATCGAAGAAATTCTCAGCACCAAATCGGAAGACCGCCGCGGCATTTTCGAGGAAGCGTCCGGCATCGTCAAATATAAAACGAGAAAAAAAGAAGCGCAAAAAAAACTGGAAGAGACGGAACACAATTTGCTGCGCATCCGCGACCTGATCGCGGAACTGGAAGATTCGCTCGAACCGCTGCGCCTGCAGTCGGAAAAAGCGCAGGAATACAAACGGCTGAAGGAGGAATTGAAACAAGGCGAAGTCGCCTTGTACGTCCACCAGATCAGCCGGCTGTACGAGACGTGGCAGAAGGAAAACGAGCGCCGGGACGAACTGGAGGCGCGCCGCGACGAGCTTCGCGCCGTGTTGAGCGTGCACGACGCCGAGTTGGAAAAGCTCCGCCTGGACGTCCGTAAAATCGAGGATGAGATGGAGGAGCTGCAGCGGGAACTGCTCCGCTTGAGCGAGGAAACCGAAAAATGCGAAGGGCACGGCGAAGTGCTGAAAGAGCGCGAGCGTCACTTGCAGCAAAACCGTGCGCGCCTGGAGCAGGCCATCGCGGCGTTGGAGGAACGCCGGCGCAACGAGGCGGCGGATGTCGAGGCGCTGAAGGGCCAGGTGCGCGAAGCGGCGGAACGCGTTCGCGCACTGGAAGCGGCGCTGGCCGAAGAGGAGTCGCGCATGACGGAGGTCAGCGCGCGTTCGGCCGCGGACGAAGAAGAGCGGCTGAAGGGCGATCTGCTGGAGCTATTGAACCGCATCGCGCAGCACCGCAACGAAATGCGCTACGTGGAACAGCAGGCGGAAGCGGCCGCAAGGCGCGCGGCCAAGCTGGACGAAGAAAGCGGACATTTGCAAGCGGAGCGTCAGCGGCTGGCGGAGGAAGCGGCAACGCTTGCGGCGGAGCGCGACCGCATTGCGCAGGCTTTGGAGAAGGTGCGCAATGAAGCCGTCCGCGCCGCGGAGCGCATTCGCCATAGCCAGGAGGCGCTGTCCGAGCTGGAAGCTTTGCGGCGCAAATGGCAGCAGCGGCTCGATGCGGTCGTGTCGCGGCGCGATACGCTGCAGGAAATGAAGGACGATTACGACGGGTTCGCCCACGGCGTCCGCGCGGTGCTGAAAGCGAAAGGAAAAACGCTTCACGGCGTGCACGGAGCCGTCGCCGAACTGGTGACCGTGCCGGCCAAGTACGAGATCGCGATCGAAACCGCCATGGGCGGGGCGCTGCAGCATATCGTCGTCGATGACGAAGCGCGGGCGCGCGAGGCGATCGCCTATTTGAAGCAGCGGCAGCAGGGGCGCGCGACGTTTTTGCCGCTGGACGTCATTCGCGGGCGCTCGATTCCGGAGTCGGAACGCCGCCAGATGGAAGCGGAAGCGGGATTTGTCGGCGTGGCGGTCGATTTGGTCGAGTTTGCGCCCCGGTACCGGGAAATCATGCACAGCCTGCTCGGTGCGGTCGTCGTGGCGGAAACGCTGGAGAAGGCGAACCGCATCGCCGCGCGCGGGCAATACCGGTACCGCGTCGTGACGCTGGACGGCGACGTCGTCAATCCCGGCGGCTCGATGACCGGCGGCAGCCTGCAGAAAAAAACGTCGAGTTTGCTCGGCCGCCAGCGGCAAATTGACGAACTGGGCAAGGAAATCGAAGCGGCGCGCGGCCAGCTGGAAGCGGCGGCCGCCCAGGCGGACGAACAAAAACGGCTCATTCAAGCGGAGACGGAGCGGCTGGAATCGCTGCGGGCGGAGGGAGAGCGGCTGCGTCTTGAGGAGCAGCAGACGCTGTCCGCGCTGTCCGTGAACGAATCGGCGGTTCGGGCGCTCGACGAACAGGAAGCCGTCGTTCGCGCCGAACGCGCGGATGCCGAACAGGAACTGGCGCAAATGTCGGCGCGGAAAGAAGAAATCACGGCGGCGCTCGCGCAGTTGGCGGCGGATGAGACGAACGTCCGCGAGTCGATCCGGCAGGCGGAAGAGAGCCGGAAGGCGCTGGAATCGGAGAAGGACCGCCTGCACGAGGAACTGACGCGGCGCAAGGTGGAAGCCGCTTCCGCCGCGAGCGAGCGGCAGGCGCTGCAGGATCGGTTGCGGCGGGCCGAGTCGGGATTGGATTTGCTGACGCAGGAATGGCAGGCGCAGCAAGACCAGCTGCGACAGGTGATCGAGGAACTGGAAACGAACCGGAAGGAATCCGTGCTGCAGGTGGAATTGATGAACAGCCTGAGGCTGCAGAAGCAGCAATGCGCGGAAACGCTCGAGATCAAGCGCGCCGAACGCGCCGATCGCCTGCGCCACATCGAAGCGGAAGAGTCGAAAACGAAAGAGGAGCGCGATCAGCTGCGCGAGACGGAAGAACAGCTGAGGGCGGCGGAAGTGCGCGTCAACCGGCTCGATGTGGAACTGGAAGGGCTGTTGAGGAAGCTGGGGGAAGAATACGAACTCAGTTTCGAATTGGCCAAGGAACGTTACCCGGAGCCGGAAGACGTGCTCGGCACCGAGCAGCTCGTGCGCGACTTGAAGCGGCGCATCGCCGCGCTCGGGGAAGTGAACCTCGGCGCCATCGAGGAATACCGGCGCATTTCCGAACGGTACGAATTTTTGAGCCGGCAGCGCGACGATTTGTCCGAAGCAAAGAAGACGCTCGATCAGGTGATCGAGGACATGAACGCGGAGATGTCCAGGCGGTTCACGTCGACGTTTGCGGAAATCCGCAAACATTTCACCCTCGTTTTTTCGCGTCTGTTCGGCGGCGGACGGGCGGATTTGACGCTGACCGAACCGGATCAGCCGCTGGAGTCCGGCATCGACATCGCCGCGCAGCCTCCGGGCAAAAAGCTGCAGAACTTGTCGCTGTTGTCCGGCGGCGAGCGGGCGCTGACGGCGATCGCGCTGTTGTTCGCGATTTTGCACGTAAAGCCGGTGCCTTTCTGCGTGCTGGACGAAGTGGAAGCGGCGCTGGACGAGGCGAACGTCACGCGGTTTGCGGAATATTTGCGCGAATTTTCCCAGACGACCCAGTTTATCGTGGTCACGCACCGCAAAGGAACGATGGAGGAAGCGGACGTGCTGTACGGGGTCACGATGGAGGAAGGCGGCGTTTCGAAACTGGTGTCCGTGCGCCTGGAAGACATGGACGAGGCGGTGTCGGCGTAAGGCGGTAGGCGTAAGGTGTCAGGCGTAAGGCACCGGCAACAAGAATCCGGCTGAGAGAGTGCACCAAGCGGACAAGTTCACAAAGCGGTTGGCTAATGATTCGCTTTCCGCCCGGCCGGGTTCAGTGCGCGCCTTGAACAGCAAACACTGTAATCAGCCAAGTAACTGCAGCATCGCAAAGAGCGTGCAGCACGAACAAGTGACCGCCGCAAGTTGCGCGCAGCACGAACAGCAATCGCTGTAAACAGCGTGCAAGATGAACGGCGCACCGCAAACGGCATGTACCACGAGCGGTGTATACCGCAATCAGCGTGCAGCACGAATAGTGAACACCGCAATCAGTGCACACCACGAACAGCGCACCACGCGGACAAGCTCACCAGGCACGGCGCCCGCGGTTCGGCGGTTGGACGAAACCTATGCATGGAGGGTAACATGAGTCTGTTCAAAAAGTGGAAGGAAGCCCTGACGGCGAAAACGGAAGCGGTGACCGCCAAGTTTAGGGAAGGGCTGGACAAAACGCGCTCCGCGTTCACGGAAAAAGTGGAAAACTTGTTCACGCGCCGCAACAAAATCGACGAAGAGTTTTTTGAAGAACTGGAAGAAATTTTGATCGGCGCCGACGTCGGCGTGAACACGGTGATGGAGCTGGTCGACGACTTGCGCCGCGAAGCGAAGGAGCGCAAACTGCAGGATCCGTCGGAACTGCGGCCGCTTTTGGCGGACAAATTGATGGAACTGCTGCAGGATGGCGAGGACGGCGGACTGAACTTGCCGGAGCAGGGGCTGGCCGTCATATTGTTCGTCGGCGTGAACGGCGTCGGCAAAACGACGACGATCGGGAAGATGGCCCACCGGTTCATCCAGCAGGGGAAAAAAGTGCTGCTGGCGGCCGGCGACACGTTCCGCGCGGGCGCGATCGAACAATTGGAAACGTGGGGCCGTCGGGTCGGCGCGGACGTGATCAAGCATCAGGCCGGCGCGGACCCGGCCGCCGTCATCTTCGACGCGTTGCAGGCGGCGCGCAATCGCGGAGCGGACGTGCTCTTGTGCGACACGGCGGGCCGGCTGCAAAACAAAGTCAACTTGATGGAGGAGCTCAACAAGATTTATCGCGTTATCCGGCGGGAAGTGCCGGACGGGCCGCACGAAGTGCTGCTCGTGCTGGATGCCGCCACCGGCCAAAACGCGCTGAGCCAGGCGAAAATGTTCGGCGAAAAAACCGGCGTCACCGGGCTCGTGCTGACCAAACTGGACGGCACGGCCAAAGGCGGCATCGTGATCGCCATTCGCCGCGAGCTGAACATCCCGGTCAAATTTGTCGGGCTCGGGGAAAAAGTGGACGATTTGCAGGAGTTCGACGCCGGTCAGTTCGTCCATGCGCTGTTTGCCGACATGCCGGAAGCGCAGTAGCGGCGGCACGGACGCAATAGGTTTGGCTTTCGGAATGCAGGATTGAACGGCCGCTTCGGAAGCGACCGATCTGCATAACGCGCCAATGGTTGTGCGGAAAATCGGCCGGTCCCCGGTGGACACCGGGGGGACCGGCCGTACTTTTGCGAACCGGTTGCCGAGAGAGCGGATGTCCAGTGGAGGTCAGTCGATATTCCAGTCGATGTATAGTGATGGTGATGAATAAGACGACCGAATGTGCGTTATTTTGAAAGCGAGTGCCGGATTGGCCCGTATAGCGATATTGAAATATCGTTATATTTTTCAGAAAGCGGTTACATAGAGTATTTTGCGAAAAATAGGGTGATCGGATGCGTCTTATTCGGCGGTTTTGCGGGCAGGGAACAAAAATAAGAAACATTCGATCGTCTTAATGGCGTATCCTTGGACAGTCTGCATGGCGCATCTTTGAACAATCCTCATGGCGTATCCTTGGACAGTCTGCATGGCGCATCTTTGAACAATCCTCATGGCGCATCATTGGACAGTCCTCATGGCGCATCCTTGAACAAGTCCGCGCAGACTGCCGTCGGTGCAATGTTTTTTTCGCCTTGACACCGGGTTTATTTTTCGTTATGATGGGGAAGTGTTACTGTAAAGGTATTTTCCTTGACAGGCGATTTCGAGGCAATCAACCACGTCGATGGTCAGGACCAGAAGGTCCGGAACTGAAAAACGAACCGAATCTCGAATCGTTGGGTAAGAAAACCGTCGAACTTGTGTGAACCAATGCACAAGTGAACAGTTGAACCGAACAAGCGACAGGCGAACATGGGAAAAGTCGAAAACGTGAACAGCCGGGAAAATCGGGCGGTTTTCGCAAAACCGTCGAGAAAGCGACCGACAGGAACGTGATCGGATTGGATGCACAAGACGCGCTGGCCAAAACGAACCGGATCAACCTGCTGTTTGATTTTTACCGCAGTTTGCTGACCGACAAGCAGCGGACGTATCTCGAACTGTATTTTCACGAAAACTATTCGCTCGCGGAAATCGCCGCGGAATTCGATGTCAGCCGTCAGGCCGTATCCGAACAAATCCGGCGTTCCGAGCAAATTTTGGAAGATTGCGAAGCGAAGCTCGGGCTGCTCGCCCAGCATGAACAGCGGAAAAGCTGGGTTGAGGAACTGCGGCAACTGCTTAGTCTGGACGAATTTCCCGAAGCGCGAAGAGAACGGGTGCTGACACTGCTGCGAAAGCTGGGAGGTGATGGCGATGGCGGTGTTTGAAGGATTGGCGAATCGCCTGCAGAGCGTATTCAGCAAGTTAAAAGGCAAAGGCAAGGTGACGGAGGACGACGTCAACGAAGCGATGCGCGAAGTCCGGCTCGCCCTGCTGGAAGCCGACGTCAATTTCAAGGTGGTCAAAGATTTCATCGCCAAGGTGAAAGAGCGCGCCGTCGGTCAGGAAGTGATGAAAAGCTTCACGCCCGCCATGGTCGTCATCGACATCGTCAACAAAGAGTTGACGGAACTGATGGGCGGAACCCAGAGCAAGCTGGCCAAAGCGCAGCGCCCTCCGACGGTGATCATGATGGTCGGCCTGCAGGGCGCCGGCAAAACGACGACTTCCGGCAAACTGGCGCGGCTTCTGCAAAAACAAAATCATCGCCCGCTGCTCGTGGCGGCCGACGTGTATCGCCCCGCCGCGATCCGTCAGCTGCAAATTCTCGGGGAGCAGATCAAGGTTCCCGTGTTTTCGCTCGGAGAAAACGCGAATCCGGTCGACATCGCCGAGGCCGGGCTCGCCCACGCCAAGGAAAACGGCAACGACTACGTCATCATCGACACCGCCGGACGGCTGCATATTGACGAGCAGTTGATGGACGAGCTGAAAAACATTCGCGAACGGGTGAATCCGACGGAAATTTTGCTCGTCGTCGACGCGATGACCGGTCAAGACGCGGTCAATGTGGCGCAAAGTTTTCACAGCCAGATGGGCCTAACCGGCGTCGTGCTCACCAAACTGGACGGCGACACGCGCGGCGGCGCGGCGCTGTCGGTCAAGGCGGTGACCGGCTGCCCGATCAAGTTTGCCGCCATGGGCGAGAAAATCGATGCGCTGGAACCTTTTCATCCGGAGCGGATGGCTTCCCGCATTCTCGGCATGGGGGACATGCTGACGCTGATCGAGAAGGCGCAGGCGAACATCGACGCGGAGAAGGCGGCGGAGCTGGAGCGCAAAATGCGCAACGCCGAGTTCACGTTCGAAGATTTTCTCGAACAGATGGAACAAGTGCGCAAAATGGGCCCGCTCGACCAAATTCTCGAGATGCTGCCGGGCATGAACCAGCTGAAGGGCATGAAAAATTTCAAGGTCGACGAAAAGCAGATGGCGCGCGTGGAAGCCATCGTCAAATCGATGACCAAGGAAGAAAAACGCAAGCCCGAAATTTTGAACGCCAGCCGCCGCAAGCGGATCGCCGCCGGAAGCGGCACCTCGATCCAGGACGTCAACCGCCTGATCAAGCAGTTTGAAGACATGCGCAAAATGATGAAGCAGTTTTCGACGATGATGGGCGGCAAAGGCGCGAAAGGATGGAAAGGGAAGGCGGGCCGCGGAGGATTCCGGTTCCCGTTCCGCTGAACGATTCCGCCGGTGGACCGTAAGTTCGCGCCAGGGAGACGCGTGCGGCGAAAAGGTCGGTGGGAAGACCGGTTGAATAAATCGGTTGAAAAGATCAGTGAAAAGATCAGTGAAAAGATCAGTGAAAAGATCAGTGAAAAGATCAGTGAGATTATCTATCAAAAGACACGGTGACTCTGTTAAGGAGGTGAAGGACATATGGCGACACGCATCCGGTTGAAACGCATGGGCGCCCACAAGGCACCTTTCTATCGCGTCGTTGTGTCTGATTCCCGTTCTCCGCGCGACGGACGGTTTATCGAGGAAATTGGCACGTACAATCCGCTGACTCAACCCGCGGAAGTGAAAATCGACGAGGAAAAAGCGCTGAAGTGGCTGAAAAACGGCGCGCAAGCATCCGATACCGTGCGCAGCCTGTTCAGCAAAGCCGGCATCCTGAAGAAATTCCACGAGTCCAAGCTGCAGAAGTAAACCCATTGATCTGGGAGGGCCAGCGATGAAAGAGTTGGTTGCCGTAATCGCCAAGGCATTGGTCGATCATCCCGATGAAGTCAAGGTCAACGTCGTGGAGCGGGACCAAATGACGGTCTATGAACTTTCTGTTCATCCTTCGGATGTCGGAAAGGTGATCGGAAAACAGGGGCGCATCGCCAAAGCGCTGCGTACGGTGGTCGCTTCGGCTGCGGTCCGGGAAAGCAAGCGAGTGACAGTGGAAATCATCTCATAGGATCTGGCGAGGGGCCGGGAACGATTCCTGGCCTCTTTGCGCATGCGGATGGAGCGAAACGAGGCCATCCATCATCGATTCGGAGGGCAAGCATGAGCGAGCGCAGCTTTCAAGTCGGAAAAATCGTCAATACGCACGGCCTTCGCGGCGAGCTGAAAATCGTTCCTCAGACGGATTTTCCCGATATCCGCTTTGCAAAGGGGAGCCGGCTGCTCTGTTTTCCGCCGAACGGAGGGGCGCCGGTGCCCGTCACCGTATCCGCGGCGAGATTTCACAAGGGAAACTATCTCGTGAAATTTAAGGAATTCGACCACATCAACGAAGTGGAGAAATTCAAAGGCGGCTCGTTGAAAGTGTCGGAAGATCAGCTGGTTGAACTCGACGAAGGGGAATATTATTACCATCAAATCGTCGGCTGCCAGGTGTTCGACGAGGAAGGAGCGCTTCTCGGAACGGTGAAGGAAATATTGGTGCCGGGAGCGAACGATGTGTGGGTCGCCCGTACGGCGGACGGCAAGGAGCTCTTGATCCCTTATATCGACGACGTCGTGAAACAAGTGGACGTTGAGGCCAAGCGCATCGTCATTCGGCCGCTGGAAGGGTTGTTCGACGAGTGAAAATCGACATCCTGACGCTGTTTCCGGAAATGTTTGAAGGCGTGCTCGGCTCGAGCATTTTGGGCAAGGCGCGGGAAAAAGGCATCGTCGAGTATCGGCTGATCAACTTTCGCGACTATGCCGGCAACAAGCACGGCAGCGTGGACGATGCTCCCTACGGGGGCGGCGGCGGCATGGTGCTGAAGCCGGAACCGCTGTTTGCGGCGGTGGATGCGCTGTTGGAAGGCGCGAGCGAGAGACCGCGCATTCTGCTGATGTGTCCGCAAGGAGAACCGTTCACGCAGCGCAAAGCGGAAGAGCTGGCCCGGGAAAACCGGCTCGTGTTCATTTGCGGGCATTATGAGGGATTCGACGAACGCATCCGCGAACATTTGGCGACCGATGAAATTTCCATCGGCGATTATGTGCTGACCGGCGGCGAACTGCCGGCGATGGTCGTCATCGACAGTGTGGTGCGGCTGTTGCCGGGCGCGCTCGGCAATGAAAACTCTTCCGTCACCGATTCGTTCAGCACCGGCCTGCTGGAATATCCGCAGTATACGCGTCCCGCCGAATTTCGCGGCTGGAAAGTGCCGGATGTGCTGCTGTCCGGGCATCATGAGGAAATCGCCAAATGGCGCCGGCAGCAGGCGCTGAAGCGCACGTGGCAGCGAAGAAGGGACTTGCTCTCCGCAGTCGAGCTAACGGAGGAAGAGCGGCGGCTGCTGCAAGCGTGGGAAGCGGAAGAGCGTCGCTGATTCGACGGCTTGGACCGTTGGACCGCGACGATTGGTTGTCAGTACGCTTCCGCCGGCACGACGGATTGTCTGACAACGCGCATTCGCGGCGGATCCGGATCATCTTGCGGATTTTCCGGTATTGTCCTGCTGCATTCCAGGCGTGTCGCGCCGCATTCTTTATGGGCGGCTTTGCGGTTCACCCGAAACGGTGAAGCTGCTGTCAGCGTCGGTCATGTCCGCGCGATTTCAGGCGAGCCGCGATCGATACGATCCGTGCGATCTACTTGAACTTCCCATTCGCCTGTGGTAATATTTTTAATTGTGGTGAATAAGGTGGTCCTCTGCGCGTGCGAAGCCGGGATGATGCGGATTCCGGTAATACGGCAAGAACACCTGAGCGGAAGGAGGGAATTCATCCATGAGTTTGTTGCAGGAACTGACCAAATCGCAGCTTCGTACCGACCATCCCCATTTTCGGCCGGGCGATACGCTGAAAGTATATGTGAAGGTCAAAGAAGGCAACCGCGAACGCGTTCAGATGTTTGAAGGGGTTGTCATCAAACGCCGCGGCGGCGGAATCAGTGAAACGTTCACCGTCCGCAAAATTTCCTACGGTGTCGGTGTCGAAAGGACGTTTCCGCTGCATTCCCCGAAAATTGAAAAAATCGAAGTGGCAAGACGGGGGAAAGTGCGCCGCGCGAAACTGTATTACTTGCGCAATCTGCGCGGGAAAGCCGCGAGAATCGAAGAAATCAGATAATATGGGAGAGCGGGGGGCTTGGAAGCAAGCCCCTTTGTTTTTTTCAGGACGGCGGAGCGGGCGAAAGACGGGAACGGGGGGAACATGGACGACATCTCGGATCGAACGAAGCGGAAGGAACAGGGCGCCCGAAAAGAGTGGGTGGAGTGGGCGAAAGCGCTGTTTGTGGCAGGCGTGATCGTGTATTTGGCCAGCCGCTGGCTGGTCATGCCCACGGTGGTGTCCGGGTCGTCGATGGAGCCGAATTTGCGCAATGGGGAACGCATTATTTTGAACCGGATCGTTTATGCGTTTCATCCGCCGCAGCGGGGAGACATCATCGTGTTTCGCGTGAAGGACGGCAAGGATTTGATCAAACGGATTATCGCGCTGCCGGGGGAAAACGTGATGGTGCTCGGCGACAGCGTGTACATCAACGGGCGGGTGCTGGACGAACCGTATCTTCGGTCTTTGACGGACGAAGCGAAGCGGCGGGGCACCACCTATAATTTGATCAATTTCAAAGTCACCGGAAACGGCATCGTATCGGTGAACGTTCCGGAACGCGCGCTGTTTGTGATGGGCGACAACCGTTCGGAAAGCAAGGACAGCCGAAGTCCGGACATCGGTTTCGTTTCGCTGGACGACGTGGTGGGACGGGCGGACGCCGTGTTCTGGCCGCTTACGGACATCCGGTTCATATCGAACGATCGGGAGGCGCAGTGATGACGATCCAGTGGTTTCCCGGCCATATGGCCAAAGCAAGAAGACAAATCGAAGAAAAGCTGAAACTGATCGACCTGGTGATCGAGCTGCTGGATGCGCGCATTCCGCTGTCGAGCCGCAATCCGATGATCGACGCCATTTTGCGTGGCAAACCGAGGCTCGTGGTGATGAACAAGGCGGATTTGGCCGACCCTGAAGTGACGGAACGTTGGGTTCACGCATTTGCGAACCGGGGGTTGGAGGCGCTGCCGATCGACGCGGCTTCGGGAAACCGGGTACGCGAACTGGTCGACCGTTCCTGGAAAATCATGGCGAAATGGGCGGAACGCCAGGTGGCGAAGGGGGTGCGCCCGAGGGCGGTGCGCGCGCTGATCGTCGGCATTCCCAACGTGGGAAAATCGACGCTGATCAACCGGCTCGCCGGCAAAAAAATCGCCGCGGTCGGCGATCGTCCCGGCGTCACGAAAGGGCAGCAGTGGATCAAAGTCGGCAGCGAGATGGAACTGTTGGACACCCCCGGCATTTTGTGGCCGAAGTTCGAAGACGAGCAGGTCGGTCTGAAGCTCGCCGCCACCGGGGCGGTCCGAGACGAGATATTGCCGGTGGAAGAAGTCGCGTTTTACGCGCTGAAATATATGCTGCGGCATTACGCGCCGGCGGTTCGGGACCGGTTTCGCCTGACCGATCTTCCGGAAGGGGAGGCGCTGGACGATCCGGAGACCGTCGTTTCGGTCATGGAGACGATCGGCCGCACGAGAGGCTGCCTCGCCAGCGGCGGCAGGGTCGATTTGGAGAAGGCGTCCGGCGTCATTTTGCGGGAAATGCGCGGCGGGCAAATTGCGCGCATCAGTCTGGAGCGCCCGGAAGAAGACGCCGGTTTGGATGACGGCACGTAAAACGTCGTCGTTTGCACGTCATCGTAAGGCGAAATCCCGGATTAGGAAGACGTGTGAAACGCCGCGGTAAGCCGTGCCCACGGATCGGGCGTCGCGCGGCACGCTGCTGCAGGGAGCGGAGTGTTTCCCGAATCGGCTGTACGTGGTACGTTGCCGCCGGAATCAGTCTCGAATACTCGAATACCGCAACACGAATCGCTGCCGCAGAGTGAGCCCGGATCGGTTGTGTGCAGCACGCCGCCGCCGGGAATAAATTTCCGATTTAGTTAACAAGCTCCTGGTCTAAACAGGGCTGTCCCAAAAGTACCTTTGGAACAACCTTAGGAACAGCCCATATGTAAAAATCAGGTGGAATTCTTAAAAAGACCAGGGAGCTACGCGGACTGTTTTCGCTTAGCTCCCTGGTTTTTGGCGTC
>Ga0207870_100176_pt1 | contig 62440 bp, 57 predicted proteins | sample CeladaPassage60B_FD_187477 | JGI IMG/M metagenome (GOLD analysis project Ga0207870, IMG submission 187477) | Cellulose-adapted microbial communities from the Joint BioEnergy Institute, USA - Passage3 60B (SPAdes) (version 2) | ecosystem: Engineered > Bioreactor > Continuous culture > Unclassified... | reverse complement strand
TCGTGTACCTCAGGTCGAGTGTTTGCCTCCAGCTTCCTTCAGATTCCGCCTCACGGCGGACACCCTTGCCTTCAGCTAACGGTAGGCGCTCGCCAGCCCCCGTTCGGGACTTTCACCCTATAGCGTCACACCCATGCCGGGCGTACGGAAAACCCGGCTTACGGTTCCCGGAAGCCGGCCTTGGCAGCAGGCATTTTTGCGAAGCTTCCCGGGCTCCATCGTTTGGATTCACGGGGGGAAAGAAATTTATTTTCTCGGCGGTGGAATTGTGTTAAAATGTACTTTCGGAAATTCGAAAACTTTTTACGGACGGAAAGCTGGAGGATTTTTAGTGAATAATTCCATGGATCACGAATCCCGACTGAAAAAATTGATTTCATTCATACCGAACGGAAAGTTTTATTTTTCGAAGGCGGTCAAAGCCTTCCAGCAAAATAAATTGCCCTTGGCGAAAAAATATCTGGAGAGGGCCAATCAGCTGGAACCGGACGATCCGACGATCATTTGCCAATTGGCCATCGTCATGGCGGAAATGGGCGATTATGAACCGGCGAATGATCTCCTCTATTATATATTGAACCGCATCGATCCGGACATGACCGAATGTTATTATTTTTTGGGAAACAACTACGCCTATCTCGGAAAATATAAAGAGGCCCTGTACCATGTCCGCACCTATCTCTATTTTGATCCGGAAGGGGAATACGCCGAGGAGGCGAAAGAACTGGAGGAAATCCTCATCATGGAGATCGGCGAGGAGGAAGACTTTTTGACGCAGGGCGGTGCGGGGGAAGACTTTTGGGAAGAACTCGAGCTGATCGAGCTTCAGGATGAGGCCAACCGGCTGCTGAAGGAGGGAAAGATCGGGGAAGCGATCCGGCTTTTCCGGGAAATCATCGAAAAATATCCCCGCTTTTGGCCGGCCTACAACAACTTGGCCCTCGCCTATTTTTACATCGGAAAAACCGCTGATGCCGCGGAATTATTGGAGCAGGTCCTGGCGGAGAGCCCCGGGAATCTCCATGCCCTGTGCAACGCCGCCATCTTTTCGCGCCACGCAGGAGAGCCGGTGGACGGGTTGGCGTCGATGCTGGAGAAAATTTATCCGATTTCCGACGACCACCGTTTCAAATTGGGCACGACGCTGGCGATTCTCGGCAGATACGAACGGGCCTACCAATGGCTGAAATCGATCGCGAAAAAGGGGTATGAAGTGGACAGTTACCTTTATTATTGGCTGGCCTATTCCGCCCATTTCAGCGGAATGGAGGAGGAGGCCCGGCAATATTGGGAAACGTTCGTCAGGCTCCATCCGGACAAAAAAGGTAGGGAGCCGTGGAAAACGGAAAATTTCCCCTCCCCCTTTTCCGGATCCCCGCGGCGTCCCGATTGAGCAAGTCCGTGGACCGTTCGGCGTTTCTGTTATACCATGGAAATGAGGGCAATAATAGTAGCGAAAGGCCTAATAAGCCGTTGGGAGTGAAGGAATGTGGCTGAAGAAAAAATTTATGATGTGGTGATCATCGGGGCGGGTCCCGCCGGCATGACGGCGGCGGTCTACACATCCCGCGCCAATCTGTCCACATTAATGATCGAACGGGGCGTACCCGGCGGGCAAATGGTGAATACCGGGGAAGTGGAAAATTATCCCGGCTATGATTCCATTTTAGGGCCGGAATTGTCGGAAAAAATGTTTGCCCATGCGAAAAAATTCGGAGCCGAATACGCTTACGGGGATATCAAAGAGGTCATCGACGGGAAACCTTACAAGCGGGTCATCGCCGGGAACAAGGAATATAAGGCCCGCGCCGTCATCATCGCCACCGGGGCGGAATATAAGAAGCTCGGCGTCCCCGGGGAAATGGAATTGAGCGGCAGGGGCGTCTCCTATTGCGCCGTATGTGACGGGGCGTTTTTCAAGGGGAAGGATCTGATCGTGGTCGGCGGGGGCGATTCGGCGGTTGAAGAAGGGGTTTATTTGACCCGGTTTGCCAGAAAAGTCACGATCGTCCACCGCCGCGACAAGCTTCGGGCGCAAAAGATTTTGCAGCAGCGGGCCTTCGCCAATGAAAAAATCGACTTTATCTGGAACCATACGGTAAAAAGAATCAATGAAAAGGACGGAAAAGTGGGGAGCGTCACCCTCGTTTCCACCGTGGACGGCACGGAAAAAGAAGTGGCCGCGGACGGCGTATTCATTTACATCGGCATGGTGCCGCTGACGAAGCCCTTCGAAAAATTGGGAATCACCAATGAAAACGGCTATATTGTGACGAACGAGCGGATGGAAACGAAAATCCCGGGTATTTTTGCCGCGGGGGATGTCAGGGAAAAAACGCTGCGGCAAATCGTTACGGCGACGGGGGACGGCTGCATCGCCGCGCAGAGCGCCCAGCTGTATGTGGAGAATCTGGCCGAAGAATCGGAAAAGGCAAATATTTCATGATCCCGTTGTTTTCTAATCGAAACGTTAATTCCTTTTAAATCAACTGTAACACGGATGAAACAATCATCGGTTAAGATAGGAAGTAGAAATTGACCCCCTTTTAAATAGATCTTTCAATCGTCGGGCACGGGTTTTCACCTGTGCCATTTTTTTTGCGGAATGAGGGAAGACCGGCCCGGCCGGCGGAAAAGGCCCCGGGAAACTTCCCCTTCCCGGTCAGGGATCGTCCTTTCCGTCGGGACCGGGAACCGCTGGAAAGGACAGGGAGGTTTCCCGAACCGGAAGACTCGATGGTCCGCGCACGGTCTTCCTGACGGGAAGGAGCTCGGAAACAAGGCGGGGCTGTTCCTGACCGGGGGGTTGCCGGACGGAAGGGAGAAACCGGTCAAGGGCCGGTGCGCCAAAACGAAAAGGAACCCCTCGGGGAAATGATCGCCCATATCCGGTTCATCCTTTGGGGAAACGAAACTTCTGGCGGGGAACTGGACGGGAGCCCTTTCCGCGGGGATGACAGATGGCGGAATTTTCCGGCGGGGCACCCGGCGGCAGCCGGATGGCTCAAACTATTCCGGCTTGGCGCCGGACCCATTCCGGAAAGCCCATCGGATGCATCCCCGGGCATGGCATCGGCGGCCGGGGCTCCCGTCCGGGAAAATCCGTTTTTCCTCATCGATAAGCGCCCGTCTTTGAAATACCGTTCTTACTCCCTATATAGTATAATAAAAATGGTTTGAGCAAAAATCCCGCCGTTTTTTATGCATCCGACGAGGTGAGTTTCATGCAAAGAGTAACCAATTGTGTTTTTTTTAAGGACGGCAAGGTATTGATGCTGAGAAAGCCGAGCCGCGGTTTCTGGGCTTTGCCCGGCGGCAAAATGGAGCCGAAAGAAACGGTGAAGGAAGCGGTCGTCAGGGAATATTTGGAAGAAACGGGGATCCGGATTAAAGATCCGGTGCTGAAAAGCATTTCCACCTTTTTAGTCGATGAAGGAAACGGCGTTCATGAATGGATGATGTTTACCTTTTTGGCGAAGGACGGGGAAGGGCAGACCAAGGAAACGACCGATGAAGGGATCTTGCAATGGCAGCCCGTTCAAGAAATCGGAAACTTGCCGATGGCCGAGGGCGACCGGTTTATCATCCGCCACGCGCTGAACGGGAACGAGATCATGTACAATTCCTTCCATTATTCTTCCGATTATCGTCTGCTTTCCTACCGCCTGGATCCGGAATTGGCATAATCGAATGCCGGGTTGAAAAGAAGGGGGTCAAAAGATGCAGTCGCAGCACCAGGAGATGCAGGTTGTGATCATCACGGGGATGTCCGGGGCGGGGAAAACGGTTGCGATCCACAGTTTTGAAGATCTCGGTTTTTTTTGTGTGGACAATTTGCCCCCGCTCCTGCTTCCGAAATTTTTGGAGCTGATGAAGGAAAGCGGCAAGATGAACAAGGTCGCCCTGGTGATGGATCTGAGGGGCAGGGAATTTTTTGACGATTTGTTCAAAGTTTTGGACGAACTGGAACAAAGTCCGTGGATGCAGGTCAAGATTTTGTTTTTGGATGCCGACGATTCCACTTTGGTCAACCGGTATAAAGAATCGCGGCGTTCCCACCCCCTGGCCAAATCCGGGCTCCCCTTGGAAGGCATCCGCCTGGAACGGGCGCTGCTCGAGGAAATCAAAGGCCGCGCCCAAATCATTTACAATACGAGCCAATTGAAGCCGAAAGAACTTCGGGAAAAGATTTTGGAAGAATTCTCCGAAGGCAACGCCAAAATCTTTTCCATCCATATCGTTTCCTTCGGCTTTAAGCATGGCATACCGATCGACGCCGATCTCGTCTTCGACGTGCGGTTTTTGCCGAATCCCTATTATATCCGCAGGATGCGGGAGAAAACCGGCTTGGAATCGGAAGTGTACGACTATGTCATGAAGTGGAACGACACGGCCAAGTTTTTGGAAAAATTGACGGACCTTCTGGAGTTCATCATCCCCCTTTACAAGCGGGAAGGGAAGAGCCAGCTGGTGATTGCGATCGGCTGTACCGGCGGACAGCACCGCTCCGTCGCCATCGCCAGGTATCTGAAAGAAAAGCTGCAAACCGATTATCCGGTGGAAATCACTCACCGGGAAATAAGCGACGAAAGGAAAAAGTCCCATGATGGAATATAAGGCATTGCCGAAAGTCGTCGTCATCGGCGGCGGAACCGGATTGCCCGTATTGCTGCGGGGGTTGAAACGGTTCCCGGTCAACATTACGGCCATCGTCACCGTCGCCGATGACGGAGGCAGTTCGGGAAGGATACGGGAAGATTTGCGCGTCCCTCCCCCCGGCGATATCCGCAATGTTTTGGCGGCCCTCTCGGAGGTGGAACCCCTCATCCTTCAGCTGTTCCAGCATCGGTTCCGTTCCGACGGGGAATTATCCGGCCATTCGTTGGGAAATTTGATGCTTGCGGCGATGACGAACATTACGGGCAATTTTGCCCGCGCCGTGCAGGAAATGAGCAAGGTTTTAAACGTGAAAGGGACGGTCCTTCCTTCTTCCAATCAGATCGTGATGCTGCATGCGGAACTGGAGGACGGCACGGTCATTTCCGGGGAATCGAAAATCCCGTTGGCGGGCAAACGGATCAAACGGGTCTTTTTAACCCCGGATCGTATCGATCCCCTTCCCGAAGCCGTCCGCTCCATTGAAACGGCGGATTTCATCATCGTCGGCCCCGGCAGTCTGTATACCAGCATTTTGCCGAATTTGCTCGTGCCGGGCATCGGGCATGCGGTCCGCCAGGCGAAGGCGAGAAAGATCTATATTTGCAACTTGATGACCCAGCCCGGGGAAACGGACGGTTACAAGGCGAGCGACCATATCCAGGCGATCTTTGACCATATCGGCCATGCATCCATCCATCAAATCATCGTCAACGACGGGGCGATTCCCGAAGAAATCACCGAAAAATATAAGAAAGAAACGTCCATTCCCGTCCTCCCCGATGTCGACAACCTCGTGCGAATGGGATTGGACGTGATTTCCGAACCGATCGCCGACTACAAGAGCGGGATCGTCCGCCACAATTCGCTCAAGCTTTCGGAAATCATTTTTCAAATCATAAAGGAAACCCTTTAGGGGGCATTTCGCCCGGCTCCCCTCCGGGACGGCCATGCCGGGTGTTTCCGCCGACGGCAAAAAAGGCTGGTCCGTTTGCCCGGCCCGCTGAGGGCATGCGCATCAATCGCTTGCATAAAGGCCGTCCCATCGCCGGATTCTCTTGCTTGGTTTTGGAGCGGAAGGGCGGCTTTCGCGAAAAAGCCGTCCGTTTTTCCGGCTCCCCGCGGCCTTCCGGTGAAGGCTCGGAGAGGGGAAACGGGATGTTTCCCGCAACATGCCGGCGGGACCGCTTACGGACCGAACGGGATGTCCCTGGCAAAATGGGAAAAAGCGGCTTTGGACAGGGAAGCAAGCCAAGGCCGGACAAGGGTTTTCGGGCGTGATGGCCGTTTGGGTGCCGGCGGCGTTTTAACCGCGGGACCAAGGCGTCCAAGGTTTTCCTTTGCCGCCTTAACATTCTGCGAGGGCCTGCAGGTTCCCTTCCGTGAGGGGCGAAAATGACCGGGGACGGCAGGAAAAACGCAGGTGCCAATTTGTCCAACGACGGGGGTATGAGGGATGTCATTTGCCTCGGATATCAAAAAGGAATTGACGAATCTGGAGGTCAAAGACTGCTGCGGGAAGGCCGAACTCGCCGCATTGACGCGGATGAACGGTTCGGTTTTTTTTGCGGGCCAGAAGGTTTGGGTGAACGTCCAGACGGAAAATGCGGCGATCGCCAGAAGAATCTACACCTTGATCAAAAAATATTACGATGTGCCGCTGGAAGTCATCGTCCGGAAGAAAATGAGGCTGAAAAAAAATAACATCTATATCGTCCGGATCATCGAAGGCGGAGATATGATCCTGAAAGACTTGGAAATCGTCGGCGAAGGATTTTCCATCAACCGGAAGATCTCCGAAGGCCTCACCCGGAAAAAATGTTGCAAGCGGTCCTATTTGCGCGGCGCTTTCCTTGCGGGAGGCTCGGTAAATAACCCGGAGACCTCATCCTATCATCTGGAGATTTTTTCCCTGTTCAAAGAACATGCGGAGTCTCTCCGCTCGCTGATGAACGGCTTTTCATTGAACAGCCGGACATTGCAGCGAAAGAAAGGCTATATCACCTATCTGAAGGAAGCGGAAAAGATCAGCGATTTTTTGAACGTGATCGGCGCCCACAACGCCCTGCTGCGCTTTGAGGACGTGCGGATCGTAAGGGACATGCGGAATTCGGTGAACCGGCTCGTCAATTGCGAAACGGCAAATTTGAACAAAACGATCAGCGCGGCGGTCCGGCAAGTGGAGAATATCAAATTGATCGACGAACAAATCGGCCTCGACTCCCTCCCGGAAAAATTGAAGGAAATTGCGAAGCTCCGTCTGGAAAACCAGGATGTCACGCTGCAGGAATTATGCGAAATGGCCTCCGGAAAGATCAGCAAATCGGGAATCAACCACCGTCTTCGCAAACTAAACGACATCGCCGAGAAATTGCGAAGCGGGCAGCCCGTCCGTTTTTGAAACGGGAGAATGGGAGGGGGAGGCGGGCGGCGCGGGGCGAAGGCCGCTCCGCGGCCATTTGCATTGCAGGGCAAGGGGATTTCCGCAAAAAGAAAAAAGGGGCGCGCAACAAGTGCTGCCCCTTTTTTGCGCGCCCTCCGGCGCCCGTCAAGAAATCGTGTTTCTGGAGATAATGTGGTCGATCAGCCCGTAATCCTTCGCTTCCTGGGCGGTCATGAATTTGTCCCGGTCCGTGTCCTTTTGGATGACTTCCAGCGGCTGGCCGGTATGTTCGGACAAAAGTTTGTTGATCTTGTCGCGCAAGAACAGGATCCGTCTCGCCGCGATTTCGATTTCCGTCGCCTGCCCTTGGGCGCCGCCCAACGGTTGGTGGATCATCACTTCGCTGTTCGGCAGGGCGTAGCGTTTCCCTTTCGTTCCCGCCGCCAGCAAGAAGGCGCCCATGGACGCGGCCATGCCGATGCAGATCGTTTGCACATCCGCCTTGACAAATTGCATCGTGTCGTAAATGGCCATTCCGGCGGTGATGCTTCCGCCCGGGCTGTTGATGTATAAGGAGATGTCCTTTTCCGGATTTTCCGCATCCAAAAACAGCAATTGGGCGACGATGGAGTTGGCCACCTGGTCGTCGATCGGCCCACCGAGCATGATGATCCGGTCTTTCAAAAGGCGGGAATAAATATCGTAGGCACGTTCTCCGCGATTGGTTTGTTCGATGACTGTCGGAATCAAATACATCGGGAAACTCCTCCTTGAAAAAACGATTTTCATACAAAATCATCATACAATAAAGGTCAATAAAGGTCAAACAAAAAGAGGCCCGGCCAATAATACTTTTTTCGCCAAAAAGCGTTCGTTGTAAAAGACGGCAACTAAATTTGCAAAAGCCACGGATAGCCCCTCCGTTTGATCGTGGTATCGCCGCCTCTAATCATAACACGGTTTATCTGGATGAAGTCCAGGAATTCGCGTAAAAAAAGCGGGCGCAAAGCCGTTCCATTTCCGGAAGGCGATGTTCCCTTGACTGGGCGCGGGATTTTACACAAATAGGAGGACTTGATCGTTTATCTATGGCTTTTACATATTTTTTGTTGCATTTCATTTTCCAATGAACCGTCAAAAAAAAGAAAAAAGTTTTCGGCAAATCCAGTTGCATTTTTTCCAAGCATCTATTATAATAAACTTTGTCATTTGGATATGCCCTCGTGGTGTAATGGATAGCACGCAAGATTCCGGTTCTTGAAATGTGGGTTCGAGTCCTGCCGAGGGCGCTAGATCGGAGTTCGGCGCCGGATGGCGCCGGACGGGCACAAGACGGAACGGCAAACGTCTTGCGCGGAAAAGGAATGGGGCGTTCCCGTAAGTCCTTATTCGGCTTGCGGACGCCCCGTTCTTTTTTTTTGCAAAAGGCGCTTCGTTCCCCCTTTTTGTTCCTGAAGGTCGATTCGGATCGTGCAAAAGACAGAGGGCGATGCCCCGCTTCGTTCCCCCTAGGTTCCCTTGGTTCGCCTTTGCCAAGCGGCGGAGGCAGCGGCAAGTCTTCCGCGAAGGCCGAGCCCCGCCGGAGAAGCGGATCCCCCGCCGAAAGGCGCCGGAGGCCGTCTCCCGGCCATCCCCTGTCGGCCGGGGCATTTTTTATTTGTTCAATCCCTTTCATTCGCTTACAATAAGATCGGGGGGATCAAAATGAAACTGCAGACGGGGTTGACCCAGGAACAAAACCTACAGCTGAATATTACCCAGGAGTTATTGCAAGCGATTTCTTTATTGCAATATACCTCCTTGGAGCTGGCTTCGTTTTTGGAAGAAAAAGCGGAAGAAAACCCGCTGCTGAACGTGGATATCCATTTTTTCCGGACGACGGATCCCCACGCCAAAAAATGGAACCGTTACAGGAATTACGAAAAGTCCGGCCCCCCCGTGGCGGATATCGAACAAATCCCCTTCCCCGGCTTTTGCTCCCTTGCCGATTATTTGAAAACCCAGAGCCTCCTGCTGCCCTTGGACGGGGAGGAGAGGAAGGCCCTGGACTATTTCATTCTCAACCTCGACGGGAACGGTTATCTCTCCGTCGACGTGGAAGAGGCATGCCGGCAGATCGGGGTTTCCAAGGAGGCGGGGGAAAAGGCGCTGGCCGCATTGCAGCGTTTGGATCCTCCCGGAGTCGGCGCCAGGTCGTTGCAGGAATGCCTGTTGCTGCAACTGGAAAGGTCCCCCGGGGATAACGCCTTGGCCATCACCGTGATCAAAGACTATTTTCAGCCGTTCGTCAACAGGAAGTGGCGGGAGATTTCCCGGAAATTGAACGTTTCCGCCGCCGAGATCCAGAAGGTCATGGACGGGGTGCAAAAACTGAACCCGAAACCGGGGGCCGCCTTCCTGCAGGAACGTCCCCATTACATTATTCCGGATTTTATAGTAAAATATAACGACGGAAAATGGGAAATTGAGATTGCCGAAGCCAATCTCATTGATGTGAAATTGAACCGGGACTATGTCGAGGTCTTCCGCGGGAACCCGGATCCGGCGATGAAAGCCTATTTCCGGGAAAAAATGCAGCAATACCGCTGGCTGCAAAAAAGCCTGGTCCAGCGGCGGGAGACGATGATGAAAATCATCGGCGAACTGGTCAAGCTCCAGGAAAAGTTCTTTTTAGGGGAAAAAAACCAGCTCCGCCCGATGACGATGAAGGAACTCGCCGAACGGGCGGGGGTCCATGAATCGACGGTTTCCAGGGTGGTCAAGAACAAATACGTCCGCGCCCCGGGCGGAACTTTTGCCTTGAAGGACCTGTTTTCCGCAAAGCTCGCCAAAAATCGGGAAGAAATATCGGCGCAGCAAATCAAAGGCGAATTGCGGGCGATCATCGACCGGGAGGATAAAAGGCGCCCCATGTCCGACCAGGAAATCGCGGAGATTTTTCAAAAGAAAGGCATATCCGTCTCCCGGCGGACGATCGCCAAATACCGGGAACAGATCGGCATCCCGAATTCGAATAAAAGAAGAAGATTCGGAGCAGAATAAGGAGCGGAAAATCCGGTGGAAGTCACGTTTTACAGCCGGCCCGGCTGCCATCTGTGCGAAAGGGCGGAAACGGTTTTGCGGGAATTGGCCGAAGAATTGCCGATCACCTTGAAAAAGATCAACATCGACGACAGCGATGAATGGACGGAAAAATACGGGCTGATGATCCCCGTCCTTGAGGTGGACGGACAGATCATCCTATATGGACAAATTGTGAAAGATGAAGCGAGAAACCGCTTACAACAACTCCTCTCCAATTGAAAATATGGCCCTTTCCTGCTATGATTAGAAGTGGAGATGGAAATTTTTTTAGCGGTAATGGGACCAAAAAAGACTATTAGGGACATTGAATGACCAAATGGTTCGGTGGGATTCGCCAATGGAATCGTTGATCCAAATCCAAAAAAGATTAGTCCCCGATCTTTTGGAAACGCTGGAAAAAAGGTATCAGATCCTGCACACGATATCCTTGATGCAGCCGGTCGGCAGAAGAAGCCTGTCCGCAAGGATGGGGATGACGGAACGGGTTCTCCGCGGAGAGATCGATTTCCTGAAAGAGCAAAAATTAATCGATGTGAAGAGCAGCGGAATGACCCTGAGCCATGAAGGCAAGATTATTTTGTTCAAACTGGAAGAATTTATGCGGGAAGTGACCGGCGTCCTCGAATTGGAAACAAAGCTGAAAAGCCAGCTGAACATCAAGGATGTCGTCGTGATTTCCGGGGACAGCGACACATCTCCCTGGGTGAAATTTGAACTTGGCCGGGCGTGTGTCAAGCGGATCAAAAGCTGCCTCGCCGATCGAAACGTCATTGCCGTCATGGGAGGAACGACGATGTCGGCGGTGGCCGAAGCCTTCACCCCCGATTTTCACGACAAGGAAATCGTCTTTGTGCCGGCGAGGGGCGGTCTCGGGGAAGATGTGAAAAACCAGGCGAATACCATCGTATCCAAGATGGCGGAAAAGTCCGGCGGAAAGCACCGGGTTTTGTACGTCCCTGAACAGGTCAGCCAGGAGATTTACGAATCGGTGATCGAGGAGCCTTCGATCAAAGAGGTTTTAACCATGATCCAATCGGCCAATATCGTCATCCACGGCATCGGGGAGGCGAAAGCCATGGCCGAAAGGAGAAGGACGGAAGCGGAGATCATGGAGAAAATCACCCGCGGAAAGGCTGTCGGCGAAGCCTTCGGGTATTATTTCAACGAAGAGGGGAAAATCGTCCACAAAGTGCGGACGATCGGCTTGCAATTGCGCGATCTGAACGCCATCCCCCACATCTTCGCCGTAGCCGGCGGTAAATCGAAGGCCAAGGCGATCAAAGCCTATATGAAAATCGCGCCTCCCAATACGGTGCTGATCACCGATGAGGCGGTCGCGAAAAGGTTATTAAAAGGTTAAAACCTTTTAAATATATCAAAAAATTTAAGGAGGAGTTTCATTATGGCAGTGAAAGTTGCAATTAACGGATTCGGACGGATTGGGCGCCTCGTGTTCCGTGCGGCTCTCGACAATCCGGAATTGGACATTGTGGCGGTCAACGACTTGACCGACGCCAAAATGCTTGCCCACCTCTTGAAATACGACTCCGTTCACGGCACCTTGGACAAGGAAGTCACCGTTGACGGCGATTCCTTCATCGTCGACGGCCATCGCGTGAAGGTTCTCGCGGAACGCGATCCGGCCCAACTGCCATGGAAAGAACTCGGCGTCGATATCGTGGTGGAATCCACCGGCCGTTTCAGAAAACGGGAAGATGCCGCCAAGCATTTGGAAGCCGGCGCGAAAAAAGTGGTGATTACCGCTCCCGCGAAGGATGAAGATATTACGATCGTCATGGGCGTCAACGAAGAAAAATACGATCCGCAAAATCACCATATCATTTCCAACGCGTCCTGCACGACCAACTGCCTGGCTCCCTTCGCAAAAGTGCTGCATGAAAAATTCGGCATTAAACGCGGCTTGATGACGACGATCCATTCTTACACGAACGACCAACAAATCCTGGATTTGCCCCATAAAGACTATCGCCGCGCCCGCGCTGCCGCCGAATCGATGATCCCGACCACGACGGGAGCCGCAAAAGCGGTCGCTTTGGTGCTGCCGGAATTGAAAGGAAAACTGAACGGCATGGCCGTTCGCGTGCCGACGCCGAACGTATCCCTCGTCGATTTGGTGGCCGAGCTCGAAAAAGAAGTCACCGTGGAAGAAGTCAACAAGGCCTTGAAAGAAGCGGCGGAAGGCGAATTGAAAGGCATCTTGGCCTACTCTGAAGAACCGCTCGTTTCCAAAGACTACAACCATACGACCGTATCTTCCACCATCGATGCCCTGTCGACGATGGTCATCGAAGGCACCATGGTCAAAGTCCTTTCTTGGTATGACAACGAATACGGCTATTCCTGCCGCGTCGTCGACCTGGCCGCTTACATCGCCAAGAAAGGTTTATAATTCGGCCGAACCCATCACCGCCTGAACAACGTTTTCCGGGGGAAGCGGGGATCTCGATTTCCCCCTTCCCCTTTTATCTTTTTTTGAACAGCCCCTGAAGGGCCGAAAAAACCAGGGAGGTCGCCACGTATGAACAAGAAAACCGTGAGGGATATTGATGTAAAAGGGAAACGGGTATTCGTCCGCGTCGACTTCAACGTGCCGATGAAGGACGGAAAAGTGACCGATGACACGAGAATCCGCGCCGCCCTTCCGACCATCCGTTACTTGATCGAACACGGGGCGAAAGTGATCCTCGCCAGCCATCTCGGCCGGCCGAAAGGACAAGTGGTGGAAGAAATGCGCTTGACCGCCGCCGGGGAAAGACTTTCGGAGCTCCTCGGGAAAAAGGTGCTGAAAACGGACGAAGCCTTCGGGGACACGGTGAAAGCGGAGATCGAAAAAATGCAGGAAGGGGACGTGCTCCTGTTAGAAAACGTCCGCTTCTATCCCGGCGAAACGAAAAATGATCCGGAACTGGCGAAAGCCTTTGCCGAATTGGCGGATGTGTACGTCAACGACGCCTTCGGTTCCGCCCACCGGGCCCATGCTTCGACGGAAGGCATCGCCCGTCATTTGCCCGCCGTTGCCGGATTTTTGATGGAAAAAGAATTGGCGGCATTGGGCGGAGCTTTGGAAAATCCGAAACGTCCGTTTACGGCCATCATCGGCGGCGCGAAAGTGAAGGACAAGATCGGCGTCATCGATAACCTTTTGGATAAAGTGGACAATCTGATCATCGGGGGCGGACTCGCTTATACCTTCGTCAAAGCGAAGGGCTATGAAATCGGAAAATCGCTCCTCGAAGAAGACAAGATCGAATTGGCGAAAGAATTCATGAAAAAAGCGGAAGAAAAAGGCGTCAAATTTTACATGCCCGTCGACGCCGTTGTCGCCAAAGAGTTCTCCGAAAATGCCGAATCGAAAGTCGTGGATATTGACGCCATTCCGGAAGACTGGCAAGCCCTCGACATCGGCCCGAAGACGGCGAAACTTTACCGGGATGTCATCCTCCAATCGAAATTGGTCGTATGGAACGGACCGATGGGCGTCTTCGAATTCGACAAATTTGCCGAAGGGACGAAACAAGTCGCCCTGGCTTTGGCCGATGCGAAGGATGCCTTTACCGTGATCGGCGGCGGGGATTCTGCCGCAGCCGTAAAAAAATTCGGCCTGGCCGATCAAATGGACCATGTTTCCACCGGCGGAGGCGCTTCATTGGAATTCATGGAAGGGAAAGTGCTTCCCGGGGTTGCGGCCTTGGATGACAAAGAATGAACATCTGCATAAAGGAAGAAAGATGAGCGATGCGGACTCCCTCATCTTTCTTTTTGCTAAAATAAAAATGGAAAACCAGTTTTCATTTTGAAAGGAAGATGAGGATGCGCAAACCCATTATCGCCGGCAATTGGAAGATGCATAAAACCGCCGCCGAAGCGGTGGATTTTGTCGAAAAGGTAAAGGATAAAATACCGCCCAATGATCGGGTGGACGCGGTGGTTTGCGCGCCGGCCCTGTTTCTCGACCGGCTTGTCGGCGCCGTGAAAGGATCGGAACTGGCCGTCGGCGCGCAAAACATGCATTTTCAGGATCAAGGAGCCTTTACCGGGGAAATCAGCCCCCTGGCCCTGTCCGATCTTGGCGTCCAATATGTGATCATCGGCCATTCGGAACGGAGAGAGATGTTCAACGAAACCGATGAATCGGTCAACAAAAAGATGCACGCCGCCTTTAAGCATTCGCTGGTTCCCATCGTCTGCGTCGGGGAAACCCTCGAGCAGCGGGAAAAGGGCGAAACGAAGCATGTGGTGGAAACCCAGATCAAAAAAGCCTTTGAGGGATTGAAACCGGATCAGGCGGAAAGGGCGGTCGTCGCCTACGAGCCGGTTTGGGCGATCGGGACCGGCAGATCGGCCACGGCGGAAGACGCCAATGAAGTTTGCGGATACATCCGGTCCGTGATCGCCGACATGTTCGGCAAGGAAGTCGCGGAAAAAGTCCGCATCCAGTACGGCGGAAGCGTAAAGCCGGAAAATATCGGGGATTTTGTCAAACAGCCCCATATTGACGGCGCCCTTGTCGGCGGAGCCAGCCTGGATCCCCAATCATTTCTTCAATTACTGGAGGCATCGAAATGAGCAAAGCACCAACAGCCTTAATCATCCTTGACGGTTTCGGACTGAGGGATGAAGTGAAGGGGAATGCGGTCGCCCAGGCGAACAAGCCGAATTTTGACCGCTATTGGAACGAATTCCCCCATTCCACGCTGAAAGCCAGCGGGGAAGCCGTCGGTTTGCCGGAAGGCCAAATGGGGAATTCGGAAGTCGGCCATTTGAATATCGGCGCGGGAAGGATCGTTTATCAAAGCCTGACCCGGGTGGACATTGCCATCCGCACCGGGGAATTTGAAAAAAACGAAACCTTTTTGAAGGCCATTGAACATGTGAAAAAACACGGCACGAATTTGCATATTTTCGGCCTCCTTTCCGACGGAGGGGTGCATTCCCATATCAACCATCTGTTCGCCCTGCTCCGGCTGGCCCAAAAGCAAAACCTGCCGAATGTCTATGTGCATGCCTTTTTGGATGGCCGGGATGTGGGGCCGCAAACGGCGAAAACCTACATCCGGCAAACGCTGGACAAAATGAAAGAATACGGCGTCGGCCAATTCGCCACCATTTCCGGCCGGTACTATTCCATGGACCGCGACAAACGCTGGGACCGGGTGGAAAAGGCATACCGGGCCATGGTGTACGGGGAAGGCCCGAAATACCGGGATCCCTTCGCCTGCGTGGACGATTCCTATAAAAACGGCATTTACGACGAATTTGTCATCCCCTCGGTCATGGTGGACGAAAACGGGGAACCGGTGGCGACGATTAAAGACCGGGACGCGATCATCTTTTACAATTTCCGTCCCGACCGGGCCATCCAAATTTCCAACGCCTTTACCAACGAAGAGTACACCCATTTTGACCGCGGCCCGAAACATCCGAAGGATTTGTTCTTCGTCTGCCTGACCCATTTCAGCGAAACGGTGAAAGGCTACGTGGCCTTCGAACCGATCAGCCTGGATGATGTGCTGGGAGAAGTTTTATCCAAGCACGGCTTAAAGCAGCTCCGGATCGCGGAAACGGAAAAATATCCCCATGTCACCTTCTTCTTTAACGGCGGCAGCGAACAGCAATTCCCCGGGGAAGACCGGATTTTGATCAATTCCCCGAAGGTGGCCACCTACGATTTGAAGCCGGAAATGAGCGCCTATGAAGTGACCGACGCCTTGCTGAACGAATTGAAAAAAGACAAATACGATGTGATCATCTTGAACTTTGCCAACCCGGACATGGTCGGGCATTCCGGCAAACTGGAACCGACGATCAAGGCGGTGGAAGCCGTCGATGAATGTCTGGGGAAAGTCGTCGATCTCATTCTGGAAAAGGGCGGAACGGCGATCATCACCGCCGACCACGGAAACGCCGATGAAGTGGTCACATTGGACGGAAAGCCGATGACGGCCCATACGACAAACCCGGTTCCCGTCATCGTCACGAAGAAAGGGATCGAATTGCGCGATGACGGAATTTTGGGCGATCTGGCACCGACGATGCTGGATCTGCTCGGGATTGAGAAACCGGAAGCCATGACAGGAAAAAGCTTAATCAAAAAATAACTTGGAGGAGAGATCATCATGCCATTGATCAAAGAAATTTACGCCCGTGAAGTATTGGATTCCAGAGGCAACCCGACGGTGGAAGTGGAAGTTTACACGGAATCGGGAGCTTTCGGCCGCGCCCTTGTCCCGAGCGGCGCATCCACCGGGGAATATGAAGCCGTTGAACTTCGCGACGGGGACAAAAGCCGGTATTTGGGGAAAGGCGTTTTGAACGCCGTGAAAAACGTCAATGAGATCATCGCTCCGGAAATCGTCGGTTACCATGTCCTCGATCAGGTGGCCATCGACAAGGCGATGATCGAATTGGACGGCACCGAAAATAAAGGGAAATTGGGCGCCAACGCCATTTTGGGCGTATCCCTGGCCGTCGCCCGGGCCGCCGCGGATTACCTCGGCGTCGAATTGTATCAATATCTCGGCGGATTCAACGCCAAACAGCTTCCGGTGCCGATGATGAACATCTTGAACGGGGGAAAACACGCCGACAACACCGTCGACATCCAAGAATTCATGATCCTGCCGGTGGGCGCTCCCAATTTCCGCGAAGCGCTCCGCATGGGGGCGGAAATCTTCCACAGCCTGCGCGCCGTTTTGAAAGCGAAGGGTTATAACACCGCCGTCGGCGATGAAGGCGGCTTTGCCCCGAGCTTAAAATCCAACGAAGAAGCGCTGCAAACGATCATTGAAGCCATCGAAAAAGCCGGCTACAAACCGGGAGAAGAAGTGATGCTCGGGATGGACGTGGCCGCATCCGAACTGTTCAACAAAGAAGACGGCAAATACCATTTCCCGGGAGAAGGCGTCGTCCGCACATCCGCGGAAATGGTGGACTTCTACGAAGACCTGTGCAACAAATATCCGATCATTTCCATTGAAGACGGTCTCGGGGAAAACGACTGGGACGGCTTCAAGCTTCTGACCGAACGCCTGGGCAAGAAAGTGCAGCTCGTCGGGGACGACCTGTTCGTCACCAATACGAAAAAATTGGCGCAAGGGATCGAAAAGGGAATCGCCAACTCCATCCTGATCAAGGTGAACCAAATCGGCACGCTGACGGAAACTTTTGATGCCATCGAAATGGCGAAAAAGGCGGGGTATACGGCCATCGTTTCCCACCGTTCCGGTGAAACGGAAGACAGCACGATCGCCGATATCGCCGTGGCGACCAATGCCGGTCAAATCAAAACCGGCGCGCCGTCCCGCACCGACCGGGTGGCCAAATACAATCAGCTCCTCCGCATTGAAGATCAATTGGGCGACACGGCCCAATATCTGGGATTGAAAGCATTCTACAACCTGAAAAAATAATCCGGCCGTTAAAGCATCCCGTGCCGGCGGCACGGGAAGGAAAAAAACGGCAGGCATACGGCACGTTTTCGGCCATCGGCCGGCGGCGTGCCGTTTTTGCATGCTTGGCATGGGTGCAGTCCCCTGCCGTTAAGCGCAGGTCGGGAAAGTTTTTTCTGAGAGAGAACTGGAGGAAGCCGGGGATAAGCACTCGATCTGAAACACGAACGCTATTGGAGTTTGTCATAGCCCGATGAGTCTGTGAAACAAGATGAAATCCTAAGCCGCTAAGGCGGTCATCCGCTCCAGAAAAGCGGGGGGTTTGCCCTGATAAATCCAGAAGCTTGAAACATATCGACTTCCTGTCAAAGAAATATCCTTTCGTTCTCATCTCCATACCAAGAGGAAGAAACGAGCACCCGCCCAACAGTTGGTTGAGAGCAAGGGTAATGAACAAGGTGAATTTCAATGCCGTTCCCTTCGCTGAAAACGACTTTTCATAGTTTTTGCCCTTTTCAGGAAGGATTTCCATCGTCCGCCATAGAAGGAATTACTATAAAAATATTCTAAAATACCGAGTTCATGAAAAAGTCGGGGTATTTCATAATGGTATATTCATTTCGGTTATCGAAGGAGTTGCTCCAATGACGACTCCAAAGAAACCAAAGACTTTCATTGGCTCATCAAGGGAAGCAAAAAAGCTAGTAGCTGCTGTTCATTCTCAAATTAAATATCATACTGAGGTTACCCCTTGGTATAATGCATTTCCCGCAAATGAATATACGATGGAAGCATTAGAGAAGGAACTAAATGAGTCTGATTTTGGAATATTCGTATTCGCCCCGGATGATATCGCGCTTCATCGAGAAAATAATGTCTATATTCCTCGGGACAATACCATATTTGAAGCGGGGCTTTTTTGGGGAAAGCTAGGACGCGGCCGTGTTTTTGCTATTATTCCTGAACAGGTAAAGGAACGGGATGATCTTATCATTGGTGCAACAGTCAATGAATTTCATCTATTGTCAGATCTTCAGGGTCTTACGCTTTTAAGGTATGAACAAAGAACAGATAATAATTTCGAGGCTGCTGTTTCTGTAGCTTGCCAACGCATCATCGATAAGATCGAGGAATTGGGATTTTTCCAGGATCCACGATCGTTACTGGATCAAAAGGCACATTTACTGCGTTTCTTGATGAAGTCTAAAAAGTTGTGTAAAAAGAAGCGGGCGCAAAGCGGATCCATTCCCGGAAGACTGTGTTCCCGGGACATGGAGCGGGAATTTACACAAATATGAGGACTTGATCCGTTTCTTTTGGGAATACAATCGGCTTATTAAAGTTGCAAATACAAAGGAAAAATATGAAGCGCTGTGTGAGGCTGTACGGAACTCGTTTTTAACACCAGATGGATTTTGCATCACCGGAGCTGCCTTTTGGCTAAAACAAGGTAATGAAGGTATCGGTCATGTCGGCGGCAATGTAGGAAGAGGACGATTTTTTCCCTTTAATCAGCATAATGTGGAAGATGGAAGAAAAATTTATGTTTTAGACGCGTATTTTAGTGGTAAATGGGTATATTACAGAAGAAAGACAGTTGAAGAAACGTATGTGTTATGCTATCCTTTAACGCAAGAACATGTTCTTTCGGTGCATTTTTCCGGTTCTGGACAATTAAAAGATCCGGATTTAACTAACGTGGTGAACATAAATAACGAATTATTCAACACGATCACCCATCTAATTGGAGGGGATTCCAAATGAAACGGAAGGGTTGTTCTGTTCCTCGAATTTATTTCAATGCTTTAAGGTATGAAAATAAATATAGTCCTGAAAAAATTATAAAGCATGAAAACGGAGAAATTTTCATTGGGCCTTCGGTAGAAGGAAAGGATCAAGAATATGAAAAAGTTTTAAGCGGGGAAGTTGAACGAAGAAAACCATCGTTTGTTTAATACAGGCATAAAAGGTATTTGTGATAATTATCTAAGTTATTAGCCATGAATAATAATTGCATCTATCCCGAAAATACCGCTTGACTCCTCTAATGGTGGTCAACAGCGGCATGGGGCTTATTGGTATATTTTGGCGTTGATCGATTTATGGCACAGGCACCGGTTTTTTTGAAGAAAGGTGCCTTGATTTATGGAAAAACAGCCGTTACGGCAGTTTTTTTATTGGTGGCCGGAATGGGTGCAGTGCAGCCGGAGGAAGTTTCAAGCCGAATGCAACCGGTTACGGAATTGACAAGAAAAAGTATCCAACGAAAGGTGCGGAGTGGGCGATAACCTGTTAATGATTGACCGGTGGCGAGACTTTCTTTTTCATGAACTTCAACGGTAAAATTTCAGCCGACAAAGTGTATTTCGCGGAAATCATTCGATGAAATATCCGCTCAAACCAATGTGTCGTAAAGGAGGCTATGTGATGGTATTTTCACCTTTATCCCTTATGCAGATGCTCAGAAAGTTCGGCTGGAAAGAGGAATCCTGGTTTTTGCCTCTCGCCTCGGCCATCGAAGGCGTAACCGCCGCGGAAGCGGCGTGGCGTCCGGACGGACATACCAACAGCATTTGGCAAATCTTGAATCATCTCAATTATTATAACGAACGCGTCCTGGAACAATTGCAAGGCAAGGAACCCGCCCCGCAGACAATCACCAATACGGAAACCTTCGGTCCTCCCGGGGATCCGGATGATCGGAAGGGATGGGAGGAGACCCTCCGCCGCACCCGGCAGATTGCCCAAGGCATCGAAGAGGCCCTGGAAAAGCTTGACGGCAAAGATTTGGAAAAGGAGGGCTTCTTAGAAAAACTCGCAGCGTGGATCATGCACGACACGTATCACACGGGACAAATCGTTTTGCTGAGGAAAATGCAAGGGACATGGCCCGCACAAAGGGAATAACCGGCAAGGAAAATATCCTTGCTTTTTTCTTTGTTAACCGGAATATAACCGGGAGTTTCCCCGATCATCAAAAAACCGATGCACCAGGAAGGAGCGCACGGTCATAGGCGGAAAGCCTCCGAGGAAGGGAGACCGAGGCGGTTTCTTCCGGTGCGGGAGTGACGATGAGGAGGGAATAAAATGGGGCGGAGCCAATTTGAACTTTCTTGCTCCGCCGATTTTTGATCGTGGACGGGTAAGAAAGGACGGCCTGCCGTCCGAAACCGGCGCCTTTTCAAAAAGCAGCAGGAAACCGGTCGCCCTTGTATGCGGATGAAAGGGAGAAAGGGAAAGATGCAGCCGGAAAACCGGTCACGTGAAGGACAAAAGGGAGGCAAACGGTCCCGAGTCCTGCGGGACTTGGATAAAATGTGTCAAAGGCCGTCATGCCGCCGATCGCTGGCCGGACTCCTGGATGCATTCCTGTGGATTGTGCAATCCTTTGGTGTTTTACGCGCCTCCTCACCGGGCTTCGTAAAAATGCAAATAGGCGGCTTCCAAGGAAGGATGTTCATGGAGAAGTTCACCTTTCGTGCCTTCGAAAAGGAGCCGTCCCTGTTTCAGCAGACGGATGTGAAGCCGGTCCGGATCAACCGGCAAACCTTCGACTACGTCCAGCTGGTGGGTGGACAAAATGATGGCCGCCTGTTCCGTCCTGGAGAGGATGAGCCGCTTCAATTCGTAAATGGCAACCGGATCCAGCGCCGCAAAGGGCTCATCCAAAAAGATGAAATCCGCATCCAACGCCAATGCGGCAATATGGCAGACCTTTTTCTTCATCCCGTTGGACAAGGCGTAAATAAATTTATTTTTTTCTTTTTCAAGATCAAAGGCGGCGAGCAGTTCCTTCACGCGTTTCAGGGATTGCTCCCGGCAGGAACCGTACATTTTCAAAACGAAGGAAACGTATTCCATGATCGTCAGTTCCTCAAAAAGGACGGGTTTTTCCGGGGAAAAAGACATGCGGTATTTTAGCGATTTGGCCCTCGGATTTTGTTCGTCCGTCAAGTATTTGATTTTTTGCCGTTTCAGATCGGCCTTCAGAATTTCCTTGATGAACGTCGTTTTTCCGGCGCCGTTATGCCCAAGCAGGACGTAGATTTCTCCCCTTTGAAAGCGGGTGGAGACGTGGCTCAGCGCGATTTTCTCCCCGTAGGAGACGGACAGGTCTTCAATGGCGATTTCATTCAGCCGCATTTAGATCCTTCCCTTTTTGCCAAAATAAACCCCGATGGAACGGTTGAATAGGAGAACGATGAACGTGATGGGGAACGCAAGCAGGATGGCGGCGATGATGATATGGAAGAACCCGATTTCCACTTCGCCGCTCGGCAATAGCCGGTACAGCGGAAAGGCATCAAAGGGATAACTCTTTGCCCGTTCCACCGGCTGCCTCAAGTTCATGGAAAAAAGGACGAACGAGATCAGAAATCCGATCACCGTGTTCAGAAAAGCGATGATTACGAAAGCCCGAACGGTTTTCATCCGGTTCCCACCTTCAGTATTTTGAATTCTTGCCTGTTGCGAGGTTTGAATCATTCTCATGGAAAGGAGATCATCCTCCCGCCACCCGATGGAAAACGGTCATTCGGCGACCGCGGTCCGGCCGCCGATCCCCAAGGATGTCCTATCCCGTATCCCGCCGGTCTGGCCAACGGCTTGATAGGGAGCATCCGCCGGCGGTCAAATCCACGAAATGGCTTCCCCCGCCGGGAAATTTGCAGCCGCACACGAACCGGGAAAAAACGGAATGCAGCGCGTCTCCTCTTTTACATGAGCCCTCTCCCGCCTGTTTTCCCGATAGCCGCCGATCCTAATGGACGTTTGTGTCATCCTGGGATCCGCCGATCGTTAAAATCAGCATTCCGTACAAAACGAGGGCCGTCAGGAGAAAGACGGCGGCCCTGCCGGATACGGAACCGAGTTCCATGACCCGGCCGACATACTCTGGCCATATTCGATAGGAAGTGACCAATACAAAAAAGCTGGCGATCATTTGCAAAGCCGGTCCGAAAAATTGATGGAACCAATAATAGATGAGAACGGCGATATATAAACCAAATAAGTACGTGACAAGGGAATTGCCAATCCCCAAAGATTTGCACAAAAAGGCGAAGGATTGACCATGGAAAAGGGAAATCATCCAAAGATAGAAAATGAAAAATATGGCGCCTGACGCAAAATAAAGCGTCAGCAGCATCCCCGCATGGTTCAAATGGGATAGGCGGAGCAGGGCGATCCCCGGCGCCGTTTTGGCCAGATGGGAAAAAGTGAAGGCCGTTCCGCCCAAAATCAAAAAGATCAAGTAAATCTCGGAAATGCTGTAAAAATTTCCGGCGATTTTCGAGACCGCAGCCATGAAAAAAACGGTGGACGCCAAAAAGATCAGATAATCCTTCATATGAATAAGGGCCAAAAAACCGTAACCGGACGGGAGTCTTTTCAGCCAATAAACCCGCCGGGCGTTTTCCGCCCACGGCTGTTCCGTTTCGCGGTCCTTGGCGTGAAGCAAAAGAAAAAGAACGAAGGCAATGAGCATCACCAAAACCGATTGCCAGGCGGGGACCCGGCGGTCCAGCCACAGCCTCCCGTACCATTGATGCAAAGGAACGCTTAATTCGCAGACGACGATTCCGAAAAACAGCCCGTATTTCATAAGCAGCCGGTTTTTCGCGATCCGGAAGCGCCGCAAAAGGCGCCGGACCGCCCTTTCCCCGGAAACGGCGATGATGAAATACACCTGGGTCAAGGCCTGCCAAAACAGCAGGGAATCAAGCAGCGGGATATTGTCGTAAATGGATAAAACGATGAAAAGAATTAGGATTGACAAAAGGAACGGCAGGAAAAAGGAAAAGAAATTCTTCACCGGCCGCCAATAATCCTCGGTAATGTAATGCAGCAGGGAACCTTCCGCTTCCTCCTTCGGTTTCTCTTTCGTCACGAAAAAAATGTAGGGAAAGAGGCCGCCGATCAGAAAAATATAGGATGCCTCAGGGAAAAGCCCCATTTCCATAGGGATATGGAAATCGGCCAGGAAAGGGGCCAATGCGGCAAAGAACAGGACAAAGAGAATCAGGAGAATCAGCAGGAAGAACGTTTCCGGTTTTTGATAGAGATTGATCAGCAGCCGGTTGACCGTTCTTTTGAACAATAGCCGGATGAAGAGAAGCCCTTTTTCCATGCCTTTTCCTCCGCGAAAAACGAAATGGCTTGCGAATGAATCGATGATTGGCCGTCAAAACGGGACATGCCCTTCTTCACAGACGAAAGCAAAACGGCTTGCCGTGGGTCAGCCGTGTCACCCCCGGCATCCCGGCGCTCCGGCCGGCCTGTTCAGGCAGCGGGAACCGCGAGGGAAGGGGAGACCGGGCAAATCACTTTGTTTCCTTCTATATCGGTTGGAAAGCCGGCATCTTAAAAACTTGCAGCCAATTCGGACTGCATTTCGGATCCGTTGAAAATTTCCCTCTTTCTGCCCATCCGTTTTCGTCAGCCTGCTATATTAAGAATATTACTATATTTGATAAAAATTTACAGCAGAAATTCGCTTGAAATCTTTCGACAAACCCAGGAACGGGAGGTATCCAAGGGAAAGTTTTTTCCGTCTTTCCCGCGCATTGTCCATGATGAGGCGATCCAACTGCTTCGAACATTCAATGGATCGGTCGTTTCGGGGCGCCCCACGAAGAGGCCGTCACCGAATCAGGAAAACGAGGATTTCGGAAACTTCAAATCCGTCGGGAATGCGGTTGGGGAGGATTGGGGCAGGGGCTGAAATCATATAGAATCTGCCCGGTGGGCCAGCGAGGTTAGAGAAGCGCGTTTGCATATCGGTTAAAACGCAGGCGGGCTAGGCAAGAAAAGGACAGACAAAAGGGGAGATTGTTGAACGGAGGAAGGGCTCCGGCGTTTCATGGCCACAGGGCTGAAAGCACACACCAAGGCAAGAACGATGATCGGATTTCGCATCGAATCGTTCTCTGCAGGCCGCAAGCATACAACCAACAGGGCAAAAAATCGCAGGCAAAAGGCCGTCAAAACCGTTATCCTGTCCCGTTTTTGCCGGGGATGTCCTTAAAGCCGGCCCGGCCGGTTTGAAACGGGAGCAGAAAAAAGCAAGGAATCCAAATTTCTGTTTCCGATCCCATTCCCTCTTGGGCGGCGGGGCGATCGGAATTTCCATCAGGCATATCTGTACCGGGCCATGTCTTCGGTCCCCATAGGAAGATGACGATCAAGGCCGCAATGGCGGCGATCGGGCCGGCGACGGCCGGATCGTAATGGGAGCCGTAGTTCGGGAACAATGCGAAGCTCACGTTGATCATCGTATAAAAATAAAAAAATGGCGGAAAGCACGCTTTTTCCGAAGTTGTTATATAGCCAACATCAGGACACGTGCCGCAACGGTAAACAGGCATTGCCATAGGATCCGGCATGCGGTATGGTGCGCTTGCATATAAGGGACCACATGCCAGATCCCCCACACCGCCCCCATCATCAGGCCGGCGGGCAGGGCGTTCCACCGATCCTGCATCGGATCGACGGCATATCCCATTCACCCCGCCTCTTTGCCGATCGCGGCAATAAAAACACACCGGTATCATAGAAAGCGGAATTCGCCATTCGGGAAGCGCACTTCCCGTAAGGCGCATAACGCCGTAAGACAGAAACATGACCGCCGGCATCAACAACAGGATGGGCGCATACCATATCCTTTTTTTGATGCCCCGATCGAGGAAAACTTTCTGAAACAGCTGCCCCCTCCAGGAGGAGCAAGGCGGGGTAGGTGCTCTTTTTCTTGGACTTTATGCCCGCATATTTTTCTTCCTTATAAACCTGGATGAGAGCGGCACCCATCGGGCAGACGGCCATGAGCGAACTTACGGGAAGCTGGACGGGAAGCCGGTCCGCCGGGTGTTCGGCCCCGGCGCCAATCAGCCGAAAGGGGATCGAAAGCGCAAAAACCAAGATGAAAGATGTTAAAGGTGACGGACTTTTGAATGATGGACCGGCATTCATGACGCGATGCCTCCCAAGGGCGTTTTTCAGGAATTTTTCCGTCTCCGCGGCAAAGCCTGCCGGCACCCCGTCCATTTGCCGCCTTCCCCGGCAGGCGGTGCATCCTTTATTTTCGTCGATACCGTGCCGCGGATGATGGCTCCGATGCCCGCACCGAATATAAGCCGTTCTTCACCGTTTTTCCCGGGTCAACAAGACGACGCATTCCACGTGAACGGTATGGGGGAACAAGTCCACCGGCTGGATCTTCACCGGCCGGTACCCGAAGGGAACGAGTTCCTTCAAGTCTGCGGCCAAGGTATCCGGGTTGCAGGAGATGTACACGATCCGACCGGGCGAAGAGCGGCCGATTTTCCGCATCACTTTTCCCCCGGCCCCGGAGCGGGGAGGGTCCAGCAGCAGCAGATCGGGTCTTCCCAGCTTTTCGATGGCTTCATCGATTCCGTGTCTGGCGTCTTTGGCAAGGAAAAAGGCGTTTTTAATGCCGTTGTCCTCCGCATTCCGCTTGGCCGATTGAACGGAGGTTTCCACGATTTCAATGCCCATCAGTTCCCGGGCCCGCTTGGCGAAGGGCAGGGAAAAGGTGCCGACGCCGCAAAAAAGGTCGATAACCTTTTCCGTTTCTTGGGGGCGGGCCATATCTAGGGCCAATTCCACCAGCCTTTGGGCCTGGGCCGGGTTGGTTTGGAAGAAGGTGTCAAACCAGAGCCGGTAGCGGAATCCGGCCAATTCGTCGAAAATGAAATCCCGGCCCGCCAGGATATGGGTCCGTTCGGCCCCTGTCCGGTCCGCCCAGTTCCGGTTTTCCATCCAAAGCAAACTTTTCACCTGGGGGAATTTTCCGGTGATCCGTTCCGCCAAATCATTCGCCGCCTTTTCCAGATGGCCGGCCGGCGGTTCGGTGGCGAAGACGGCGAGCATCATCTCCCCAGTGGCGAAAGACTCCCGGACCAATACGTGCCTGAGCAACCCTTCATGGGTGTCCTTATCATAGCCTGGAAGGTGATGCTCCTTGGCCCAGGCGGCCGCCTCCATCGCCGCGCCGATCATGTTTTTCCCGGCGATGAAACAGGTTTCCAGGGGGATGATCTTGCGGAAATTCCCTTGTTCATGCAGCCCTAACGAGCCGTCCGGGGCGAAGGTGAATTCCATCTTGTTGCGGTAATGCCACGGGTGTTCCATGCCGATGGTCTCTTCCACCATGTCCGGATCGAAGCCTTGGGAGGCGAATGCCTGCTTGACCTTTCCGGTTTTCTGCTTCAATTGCCCCGAATAGTCCCAATGCTGCCAGACGCAGCCCCCGCAGCGTTCAAAATGGGGGCATAAGGGCGTCACCCTTTCGGGATGGGGTTCCAGCACCGTTTCCAGTTTCGCCTTGATCCGCTTCCGTTCCGGATGATCGGCCGAAACCCGCACCCGTTCGCCGGGAAGGGTGTTCGGAACGGTTAATGTGATTTTTTTCTTTCGGCCGTCTCCCAATTCCCGCCATAGGACGGCCTGCCCCAGCCCCTTCCCGTCCAAATGCTGGATTTCCGTATCAAGGATCTTTTCCATTGATTTCTCCATCGCAAACGCCTGCCTTTGTCGAAATGGTTTTTCCGCTTAGCTGAAGTTTTAACGTCTATCTCCAAAGGAAACGGGATATTCCTTTTTTCGCACCGCATCGATTTTCGGCCGAATGGCCGAATCCGCAGGGAAAACCGCACTTTGGCCATCAGCCGTTTCCGGCTTGTCATCCGGGGATTCAAGCGAATGGGTTTTTCCGGTGTCCGCCCATGCCTTGAACGAGATATGCTTCTTTTGCGACACGGCGATGGCCCGGCTTTTCTATGGTCCGCCCATGACCGTATCACAGGGAGGGAGCTTCAGTCAATAACTTGGCGGCCCATGCCTATACCCGGCCATGGAACGGTACCTTTTTCCGGCGGAAAACGCCGGCACCATCTCTATTTTAAAGAAATTTCGCCGTTTATGAAATGATTCCCCCTTTTCGGTGATGGATCAAGGGGGATGGGATATTTTTCCGTTTGTTGAGCATACAAGTTTCAATCCATTTAGGCGGTGGCGGGGGAAATGCTTTCCCTGCCGGAGAATAGGTCAAGCGGTTCCGTTTCTTCCGCTGCCGCATGGTTTTTGCGCATTTTTGACAAAATCACGAAAATCGGAAGAGGGATTTTTTAACAAATCCATATTTTCATAGATTTATTAAGCAAAAATGGATTTACGCATTGGCCGTATTCGCGGTTCCGGCAGGAAGAACCGGCTTCGGCCGGGAAAAGACGTTCATGTAAAGGCGCGGCATTGAACTGGTGCCAAAGCAGTACGCTTATAGGGAGAGGAAAGGATGAAAAAGCCATTAAAAAATTTTTTTATTTTCATCCTTATCGGGATTTTTGCCGCCCTTCGTTTTTACTCGATCTAGACAATTACGTTTGACGATGCGAAGAAGGGGGATTTGGTCGATCGTTACGAGCCGCCGAATAAAGACGATGTCGCAAGGGTCTATCATATCTCCTGCGGGCCCAGAGGACAAGACGTCCGTGTGGCGGTATTTTCCGTCCAAAAAAAGAAAGAGAAAACCGTCTATGATTCGGATTTTTCCGTGATGTGGCCGGATGACGAAACCCTTCAAAATAAGAAATAGAGAATCCGGTATCGCCAATGCGGATCAAAGCGTGAGGCTCAATATTTTCAAAGATATTTGTGATGAACGGGGAAGAGCCTGCAGGAGTTTCGCGATGAAGAGATGAATATGAAACTGCTATACGAGGGAAGATGACCCGAACTTTCATGGATTAGGGAAGGTTTAAGGATTCCCTGACTTTCTTGATCGGTACAGGGTTTGAAGAGGGACTTCACTTCGAGATGATGGGCGAGGCTTTTTCGTTTTGGCGCGGGAGGGAACCCGCCTTCCCTCCCGACGGCCGGCAGGCGGTCCGTAAATCGTCTGACCGCCAAGATGGGCGGAGCCGAAAGGTCTTCGCCGTCACGCGCAAACCCTTGGGCAGGACAAAGGCTGGCCAAGGGTTTTTGCGCGGCTTTTTATCGGATGGTTTAGGGCGGCCGAACCGGACAAAATCGGGATTCATCCGCCAAGAATTGTTTCCTGTAAATTTTGGGCTGAAATCTTTTGTAATGGGCGGGCTGCAGCAAGGGAGATTTATATCAACATTTTGCCTCTTAATTTTTGTAAGATCTCTTTTTCGGTATGATACATCCCTTGGCCATCCGTGTGGTCCAATTCCCGTTCCAATTGGTTGATCAGATTTTTTGCCCCTTCCACATCCCCCTTTAAAAATTTGATGATGGCAAGGGAACGATGATAGGCATATGAATCGAATCTAGGTATCTCTTTAAATAATTTTTCGAATTCTTCCAGGCTATCTTCATTGTTTTCATACAAGAATTTGCAGAGTATGTATAAACTGTTAAAACTTCCTTTGATCCATTTCTTATCCCTTAAAGGAGGTCCGTGGACAATCGGCTCCAGAATCGACAAAATCTGTTCCATCTTGCCGGCGTCAAAATAATGATAAAAAAGAAAAGTATTGATCATGGGATTTTCCAGTGCATTTTTTTCTTTCATGATTTCCTTGCACTGTTCGATCAACCCTTTATCCCAGTCCATGGGCCTTTTTGAACCAAACATCTCGCTCAATACTTGAATTTTTAACAAATACGTCTGATCCTTGTCCCGAAATAATAAAAATAAATTTCCGCCATCGTTTGCTTCTCCTTTTGGAATCGGGAATGAGGTGGCTATAAAAATGGCCATGTTCAGGATGGCGTACCATAGCATCCGATCGTTTTCGGCAGTCTTCCAAATCATAAAAAAACCAAAAAAGGCAATCAGACTAAAAAAAGGGCCTCCGAACAAATACAGTCCCCACTTTGCTTTTATTTTGGAAAAACCATGGGGGGCGGGGGTCAGGAATGAGACGCCGCCGAAATACATCCAATGTTTATTTTCACGGATTTTTACTTTTCCTTGGGCCTTTTCAATGAAAAAGGGTCCAAAAGCAAGGAAATGGAAACGCAGTCCGGCTGATACCCCAAAGATTGTATGCCCTAATTCATGCCAAAAAATAGAAATAAGTAAACCAAGGAACAAAATCCATAGATCAAAAACCGTCGGCGCCGACGAAGGAAATATGTTCGAAATGAGTAAGGAAATGAAAAAGATCATTAGGAGCAAAAGACCGGGTCTATCAATGATCTTTCGCATATAATCCTCCTTAACCTTATTGCTGAATGACCGCTGTAAATCGTCTTCCGCGGGGAGCCCCGTCGATGTCTGGACGCCCTGGGGATTAATTACTTGTCGTCTTTCTCCTGGCACACGATGAAACAATGCAGTAAAAAGAGAGTTGCGGCGGGGACCGCAGTTTTTCTCCGTCTGATGAAATTCATGCTTTCCTCCGGACGCCTGATTCAACCTTTTGCCGGATAGATTTAAAATGAATTCCTTTAAAAGATAAATACTCCAATATCTGTAAATATCCTTCTTGGCAAGCGTTGCCGTTTTGCGTTCCTTTGCCAGGTTTTATGAACGGTTCTATGGAGGAAATGTTTTTGGCGCAGTTGGCGAAAAGACGCACGGCTGGTGAAAACAAGAAAAAGCCTTGCCAACCTCCGGTGCCTCCGGCATTCAACAGGCAGGAAACTTGTGCGGGCCAGGAAAAGATGCGCAACGGCTCCGTTTGAATTGTGGACAAAACTTTCGTTGGAGCATATTCTTTGAAACCGGGAAAGTCCTTTCTAAAAGAAAGGTGAAATAACGGCGGCTCCGGTTAAAATTTTTACAGTAAGCGGGACAAAGATCTTGCAAGAAGGCCTTTCTCCGGATCCTGCTTGCGGAAAAAGTTTATGGCCGTCTCATTGGCGGCTGATCGCATTTGAGGGAAAGCGGCATCCGGCGCATATGCCATTCCGTCCATTCAGGCAAGAAACGTTCATTGGCGACCGGAAAACGAGGATGCAGAAGGCTCCTTAAAATCCGAATACGTTGCGGGCAACGAATTTGCGTTTTTGGTATGTGGCGGTCGCCTTTTTTTCCTTGGCCATTTTGTTTGCCTTCCTTTTAAACTTATTCAAGGGATTCTGCCGAAACAAAATTTTCCGGTTTTATTAGCAATCCGCCCTTTTCCGGGAAACCGGGCGGATTTCTATTTTCCGGGATTTCACGGGAGCGGTTTGTTTTCTGCGAGCGTTGTTATTCATCCCTACGCCGCCGGTGTTTCGGTTTTTTCAATAAAAACGGCTTTTCCTGTTTATTGGGGCCCTGTCTGGCGGCGCGGGGACCGATAGCCAGAGTTTCAATGGGGCATTTTTGGCCGTACTTGCTGCCGCCGATCAACATACTGCGCATTTTTCCGGGCGGCTGTCGGAACGGTCAAGCCGGCCGATAAAATAAGAAATAGGAATTTTTTGCATTCATAATCATTGATGCACATTGATGCGAAAGGAGCGGGGAAGGGACTGCGGATTTTATGTTTAGCCGTTTGTCCGAGTGTAAAGCCGCGCAAGCTGCAGGCTCCTTTTCCGGAAAAGGAAACCCGTGAGGGGGCCGCCGCTGGAGTTCGACATGCGTCACGATCGGACGAATATTTCAAGGGAAAAAGAATCCGAGATCGATAGAAGGGAGCGGTTATGAAAGATGTATGAAGAGATTTTTTTGGAAGTCGTATCCATCGTCCGGAATGACTACGCCGGCTGCCTGGACAAAAAAGGCTGGGACCGGCCGGAACCTTATTTGGAAACCATCCGCCGGCTGGAAGCGCAGCAAACTTTGACCCCAGCCAAATTTCATGAACTGGTCCAGGATTATCTGCTGGATTTTAAGGACCCGCATATGTATTTCTTGCTGAAAACGGACGCCGGCAAAGAAACGGATGCCGGATTTGCGGTCCGCCGGTACATGGACCGGTTGTATGTGACGTCCGCCGGAAGGGAAAACGTCTTGCGGCGGGCGATTCCATACGCGCCTTGGACGGAATTCCGATCGGCGAGCTGGCCGAAAAACATCAAAGGGAATTGATGGACGAGATCCCGGAAAGGCAAAATTGGAACAAGATCATAAAAAAATATAAAAAGTGTCAGGTTGTCACGAAAGCGGGAACGGAGATGGAGCTGGAATTATCCGCATATCCGAAGGAAAAATACGAACCTTGCCACGAGATCCGGGAAATCGATGAAAATATCTTATTGATGACCTTGACCGATTTCGAAAATCCCGATAAAATCCGGGCATTGATCGAGGAAAACGCGGAAAAACTGGAACGCTGCCGATATTGGGTCATCGACGTGAGAAAGAACCGGGGAGGGACGGATGCCGCATTTCTTCGGCTGCTTTCTTATCTTTTTCCCGAGGGAAAAAACGTCCTGACCATGGAAGAGGATTGGAAAATGACCTTCCATTGCACGGAAAGAAATTATCATCTCACGGTGGAACAGATCCAATCCGAACTTCGGCAGATCCGGGATGAGGAAACCCGAAAAACATTGGAAGACTTCATGGAGCGATGGAGAAAAAACAAGGGGAAAGGGTTCGTCCGTTTGTTCGAGGAAGATTTCGAGGCCGTCATCGAAGGGAGGAGTCTCCCCGAAAAAGTTGTGATATTAACGGATACGGGCTGCGGAAGTTCCGGCGAGAACTTTGTTGAAATCTGCAAAAAATCGCCCAAGGTGACGGTGATCGGCCGGCCGACCGCCGGGGTGAACGGCTATGCCAATCTGGCCGTAAAGGAATGGGATGATTTTCAGTTCTATTTTCCCACTTCGAGATTGGACAAGATGGATAAGGTAAAAAATCTGCTCGATCTTGCCGCCCATCCGGATGTTTATCTGCCGTGGACGCCCGGGCATTTGCAGGAAGATGCCGATTTGAAGGAAGCGTTGCGGTTTTTGAAGGGCGGTCCGGCGCAATAAAGAGGGGGATGTTCGGCGAACGACGTGCGCTTCCAAATCCGGCCGCAGCCGGTGGGATCGAAGGGATATCGAGGAGCCGTGCCTGAAGGAATATTGGTCATGATCATGGATCCGTCCGCTGCTTTCGGCCGCTTTCCCTAAAGCGTTACGCTTATACGGGATGGGATCGTCCGGCCCGCGTCCGGTCTGATGGAAAAAAGAGAAACTGTTGCGGCTTATGCATCGGTTTTTTGCAAATGCCCTGGAAAAGGTTTTTCCCTACTTAACGAGATGCTCAAAAACAAAACAAGACGAAGGATGGAAGATGGAAAGAAACGTTCAGCGGCCGATTCAATTCCTTTTTGGCACGGTGAGTTTTTTTTACGGACGTTGATGGCCGATCCGAAGGGCAATCCCATTAGCGTGGCCGGGCATCCAAAAATAAGGAACAAAGATCTCCGATGGCGGCTGTCAAGACCGCGAAATTGGCCAGTAAGTGCGACGACCGGACTGTGGCGGACACCTTGGCCGAGTGGACGGAAGTGAATTGCAAACGGGGCCGTCCGGAATATCGTAACAAAGCGGGAATGGTCAAATCCCGGGAAGACGGGGACATGGTGAACAAATTGGAAGAATCCGCGGAGCGCCCGCAAGGGAATTTATTTTCCGAAGCGGATGGGGGAAATCCGGAGCACGAAACGAAAGAAAGGCATGGAAGTCCGGCGCATCGTGATGGATGAAGAAAGAACGGTGACCCGGAGCTGTCTTCGGATAAGGCATGTGCAGGTTTTCGCCCCCGGTTTTTGTGAATGACTCCGTTTTCATCCTCCTCAAGGACTCGTTTTTTGAGGCGATAAACCTGACGAAGACTCAGCGATAACAATTCGGCAGCTTGTTTTCCCGTGATAGACCCTTCGATCCATTGACGAATCACTTTGTAACGCTTCCATTCTTTTTTGCTCAATGGAATTCGCTCCTGTCTCATACTGACATTTTCACTGAAGCGTTACAATATGACAAGATCACAGACGAACAACACTTCTTGATCAAACAATTGTTTTATGGAATATTTTGTGTTAACATATGAATAATGGCAGGAATGTCCGTTTCGGGAGGTCGAAGGTTTTGTTGCACAAGGTATTAATTGTATTATTGGTCATTGTGTCCATCAGCCTGATTGCCGTCGTTTTGTTGCAATCGGGAAGAAGCGCCGGGCTGTCGGGTGCCATCACCGGCGGGGCGGAGCAGCTTTTCGGAAAGCAAAAAGCCCGGGGGATTGACCTGATTTTGCACCGGATCACGATCGTGCTCTCTGTGCTGTTCTTCCTTTTGACGATCGCCGTTACCTATTTTGGCTTGTGAAAACGCGAAATCCTGGCCGAGTTTGCAGGTCAGGTTTTTTATTTGGGGGCAAACGGCACCGAAAAGGGTTTCCCTTGGTCCGAACAAGGGATAAAAAAACGGGCGTGGGCGTCCTTCTTTTCGGGCAACCTTTTAAAAAATTCTGCCTCCGCTACCCGGAGAGGCCCCCGCCCGCTTCGGGCTTCCTTTGAACGGTTTTCCTTGGGGATGGGGAGCAAGATTTCGGATGCTGCGGTCGATCAGGCTCCTTTGAACGGCTTTCCTTGGGAAAGCCTTGCGTTCTGGCATATCCTCGGACAAAAGGATTGAAATTTTTTCCGGTTCCGGGATAAATCGGCCCGGACGGGGCAAACCTTATAGATGAAAGGATGCATGCGCGTGAAAATCGTACCGCCGAAACCGTTCACCTTTCAAGCGGGGGAACGGGCCGTATTATTGCTTCACGGATTTACCGGCACGAGCGCCGATGTGCGTATGCTCGGCCGATTTCTGGAAAAGATGGGCTATACTTCCCACGCGCCGATCTACCGGGGTCACGGCGTGCCGCCGGAAGAACTTTTCCGATTTACCCCCGACGATTGGTGGGAGGACGTGCTGAGCGCCTACCATTCCTTAAAAGATATGGGGTATGAAGAAATCGCCGTGGCGGGCCTGTCCCTCGGCGGCGTTTTTGCCCTGAAACTGGGCTATACCGTTCCCGTCAAAGGGATCGTCACGATGTGCGCCCCGATGGCGATTCAAAGGGAAGAAAAAATGCTTCACGGGGTTTTGAACTTCGCGCGGGAATACAAAAGAAAGGAAGGGAAGGACGAAGAAACCGTCCGTAAAGAGCTGGAGGCCCTTCGGCAAAAACCCCTCTCCTCCCTGAAAAAAATCCAGGCGTTGATTCAAGAAGTACGGGACAGTCTCGACATGATCTACGCTCCGGTTTTTGTCGCCCAGGCCAGGCATGACGAAATGATCGATCCGGGGAGCGCCGACGTCATCTATAACGGCGTCGCTTCCGCGGAAAAACAAATCAAGTGGTATGAAAGATCGGGGCATGTCCTGACGACCGGCGTGGAAAAGGATCAATTGCACGACGACGTGCTCCGTTTTTTGGAAGGGTTGGATTGGCACGCTTCCCGTTAATCCGTTAATCCGCCCGAATGCCTGCCGCCTGACCGCGCCTGGGAACTTCCGTTGCCGAAAAAGGGGCGGGCGGGGATGCTGCGATTGCGGGAAGGCGGAACGGGTCTTGCGCCTGCCGGGTTGGCGGCCGGGATGGCAAGGATGCCGGGCCCCGTATGCACATGGACGGACCGACGATGATCAGGATACGGTGGCCGGTCGGAAAGGGTCGGCCCGTTATCACCGGACGGCAAACCGGAAGATCAGCAATTGCGGCGACCGGCAGGGCCGCTCCCTTTCCCCGGTCGATCCGCCGATGAAGTCCAGGCATTCGTGTAAAAAAGAAGGGGGCGCAAAGCCGTTCCTTTTCCGGGGTGCTGTGCTCCCTTGGCATTAGGCAGGATTTTACAAAAGCAGGGGGATTTGGCCGGTCCGCCCTTTATAGATGTTTAAGAAGAAAAGGAAAGAAAGGAGGGAGTTTTCCATGGAAACTTCCGAATGGGTGGAAAAATTGCTGGACTATATGCGGGAGGAAGCCTACAAACCGCTCACGGCCAGCGAATTGGAGAAAGCCTTCGGGGTGAAGGACGCCGCCGAATTCAAACAATTCGTCAAGGCCCTGGTTTACATGGAGCAGAAGGGCTTGGTCGTCCGCACGAGAAGCAACCGCTACGGCGTACCGGAAAAAATGAATCTGGTTCGCGGCCGGGTGTCCGGCCATCCGAAAGGCTACGCCTTTGTTACGCCCGACGAGCCGGGGATGGACGATATTTTCATCCCGCCGGGGGAGATGAACAACGCCCTTCACGGGGATCTGGTGCTTGTCCGCGTCTCCTTCAAATCGAGCGGGGAAAAGCCGGAAGGCTCCATCATCCGCATCCTCGAGCGGGGCTTTTCGGAAGTCGTCGGAACCTACGTGGAGAGCAAATATTTCGGTTTTGTCGTCCCCGATGACAAACGATTTAACGGCGACATCTTCATTCCGAAAGAGGCTTCCAAAGGGGCCGTCGACGGGCACAAAGTCGTGGTGAAAATCACCGCCTTCCCCGAAGGCCGGAAAAGCGCGGAAGGGGAAATCGTAAAAATATTGGGGCATAAAAACGATCCCGGCGTGGATATTTTGTCGATCATCCATAAGCACGGGCTCGCCCATGAATTTCCGGAGGAAGTCATGGCGGAAGCGGAACAAATCCCTTCCGAAGTGCAGGATCGGGATCTCGCGGGAAGAAGGGATTTGCGCGGGGAAACGATCATCACCATCGACGGGGAAGACGCGAAGGATTTGGACGACGCGGTAACGGTGAAAAAAATGGACAACGGCCACTATCTGTTGGGCGTCCATATCGCCGATGTGAGCCACTATGTCAAGGAAGGGAGCGCCATCGACCGGGAAGCCTTCAACCGGGGAACGAGCGTCTATCTGGTCGACCGGGTGATCCCGATGCTTCCCCACCGCCTGTCCAACGGCATCTGCTCTTTAAATCCGAGGGTCCCGCGTCTTGCCATTTCCTGTGAAATGGAGATCGACGAAAAGGGAGAGGTCGTCCGCCACGAAATTTTCCAAAGCGTCATCCAGACGAAGGAAAGGATGACCTATTCCGACGTCAACCGGATCCTGGTGGACCGGGATGAACCGCTCAGGGAAAAATACCGGGAAATCGTCCCGATGCTGGAGACGATGGCCGAACTGGCGGAGATCTTGCGGAACAAACGGATGAACCGGGGAGCCATCGATTTTGATTTCAAAGAAGCGAAGATTGTGGTCAACGAAAAGGGCAAGCCGACGGACGTGGTCATCCGCGAACGTTCCGTGGCCGAGCGGCTGATCGAAGAATTCATGCTGTGCGCCAATGAAACGGTCGCCGAACATTTCCATTGGCTCGATCTCCCCTTTATCTACCGCATCCACGAACATCCGAAGGAGGAAAAACTGCAAAGGTTTTTCGAATTCATCACCAATTTCGGGCTCGTCGTCCGGGGACGGGCGAACGACGTTCATCCCGGCGCCTTGCAGGAAATCCTCGACGAAGTCCGGGGAAAACCGGAGGAAATGATCGTCTCCACCGTCATGCTCCGTTCGATGCAGCAGGCGAAGTACAGCCCGGAAAGCGTCGGCCATTTCGGATTGGCGGCGAAATATTACACCCATTTCACCTCGCCGATCCGCCGCTATCCCGACCTGGTCGTCCACCGGCTCATTCGCGCCTATTTGCTGGAAGGCGCCATCGATGAAAAATCGGTGGAAAAATGGCGGGAAAAATTGCCGGAGATCGCCGAACACACCTCGAAGATGGAACGGATGGCGGAGGATGCGGAACGGGAGACGGAAGACCTGAAGAAAGCGGAATTCATGCAAGACAAGATCGGCCAGGAATTCGACGGCATCATCAGCTCGGTGACCAATTTCGGCCTCTTTGTCGAGCTGCCGAACACGATTGAAGGCCTGGTGCACATCAGTTATTTGTATGATGATTATTACCATTTCCATGAAAGACAATATGCCTTGATCGGAGAATTGACCGGAAAAGTGTACCGGATCGGGGATGAAATTACGGTCCGCGTCCTGCAGGTCAACAAGGATGAAAGATCCATCGATTTTGAAGTGGTCGGCATCAAACGGAAGAAGGGGCTCGGCGACCGGAAGGTGAAGGTGCTCCGCGCGGACAAAGGAAAGAAGAGAAAAGGTGCCGGCGAAATTTGGCTGTCCGGCCATCCGCGGGAAAAAGAGAAGGGAAAAGGGCGGAAGCACAACCATAGGCAAAAACGGGGATAAAGGAAAGCGGCGGAGCGCTCATCCGTCCCGTGTCCCTCGCTTAGTGGATGCCCCTTGTTCATGAAAGAGGGCTGCGGCTCGATCTCCCATCCCGGTGCCTTTTCGCCTGTCGGCCGGCGGCCCGAATGTCCCTCCCCCTTTTCCTGAAGGGGGATCCGCCCTTTTCCGTCATACGGAAGGGGCGTTTTGTTTATTGTGAAAAAAATTTTTTTTTGCTAAAATGTAGGGGTACCGAAGGGGGAATCTGCATGGCGAAAGGCGACGGAAAAGTAATCGCCCAGAACAAAAAGGCGCACCATGACTATTTTATCGAAGAAACCTACGAAGCCGGAATCGTTCTGCAGGGGACGGAGATCAAATCGATTCGCGCCGGAAAGGTGAATTTAAAAGATTCCTATGCGAAGATTGAAAACGGGGAAGTCTTTTTGCATCAAATGCACATCAGCCCGTACGAGCAGGGAAACCGCTTTAACCACGATCCCCTCCGCACGCGGAAGCTCCTTTTGCACCGGAAGGAAATCAACAAGCTGATCGGACTGACGAAAGAGCAGGGATATTCCCTCGTCCCGTTAAAAATTTACTTGAAAAACGGTTTTGCGAAAATCACCCTCGCCCTGGCGAAGGGGAAGAAAAAATACGATAAGCGGGAAGAATTGAAGAAGAGAGAAGCGAAACGGGACATCGAACGGGCTTTCAAAGAAAGGCAATATATGTAAAGACAGGTTGTTCAATCCTTTGATCCCGTACGGGATTATGCTATAATTAAGATTGCAAAGGTTCTTCCTTTTCCTTTGAAAATTGAATCGCGGGGACGTTTTGGATTCGACAGGGGCAGATCGAGCTTAAGCTGCGAGCCGAGTTGGCGATCTCGTCAAAACGCCGTGCCAAGAATAACTGGCAAACAACAAGCTAACCTCGCTCTTGCCGCTTAATCGCCAAGAGCGGTTCCTCCCTTCATCGCCCATGTGAAGGGTCAGGGACTTATAGGAATGGGCTACGCCTTTTGCCTGCCGTCTGAGGGCAAAGGAAGAGATCTTCCCAGACTAGCGTTACGGAAGCCTGTCGGTAGGCTGAAGTAACCGCGAAAGAGAATATACCGACTACGCTCGTAGAGGCTTAAGCGGCGATGCTTCTGGACGTGGGTTCGACTCCCACCGTCTCCATCAAGAAAGCGGTAAGGGACCGGTTTCCGGGCGCTTTGGCAGGATGGGATCCGACGTCACCGGTTTTTTCAAAAAATGACCCGGCCATTCATCATTCACAGCGGACAGGGGAGTATCATTCACGGCAAAGTCGTCATAACGGAGCGTTCTACTCCCGGCTTTGCCGGCAACAGATTCGGTTGTTGGCAAGACCTTACCTGGCGGAAGAGGAAGGTCTTTTTTCATAGGGACGGAAGTGTTCCAAGGAATTTTTGATGAGGGATGATGAAGTTTGGACAATTTTTTGGCGAACAGTTTTCCTGAGTATATCCGGAAGGAATTGGAGCAAATCCAAAAATTAATCTTTCCCCTGGCCAGGAAAACGTCGAAATACATGTTTTGGACGTTTCCGCTGATCGGGATTTCCTTTTTGAACATCGTTTACCTCCTGTTTTTCGTTCCCGACGGGGGCCGGGATTACGGGCTGCTCTTCGTCTATTCCGTCCTTGGCGCCCTTGGGCTGGCGCTGTGGAAGGAAACGAGGCTGAACAAAAAAGAAATTGAAAAAATCGGCATGCAATACATGGTGGAACGGATCACCAAAAGCCGGTCGGTTTCCGAGGAAGTGAAGACCCGCTATATTCGGCGGATCAAGGAAAAACCGGCTTTGGCCATGGAAAACTTTGTCCGCTTTCTTCAAGAAGAGGACCGGATCGAAAGGAGAAAAAAATTGGAGCAGCCGGAAGAAGACCAACCGGGCGATTGAGCTTTCGCTTTTTACGCCGAAAGAGCGGATGCCGGATGCAAATCCGATTTGGGAACCCGGTTGGGATTTTTTTTGCTCTCCGGAAGCTTTATGGCTCGTTTCGCATGCGGTTCGGATGGAATGATTGGGAGAACGGAAGGTGACGGGATGGGAGAGAGGAAAAAACAGTGGCTGCTTTTCATCGGGCTCGGGACATCGACCTTCGGCGACTTCATCTATCTGGTGGCCATCAATGTATTCATTTTGCGGCTGACCGATTCCGCGGCGGCGGTGGCCGGGTTATGGATCATGAGTCCGCTGGCCGCCATCCTCACCCAATTTTGGTCCGGCACGTTCATCGACCGTTTCAACAAACGCCGGCTCTTGATCGCAACCGATCTTTTCCGCGCCGTTTTAACGGCCGCGATTCCCTTGGTGGAATCCGTCTGGCTGATTTATGGGATCCTGTTTTTATTGGCCGTCGCCAAAGCCTTCTTCAACCCGGCTTCGATTACATACATCACCAAATTGGTCCCGGCGGAAGACCGGAAAAAATTTAATGCCTGCCGCAGTCTCGTGACGTCAGGCGCCTTTCTGATCGGCCCCGCCATATCCGGCATGCTTTTGCTGATCAGCACCCCCGAGGCGGCCATCCTGCTGAACGCCGTCTCCTTTGCCTGTTCCGCTCTCGTTTTTTTCTTCCTGCCGGACTTGGACGGACCAAAAGCGGAAAAACGGAAGATCCATTTCCGCGTTTTCGCGGAGGACTGGGGAAAGGTGCTCCGCTTCAGCAGGAACCATCCGTACATCGTCACCGTTTACTTTCTTGCCCAGTTCTTTATGATTATCGCTTTGGGGATGGATGCCCAGGAAGTGGTGTTTGCCCGAAAAGTGGTGGGCCTTTCGGAAAGCGAATACGGGCTGCTCATCAGCGTGACGGGGATCGGTTACGTCGCCGGCTCGATGGTCCTTTCCCGCACCGCCCAAAAAATCTCGGTGCGGACGATGATCGCCGTCGGGCATCTGCTGGTGGCCGCCGGTTATATCATTTATGCCTTTTCCTATTCCTTTCTCGCGATTGCGGCGGGATTTTTGCTGCTCGGGTTTTTTAACGCCTTTTCCGGCACGGGCGTTCTCACGTTCTTTCAAAATCATTTCCCCCAGGATATGATGGGCCGGATATCCAGCATCTATGGGCTGTTTCAGAGCCTTTTGCAAATCTTGTTCATCCTGCTGATCGGCTTTACCGGGGATCTTTTCCCGCTGCGTTCCAGCATCGTCCTGGCTTCCTTCGTCTGTTTGTCCATCGGCCTCTTGCTGGCTTGGATGGTCTATCATCCGGCAAAACGGGCATTTTTTGCGGAAGCGGAGGCCCGGGAACATTCGGCGGGAGCAACCCGGTAAAACCCCCGCTGTTCCGTCGGTTTTCCTTTTGCATTTGGCTCCGGCCCGGGAAAAGCCGGCAGGAATCAGGCCTCGGACACACGCCGTTTCAATTTTTCGATCAGTTCATCGGGGGTGTCCGCGGCGATAAATTCCCTATTGAAGAGGGCATAGGGAGAGCACTCGCATTCTTCGCAATAGCTCAAGCAGTCCATCTCCCGCACCTTCAGCCCGTGTTCGTCGACGAAGCCTTCCAGGCGGTCGAAGGCGTCATCGTCATAAAAGCGGTTTAAATTATTGGTGCAAAAATATAGTTTCCCCGGCTTATTTTTTTTGGAAAAAAGACCCATGTTGCCACATCCTTATGGATTGAATTCAACCCCATTATATAAAAACCGTTGAAAAATGGACAGCAAACCGAACCGCCGGCCGGGCCGAAGAATATCCTTTGGAGGCGTTCCGTCTTTCGGACATCGTCTGCAAGGATGGCAACGATGGCGGCGGAGTCGGAAACTTGCAGGCGGTTGACGGACCGGAACGGTACGGACCCGGTGAGCATCCGATGAAAGATTTGTGCAAAAGATTTATAATATCATTGGAAATTCGGGAAAAAGAATGGATCAGGAGTGAAAAAATTGCCATCGAAGGATTTTCGGACGGAGAGGGATTTTTTGGGGGAAAAGGACGTTCCGAGGGATGCCTACTACGGGATCCAAACATTGAGGGCGGTGGAAAATTTTCCGATTACCGGGCAAAAGCTGGATAAAAGTTTGATCACGGCGCTGGCGATCGTCAAAAAATCGGCGGCCCAGGCCAATCTGGCCATCGGCCAACTTTCGCTGCCCGTTGCCGACGCGATCATCCGGGCGGCGGAGGAGATTATTGCCGGGAAGTGGCATGACCAATTTATCGTCGACCCGATCCAGGGGGGCGCCGGCACGTCGATCAACATGAACGCCAATGAGGTGATCGCCAACCGGGCCCTGGAAATTTTGGGAAAGGAAAAAGGAGATTACCGGACGGTCAGTCCGAACAGCCACGTCAACATGTCCCAATCGACGAATGACGTTTTTCCGACCGCCATCCATATCGCGGTTTTGCAGAAGCTGGAAAAGCTGCTCGACGCGTTGGAGCAACTGACGAAGTCTTTCTACCGTAAAGCCGATGAATTCAAATATATACTGAAGATCGGGCGAACCCATCTGCAGGATGCGGTGCCCATCCGGCTCGGGCAGGAATTTGAGGCGTACGCGCGGGTGCTGGAACGGGATATGGGCCGCATCCGCACGTCCCGCCAGCATCTTTACGAAGTGAACATCGGCGCGACGGCGGTCGGCACCGGGTTGAACGCCGACCCGGTCTACATGGAAAAAGTCCTCGAGTTTCTCAGGGAAAACAGCGGGCTGCCGTTGAGGAGAGCCGATCATTTGATCGATGCGACGCAGAATACGGACGCTTATGTGGAAGTTTCCTCGGCTTTGAAGGGCTGCATGATCAACATGTCGAAAATCGCCAATGATCTGCGGCTGATGGCTTCCGGACCGCGGGCGGGATTGGGGGAATTGATCCTGCCCCCGCGGCAGCCGGGTTCTTCCATCATGCCGGGGAAGGTGAACCCGGTCATGGCCGAAGTCGTCAACCAGGTGGCGTTCCAGGTGATCGGCAACGACCATACGATTTGTTTGGCTTCCGAAGCCGGACAGTTTGAGCTGAACGTGATGGAACCGGTGCTTGTTTTCAATCTGCTGCAATCCATTGAAATGATGACGAACGTATTTACCGTGTTCCGGAAGTATTGCCTGGACGGCATTCGGGCGAATGAAGCGAAGATGAAAGAATATGTGGAAAAAAGCATCTGCATTGTGACGGCCATCAACCCCCACGTGGGCTATGAGACGGCTTCGGCCATTGCCCGGGAGGCGCTGGAAACGGGAAAATCCGTCAAAAGCCTGTGCATCGAAAAGGGAATTTTGAAGGAAGAGGAGATCAACAAAATTTTGGATCCCTTTGAAATGACCCAACCGGGCATATCCGGAAAGGACTTGTTGAAAAGCAAAAGGGATCGCTGACGGTTTGCGGCCCGCAACGGGGGAAGGGGTTTCCCGTTCGGCAGGGTTCCGCAAAGATAGGCGGACCGTCGGTCCCCTGCGCGCTGAATAAAAGGGAATCCATATTTTTAAAATTAAAAAAACGGCCGTTTACAAACGGTAAAATTTTCCTTCCTCAGGAACAGAGGAAAACCGGGCGTGCCTGCCCCTTGCCGGAGTCAGGCGGCCCGATTTTTTGCGGGCGCGGTTCAGCCGGGCGCCGTCTGCCGCGGGGAGATACCGATGCTGCAGGGGGATCACCGATGTGTTTTTCCCGGGCGGCAAGCATTCGGCGGCGCCGTCCCCGCGGCACATTTTTCACTTGATGAAGCGGGATCGGCATCCTTCCCCAAGGATGATAAGAGGAGGGACCGGGCCGTGCGGGCCCGCTGCCCGGCTTTGCGCCCGGATATCCTGGCGCGGCGGGTTTTCATCCGGAATCGCCCGAGCCGATTTCCTTCCTTGTGCCCCGCCGGAACCCGATCCGGCTTGGGAGAACCTTTCCGCTCCCGCATCCCGGAGCGGACGGGCCGCCCTTTTCGGAATAGGGATGCGCTCTTCCGCCTTCCACCCGGTTTTCATCCGCAGCCTTCCCCGCCGAGGCCTTAAAATTGTGAAGCGGACCGGCGACGAAGGACTCCGGTGTTCCCCGCAGGAAAACAGCCCGGCCGGGAAACCCGCCCCCTGGCCGCCTCCGGCCTTACATTTCCAGACTCGTTCTTTCGAAATACAGCACTGACTGCAAATACAGCACTGACTGCACTCCCAACTTGGCTCGGCCTCACATTTCCAGCTTATCCGAAGCCAGCTGGTGCTGCCGGTACAGCCGGTAGAGCCGGATGATATTCAAGGTGATGGTTTTCAGGACGGCGTAGACGGGCACGGCCAAAATCATGCCGAGGATGCCCGCCAGATTCCCCGCCACCAGCAAAAGGATGATGATCGTTGCCGGATGGGTTTCCAATTGCTTGCCGATGATGAGCGGGGACAGCAAATTGCTGTCGATCTGCTGGGCGACGACGATCACGACAACCGCCAGCAGGGCCATCATCGGGGAATGGAACAGGCCGATGATCACCGCGGGTGTCGCCCCGAGAAAGGGACCGACGTAGGGAATGATGTTGGTCACCGCCACAATGAAGGCCAGCAGCAGGGAATAGGGCAGCCCGATGATCATAAAACCGATGAAAGACAGCGTCCCGACGATCAAGGAGACGGTGACGATCCCCTGGATGTAGGCGGACAAAGTTTTCGTCAGATCTTTTAAGATGGCAAGCCCCTCGTCCCGGTAGTTTGCCGGCAAAATCCGGACGATCAGCCGGGGCATCTTCCTTCCGTCCTTCAGCATGTAAAACAGGAGGAACGGAACGGTGACGGTCGTCAAGGCGATATTCGTGATGATCCCGACGATGTTGGCGATGCCCGCCGTAAACTTGACGGGGAGATCGGTAATAAAGGCGGAGAAGGTCTCCCCGATCTTTTCGATGGAAAAATATTCTTGGGACTGAAGCCATCGGAAGGCTTCCGAATCGGCGATGAGAACCGTCAGACGTTGGATTTCCCTGACGTACCTCGGGATATCTTTGAAAAACTCGGCGATCTGTTTTGACAAAATCGGCCCGACGAAGGCGATGACCAGGGCGATGAGCCCGATAAAGGCCACATAGATTCCCAAAATCCCCGCGGTTCTCGGGATTTTGAATTTTTCCGCGAAGGTGACGATCGGGTTAAAAATAAAAAACAGAAACCCGGAAATTAAAATGGGAAAAAACAAGGTCGAGAAAAAAATGAAAATCGGTTCGAATAGAAAAGAGATTTTCGTGCATAAATAGATGATTCCGACGGTTAATAAGATTTGCACCGTCCAAAATTGCAGTTTCGATTTCGCCAATCTTTTGCCCTCCCCATGGTTAGGCCTAATCCTCTTTTAGAAAGTATACCATTCCCGGAAGAAGAGAGAAACACCCGGAATAGAGGGTACCGCAGCCCCTGTTGCCAAGCACTTTCTTTTCGGAAATTTGCCAAACACCCGGGTGCTTCGGGGGAAAGATGGTCAGCGGGGTGACGCTCTTTCTGAAAATAAGGCAGGCATATCTCCCGCACCCTCCCGCAAGCGAAAAACACCGCGAAAAGAGACCCTTTTTCCGGCCGCCGCGCTGCCGCTTGGCTCCCCCGATTTCAAGGTTTGTCCCTATCTTTTCCCTCTTTTCCCGCTTTTTCCGCAAAAGGGGAGGATCCGGAAGAATTTGGGAAGGTTTGGTGAAAACTGTATATGGTTTTTATGGCAAAGAATGATAAAATTATTTATTGGGTATTCGGAAAGTGCCGGTACAAAACAAAAAACAACATCATTTTTTTCTGTTTAGGGGGCATGCAAATGGAAAAATTGATGAAGAATTTTTTTCAATTTTTGTCCACCAATAAATTTTTAACGAGGCTTGCCCGCAAATATGGCTTGCACTTGGGCGCACAGCGTTTCGTCGCCGGCGAAACCCTCGACGAGGCGGTCCGCGTGATCAAAAAGCTGAATGAAGACGGCTTGGCGGTTACCGTCGATTATTTGGGGGAGTTTGTGGAAAATGAACGGGAAGCCAACGAAATGGCGGACCATTGCGTGGAAACGGTGGAAAGGATCGGCGCGGAGAAATTGAACGCCCAATTGTCCGTAAAATTAACCTCCATGGGCCTGGACATTTCCGATGATGTCGTTTTCCGCAACATGACGAGGATTTTGGATAAGGCGAAGGAACACGATGTTTTCGTCACCATCGACATGGAGGACCATACCCGCTGCGAAAAAACGTTGACCATTTATAAGAAGCTGAGGGAAAAATACGACAATGTGGGCACGGTATTGCAGGCCTATCTGTACCGGACGGAACACGATCTTGAGAATTTGAACGCCTATTCTCCGGTGTTAAGGCTCGTCAAGGGCGCGTACAAAGAACCGGAAGAAGTCGCTTTTCCTTTAAAAAAGGACGTGGATGAAAACTTTAAAAAGATCATCCGGATGAATATGGAAAACGGCAATTACACCGCCGTCGCCACCCATGACGACCAAATCATCGAATATACCAAAAATTTGGTGAAGGAATTGAATATCCCGAAGGACCGTTTTGAGTTTCAAATGCTTTACGGCATCCGGAACGAAAAGCAGCTGGAGCTGGCCCGGGAAGGCTACACGATGCGGGTGTACGTGCCTTACGGGACCGATTGGTACGGATATTTCATGCGCCGTTTGGCCGAACGCCCGGCCAACGTATGGTTCGTGCTGAAGGGAATATTTAAAAGATGAAAAACGGCAGAAAGGCGATATTTTTTGTTCCGCTTCACCGCAACCGTGCGCCGGTTCGGTGAAGTTTTTCCTTTTTCCGATATTGCGAACAGGGAAAATCTTTTATATATTTAAAATAAGACGGATTTTATTTTTTTCAGCATGAATGAATGAGCATTCATTCAAATGCGAAGGGGAGGAGAAACCATGGTACGAAAGATCCGGAAAGCCTGCGTGATCGGATCCGGCGTGATGGGGTCAGGAATCGCCGCCCATTTGGCCAATGTCGGAATACCGGTATTGCTGCTCGATATCGTCCCGAAAGACTTGACGCCGGAAGAAAAAGAGAAGGGGCTGACCTTGCAGGATAAGGCGGTCCGCAACCGGATCGCGGAAACGAACAAAGCCAAACTGCTGAAACAAAAGCCGGCTCCTTTAACGAAAAAGGAAAATTTGGAGCTCATTGAAGCGGGGAACTTGGAGGACGATCTGCCCCGCATCCGGGAAGCCGACTGGATCATCGAAGCGGTCGTGGAAAATTTGGAAGTGAAAAGATCGGTATTCGAAAAGGTCGACCGCTATCGCCGCCCGGGATCCATCGTCAGCTCCAACACCTCGGGGATATCCGTCCGACAGATGGCGGAAGGCCGTTCGGAAGATTTCAAAAGGCATTTTTTGGGGACCCACTTCTTTAATCCGCCCCGCTATTTGAAGCTGCTGGAAATCATTCCGGCGGAGGAGACTGATCCGGAAGTGACCGAAACCATGAAAACCTTCGCGGAAGACGTCTTGGGGAAGGGCGTCGTCATTGCCAAAGACACGCCCAACTTCATCGCCAACCGGATCGGCACATACGGATTGCTCGTTACCGTCCGGGAGATGGTGAAAGGGGGGTATTCCATCGGGGAAGTGGATTCGGTGACCGGACCTTTGATCGGAAGACCGAAAAGCGCCACCTTCCGGACCCTGGATGTGGTCGGCTTGGACACCTTCGTCCACGTGGCCAATAACGTCTACCACCAGGTGGAAGGGGAAGAAAAGGAAGTCTTCAAGGTCCCGGACTTCGTTTTAAAAATGTTGGAAAAGGGCTGGCTCGGCGCAAAAAGCGGGCAAGGCTTTTACCTGAAGAAGGGAAAAGAAATTTTTGAATTGGACATCCGGGCGATGGATTACGTCCCGCGGAAAAAATTGAAAACGGCTTCAACCGAAGCGGCGAAGCGGCAGAGGGGCGCGAAAAATAAATTGAAGGCATTGGTTTATGCGGACGACCGGGCGGGACGATTGCTTTGGAACATCTTTGCCCCGACCCTGATCTATGCCGCCGAACGGGCCTACGCCATTGCCGACGATCTGGTGGCCGTCGACCAGGCGATGAAATGGGGGTTCGGCTGGGAACTGGGGCCCTTCGAATCCTGGGACGCCATCGGCCTGGAAAAATCCGTCGAGCGGATGGAGAAGGAAGGCTATGCCGTTCCCGGCTGGATCAAGGAAATGCTCGCCAAAGGGTTCAAATCCTTCTATAAAACGGAAAAGGGCAAGGTGTATTATTACCATCAAGGGGAATACAAGGCGGTCCGGGAGAATAAAAAGACGATCCATTTGAAATTGTGGAAGGAGGAACACGGCGTCATCAAGAAAAACGCCGGGGCGAGCTTGATCGACCTCGGGGATGACGTTGCCCTCCTGGAGTTCCATTCGCCGAACAACGCCATCGGCATGGATATCATCCAGATGATCAATGCCGCCGTCGAGGAAGCGGAAAAAAATTTCAAAGGATTGGTCATCGGCAACCAGGGGAAAAATTTCTGCGTCGGGGCCAATATCGCCTTAATGCTGATGGAGGCGCAGGACGAAAACTTCGATGAGCTGGATCTTGTCGTCCGCCAATTCCAGCAGGCGATGCTGCGGATCAAATACGCCCGAAAACCGGTGGTTGCCGCTCCCTTCAACATGACCTTGGGAGGAGGAGCGGAAGTCTGCCTCCACGCGCCAAGGATTCAGGCTTCGATGGAAACCTACATCGGCCTTGTGGAAGTGGGGGTCGGCCTGATTCCCGGCGGGGGCGGCAGCAAAGAATTGTACGTGAAGCATCTGGAACGCCTGCCCCAAGGGATCAAAGTCGATTTGCAGGATGTGGTGATGAAGGTTTTTGAAACGGTCGCCATGGCCAAAGTGTCCGCTTCCGCCGAGGAAGCGAGGGAAAACGGCTTCCTGTCGCCGGAAGATTCGATCAGCGTGAATCCCGACCATCTGCTTTACGACGCGAAACAAAGGGTGCTGGAGCTATATGAGAAGGGATTCCGCCCGAAAGCCCGCAAAAAGATTCCCGTCGCCGGGGAAACGGGCTATGCGGCGATGCTGTTGGCGGCGCAAACGATGCACCGCTCCGGCTACATTTCCGACCACGATCTGAAAATCGCCAAAAAATTGGCCTATGTCCTCGCCGGAGGGAAAGTCCCGTTCGGTACGGAAGTGGACGAACAATATTTGCTCGATCTGGAAAGGGAAGCTTTTTTGAGCCTGATCGGCGAACCGAAAACCCAAGAAAGAATGCAGCATATGTTATTGAAAGGCAAACCGCTGAGAAACTGAAGACAAGACCCGGAAAGAAACGGCGCCGGCATTTCCGAAAGGGCTTTCAGCGGCCGGGAAAGCGGGAGGACGGATCCGGCCTTCCGGCCGGAGCACCCGGCGGCACCGGTCTCGCCGGCGCGATCCGTCTCTTTTTCGGGCTACGATTCTATCGATCCGCAAAGGGGAGGAGAAATATGAAGGAAGCTGTGATTGTCAGCGGGGCAAGAACGCCCGTCGGCAAGGCGAGGAAGGGCGCGCTGAAAAACATGCGGCCCGACGATTTGGGCGCCCTTGTCGTAAAGGAAACGCTGAAAAGGGCCGGAGACTATGACGGCCCGATCGATGATTTGATCATCGGCTGCGCCATGCCGGAGGCGGAACAAGGTTTGAATATCGCCAGAAACATAGGGGCGCTGGCCGGCCTTCCCCATACCGTTCCGGCCATTACCATCAACCGGTATTGCTCCTCGGGTTTGCAATCGATCGCCTACGGGGCCGAACGGATCATGCTCGGCCACGCCGAGGCGGTCCTCGCGGGAGGCGTCGAATCGATGAGCCTCGTCCCGATGATGGGGCATGTCGTGCGCCCGAATGCCCGGCTCGCCGAAGAAGCGCCCGAGTATTATATGAGCATGGGGCATACCGCCGAAGAAGTGGCGAAGCGGTTCGGCGTGACCAGGAGGGACCAGGATGAATTTGCGGCAAGAAGCCATCAAAGGGCCGCCCGGGCGATTCGGGAAGGGAAGTTCAACGAAGAGATCGTCCCCGTGGAAGTCCCGGTCCGGACCGTGCAAAACAACAAGCTGGTGGAAAAAACGGTCACCTTTGCCCAGGACGAAGGGGTCAGGCCGGAGACGAACGTGGAGGTCCTTTCCCAATTAAAGCCCGTCTTTTCCGTCAACGGGACGGTGACGGCGGGGAACTCGTCGCAGATGAGCGACGGAGCGGCGGCCGTGTTGTTGATGGATCGGGAAAAGGCGGAGGCGGAGGGGCTGAAGCCCCTGGCCAAATTCCGCTCCTTCGCCGTCGCCGGGGTGCGTCCGGAAATCATGGGCATCGGCCCGGTGGAGGCCGTGCCGAAGGCGCTGAAACTGGCCGGATTGGAGCTGGAAGACATCGGGCTGATCGAACTGAACGAAGCCTTTGCTTCCCAATCCATCCAGGTTATCCGGGAACTCGGCCTCGATGAAGAGATCGTCAACGTAAACGGCGGGGCCATCGCTTTGGGCCATCCCCTCGGATGCACGGGGACGAAATTGACGCTGACGCTGATCCACGAAATGAGAAGGCGGAACGTCCAATTCGGCATCGTGACGATGTGCATCGGCGGGGGGATGGGCGCAGCGGGAGTTTTCGAGTTATTGGATTAATGCGAAAAACAAGGGGGAGGAATATTTATGGCGAATCAAACGGATCAAGCCGTGAAGGGCGGAAGCTTTTTAATCGACGAAATCAAGCCGGAACAGGTGTTCACGCCGGAGGATTTTACCGAGGAGCACCATATGATCGCCAAAACGACGGAAGATTTTGTCCAGCAGGAAGTGCTGCCGGTGCTGGACAGGCTGGAGAACCACGAATTCGACCTTTCCGTAAAGCTTCTAAAAAAGGCCGGGGAATTGGGGCTCCTGGGCACCGATATCCCGGAAGATTACGGCGGACTGGGGCTGGATAAAATCAGTTCGGCCTTGATCGCCGAAAAAATGTCCAAAGCGGGGGGCTTCTCCATCTCCCACGGGGCCCATGTGGGCATCGGCACGCTGCCGATCGTCCTGTTCGGCACGGAAGAGCAAAAGCGGAAATATTTGCCGGCCTTGGCCACCGGCGAAAAAATCGCCGCCTATGCGCTGACCGAACCGGGATCGGGGTCCGACGCCCTCGGGGCGAAAACGACCGCCAAGTTGAACGAAGCCGGCACCCATTACATTTTAAACGGGGAAAAACAATGGATCACCAACGCCGGATTCGCCGATGTGTTCATCGTTTATGCGAAGGTGGACGGCGACAAGTTTTCCGCCTTCATCGTGGAACGGGATTTCCCCGGGGTTTCCACCGGCCAGGAAGAAAAGAAGATGGGGATCAAAAGCTCTTCGACAAGGACGCTGATTTTGCAGGACGTCCCCGTTCCCGTCGAAAACCTCCTCGGGGAAGTGGGCCGCGGCCACGTCATCGCCTTCAATATCCTGAACATCGGCCGCTACAAACTCGGCGTCGGGGCCGTCGGCGGTGCGAAACACGCCTTTGAAATCACCGTCAAATATGCCAAAGAACGCCGGCAATTTAACACGCCGATCGCCCAGTTTCATTTGACGAAGGAAAAATTCGGCACGCTGGCCGCGGAGATTTACGCCGCGGAGAGCTCCGTTTACCGGACCGTCGGCCTTTTCGACCAACGGCTGGGCAGCCTGAGCGAAGAACAGGCCAAGGACGGCAAAGAGATTGCCAAAGCCATCGCCGAATATGCCATCGAATGCTCCTTGAACAAGGTGTTTGCCACGGAAACGCTGGATCACGTCGTCGATGAGGGCGTGCAGATCCACGGCGGTTACGGTTTTATGCAAGATTACGAAATTGAAAGGGCCTACCGGGATTCCCGGATCAACCGGATTTTCGAAGGCACGAATGAAATCAACCGCCTGCTGGTTCCCGGCACGTTCTTCAAGCGGGCATTGCGGGGCGAACTCCCGCTCCTGGAAAAAGCCCAGGCGCTTCAGGAAGAGCTGATGATGCTTGCGCCCCGGGAGATCCCGAACGAGCCCCTTGCCCTGCAGAAATATTTGACGGCAAACGCCAAGAAGATCACCTTGATGGCCGCCGGGCTGGCCGCGCAAAGATTCGGCAACGATCTGGAAAAGGAACAGGAGATCCTGGTCAATCTCGCCGACATGGTTTCCGGCGTGTACGCCATGGAATCGGCCTTGCTGCGGACGGAAAAGGCGATCGCCAAAGAGGGGCCGGAAAAGAGCAGACAGAAGATTTTGTATACGGAAATCTTCTGCGAAGAAGCCTTTAACAAGCTCGAACTGGATGCGAAAGAAACCTTGCTCGCCGTATCCGAAGGCGACCAGCAGCGGTTGATGCTATCCGCTTTGCGGAAATTGACGCGCCGCGATCCCGTCAACGTGATTCCGAAAAAACGGGAGGCGGCGGACCGGATCATCGAAGCGGAAAAATACGTCGTGTGAAGCCTTCCATACCTTCTGGGACGGCTGAAAAAGAAAGTTTTCGAGGCGGAAATCGCTTGAAGCTTTCCGTCCCGGCGCCCGGATTCGTCCGGGCCTTTTTCTTTTGCCGGGGAGGCGTTATTCCTGTTTCCTTAAAGGATTTTCTCCCCCTCGCTTTTTATCCGCCTGAGCAGGAAAGGAGCGGCCGCCGGACGATCGAATATTGGCTTTCCCCGCGGAAATGATATAATGGGTTTAGTACGTATCGGAAGGTGATGAACCTGTGGCTGTCACGTTCTACTGGTATCCGAAATGTTCCACTTGCCGGAAAGCCAAAAAATGGCTGGACGACCATCAGGTGGATTACCGGGCCGTCCACATCGCGGAAAATCCCCCTTCCCGCGAAGAGTTGGAAAAACTGTACAGGCAAAGCGGTTTGGAATTGAAAAAATTCTTTAACACGAGCGGGCAAAAATACCGGGAGCTGGGCGTCAAGGAACGATTGAAGACGGCTTCCGAATCGGAGCTGCTGGATCTTCTGGCATCGGACGGCATGCTGATTAAGCGGCCGCTCGTGACCGACGGTTCGCAGGTGACCGTCGGCTTTTCGGAAGAGGAATTTGAAAAGCATTGGCTGCCTTAAATCTCCGGAGCGGGGGTAGGACGGCCGTCCATCGGAGCGGCCGGATTTCCAATTTCGCATGCAAAGGCCGCCGCAGGATACAAATTCTCGCGGATGAGAGGAAAAAATTCAGGATGATATACGGATGTGGAGGGGTAAGAGAAAATGGAAACACCGAAGGATTTTCTCTATACGAAAGAACATGAATGGGTGAAGGTGGAAGAAGGCCGGATCCGGGTCGGCATCACCGATTTTGCCCAATCGGAGCTGGGGGATATCGTCTTCGTCGAACTTCCCGAAGCGGGAACGGAAGTCAAGGCCGGTGAGCCGTTCGGCAGCGTGGAATCGGTAAAAACCGTATCCGAATTGTATGCGCCGGTCAGCGGAAAAGTGGTCGAAGTGAATGAAGAACTGGGCGACCATCCGGAATTTGTCAACGAGTCCCCCTACGAAAAGGCATGGATGATCGTTGTGGAACCTTCCGATCCCGACGAACTGAAGAAGCTTTTATCGGCCGATGAATACAGTGAATGGATCAGCGAAAAAGAATAAGTCCGTTCGGGCGCCTGTTTCTTCAGGCGCTCTTCTTTCAGCGGGAAACGGGCGGCGTTTTTTCCGCCCGGAGCAGGGGAAGAATGAAAAAAGGTGATCAGCATGACGGATTCGGAATGGAAAGTCATCGTCGTGGAAGGAAAGACCGACAAAAGGAAGGTGCTCGCCGTCGTTGACGAGCCGGTGGAGGTCATCTGCACCAACGGGACCATCGGGATCGGAAAAATCGACGAATGGACGGACCGCTTGCCCGGCAGGGAGCTGTTTATCCTGACCGATGCCGACGAATCGGGGGAAAAGCTGAGAAAAAAGCTGAGACGGGAGTTTCCCGAGGCGAAACATCTATACATCGACCGATCCTACCGGGAAGTCGCGGCGGCGCCGGACAGGCATGTGGCCCAAGTTCTTTTGCGGGCGAATATCGCGGTGAAAAGGGAATTTTTATAGCCCGCCGCTTCCCGTCATCGGAAGGGGAGAAATGTTTGGAAGCCGGTCCCGGTTCATGCGTTCAAGGGACCCGGCTTTTTTTGCGCGTTTTTTGTGCCCGTTCCTTTTCCGGCGCCGCCGGATTTGGCCGGATGCGGCTTGGAGCGGGGACAGGAGCCGAGGATTGTTCAGGGATGTCTTCATTTCCATTTTTGGGTCCGCCTCGTCATCAGCTTTTGCCTGCGCCCCGGAAAGCTTTGCCGAGGCTTGAAGGTTCTGCATGCTTCGGCGGCCGGTCCCGGGCATGCGGCCGGATCGATCCCGCTCAGACGTTCATGTATTCCGCCTTGGCCGTCCCTTCGTTCCCGCCTTTTTTCCCCGGCAGGAGGGTTCCGACGAATCTTTCGATGCGGCGGATGGCTTCCTGCAGCTGCTCCATGGAGGTGGCGTAGGAACACCGGATGTATCCTTCCCCGCTTTCGCCGAAGGCGTTCCCCGGAACGACGGCCACTTTTTCCTTTTTGAGCAATTCTTCCGCGAAGGCCTCCGAAGTCAGGCCGGTTTTTTGTATGGAGGGAAAGACGTAGAAGGCTCCCCCCGGCATATGGCAGTCGAGACCGATTTTGTTCAGGGCGGCGACGAGGTAATTCCTCCTTCTCCGGTAGCTGTCGCGCATTTTTTTTACGTCTTCCTCATGGTTCCGCAAGGCTTCCATCGCCCCGTGCTGGAGCATATGGGGGGCGCACATGGCCGCATATTGATGGATTTTCAGCATCGCCTGGATCCATGGTTTCGGACCGGCGGCATACCCCAATCGCCAGCCCGTCATCGCAAAGGCTTTGGAGAAGCCGCTGATCACAATCGTCCGCTCTTTCATGCCGCCGATGGCGGCGATGCTCGCGTATTCCCCGTCGTAAGTCAATTCTCCGTAAATTTCATCGGAAATAACGATTAAGTCGTGTTTTTCGATGACTTCGGCCAAGGCCGCAAGCTCCTCTTTGTTGAAGCAGGTGCCGGTCGGGTTGTTGGGCGAACAGATTAAAATCCCCTTCGTGCGGCGGCCGATGGCGGATTCCAGTTGTTCGGGCGTGATTTTAAATCCGTTTTCGGCGGGGGCGGGAATCGTTACCGGTTTTCCGCCGGCCAAGGTGACGAGGGCGGCGTAAGAAACGAAAGCCGGTTCGATGATCAGCACTTCATCGCCCGGGTTGAGCATCGCCCGGAAGGCAAGGTCCAATGCCTGGCTGGCCCCGATGGTGACCAGGATTTGTCCGGCATCGTATTTGACGCCGATTTTTTTCTGCAAGTAGACGGAGATCTCCCGCCTCAGCTCGATGAGTCCCGCATTCGCCGTGTAGGAAGTATATCCTTCTTCCAAGGAAGCGATGGCGGCTTCCCGAATGCCCCAAGGCGTGACAAAATCCGGTTCGCCGACACCCAAGGAAATCACATCTTCCATATTGCTCGCCAGATCGAAAAATTTGCGGATGCCGGACGGCCGCAGGCGGGCGGCTGTTTCGGACAGATAGCTTTCGGGATTTTTCATGGGGTGATCACCATTCTCCGGTCCTTATCTTGTTTTCCCTCGATGATGACCCCGTCATGTTTATATTTTTTCAACAAAAAATGGGTGGTAGTCGAGACCACGTTTTCGATCGTCGCCAGTTTTTCGGAAACGAAGGTGGCGATATCTTTCAAGTTTTTCCCTTCCACGGTGACCGAAAAATCATAAGTCCCGGACATGAGGTAGAGGGAGGTCACCTCCGGGTAGCGGTAAATCCGTTCGGCCACTTCGTCGAATCCGACTCCCCGTTTCGGCGTGACCTTGACATCGATCATGGCGACGACATGCTCCTTGCCGTCGATTTTGTTCCAATCGATGAGGGCCGGATAGCTGACGATGATCTTTTCCTTTTCCAATCTTTCGATGATTTTTTTCACGTTCTCCGGGGTTGTCTGGACTTGCATGGCGATCGTTTCAACGGGCGTGCGGTGGTTTTCCTCCAAGATCGCCAAAATCTCCAATTCCTCCTTCGTCAGTCGCATGAACACCACTCCTCTGCAAGAAGTTTTCCTATTGGCCAGGCAGCGTTTGTTGAGGAATCAATTAAGTAAAGAATATTTTGAAAAAACAAATTTCACGGCCGCGCCGCGGGATTTGCCAGATTCCTTTCCCTTCCCATATTAACACTATGACAACATCCCTACAATAAAGAATCGGCTTTTAAAGAAAAAGGATGGGAAATGCCGCCTGCCGGATGCCGCCTTGCTCGAGCCCCTTGGGAACAGGGATTTCCGCCGCCGAAGCATCCCATATATGGGCCCGTCCAATAAAACAGGCACTCCACATGGTGAAGTGCCTGCCTTTCCGTCAAACGCCGGCTTTATGATTCTTCCACGATTTTTTCAAATTCTTTCATCACGTTTGTGACTTGGGGTCCGATGACAATTTGCGCCAAACGGTCATTGACTTTAATGACACCGTGGGCCCCGGTTTGTTTAATTTTTTCTTCGTCGATGAGGGAAGTATCCTTCAGCTCCAAACGGATTCGAGTCATGCAGTTTTCGTAAGAAACAATATTTTCTTTGCCGCCGATATATTGAACAATTTTTCTGGCCATGTATTCATAATTGGAATGGGTCAGTTTCAATGACTGCTCTTCTTCCCCCGCGTCCGCGGCGAACACTTTGTCCTCAACTTGTCCCATGACGGGAATATTTTTCTTTTTAATAAGGAAGTAGAACGTCAAATAATACAATACGAAGAAGCAGATCCCAACCGGAATGATCATTAAGCCGTTGTCAGACAATCCCAGGTTCAATACGTAGTCGATGACGCCGGCCCCCAGGAAAAACCGTGTCTGATATGAAGCAGATATAATACGGCGCCGGCCAATCCCGTGTAGACCGCATGGATAAAGTACAACAGCGGCGATGTGAACAAGAAGGTGAACTCAATCGGCTCCGTAATACCGGTTACAAAGGAAGTGGCCGCCCCGGAAGACATTAATGCCTTTGTCTCCGCTTTTTTGTATTTTGCCGCGCGGGCAATGGCCAAGGCGATGGCCGGGATGCCGAACAACATGGTCACGAAGAAGCCGCCGATGAAAAATCCCGCCGTCGGATCCCCGTTTAAAAAGCGGGTAATCTCTCCGTTGACGACTTCGCCGGTTTTCGTCGTGTACTCCCCGAGCCCGAAATAGACATACGTATTGATGACGTGATGCAAACCGAAAGGAAGCAAAAACCGGTTTAAAAATCCGAAAATGAAAATGCCGACCGCCCCCAATTTCACGAAGGTTTGGCTGAAAGCATCGATGCCGTTTTGCGCATAGGGCCAGACCCATGCGGAAATGCCGGCGACGGGGATCATCACCAGGACGATCATCGTGATCGGGAATTTTTCTCCGCTGAAGAAGGCGAACATGCTTGGGAGTTTCGTATCTTTAAATTGATTATAAATATAGGCCGCGAGCAGACCGGCCAATATTCCCCCGAAAACGCTCATATTCAATTCGGGATTCATGATCCGCAAGCCTTCTTTGAGGACGACGATGGCCAGATAGCCGGTGAAAGCCGGGATGCCTTTATCTTTCGTATTGGCGAAACCGATGGCGATCCCAATGGCGATAATCACATCCATGTTGCTCAAAATGATCCCGGATGCCTGGAACAAAGGAATATTCAGCATGTCCGGAGCCGTTAGCCGCAGGAGCAGCCCGGCGATCGGCAGCACGACAATTGGCAATGGCATACTTTTTCCCAATCTTTGCAAAAATTTTTTCATGTTGATCTCCTCCCGAATCCCGCATAGATTTTAGATATCTCGATAAGTGGCTAGTTTGATATCGGTAAAGGATTTCACCTTTCGGACGAGTTCCGGATGGATTAACATTTCCAGTTCATCCACCCGCGGATAAGCATAGGACGAGTTTGCGATCACACTTTTATCCAGATAAGCCGGAGGGGTCATAATCTCTATCGAATCATAATTTTCGAATAGCTGTTCAAGGGTATGATCCTTTAAAACGGTTTCAATTTGATAACAAAAATAATCGGTCGTTTTTATTCCCTTTTGTCTCGCAGTATCCATCCAATCCTTTGGCATATTGCCCCGGACGGGCAAGCGATATTCCTTTGCCAGCGTCAAAAAGACTTCTGGAATATTTCCGAAGGAATGGATATGGTGATGGCTGTCCAAATGGGTGGGGATCAGCCCGAATGACAGGAATTTTTCGATTTGCGCCTTCCATTCTTCGTAAACCTCATCCAAATCGATGGTAAAGGCGCCTTTATAGTAATCCAATCTGCGGAAATTTCCGTTCATATCGGCAATCGTTTTATGATGCTTCAGCAACGGTTTCCCGCAGGTAAGGACGAGGTGCACGCCAACCCCTAAAGAAGGGTTGGCTTTGGCAAGTTCGGCTGCGTGCCCTGCACCCGGCATGTTTGTCATTAAAGTGGCGGATGTTAATATCCCCAATTGATGGGCGTCGATAATCCCGTAATTGACGGAACGGGAATAACCGAAGTCATCCGCGTTGATGATCAGTTTTTTCATTTTTGTCACCTCTTTCAGGAAGATTTATTTCAAATCCGGCCAATAGCCTTTGTTTGCCTCGATCAGTTCATCGAGAATCCGTCTCGCCTTATCCGTGTCGACCACCGTCCGATTCAAGGTTAACGCTTGCAGGAGTTTCAAATAACTTTTTTCATAGTAGGCGTCGACCACTAATTTTTCATAGGCGAATTGCCCCTCGATTAAGCCTTTGTAAAAGGTCGGGATTTCACCGACCGCGAAGGGCTTCGGACCGTCGCTCGTTAACACGCACGTGACTTCCACCATGGCATCTTGCGGGAGATTCGGAATGACCCCCCTGTTTTCCACCATGACGATAAAATATTGATGCAAGTTATACGCCAGCGATTCTGCGGCACGGATCATGTAGACGCCGTGAATATCCGCGTGAAGGTCTTCCCCGGCAGCCGTACCTTTTTCAATGATGCGCCCGCATAGTTCCCGAACCCGTTTTTCCCGGCCTTCCATCACTTGGCGGGCTCTCGTATGGTTCGGATCTTCTTTCTTCACCATTTCCTCGGGATAGAGGTAATATTGCAAATAGGTATTCGGCAAGTATTCAGGAAAGTCCATCAAGGTTTTCCTGGCTTGTTCAAAGGTTTTAATCCAGGACGGATCATTGGCAATCTCCGCGTCTTCCGGTTTGAATCCTTTTTCGATGATCAAGTTTTTCAATCGTTCGGTAAGGTCGTTTCCGCTTTTGTCGTAAATTTTGGTAAACCAGCCGAAATGGTTCAGCCCGAAATATTCCGGAACCAGGTCCCAAACTTCCAGACCTAAAATTTTCGCATAGCTGACCATAATGGCGATGGGCATATCGCATATGTTTAAAATTTTCCGATCGTCGGGGAATTCTCTTTTTAATGCTTCAGCCACGATGGCCGCCGGATTGGTGTAGTTCAAAATCCAGGCATCGGGGGATTGTTTTCGGATGTCGTAAATCAGTTCGATCATATCTTTAATGGATCGAAGCCCGTAAGCCATTCCGCCGGGACCGCATGTTTCCTGGCCGACGACGCCGTATTTCAGCGGGATTTGTTCATCTTTTTCCCGCATTTTCAGTCCGCCGGTGCGAATTTGCACAAAAACGAAATCGGCGTTTTTAAAGGCTTCCTTCTTGTCCGTTGTGTAGGTGAAGGACCTCAGCTCCGGGTAGTATTCCTTCAACAAAATTTCCGTGGACTTCGCATTCAGCGCTTGCCTTTTTTCATCGATATCGTAAAAGACAAGGCTTTCCAGGGGGAAATTCTCTTTTTCGGCAATCAGGCTCATGACCATCCCGATCGTGTAAGTGCTTCCACTGCCTGCAATCACAAGACGCTGCTTTTTCATCGAAGAGGCCTCCTCAAGATGTGAAATATTGGGATACTTCATATCTAACATAGATTAGATACAAATGCAATACAATTTTAATACAAATATGAAGACATTTTTTCGCCGATCGGGGAAAAATCATCGAATTACCTCATTTTGTAAAAAATAAATAATGAAAGACAAAAAAATTTGTTATATATTTGTATTTAAATATGGTGAAATTTTGGAGGGAATCTAATCGTGAACCGGTCAACGCCTCTCTATCGGCAAATCGCATCGAGAATCAAAGAAGACATTATCTTGTCAAATTTGGGGAAGGATGAAGCGATCTTGCCGGAAAACAAGCTGGCGGAAAAATACAAGGTGAGCAGGGTCACGATTCGCCGGGCGATCGATTTGTTGGTGAAAGAGGGGATTTTATATAGAATTCAAGGCAGCGGCACGTATGTAAAAACGGAAAAGATCAATCACGATATTTACAAGCTTCAAGGGTTTACGGAGGAAATGCTGCAGCTGCAGCAAAACCCGATCAATAAAATCTTGGAATTTCGCCTGGAATATCCGGACCGGCAAGTGCGGGACATTTTGCATTTGAAGGAGGACGAGCGGGTGTTTTTCGTGCGCCGTTTGCGCTGTGTCGGGGAGGAGCCGATGATATTGGAGGAAACCTATCTGCCGGAAAAACTGTTCCCGGATCTGTCCGTCGAAGTGATGTCGAAATCCAAATACGACTATGTTGAAAGGAAAGGGTATCAAATTAAGGAGAGAAGAGGGGAGATTTCGGCGATTTTCCCGAACAAGAGCCTGAATCAATTGCTGCGGACGCCAAAAGACCTGCCGCTCATTTACATGTCTGCCTGGGCATATTTGGAAGACGGCACCGTATTTGAATATACGAAGCTTTATTTTCGAAGCGACAAATACACCTTTAAGTTTTCTTCCAAGCGGATGTAAGGCGGCTAAGGAAGGGCCGGTCCCTTTCGCCAAGTTTCTGAAAATGCATATCAAGGCTCTTTTTGAGGGGCGCCGTGATGACAATCGGGTTTTTCATTTTGTTGCGGCATGTTTTTTCCGGTTTGGGCTGGGTCTTTGCGGCGTCCGGCGGAGACGGGGCCGTGGCCGGACCCCGGATGATGCATTCCCGGTTCAAATTTTCCTTTTTTCTCGCTGATTCCTTTTCCTTTGTTCATGATCCTGCCTTTCTGATACGGCATCAGCCGGAGAAAGGGCTGTCCGCCGCCAGAATGCTGGCCACGAAGATTTTATCCTCATAGAATTCACCGGCGTTGGCGGCGTCAATCCCGTTTTGGTTTTTATTCCGAGAAACGGGCTGCCGATTCACGAACTTATCCCTTCTATAAAACGTATCTGACGGGCCCCATGGGTTGCCCGAATGCGGCCGCCGAAACAGCATGAGCAAATCTTACGCATTGCCCAGTTCCGCAAATTGGCGCACCATCTCCTTGAATAAATCCTCCTCTTCCAAAAACGGGACGTGGTTGCTTTGGTTGAACACGAACAGTTTGGAATCCGGCAGCAACCGATGGATTTCTTCCGAGAACGGGAGCGGGCATTGGGCATCGTATTTGCCGCAATAAATGAAGGCCGGAACGGGGACATGTTTTAATTTCTCCCGAATGTCGTAGTTGGGCAATTCGTGAAACGAAAAGTAATCCAATCTTTTTTGCACGACCCTGCCGCTGCTCGGTCTGGAAAAATAGTCCTCGAATTTCTCCGGCCGGTAAAGGGACATTTCCGTCCATTCCCTCATGGCCTTTGCCCGTTCTTCCTTCGCGGATGACGGGGATTTCAGGATGGAAAACAAGGCTTTCAGCCTTTTGTTCAATGGGCTTTTCGGACTGTACATGCTGCCTTCATGTTTCATGTAATCCTTGCTTGCGGAAGCCCCGCCGATCAAGATTTTTGTTAAGGAACGGGGGAAAATGGCCGCATAGACCAGCCCGAGCATCCCGCCGGCGGAATGGCCGGCGAATCCCCATTTCTCGATACCGAGCGCTTCCCGGACGGATTCCAAATCCTTGCATGTTTCTTCCATGCCCAGTTCCCGCTCCGAATCCGCTTTGCATGACTTTCCCGTCTCTTTCAAGTTGATGAGATAAACTTTGAAATGGCCGGTAAATGCATCGGCAAAATAATAGCCCCGTTCGTTGAATTCGCTATAGAAATGGGTAATGCAGAGCGGGCTGCCCTCGCCCCGGGTGAATATCTCGAACTTTCCCCTGCGGGTATCCGCCATTTCTCTTTGCCACATACGAAAACCTCCTAAAAAAGAAAGAATCCCGGCCCAACGGCTGCAGTTGGCGGGGAAATGGAGCTCCCCGCGTTCCTTAAAAAGGAAAGCATCCTAACTCAACTTTTTTCATGATTCGCCATCCGGGCAGCGATTTCCTTCAGGAAAGGTTTTTGGCGAATGAACGGCCCGACCGGGCCGCGGAAAAGGGGATTCATCCGCGGATGAAGGAGGTTTTCCCCGCTGTATGGACAGCCATTCGGGATTCATCGCGAAGGATGGGCGGTGAAAGGAAAAATGAGCCATCCGCAAACGGTGATGCCGCGCATATCGCCGGCCGGCCCCGGCGGCCGGGAAAATCGGTCCGATCCGTTTGGACCCGGCTGTCCGTGCGGCCAAGGGCGGACCCGATCGGCCCTTCCGGCGGCCAAAAAATGGAAGGAATTTTTCCTGCCGAAAGGCCGCGGCGATTGAAGTTTTCCTTCGAGCTAATTGCGCTGTCCGCAATAACTTGTCCCGCAAAACTTTGCGAGACCTGTCAAAAAAATTTTCCCCCATTTTTCGATGTAAAAATAGAGGAAATCATGCTTTGAACGGAGCAGCTAAAAAAATTCCCCCCAGGCGAAAAGGGCATAAAAAATGGATCCCCTTTGGTGTAAAATGAAATTATCACAAAATCACT